>Ga0136643_10001057_pt1 | contig 32604 bp, 15 predicted proteins | sample TergutLab28metaG_FD_96883 | JGI IMG/M metagenome (GOLD analysis project Ga0136643, IMG submission 96883) | Labiotermes labralis P1 segment gut microbial communities from Petit-Saut dam, French Guiana - Lab288 P1 (version 3) (version 3) | ecosystem: Host-associated > Arthropoda: Insects >...
CACACACACACACACACACACACACACACACACAGACACACACACAGACTCACACACACACACACACACACAAACACACACACACACACAGACACACACACAGACACACACACACAGACACACACACACACAGAAACACACACAAACGCACACACACACACAAACACACACAGACACAAACACACACAAACACACACACACAGACACAAACACACACACACAGACACACACAAACCCAATGTCACATTAAATTACGAAAGAAAATATTTTAAAAATCATTACTGTAGTTACCGCGAGTAGCTATGAACTGTAAGCTGCATTATATAATTAAGGCTGTAATATGTACATATCTCCACATCAGATTTAATCCAACATGCTGTTATGAAATTGTCAGTATTTGGAAATCAAATACGAGACTAAATCCGCATTTGAACGTACTTCTCTCAGCCCAAAACAGGGGCGTGCAATAGCTTGTCCAGCAGCAGACGGATATGGCTCTTCCGAAATAATTGTGAGCAACAGGTCTTCGGCAGAAATATGTAGCACTTGAAAAATTGTTACACAAAGCGAGGCATACCAATTGTCCGTGTTGACTGAACGTGATTAATAAAATATAACACAGCGAACAAAAATACTTGAATTAATATTTAATCAATAAAATGTCTTTAACCATCAACAGTTTTCTTACGCATAAACTAGGCTCTGACGTCAGCCCTTGTTAGTCACAAACTGTGGAATTCCAGAACTTGAATTTCTATCAGCACCTTAAGTTTTTGTTGATTAAAGCCTACCGCGACACTGCCTATAGGAAACAGCAATTTATGAAAATATTATCCCACACCAACTTAATAATATGAGATTACATTTAACTGATGGATCCGTCTAATTTGCTTACAAGGTAGAACACAGACATATAATCCAAACATTTGGATGACACATAATAAGGCTTTAACAGAATTACAGCAAGTGCAACACTAAAAGTAGTTAATTAAGACGCGCCATAAGAACGGTACATAATCGTGTTCGTAAGACGTCCTTCTGCTTATATAAAACTTGATATTAGTTCTTGTTTATTTAATATAAGAAGCTTCTGGGCGATAATTTAATTAGGCCCAAATGCATTGTTGGTGGGAAGCAATAGAAATTAGCGTTGCCGTTCAAAACTTTCTCAAGGAGACAGCCTGTTTCTCACTGCGGAGGCCTGGGTTCAATGCCAGGTCAGCCCTTGTGGAATTTGAGGTGGATAAATTGGCACTGGGATTGGTCTTTCTGCGAAGACTGCTTTTTTCCTCTGTCAGTGTTATTCCACCCTTGGCCCCGTACACATTCATTCATATCTCACCTACATTATATAACCTCGATAGTTGATAGTGTCGTTAAATAACACACAAAAAACCCTCACAAGTCTTCTGAAAGCACTGTATTATTTACGTGGCTGGCTGAATGAATGGGGAACTTATTCTTCCATCATGCTTTAAAAGTAATTCAAGTGCCCTGCTAAAACTCCCAGTTCACTGCCTACTTGAACATTCTTTGAAACCACTGCAGCACTTTAACTTCAAAACGCAGGGTTGCTCGCAATATGAAAGTTCATGCTACCCTCAGCTCGATTTATTGGTTGTCAATTGTGTGAGAATTTGGGGCAATAAGAAAAGCGTGCCACACTTAGAGGTCTATTCGCTAACCATCTTACAAATTATGAGAGTAGTCCTTTTCAGTTGACTGCATTTAAAAAACCTAACCAACTCACCTCAGCAGAAAGCCTGGGGCAGCTGACGTTTAGCTCAGCTGATCAAGACAGTCTCTGGTTTTCCTCTATCCCAGATGCTCATTATTAGCTGTTCACATGAGCCCTCTGTTGGTCGATATCTTTCGATAGACGGCTGTAGTCCACATTCACACACCTCTTTCGTTTGGATACACTTTTGTATTATAAGCTACTCCCAATTACACCTTGGCCTTCCAAGTAGCCCTCTCTTTACAGGCTTTCGAATGGAGAGATCAGTATAATAGAATCTAGGTTATCACGGCTATGATTATGAATAATACAGTCTCTGAATTCTAACGACATGTCTGCTGGTCGAGATTCGGAGAACCTCACTGCCTCCATGTTCACATCCTGAATATGGAGGTGAAGATGTTCATAGAAAACGTAAATGCACCTTCAACTAACTATAAGCGAGTATATCCCAGAAGACATTTTCGAAAAAAATTTCTATGTATTTCATATGTTTTCCATGCATACCACAAGTTCTATCTATCGCGAAATACGGTTATCAAGCTGTAGGATGAGTTTGTCTGACTTAATAAGCCTCCACTGGCGGGGATTTTTGAAAACTGTGACGGACGTTCGGACTCCATAAAGGGAGATTGTTAGGCGCCGTGTGGTTAATTACTGGTGTAATGAACACCACGTCTCTAAATTACATCACGTGCCTTAGTGTCAGAACACAGTTCTGTCTATGTTTAACGATTTGTTCCATTTAATACTTTACACAGTCGTTGCTCATCACACATTCTGAGTTCTACAATGTGAGCCGTTATTTTGCTGTCTTCAAATTTCCAAGTAAATTTCTATTCTGAAGAATCAAGAGTAAACTGCAATTTTTTTTGTTTCTGCCGAATATAATTTGCAGCGACTTGGGTTAAGATATGACGTGGCCATATGTCTTTGTGTTCTGTTGTCAGTTTACACAATCTATGATTTTCTTTATGACAACAGTGCATACCAAGCAACAAAGGATGTTTCTTCTGACAATGAAGTACCAAAATATATCTCTGGGAAATCCTTCTGTTATACAGCAAATAAATTGAGAATTGCGTAATCGCTTGCATTATTTATTCACTTTCTTTCGCCGCAATATATATCAGAGACGGGGTCTTTCATCTGCTGGGACCACCGCACATTGCAGAATACCTTCCCATAAGATGCAATACTCCTGCTCCTTTGTTTAGTGACCATAACAAACACTGTCGGTTTTAAATAAAGGGACAAAATCGCTCGAGATCACTGTGATCATGTTTCTGTATGATTTTCCAAAACTGCCTTAAAGAAATGTGGTTTTATACATTCTTGTCATACTGCTCACGTCTTTGGTTTTGTCAATTGTCGCGACAAATATTGCAGTAAAGAATAATTATAAAATTCATAATATTATTGAGCGATATCAATTTAACTTATAAGACGGGTTTGAAACTTACGTTACTTCAACGAAGTACTACAGAAATCATAGTACATTTACACCTTCTGTTGTATACTACTGTCTTACGACTATCATGTAAGATGGTATTTCATTTATAAGGTATATATTTGTATACAGTAACAGTAAAGCAGTAAGTTAAATTTATGGAATACTTATTGCCCGATAGAGAAATGTCGACACGACAGGAGGTTGGGGTCGTCAAAGTCATTGTCATAAAGCAACCAGGACACTAAATGTCATCCAAACTCCAGCTTGGCTGACGCAATTGGCGTACCCAGTGGACTCAAAATTTTACTCTGATTTCTGTATAGCACGTGATTGTTTCATGATTTTAATGCTTAGAATCTTCCAGCTCAATGCACTATCATGTGGAAATCAACGCCCTAATTTGCCTTATAAAAAGGCTTGCCGAGGCATATTCGGGGGATTTAGTTTAGATCAGTTGCTACCGGAAACTCTGCCGCTTGCTACTGGATCGACATTTCTCTAACAACAATTTGTATATTACGAGCTTCTATTCAGAACAACTGTAAACATCACATATTCAGCCAATAAATCAAGAATATATTTACACATCATCGCGAGTTTCTGGGGACTTGAATTTCAATTCTTAAGTGTTCTAACGCACTCAAAGACTTCCCTCTAGATCTACATCCTAAGTTTCCAAACCACCATCGCCTTGGGATGCAACACTTATTTAAAACGAACCAGATGCACTAATTTCTCACATTTATTTTTGGAATAAAACTCTACACGTTTCGAACAGTTTCTGTTTCCACCATCAGGAGTTTTTCACTATACATACACAATTGTATATGTTATACATGTTTGATGTCAGCAAACCTGTATGACATATACCGTTGCTGTGTGGACAGTGAAAACTCCTGATGATGGGCAGAGGAACTGTCCGAAATATGTAGAGTTTTATTCCAAAAATAAATTTGAGAAATTAGTGCATCTGGTTGGTTTTATTATAACAATTTATCACGATGCACGGTCACTTGAACGTCAAATACATTTATACCCGTCGTCCCAAAATATTACCGTAACATGTCTTAACCTTCGCGAAAAAGAAACTGTAATTATTAAAAGGACTGTCTGCATATAGTAGAAAACTGAGTGGTCAGCATTATGCAGCGCAGACCGGGTGGAATCACTGAGGGAAAGAGTCCATATTGCAGGCAGTTTCTCTCTGTGCGGTCACATAACAGTCAAGAACGGAAATATGCCCGAAACTGTAGAGCTTTCGTAAATTTGTGAACTGCGCAATTGTGCAATGACGCTCATTATCAGCTGTTCAGACATTCATATAGCTTATACTTCATTGACCTACGTTTAGGCATAATAATGTCTAACTCTTAAAAACAGAAAGTAACGGCAACCTTAAGAAATATAACAATGTGAAAAAAACTGGTACACTTCCACCAGTGCTTGAAATTAAATGTATACAGTAACCAGACGTTTACCCGAGATAAAAATGGTATTATTATTATTATTATTACTGTAATTACTGTTTGCCTGATATAGCTGTCTCTTTTAGTGTACTTATTAAGTGTAAAATGTGGCAAGATATTACAATAGAAACGCTGAAATCATGGGTAGCGGGTTGCATTTGGCTGTAGGAGCTACTCAGAAATAGTGTTGAAGACACGGATGAAAACATTAAGAAACTCGTGACTGGATATCAAATAACTTCTCCATCTATGAAACCTGCATGTTTACCAAGAAACGAAAAGACCACTTCAGACCTTGGCTTTCTGTGTTCTGATTCGTGGGTGTCTATAAATCTTAAGAATTTAGGGAAAGTGTAAATATATTTATTTAAGAGTATGTAAGCCGTACGATAACCTAACCTGGAACATGTTCGTGGAGTATTCCAGGAGACAGGTTTAAAAAATCTGACAGCTGCCGATTGAACTGACACTTATACCCTAACGTGTGGACACCATACCGGCGTTGTAAAAAAGCATTATGTTCTCTATTCAGCAAAGTATCTGATAGGATAGGAACTGACGGATGAAAACATTTACTATTCAGAAGAGAGGAGCACATCGACACTGGTGAGTTGTGTAGCTAGTCTACTGCAGTTAACTATACCCATATGAAATTCTTATTAGTTTAGGTTTAACCTTGGTTTGTCTGTTCGTATTTAAGTGAATAGAATAGGCCTACTGAATGTCTTGGCTTTTTACAATTATCCTATCAGTACTTACATTTACAAACATGCATACAAGGAGAGTTATTATTTATGAAAGATGACATCCCTATGAATACCGCCTCACTGATGAAATATTTAATTTCGATATGAAGATGGTAAGCAGTACTGGTTAGTAGGCTTCATATAATAATAAAATATGGTCCTATATTAATAATTACACTTGAGTCATTTACTTTGGATAAGAGAAAAATATTAAAATCTATCTCGAAAGAATAACTTCTGAGTATATTTAACTGTGTACTAATCCGAAAAGGACTAAGATTCTGAGATAGTATTTTAAAAATACACTGATTGATATCTATATTTCTTAATAGACTGGCATTTCTGTTAAGCGCCGGATAATTACCGACGGCTCCAACAGTTATTTTTGTGGTGGAGTCAGTTACTGGTGTAGGCTCCTGTTCGAGAGAACAATACCGTGCTTTGTTAAACTTACAACGCCGTCTTTGTTCGAGGGGCACATGGCGACGAAGCATGGACGAGTTCCAAGTTAGTTTGACCTTATGCGTCTAGTCTACACAACTCCACACCGGATTTCGATTAAATTCAACAAAATCAAGGAAACATGGCCGTCGAATTGACACTCCTGTTTTGTATTCTGTAGGTCCAGGGTTCATATTTCGGTAGAGAGACCGCCTACCTTAACTATTATGGTAGTGAGTCCTTCAGTCATACTGGGCCAGTAAACCGGACGGTGAGGCAAATGGGACTGTCAATCTTGCGTAAATACCCTCCAGTATATTACACGCTAATCATCCTACAGCTTGACGCTACATGTACTGAAATACTGAGCTACTGACAGCAACACTAAATGAATGTGACATGAGTACAGTTCAGTAGGCCCGATAGCACGAATTTGATTTGTTCCGTATCCTCCAGATATGCACTTTACTTTGACTGCTACACAAACCAGATGTGTAATACTTTCTTTAAAGTCGTAGAAGCTTAACATTTGTAACATGCCACAAGATATATGTCTCTTTAATTTACACAATTTTTTAATAATTCCTTGTAATACGAATATTTAACGAAATATGAGATAAGGTAATTTTTGACAACCCATAATGTGATTATATTTGAATACGAACACATTTTATTCACGCCTTTCTGCAGTAAATGAATAATAAAGCGTGAAAAATTACAAAATGTTTATTTGGAAAATTTTCATGGAGTTCACTTTTTATTTGTTTAGTACCAGAATCGTAGCTGCTTGGCCCTATTCTGTGATTGATGCGTAGAAACGTATATTTCCTGCTCTTATTATGAGATCCATATCGAGATTAGCAAGGCCGTTTGTGTGCTTAAGACATATATGTAGCTTATTTATCTGCAGACAGCCAAGTACTCCTGTGTTTCCATAGTAAAGCTCCACTTGGAGCGACATCTAATTTACTGGCAATTCACTGTGCTTGTGGCCCGTGTTTCTTGTCTCTTCATGACACCGAAGCTCGTATTCTCTATACAGTTATTCATGTATTCACCGAGCGACAGTTTGGTACCTCTGTAATTCATATAACATGGAAGCCCAAAATTATCGCACTTTCTGTTTCGCTGTAACACTTCTTGTATAATATATCGTGGTACTGGCAATTTATTTCCCATTCTCTCCCCTTTTTGTTTCACATATCATGAATTTATCAGTTCTCTTTTTCTCGTCGACCAAACCCCTTTGCACCCTCACTTTGTTTCTCCCTCACATATATACGTATATCAGGATGCTATTTTTTTGCCAGTTTTCCCGCCAGAGGTAAGTCACGTCCAATCAGGTTTTGAGATAAGATAGAACCGCTGCAGCTCTCATGATCCTCATCTATCTCCGGCAAGACAAGCAGCAACCAGCATCCGGTCTCTTTGTAGAGGAAGTGACGTCGCACTGCTGTAAATAACACTCAGATTTATATGCAAATGCACATTTCGTTGTGTTCGTGTAACTTGTTCAAGTGTTAATTGCATTGTTAATATGAAATGAAAGAAGCCCCTTCGTAGCGTAGCGTAGTGCAGTAAATAGCACCTCAAGGGACAGCGGTAGAAGTTATGAATTATGGGCTTCCAAGTGTAGGTCACGGTGTTTCTGAGATATTTAACCAACAAATTATGGCAAAAGATGGAGCGGCATGTATCTTAAAAACCATAGAAACATAGGCTAGTTAATTTTTAATGATTACAATAATTTATAATGCATTCATCATGGCAAAGAACCTTGTTGTTGGACTGGAAGTATTTCTGCGCCTTGGGGTTTCAATTCTTTTCCCGCCAAAGACTACGCTGGCTGGTATTCCTCAGTCCGTCCCGGCATGTGCTTGGATAATTCTTCAACATAGACAAGGAAAGCTTCATTCGGCGTTTCGTCAGTCTGGCTGTCAAACGTTCGTCTTGCAGTTATAGTAGAATCGATACTACATCATTAATATGTCAGTACCTTCCTACATTCTTTTTATTTTATTTTATTTTACTTTATTTTGTTTTACAAGGCACGGTCTACGAGGAAGCAGAAGGCACTGGATAGTGTTCGATTAGACGTTCGTGTAAAGTGCGGTTGCAGTTGACCCAAAAGAGCCAAAATTATGTTCGCTCTGTAACTTTCATTGCCAGTCTCGAAACAAAATCTGAGAGATAATTCTTGCACTAACAGAATAATGTCGTAGGATACAGGACCCCACATATTTGTTATTTTAATGCATTTCATGCCTGTAAGACAAAAGTAATACTTCTGAAACGCGATGAAGATCTGCGGCAAAAAAAGGGAGAATCTTATTTTAGTGTGCTAAATATAAAGTTCGCAGAATGTACATGTTCCGTCGATTCCAGTGGTCATCCACCATAACGTGAGTTTCTGTGATTTTTTCCGTATAAAATTTATGTGCGCGAAATTCGGAAGTGACCTCGGCCTACCTTATTTCTTTTATGTGTCATTACGGAAAATCCCGAAATATGTTGTTAAGTTACGCAATTTCGGACTTAACGCGATTTTTAAAGGATAAAAAATTGCAATAAGGGTTTTGAATGATTTCGCAATGAGAACACAGTGGCGAAAGAATAGAGCTGGCCGATAACATAAGCAGTGAGGTTGCCATGCTGCGGCCCTTCAGGTTCCAGTGTTTTGAAGTTCGGAAGTGCGCTGGACTTCGTGGCAAATACGTGTACAGTAAACCGCATGTAGGCTGAATTCAAACTGTGCCGTCCCTTCCCGAAAGTAACTGTTGTGTAAGTCGGGGACTGTCTGTGCATAATGTGTCTATTGTCTCTCATTCAGCATTACGTGGCTCATTTAATGATGCAGTGTTACTGAATAATCATAGTTGACTATAACTAAAGTGATTGTTGACGGAATGAACAGCCTTGATTCGATCCCATACATCGGTAGAAGTATTCTTACTTGTGGTGTGTGCATGTCTCTTGTTGTACACGTCCCGACTCCTATACAATACACACCAGGGACTTCCTCTGGGGATGAAAGCGCAGTCGCGCGTATCTGATTACTCTTTATACTTTCCTTTCTTTCTGGTCCTGATGTTGAAGATGGAAATTCATTGCCATTCTCTGCATGCATTCACTACAAACTCTATATCTGCCTTTATTTTTATAAATTAATCTGTGTCGAAAAATTTGTAAAGTTCTGGAGTCTTTATATGTCGTTGGATCAAGTTATTTTCGTTATTTTATATATGCAAGGAAAGAGGGGAGGCGTATCCTGAAAAAGAAACAAAGCAAAGAGTAACACTAAGAAAGTTATCACAACCCAGTATAAGCATTACACACCCATGCATAAATACAGAAAAGAGATAAGATACTTCCCTTCCAAGTATAAGCGCTCGGCTACTGAATCCTATACGGAGTTTGTGAAGTAGACATAAATTTTTAGCACAACAGTGTTGGCCGAGAATCACAGATTTTTCCCAAAATAAATTATTTTGGACGGAGAAATGGCCAATTAAATTACAGCCAGAATCAGATGTGGTATCTAATCAGCTTAATGCATAGTCATGGATTATTTAAAATACAGACAGAATATTAAAAAACTGGGACAGCAGTGTTAACATTTTTTAAACAGGTTTAATATTGGAAAACGTCATTAAAATTGTATTTAACACGAAATTTGGTGTGTAAAAATGGTATTTGTAGTGGTAAACTCTTAGTGATGAATACATTCGAGGGAGAGTTATTAAACATGTATCCAGATTCTCGTGGGATAAACTTAAATTAACCAGTAATGAAAGGAAAAAATAAGTGTGAATTGTCAAGGAAATGCTTCGTCCTGCGATGAAGTTTTAACATGTGTTCAGACACGTATGATGTATAGCTGGGGACGTGTTGGCTTAATTGTGCGTGTAGCATTCATGCAGTAGGTCACACGAATGCAGAACATACTCGATGAACAAAAGAACAGGAAGATATATGAAGATATTTTTTTAATTGATGCTTTCATAAGTTGTAGAGCTTATTGAACCTAAAGTGTAAAGGCATAAAGTGCTCAGAATGTAGACTAAGAACACAGTTACAGTTACGTACTGACAGTCAGTCGGTCTGGAAATTTCTATATAAGCCAGAGTAACTTAATCTTTCCAGCACTCATCCAGGCGGAAGAGTCTGCCGCTCCCCTCATCGAGTCGCACAGATACGTAACGCTTGTGCTTGCGACGGGAGTGTGCTGTCTGTACATCTCAGCTTGCAGCCTGCGTTAACGCTGATACGTGGAATGGTTCCGTAAGTTCCGTGCAGCACGTGATTGTAAAGCATCTACATTTCTCTGGAGTCGCAGTCTAAGTAACAAGACAGGCAATGAAGTAAGATGTAATATTGAGGCGCGTTCTTTCAACCATTGTTGCAGTGGAAAAGCAATAAGTATTACATATTCTGAATGTGTATTTTTAGTCTTGGGTATTCAAAATGCAACGCGCATGCACAATATCATCATCTTTGACCTTTCTGGTTCTACAGCATTTTTCACGTTGTCTCATAAGCGTATGATTTTCGAAAAAAAGTTATTGAAAACAAAATGTGTGTTTTGATTTCCTCTGCAACATTTGTCTGAACCATTTCTCATGTTAAGAAGAAATGAGCGACATGTGATAAAAAATGAATATTGTACTTCGTGTAAAGTACCCGTTATTCTTGTCCGATTTTAATGAAGCTGGAAATTTCTTGAAAGACTTTAGAAAAACATTCAAATATCAAATTTCATAAAATTCCGACCAGGGCGAGAAGAGTTGTTCAATGCTGGCAGACGGACAGACGGATGGACAGATATGATGAAGCTAATAGTCGCTTTTCGTAATTTTGCGAATGCGGATATAAACGTATTATCTAATGTCACGCAAGGAAGACAAGTGTATGCTTTAAACTGGGAAGGAAAAGCCATCGGTACATATGACTGTAATCACTGTGTTCTGGTTACTGTTTGGAGTAGAGTGATTTTGGGCAACTTAAGGCCTCTTACTTAACCAAGGAATTCCCCACGTGGAACGCAAGGATTCATAAGTGGACTTACAGGAGCTCACCATCGGCCCATAATTCAGAATCGGACGAATTCAATTCACATTGCTACACGTTATGCTGTTCGTATCAATTTTAATGCTCATCATTATATCTATGTTGAGGCCCCTGAAATGATATTTGAAGTTTACTTTAAAGACTAAAATTTCTGTGCCTTTTTCAGCCCCATTTGTGTTACACGTAACACCCTTCATCGCTCTAAAATATATGGTATAAGGATTTAGGTAATCCGATTTCGCATTTTCTTTTAACCATTTTCTGGACGAATTTGTTAATACCTAAAATAAATTGAATTTGTAAGTAATGGTACCGCCTAGGTAATCGGTTTAATGCGGTGACTTACTTTACCGTGTTCAACAGTATATGGCTGAATGATGGTGAGGGCACCAGGTGGTGCTGACTTCTAAACTGCGTCGAAGCGTAGGATTTTAGAAAGACGTTTCTTTATTCGAATGCTCCTAGCCTTTTTCTACCTGTGCAGCAGGTAACAGCGGTATTAAGATGAAGATGAATATAGACCATTGAAGGAATTTCACTGATATGGGAAAACCAAAGTACACGTAAAGAAACCTGTCAGAGTGCCACTTTTCCCACCACATATCTCACACGGATTGATCCCGGAATATAAATCAGGTCTCCGCGGTGAGAAGTTGGCGACAGCCTGCCGGAGTAATTGCTGAGCATGAAATTAATCTAAATAATACTGTAATTTTCGGTTCCACCTCATAGAAAACATGGTGGACATCCATATACAGACCAATCGATTTATGTTCCGTGGAGAAATATTGGTCCTGTACGCTGCCAACCATGTGGAACGCTTACCAAAAACCTGCAGGTAATATGCATGTTTGATTAACGTTAAGGAATGTGACCAATTTACATTCCGTGAGTGTAAAGATTAAATTTTTTGTAATAAATTTCGAGTTAAATAAAAAAAACAAGTTTGTGTATTTGCATTCCGTTTTTCTATAAATCAGTAAGAGTATGTTGGGTCTATGTAACCTGTATAGCAGGTCTTCACTCCGATCAGACGTATTCGTAGTCGTTAGGAACTTTCGGTTTCTCTGCCCTGCTCCACGAATTTTACCGATTTCCAATGCAGACCATTAGGTCTTGGCTCAAGGACCTTGGCACGGATTTATATTACGCTGCGATCGATGTACCCGTGCGAAAATACGTCAGGCAGCTGGAAAAACTGGAGCTATGTCAGTGCTGAATACACATCCGGCTCCAAAGCTAGGCGTATGGAAAACCGAAATAAATTCATATTAAAGTTGAAAAATCTGTGTCGATACCAGTTCCATTGTATTGCCTATGTTAAACCCAAAGTAAATTAAAATTCTAATGTATCTAATGCTTTAGTCGGGGCGACTTTAAGAGTGCAAACCTTGACGTCTATTTAAATAATGAAGTGGAAAACTATTTAGTATCTGGCAGAAAAACAGCGCCACTTATAACACGACAGCATATGGTGTACTCCGTGACTGGGAGAGAGATTTACTTAAAAATGGCGTACGGTTTGACGGTAAGCACGTCAATGTGGTGTCGTTTATGTCCAGAAGAAAAGTACAGTTTTCCTTGGACCAATTTACACAAAACACGCAAATGTTCAGCCGTATTAGGTTCCAAGCTCTTATACCGAACTTCAGACAGATCGATCAGACGGACGGAAGGTACGGACAGATACTGAAGCGTCACTAAGCCGATCTTCACGCAGACCACGTTCGCTTCACAGTGTTTTGCGTATCGGATCTGGGCTGGTCTGGGATTTTACGATGCGTAGAGTGGTAATTCCGTACCGACGCTTCAGGAAAATGTATAGTGTCCATCTTCAAGGGTCAAGCAGTCCATCACTTCTATACCGAATTTATTCCTTCATACACATATAAAAATATATACATATATACACTTCACCTCTACATATATACTACACAGTCACCCATGCACAATCACTTGCTGTCATCTGTTGTAACTCCGGCATTAATGCGAACCAAAAATCTGAATTTATATTTCATGTTTATAGCATACCAAAACAGAGAAAGACTTCTTGATACTTACTGGAATATAATTATGAGTGACGTACTGACATTATTCTTGAATGATTGACCATCTTTTCAAACAACAGAAGATGTATGTCTGATTAGTACCACAGACCAATAACGTGTCTGTATGACGTATTCTTTAAGCCATGCAGATATGTTAAACAGCCACTTACTTACACACAAAGTAGATGTCAGTGAACAGCGTAACTGCTTTCGGTATCGAAATTTGAAACTTCAAAACAGCAGTCAAATGACGTATAATGTGCAACCGTTGTTGACACTTAAGTAATAAATTAAGCAATTAACAAGTCACTGCTGGACGGCTAACATATTATTTAACCCTTTCATATTCATGAATATTAATATATATATATATATATTTCCTGGTAGAGGGATGCACAAATCCCAGACGCTGGCGCCTAATATTTGTGAGTCCTCTAACTGTAGTGTGTAGTATATTGTGTTGAAAAAGACACTTACGAAAATAACATTTATAATTTTTTATACCATTAATGTTACTTTTTAACACTTAACGCAATGTTGAGAATTACGAAGTTTTACTGTAGTCTACTCAAAAACTTGTAACATTTCCGCGTCTTCAGAAAGCCTGTGTTACAACCAGTGTCGACAAAATAATTTCGCTTGCGCACGCACAGATACACACACACACACACACAAAGCAGTTTAATTTACCAAAAACAGATTTATTCGCCCTCATGTTATTTAGAGGCTCTTTTGAGCCGCATATTTCTCCTGGCGTCATGAAGTAGGATTACTTTGAGCAGTAAATTTGAGAGGATTTGGAGGGAACCTTTCATAGTGGGTTGTACACGTAAGGTAATAATCCAGATTAGGCACAGAGGAACTGAGTGAAACCGCGAAAACCTCGATAAAGGTTACCTTACCTGCCGTCTGCTGAATTTCGTTCACGAAAACTGCATAGTATGAACCAGGAGCTATACACATATACACGTGCAGTCGACAGATACTGTTTATGAATGTTCTAATAACTTTTCCTTTGTTACTTTAAACTCAGAAAAGTGTGAATTTTTTTATTTGGTGTACGGTCTTATTTTTGCTACATGTAATTGAATATCTAATATGTAGAGCCACAAATACAACTGAACATTTCCTTCCATTACATTACATATTTCCAGAATGACAATATAATAAAGTTATTACTCTGTTAAAAAGAGTTAGAAGAAAATAACATTAAAGCGTCCAAAAAACCAGTCCGAATAACAAATAGGCCGTTTTGCAAATTGAACTTTCTTAGATGACCCGGAGGTATAACTTTTCGGTGGTATACAGAAGTATGGAAAATCCGCGCATTTAGGTAAGTCTTGCAGTCATGGTGTTGCTATAAACAACAAAATAATCGATCAGTATCAAATTGTATGCTAGAGCAGTTTGTGCTTTTGTGATACTTTGCCATAATTAATTTCAGTTACGTAATGTGAAGTCTCATTTCTATATTATTACCGACGTTGAATGTTTTAAATATTCGGTGCCAGTCTTGGTGTATTTTACGGATTTTTAATTCTTCAAAGCCTGCCGTTCTCGGGGCACTTCGTGACCGTAAATTAATTTAGGGGTAAGGTAAATTTAAACCTCCTCCGTCTTAGGTGTTAGTAGGTATTCAAAACTCAGCCTCATTGTTGGAGTAAATCTCCAATAATTAGAAAGAATACCCGCTGTCTAAAGACGCTTCGAAACTTTGAATCCTCCCGAGAAGATGAATATTCTGCTTGCTCCGCTGCAGGTTTTAGGCAGGTGTAGTACGTACAGGAGATTGATACATTGTATATTTGGTTGTGTGTATTGGGAAAGAAAGGTCAGGACAGTAGTTTGAATGCAATAGTAAAAGACAAGCAAAGTCATTGTTTAGGAGAAAGAAACATATACAGAAGACATGAATAGTTACTGTATTTCGGCAGTAAATTCGAAGTAGAGACAATTGCTTATTTTAAGACACCTTTTCACCACAAAATATTTCGTTAGTGTACATAAATATACATGTAAACTATGTCTGCCAACATTCGACGGTCTTTCAGGATTCAGAAGCGTCTTACATGCATACTCATATTACTTGTCTGCGACGCTCTATCAGTTACTTTTATTCACTTCGTCGCTGATATTTAACGAATCTGTTTAAAATGTAAAGACTGACGTACTGACGACTTTAGTATGTAAACGCCAAGAGAAGAGAACAGTTTGGAGAAATGAACTCATTTTACAACATAACGTTAAAACAGATCTTTAAAAATGATGATGTCACGGTGTGACTTGGCTGTCCTTGCCAGTGGTTGGAGGCCAACTGTGTGCTCGTATGTGAACGGTTACGGCTTTTTATGCTGTAAAAGAGGTCGAGAACTTCGTCACTAGCTGAGCGAGTATAAGACGGACATAATGATACATAATTTTTTCATTCTTCAAAATTGGTTTCAAAATGCTCTCATAAACAGCCCTCCAAATACTAAGTATTTTGTGCACTATAACGTGCGGTTTTGTGTGGTGCTAGTAGGAAATGTAACGGCAAGGACGGTAGTGGCCTGTAACATCTATTCTAGACTTTGTATGGAAGAGGATTTAGAATCTATTTTGACTAAGAAGTGCAAGATCCTACCTCATTAAATACCGTGGCACAACGTGTAGATTAGCAGGTTATATCGGTAACATATCTCACTGAAGTTTCCTGGACTGACAAGAGATGAAACGGCAGAATTTGTGCACGGCTGCTCTGACCCGTGACACACACGAGTGCAGAACCAGTGTTTATGTTACGCCAGTACTGCTGTATCATATCTCCGCCCGACTCGAGTGTCATGAAACTGCTCAAAATATATTTTCCTACCGAAACGTTTAGACAAATATTTGCTTCTTGTAAACTGTCGCTTTAATCTTTCTGAAAGGGCGGCTGACCTAGACGTAGAACCTTCGTATTTTATTTGGTGCTGGCACACTTGTGGTACTTCGCGTTTAAATTCAGAAATACATAAATTTATGATTTTGGAGATTTAAACTAAAATTTCGACTTCATTGGACAAGTACCATTTATTAAAGCAAGCGTTCTGATGAATCATAGAACGAAGGAATGGGAATATGTTTTCGGAATTATAAATTCTCTGATTTCTAGTCGGCAGGATGTAGATCCTGTCTCTGCGTGTTTATTTTTAGCGACACAGTTAGATCCATATTGAGTGTTTCTAGTATATTTATTTTATCTAAGCAGGTGGGCTGTTTCAAATTCAATTTACGTTTTTAGTCATTTTTGTACGGGAGGGTCCACATGTAGCCTATTGTGGTAAGCAGCTGTAGGTTTGCTGCTGGTATCCTCAGCACAGAGGAGTGAACAAGCACACAGATACGATACTTGCGAGTGGTGTGAACATTTTTCATCTTCGTGAAGATCGATTTCAATTTTCTTTGTGTAATAAGCTTACATTCCGGGTTGCAGTCCTGCCTTATAAGTCTCAGAGGATCCATAGGAATCGAGAAGTAGTGATCCACTAACACTAGTTATTTCTAATTCATCAGATCTCTTTTCTTCTCACTTTTCTCTCCTGTCTTCCGCTCGCTTTCATTCCTGTAACAATATTTCACTTCTCGTAACAAATGACTCACTGTAATTCTTCCATCTGTGCTACTTCTGTGTGCAAGATAAAATAAAACTTTCACTTTCACCATTCCAATTGCTGATCCGGTTTAAAAATCGGTTTACTCGACAAAAAATAGGGTGCATGGCCATCTAGGCAGTAAAGAGGTTGAGGTTATTTCCAGTTCGATCCATGATATCTCAGAGTGAAGTCTCCGAAATTACTACCAGTATGACACACTGTTTTCTTCATAGTGAAGTGTCTGAGTTTGTTTCCACTAGGATACGTGATTGTTTTGGTAGTCAAGTGCCTGAAGTTATTGTCAAACTTTTCAATTGAAGTTATTTTGTAACATCCACGACAGGTGACAGAGGCCTGAGCTTACTGGCATTTGCCTCCGTAAAGAAAAATGTGAATTAGATTCTTGCCTGTAAAGTTCTAGAAGTTTCACAGTGTTTCATAGTTGCGGATTGGTACATGCAAGATGTAAGTATGTTTCTACATATAAGACATTCTTAATAAATAATAGTCGCATGTAGCTCAGACTTCTATGCAATAAAAAAATTCAGAGAAAAAAATTCATTTAAAGCAGTAGGTCATTAAAATAAATTTCAGTTCCATAACAAAGAATCCAGTTCCTTTTCTTTCATTACGCTTAATTTGAAAGTATTTACAATGTACATTTTCGTGAGTTTACGTTGCTCCATCCGATATGGACGCACTATTTACGAAATTTAACGATTAAATTAACTCAAGTAATTTGCGCAATAAGAACCAACAGGATGCACTATTCACTTTCAATTTATTTCAATAATTATCCTCTACATGTTTCGAGCAGGTTTACTGCTCATCATCAGGAGGTACTACTCTGCGTTTATGTTGGTGGGTTGCTAGCAGCTGCTAACAAACCGCCAACATAAACGCTAACATACCAAGTGCTGTATATACAGATTAGTACCTCCTGATGACGAGCAGTAAATCTGCCCGAAACATGTAGAGGATAATTATCAAAATAAATTGAGAGTAAATTAGCATACCCTGTTGGGTCTTATTGCGCGAGTATATCATGATGCACGGTCTACAAAACATTAAATAACTCAAGTGACATCCTCCAGTTGTGCTAATTAATCAATTGTGTTAGTTAATATCGATTTATTATCCAGAACTACAGCTTTCAAATGCTGTGTTTTTTTGGGCAATAAATTGACATTCGTAAAACTAACATTTAATTTTACTTGTTTTACTCTCAAGAATATGCTTTTGAGACAAACCGAAAATGAAGACGGGTAATTTCAGAATATCTTCAGTTTACATAAATGGTAACACATAAGGAGTTTATATACATTAACATTTTGGCGCCGGAATTCTTTTTTTAATTTTAGCACACACTGTATATAAAATGTGAATAATACAGGAACAAAATACTTTAGAATTATGAAACAAACTGCATTTTAAAGAGAAAAAAACGGAGAGTATATACCATGTTTAAAATATTTAGTATCTATATTTGTTGAATAAATATATAAAATGAAACTTTAGAGGTTAGCGGTGCGGTACGACCACCATAGTTGACATTAGGCATCTAAGGGTTAAGGTATTCTTAAGCTGATTGCTTCTGATTTACTGGCATATGAAGACTCAGGAAATACACTGCTGTCCTTATCATTCAGATCCCTGTTTTTCGATCCCCTACGTCCCAGCACACCAACCTACCTCTCCGTTTGCATAAAATAAACTTGGTACAATATATCCACAAGAGTTTCACAGTACGAGACACGAATCCCCCGCATTGTGTGACATTTCCCTAATTCTGCCATTTAATAGTTCCATTGTCCGTGCAGTTATGAAACTAATTGGTCGGAATATGTGAGCCACGACGGTATCTGAACCAGATATTCTGGAAATGTGGTTGGCGGGTGTGTGGAAGAGAAGGAGAATGAGATGAAATTTGGAGCCACAAGTCAGGAAGATGCGTTGACCACCAGCGTTTCTGTGGCCAGAACTTAGAAAGGTCGCTGCTAGTATAACGTCCTCATGACTGGAAATAACGTCGTTTTGCAGTCCACAGCTTACGGTGGAATTAGTACGCCCGTCTCTTGTGCTTCGCATTAACAGAGAGAAGGAAACTAACTGCGTACTGCCTGTACATGTCCAGAGTATGACTAGCCAAGATGTTGCTTTTGAATATTCCCTATTCGTTTTTAATATTAATATTAATAAATGAACATAACACCAGTGCTTTTAAGAGTTAAGATTTATAAAGCTAATCTGAGCAGTTCTCATGAAGCTTGTTTCTCTATTGCATGACATTCTGCTCGTACATGAATAATAATAATAAATTAGACGTTGCAATCTAAGTAGACAAAAATGTGATTAATAATAGGGGCGACCGGGACTATTTCAAAGTCATTTAGAAAACACGCGAGCAACATACTAGGAAAACATGAAGTCAAGGAACTACAGAAAACAGCCATATTGGGCACTGCACACATAATTCAGAAGGTACTTATGTAAAAGCACAATAAATTCAACACTGAAACTAGCGTTAGAAGCACTATGAATAGTAACAACAGAATAGTTGCAACACTGTATTCCCCAAGGACATAGTTTGTCTCAGGAATATAAGTATAAATGCCCTGCATAAAGGGGATTATGATGATGATGATGATAATAATAATAATAATAATAATAACATAACACAGTTCATGTCTGTACTAAATTGCATGAAATAACCTCAAATTTTGGACCTTCGCCAAGTTTGAAACAACTGATATACAAATACTTTTTATTTCATAACACGCAAGTACGTCTAGGATATCTTAATACAATATTGTACGTGTCTAACCCAAATGACTCATCAGTTATAGCAATTAAGTCCGAAGTTACGAAAATGGTAGCTTGGCCACAATATTGTGTTTTGGCGTTTTAAAAGAAGTAATCTTAACAGAATTTCTGTCCAATCTAGCTTTGACGGTTACGATATGAATTCCCAGTATCTCTGTGTGACTGCTGTCTTCTAAGACAACACCCATGCAGATATGAATCCATTTATTCCCTAACACTGAGCCTCATTTACAAGATTATTCATTTTTGTACTTTCCCGGATGTGCACTTCAGTTCAGGCTCGGTTGAAGTGCAGTTAACTGACTTTATAACTGACTCCAAGAAAACAAAGTGTTCCCCAGAAACTAACAGTACCCAGCCAAGAAGTTCCGGTCACTTTATGTAACCCAAATGCTTATTAATGCATCCACAAGCGCCCTACACCTGTCATACTGAGTCAGATCAATCCAGTCCATGCCTTTTCATTCCAAATCTTGAAAATCTATTTTAATATTATCTTCCCATTTAAGCCCAGGTCTACCAAGTGGTCTCTTTTCCTCAGGTCTGCCCACCAAAACCCTGTATGCAGCTGTCTTTTCTTCAATATGTGTAACGTGCCCGCCCATTTTCTTCTACTTGATTTGATCACCCGTATAATATTTGGTGTAAAATACAGATTTTCAAGCTTCTCGTTATGTAGTCTTCTCCATTCCCCAGTTATGTCACCTTTCTTAGACCCAAAGAAGTACAATGAATATACACAATTAACTGTTATCCCGTGTTGTGGGTGCGTATTGCCTTCCACCGAATGAAATCTCACAATCTTTCGCTTTTACGACTTTTTCTGTCTTCTGCACCATCCTACGCTTTCGCCCTTCAGTAACGAGGGAAAGAATCTGAAAAGAGAAGCTCTCGATTTTTTTGCAGACTGCTACATGATATTTAAAGGATTACTTGTTATCAACTTTTCGTGTAAGTATCAGCCTGTTTCATGAAAATTCCGAAGTTGCGGTTTCCTAAGAGAAAGGGTATAACAAATTGTAGTTTCACATGAGAATGACCCTCAACAGATTCCACAGGAACCAAATATTCCACGGACCACTTAGAAAAGCGTGTAAGGCCATAAGTGGCTGGAGGGTCACAGGATGCCACGACGGGTCTAATGTAATTGTATTCATAAAGAGCCTGTGTTGCCTTCATTTGGAAATAATTTTAAATGAGATATATTAAAAGACGAGAACATGATTGAAAAATTAACTATTTTCTTTTAATGACAAGCGGATGGAGTACGTAACGTGCTTCCTGTTCATCATATTACTAGGGTCACAAATCATCCTATGTCACAAATTGAGTATCATCCCTTTAAACGCGTCTTATTTGAAAGAAATACTTATATTTAGAAAAAAATAAGAAACTAGTCTGATGTCTGAAATTTACAGTTGATTGGGCGCTTTGACGCCGTGTTCTTTAAGAACTTTTCGTTTTTGTGCACTGTGAGAGACACAAAAATCAATAACTTTGCAGACTATTTTATTCTCGTACATTTAAACTAGATGCTTATTAAGAATTTGATTTATTTCACTTCTCTTTCAGCTGATAAATTTTTGACTCCAACTGAAAAATTTATTACATTTAACAGAAATATTTCTGGAAAGCTAAACCGTAAGATCGGATGCTTACAAGTACTGCAAGTCTGAGAAGTGAGACCGTTGCATTTATTTTGAAACTCGACGTACGAACCGTTTGATGTTACCTCAAACGAGGCACTACTGTTACTTTAACAAATTGCTGAAGCATGATCCTCGTGCAAGTAAACATTTGGGTTTCATTTCTGTCGTTACAAAGTGAAGTTAAATTCTTGAGCTTCCACACTGAAAGATCCCTTTGTATTCAATTAGTAAATAGAAACATGCCAACTGGTGTCAGTGGCGGTTGTATTTAATCCATGAGCAAGTGTTCTCTTTACGTATTGCTGTACTTAGCATGTAGTGTTCACCATAAATTTTAGGGCTTTTTTCGTCATAAAATTCTGTGTCGTAGGACAGCGATATATAATTTATATAGATATTTTAATCCATTTCTAGACAGTTCAATTACTGAAACTTTTCTGAAGACAAAACAGGCGACATAGTATAAAACACATAAACACCAAGTGTTTTAGCTGCATCCATGCAGACATGAAGTAGTAGTTCACATTTCAGCACTCTTGAAATCATTTGGTACATTGTTATAAGTGTAGGTTGAAGAAATCCAACGTGATGCAACAGTATGCAGATATTTATTTACTGCTAAATTACTCTACATGTTCCGGAGGTCCAACGTGACCAAACAAGGACGCAATCCTTATTTGATCACGTTTGAGGAAGCTTGTTCTCCAGATAGTATGATCTGTACCAGAGGCTGCAACTACAGTTTTATGTACTCCTGATGATGGACGCGATGGACGTTCGAAACATGTAGAGTAATTTAGCAGTAAATAATTATCTGCATACTGTTGCATCTCGGATTTCTTCAACCTAGAATTACGATGCACGGAACCACGAATATGAAATTTGTTGTAAGTGTATTTCTAACATATATTACTACTCGTTGCATTTGGAAAGCTCCTTCTCAGCCATATTTTATAAAAGAAGATAAAGACACCCAATAGTTTTAGATCCTACTTTTTATCTTCCAAAGTTATCACGATGCAACTTTTTAACATTATTTCAGCACAGCACAGGTAGCCAGCCTAATAAAGCTGGTTGCGAAGACTTAACTCTAGCCGTCCTATACGTGTACCCATACAGAACAAGGAATAGGGATAAAATACCGGACATATTCACTGTCAATTTCCAATACGTAATAATTACCATGCTATATGTCTAGTAGTATCTCTAGTAATATCTGTTTCCTCATACAAAACTACGGTTACAGTGTCTATGTGAATTCGACCTACAGGCTAAACAGAATACAAAGCAAAAATGGACATGGATTTTATACCTATGAATTCGTGTTCTATGCTAGGTTATGCTACTTTTTGTACTCCCCTCTAAGCTTCCCGCTGTTGCAAATTAAGAGGCTGTAAGCCATAAAAACAAGTTCTTGAATAAATAGATATAATATTATGTATTACCTGCATTTGGTATGTGATTGCTCATTGATCAAGTTTCCCATATTTGTTACTTTTACCATTGCAGTTCCGTGTAAATAAATGATTTAACTATCCTTTATGGGGCAGTTCATGTGGGAGCATTATTCAGACCATTCATGGGAAGAGTGTGTGGGACAAGAAGAATCCTGTAAATTATCTTCAGTACTGTGGGCGGCTGTCGTCACTGATTTAAGCCGCACATAATTCGAGCACACAACAAAGCAGTATATCGATTTAACCAATTTCATTCAACAGTAGGATATCTGGGGCCCTCACAGGGTTGCTGATGAGGTTTCAGGTCTTCTGGGTTGTTATGCCACCTACAATGATAAGTTTGTATGTACATATTGACGTTTTGAAGAATAGTGACGCCTTAATCCTCGTGATAAAGCACTGCGCTCTTTAGAGACGTCCGTGGCTGCTTAACCATTCTACACGGCGTGATATCCCTGAATACTTTGAATTACTGGTTTAAAAAATGTCGAAGTCCCCGGTACACTTAAACTGAATGTGTTGGTGTACTGGAAAGCACACTTGCTTCTTATTCCAAGTGGCCTGTGTTAGACTCTCGGGCCGAGTGGCTGCCCTAACCACTACTGTTGTTCTTGTTGTCAGTTCACCTAGGCAGCTGCGAAGACGGCGCCTCGAAATTTCCACGACCGCTTTCTGCACTGAAGTTCAGTACATATGTCTGCAGTCAGTGTGACATTCTGTGACACGTGGTGTAGGTTTGTAATTCGTTACCCACGTTTCGGGGCAACCTATGCTTCCCATCAGGGGTAAAGCAGTCCAAAACTACGGATAGCTCATCCCAAAGTTGTGTAAAATCTCAGAAGAACGAAAGTCTCAACGACACCGTGGCGGAAGCCTTACATCTTGCAACATGTTCTTAATTAATAAGCGACAGCATCGTACTTTAACTTCGGTATATTTAGCAAGCATAAAATTCCTTTCACCTAAGGAAATTTTAAAGGTGAATACTTGTGTTTGTCTTGCAGTCCAGCGTAATTATCCATTATCAGCTCCACTACGAATTGGAGTAGTACTTGCATATGACACTAAAAGGTTTCCGTCACAACCTCAGCCAGTTTTTGACGTCTTAGTCACAAGGGTTCTGTAATAAACGGGTAATTTCATCCTCAAGGAACCTCATCCCCGTTGTGTTTGTTAGAACCTAACGTAACAATACTAAAAGGATACAGCAGTTCTTCACCATCTGCACACACGCCCACCGACTTTGTGTAACACGAGATCTCGTTCCCCCATGCCTACACTAACACTAATAATTGTTCTGTGTTATAGCATATCTATATAGTTTCTCTGATAAAAGTATATCCAACCTGATGATGTCCACAGCAACATTGGCCGAAACATGTAGTTGATGTTGATAAGTTATATACATATATCTGATAATACAGTTGTGTTGTGACTGCTATATCCTTATAGAACTATTACCTTAGGGTAATTTCATCATTTCTGTACAAAGTATATTAAGAAACCACTGACATAAAACACGTGTGTGAACAAGTGTATATACTCCCACACACACACACACACACACACACACACACACAAATTCACGTACTTTTTATTCGTCTGTCAGTAAATCCGCTCTTAGCTAACGTTGCTGAAAACACTTCAGGCGTAGAAAAAAATCTGTAGCTTATGTCGGCGTGCAAGTTTATGTTGATCAGAACAACCTACAGTACTGCGGCTTACGTTTATCTAGAGGCCGACTTGCGAAGCTTCGGAAGAAAAGCTCGGTAAAGGTTCCCTTTTTCTGTAATTTATAACCAGTTTCGAAATTTCTTAACAGTAATATTCACTTGCACTTTTGAAATTAAAGCACAGAAAAGTCAAATTCCAATGACTAAGGTAAGTAAAGTCCTGAATTAGTCAGGTTTATTCTCAGAGCGCCGCTCTACACGCATATACTTTAGTAGCGTATTTTGTTTACAGTCAAATTATTTCCGAAGTTCTTGATTACAGCACTTGTTTTGGATGTTTTATGTACAGTTATTACGACTGAGAGGCGATGCTAGTGGAATGAATGTTGAGGAAGTAAGTTCCGGCAATAACAGTGACATCACTCTCTGCGTGTATAGTCTGGTCGTAAGAGATGGTCATTACGACAGTTGCAGAAAGCCTGTAATGTGTCTGCTGCAAATTGATACCGAACGTCGTGTATAAAGGAGATTTTTTTCTGAAATTGTGCGTTCTTCGAGAGGTAGCTGTGTGTACAACGAAATCTTACAAAAATATAAGATTCTTGAACTACCGAATAACTTCTTAAGCTTATGAATTATTGGGGAGAAAGATTATTTATAATAATATTGTAATAGATACACATTATTAATTTGGTAATTTACTTTATTAGTGACAAATCTTCACACGCTTAAGTGACAGAGTCTGCACTTGAGGGATTATTATTAATAATTTCTCCCGAACTCCTGTTATATCCAATAAAGTGGCCGTGTTTATGAGGAGAGAGTTCCAACATTTGTTTAAAGCTAGTGAGGAACACTACAGCCGACTTTAGGACTGATCTCCCTCATACAGACGAGACTGCTAACCATTAGCTGGTCACTTGATATTGACCTGGTAACAAGGGAAAATACTGCAAATTTCAACGCTGTGAAGGCTGAAATTCGTCTAAATTTTAAGCAACGAAGTTTCAGAAATAAGATAAAAAACATTCTGAAATAAAGACATTCTGAGTTGCACGTAGATACGGCATATGGGTAGTAGGTAGCAGGTAGTAGGTAGCAGGCAGTAGGTCTACATGTCAGACCTCCACACTGACGCCGTTGATGCCTAAGCCTTTGTCCAACCGCGGCATTAAGACATACAGTACGGTGCAGAAGCAATCGGTTTAAAGTATCCCTAGTCAGGATAGAACAGCTAGCTTCGCATGGGGATCTGTTGCAAATCGCTTGCCATATAGGTAATTCTTAAGAGGTCCAAAAATATTAAAATGACTGGATCCCGTTCTGACAACTGGACATGTGTCTGATTTGTGCCCGAAGGCAGGCTGCTTGTGGACCACACTTCCTACAGTCCGGTTCCCTCCCCCTCCACCCAAACAAAGTATTTCCATCTCTTTGTTCCTTTGGAGGTACTCCAGAGGCCGTGATATGTGTCGATCGTTGACCATTTGGTCCTCTTGATTAAAACAAATGATTCATAAATACAGAAACACGTAATAGCAAATCAGAACAAGAATAAAGGGTCTCAGAATACAACCAACACGATGTTATTTTGTCACATGAGGTGTATTTAATGAATATATGATGGACAACTACATGTTTCGGCCTGTACTGGCCACCTTTAGGTCAACCTGAAGATGACCAGTACAGGCCGAAACATGTAGTTGTCCATAATATAGTCATTAAATACACCTCATGTGACACAGTTGTGTTTGACTACATATAATTTTCCCAGTTTAACACAAACAACGGGGATGACACACTTCTTAGACAATTTATTTACTTCTGTAAGACGCTCTACATGTTTCAGACGATTTATTTACTTCTGTAAGACGCTCTACATGTTTCAGACGGTTTTTCCGTCCATCATCAGGTGCTCAAAATTGCAAATACAGGGTCAGGCATTTGTCAGACCATTACGTCTACCTGCTGCTAGCAGTAGGTAAAAGTAATGGTCTGACAAATGCCTGACCCTGTATGTGCAGTTTTGAGCACCTGATGACGGAGGGAAAACCCGTCTTAAACATGTAGAGCGTCTTACAGAAATAAAGAAATGGAGAAAAGTAGCATCTTGTTGATTGTACTCTGAGAATATATTAGCGATGCACGGATATAAGAATTTTAAAGGAATAAAGGATTTATTTATTAGAGGTATGAAGCACGCACATAAAACTGTAGTGACTATGCATTAACCAATCCCTGGCGGGAGCTGTTAAATGTTTACTCATGGTTGTATCACAAAACACTGTGTGTGTCAATCTTGAAAGAAAACTTTGGGCTAACAAAAATTCGTGTATGGTAGCGGGTATGTGCTTTTAATACAGGTCGAGCCAGTGGCGTAACATGTAAAACTACACACCAGTACACTAATGTTTGTTCATTTGTAAGTTTTTCATACCAGAAGTTTGGTTTATAGGCCTACCGTTTATTTTACTTACTTTGTAACTCTTTAATGTGGTAGTAATTACTAAGTTAATAGCGTACTTCGAAGTTAAATAGTCTATCATTTAGTCCTAATAGCTTGTTTATGTGGTTCGTATTGTTCTCAAAACAAATAGATCCATTTTCAATATACACAACTGATGTTTGTAATGCTCATTTGTCTCTTGCTTGTATTTTGGGTAAAAACCGACCCCTGTAGATGAACTTGGTCTTAACCGTTTAAAGCCTAGCCGTTTCTTTACGTACATCAGGTTTAACATTCAAAAATTCTACTGGTACTCGCCCTGCTTTGAGTGTTTTATGCAGATCTCAGAACAGACAGCGACGTTTGCTTTATACATCATTAGCTGGTTGGTTTTCATAACCGTAGTGGAGTGTGTTTACAGCGCGGTACGAACTGATTCCTTATATAAAGCAGATTACGTTTAGTCTTTAAATGGTTGAAGCGTGTTCTTGTAACTTGCAGTTGTAGTATTGGAATCCCATTTGACCCGTAGTGTCATTCTACATGCTAAATAACTAACAGGCTCCTTCTGTAGAAAATGATAGGTGTTCGCGTAAACAAAAAAATTCCAACGTTGTATGGAACGTGAGTTTTTATTACCTAATGTTCAAGAGACTGCTACTGGTCCGTATCCTGTGAAAGATGCATCGCTAACCTAAGCAGGTTATAGATAATTATAAATTGTATACATGTAAGGCTATAGTGCTTCATAATACATGTAATGTTTTCCTAGTAGTCAAATGCCATTACTTCTCGGCCTGTATTCTTAATTTTTGGCTAAACGCAATTTGACCAGGTGAAGATAAGAAATTAGTCAGATGTTATGTTGTATGTGCCTTGAATGAGACCAGTACTTACCGGTATATTGTTGATGAAGAAGCTAAGACTGGCTGACGGTTTTGAGGGTGACGAACTGCAATTGGCACGCAACGTATCTCCTGGCTCATAGCGGTCGTGTTCCGTGTGGATTTCTGGAGGGCTTTCCGGCAGAGCTGTAACAAAAAACGACGACTTACCACAACAAGCACTCTCTGAGGACTCAGACTCAACTCATTGATGCAGAGAAATCTAACGAGAAGTAACCAACACTCGGAAGCAAATGTGACTCAATGAAACTACTGGCATGAAATGCCGGTACATAATGCTGCTGCTAGCCCTTTGGAAGTTGTGAGTGACATGAACGAGCAATTACCTTTTTTCCCACTGTGCGCATTGTTGGGATAGTGTTTACTGACGAAGATATTTCAGACCGCTGCAATAGCTTAGACGCAGTAATAAGGTAAAATTGATTGTAATTCCAGAATAAATGTATCAGTCACTTTCAAAGGAGATCATTTCAGTTTATTTTTCAAAATTTTCTGCTTGACCAAAGCTATACTGGAACTCTACTCATTCATGTGAAGATATATCTGTGTGTAAACCGAGCAGTGTTTCTGTCAGTGTGCCATTCATATTGGAGAATAATTTAAAATTTTATTAATTTTCAACGAATTGTGACGTCACTCAGGCGTAACCATTTCAAGTAGAGTGACAACATTGACTAAACGTTATATTAGTCCATCGGATCACATTAATTTCCATGTCAGGAAGATATATGAGCACCAAATACACCAAAACAACAAAGAGGTTCTCAGACGAAAGGCAGAGACAATTGTATAGCATGCTGTTAACAAAATATTTAAATTAGCCAGCTACCTGATTCCATGCTCACCATGTATCCTTTTAAGTCGTCCGAAGAGTCCCCTGTTTTATAGAATTGGATTTCAGAAAGTCCAGCCTTATTTTAGCGCCGTGTGCGTGACACTTTTGGGAGTAGAACGCGAATGAATATAGAGATAGAATTTATACGAGAGACAGAGTTATATCCTGAAGGTTATGGAAAGAATTGGCGATATTCAAAGAAGTTCTTACGGAAAGGCAAGAAATTCTACGACAGTTGAAGAATATGGTGAAAAATATGAGCCGAAGGAAATTGCCAGAGAACAAACGGAACTTAGGGAGATGAAAGTGACCGCCTGTGATGTCATAACCTGTGACCCGAGAAAAGAAGTAAACTAGTGGGGTGATTCTCGTAATATTTATTTTACTGTGTCCTGTGCAGAGTGTAACACGCAGTGTTAAACACTGTTGTTGAAACTACCACATTCTTTTCGGAGTGGTGTAATATTAGTTAACGTAAAACACATTTTTAAAATGTATGACGGCCATCTACATCCGCTGAAAGTGAGAATTTTACATTTTTTTCAGAAATTGTACGAACATCATACACATTCATCGCGCCACATACGTAGTATAGCAATAGAATGATATAAATTCCGACATTAGACATTTCCGTGCTCACATCCAGCACAAGTGTTTAATTTTTAGGCGCGTTCGCGAAATTGCGAAAAGAGACTATTACGTTCGTCATGTTTGTCTGTGCTTACCTCTGTCGGTCAGCATGGAAGAACTCGGACACCACCGGACTGTTTTTCATGAACTTTGGAATGTGCGTATTTTTCGAAAATCTGTTGAGAAAATTCAAGTTTCATTAAAATCTGACAAGAATGGCGGGTTCTTTACTTGAAGACCGATACACTTTTTTGATCACATATCGCTAAGTTATTCTTAGAATGAGAAATGCTTCGTACAAATTTGTACAAAAACCGAAAGACGCTTTGTGTTATTTTTTTCGGAAAATTCTGCCGTTTATGAGATAATGCGGAGAGAAATGGTACAGTGGAACAGGCCGCAAATGACAGTGTAACACGGCGCTTACACATTGCGCTGCTGGATAACTAGAGCTGCAGACACATGGTCGGATTACCTAATAATTATCACTTTTCCACGGCAACACAGGTTGCGCGAACGCGCTTCACTCTTACGTTACATATACATTGCTTTTCTCGATTTTTATAGAAAAGAAAATTGTTGCGAACAAAACGTATTGAGCAGAATAAAAAATTATGCACACCACAAATTTAACATAAGTGTTGCAAATTTCGACATAATTAAGCAAAGGAGTTTTGTACTTCCCTGAAGCCGTAACAGAGGGAAAACACCACAGCTCTTACGTTGTGCTTTTATTTCTTAACAAAAATAAATAATTTCCTTTTTTTTTGCGTGTCTTTATTAAAATGCACGACTTCTGTTGGTGATAATTCATACTATGCGGAATGAGAGACAGTTGAAGTTTAATTTCACCTACAAATAACAGAAAATTGCACAAAAAAATGGCATTTCTACAGGGTATAATTCCTTTTTAGGGCGCTTGAATATTTGAATATACATTGCGGTCTTTAGGTGAAAATCATGCATACTTTCTGCAGTGTAAACCAATGATGGTATGCAAAGCAATAAAGCAGAGAAGTGTTTCTATGCATATCACATTTTATTCCCATATGTCTAATGGTGCTTTGGATTCATTAAATTATTTGGCAGTAATAAGTAATATATTGCATGACGTAAGACATATATAACGTTACACTGCTCTATCTCCTTTTACGCCCGCCTGTGTCCACTCGTCAGGTGTTAGCCCATTTGTAACTGCTTAAAAGAGAAGGGATTCGGGAAACCGAAACCAAATCCGACAGGAATATGCTCATGACCCCTAAACTAAACAGTGGATTATTCTTCAACCTTATAAACATATGTATCAAAATGGTACTTCAGCTAAATAACTTTAGGAAGATAAAAGTGAAGGGCTAATTTACGGAGAAACAGAGCTTGTTTCGAAGTATAACATTCTGAGTGATAGAGTGAAGTAAACAAACGTTTGGCCACTATGGCTGTGCTTCGCGTGACACAGTGAGAGAATATCATTTTTTAATATGAAATACGAGTATGTTATAACAGAATGTCTCCATAAGTGACACCACACATTGTGAAGATGGACGGAACTTGCTTTGTCATTGCGTGATTTAAGACTACCGCCGCGGTGTAGAATGGTACTTTCACACCGACGTTTCTGCACAGCCTACCGATACCATCTTAAAGAGCCAAACAGTCCAAAAAGGCTGCTTGACCCTTGAAGATGGGACTGATAGATTATTCCGAAACGTCAGTGCGAAAGTACCATTCTACGCTGCATAAAATTCCGAAGCAGCACACATTTCTTCTTCTGTCAGTGCCTCTAGACATGTGGCGATATGCTTAATAGTTTTTATTCAGTAACAAGAAAGCAAGGATGTACTAAATGAAAATGAAAGTGTAATCGAATAAATTGATCAAATATTGAAGACTGAAGGTTCTGTAATGAAGATTTTGACAATGCAAGGCAAATAGACAATATACTAGATTTTGGTTTTCTGTTGTTAACATCTTGTGTTGTTATAATTCGATATATAAGACATTCTGGTCGGTACTGTCTATGAAAACCTGCAATACGCACAACGAAAACAGCAGAAAACGTTCAAGTAGTTTGCTGTGATAACCGTTATTTGAAAGTGTCCGCTTTCTACAGGTTTTCACTACTGAATGCTATATATGAGACTTCTCTGCGTCTTGGTGTTCAGCATTCTACCAAATGGCATGCAGTTGCAATTCATTCGCTCACTGTCAGATTTTTCTATGACGATAAATACGCAGAGTCTTTCTAATTAGAGGCTGGCATAAAATTACTTAACTTCAGAGTAAAGATCCATGCACTGAAAGTGTCTGAGTAATTAGACTTGTGAGAAAGACAGGCAAAGAAAGGTATTTTTAGTGTTCGCACCATCGGGCGTCCAACGTCATCTGCAACCAACATCTGAAATTTCACCCGTCTGCAGCCTGAAATTCTTATAAATATGCATTAAATATGTATCTCACGAACTCAGAAGGATGTTTTGAGATACTTCCGGGAAGGTATCTCAATGCTTTCTCAGGACTGTGAACGTTATTTCATGTTAGGACAGACTTTTCCTTATCGACAATGTGCTCCTATTTTCCGTCTCGCCCACATTTGCTTGAAACTTGTTAATTTATTTATTGTTGACTTGTTTGATGTTTTCTGAACACAAATTTCAGTAGTTATTTACGATGCGACCTGATGACACTACAAGTCTGGTAAAGTCTCGTTAAAAAAATTCACAAAGCCTGAGTAGAACATTTCGTTAGGTTATGTACATTTTCTAAAAAATCAACACGGATTGAATATTGAGACATAAATTATTCAACAAACTAAAGGTAGTAAAACTTAACTTTTTAAAATAACAACTAAATTGCACTTAAAAAATAAGAACTTAAAATTGAAGTAGAAATAACAAATTTTGAGGAAATAGAATGTGCCTTGCACACCCGGTAGAGTCCTTTCTAACGCCTGAATAAAATTCGCATACGGTGTTATGTTCACTTCTGCTTAATGAGACCGCCAACAGGGGCAGCATAATCTCCCGGGACTGCAAATATAGAGACAGTGAACCTTTAATTGTAATTAGGCAATTGTAATTAAAACTTGGGCACCTTCTTCGGAAACTGCGCTTTATCTGTTGACCACAATTGTGGAGGAATTAATTGGATATGAAAGGGTACATACTTTTCCCAAATTTATGCAGCTGAGAAAACTCAGGCCTGTTCTTCACGTAATTCTAGAATAAAGGAAAGCTTATCGCAGAGGATTAGCTTTTTATCGTTGCGAAACTCGAAAGTCGTCTTAATGATACGTAAACATTCCTTTTATGTTTGAGGGAAATAATTGCTGCTTGTTATCACAATCATATGGTAATCATAATTACACTGTTTATAAAATGCAGAGTTCTTTAAAGTTAAAAGAGACATAGTAACCCCCATTATGATTCAGACAAGTAATGGAAACATTTTGCGGGCTCGACCAATGTTCTCAAGCTATATATTATATCACAAATACTCGTAAGTCATGAGCACATAACAGCACCACTTTGGGCATATTTTATACTGGCAAATCTCTACCTATTTGTGAAAATGTACCTGTCTCTCTCTTTCACACGAAATGCTTCTTGATACGTAC
>Ga0136643_10001064_pt1 | contig 32500 bp, 24 predicted proteins | sample TergutLab28metaG_FD_96883 | JGI IMG/M metagenome (GOLD analysis project Ga0136643, IMG submission 96883) | Labiotermes labralis P1 segment gut microbial communities from Petit-Saut dam, French Guiana - Lab288 P1 (version 3) (version 3) | ecosystem: Host-associated > Arthropoda: Insects >...
CCAAAAACTCTGTGCAGAAAACCATATGCTGCAACTCAACATCTAATGCTCCTGATGATGGGCGTATGTACCCGAAACATGTCTAGCTAAGAATACATCAATAAAATTACCTAGTTGCATCAAATTGGCATTTCAATTTATTTCATGAGGAAGATGCACTGTCAAACAACCCTCAATATTATGATAATTCGGAAGGTGACGCTGTGTGGTACCGAACTTCGGAGGATCTATACATGGTGACATCAGGTATCTCCTAGGCATCGGTGACTAAGTACCATACCACATCACGTCACATTCTAGATTTATCTGGCTTGACTTTTTAGTTTCCACGTGTTGTTTATCACAAAGTGTACAAAATATAGTCATTAGACACATATATATATATATATATCAGTTTAGGTGCCACAGTCTGTTATCACGTTCTTACTGATTCACCTTTACTTTTCTATCCCAAAACCCATTCAACGAAGCACTCTTTTACTCTACATTACCAACATAAAATTTAATTTAAATCCATTGAGTAGTTTCCTTCTAAAGAATCATACCAATGGACGGACAAGACTCATCACACTGTGCAACGTTATGAAAAAAATTAATGAAACCCTTCCCTAAGTACAATTTAATCTCCTCAAAGTTTGTGTCTCTCGTTTGTCCGTTCACACACGCAAGTTTACAACATATTTTGTAGCACCTTGTAGAGCACAATGAATGTCAGGTACAACGTTACTGCACATTATTATTATTATTAGTAGTAGTAGTTTTGTTTTGTTTTTGGCGCGACAATCCTCACTGGGCCAGGGCCTCCTCATTCACGAAGTTTCTAGATCACACACAACAACGCTTCACTGTCGGTAGGACTCCTCTGGACGACAGATCAGCTCGTCGCAGAGACCTCTATTTGACAACACACAACACTCACAACAGACAGACATCCATGCCTCCGGTGGGATTCGAACCCACAATCCCATCAGGCGAGCGCTCGTTGACCTACGCTTCAGACCGCACGGCCACTGGGATCGGCATTAGTAGTAGTAGTAGTAGTAGTAGTAGTAGTAGTAGTAGTAGTAGTAGTAGTAGTAGTAGTAAACATGTATAAAGCATGGTAATTGAATATGGACAAGATGTTTAACTTACATCTAGCTTACTAAGTTTGTTATCTGAAGCGAACTGCAAAAATTAACAGAGTCATTGATGCATGACAACTTTTATAAAATGAGTAATGGTTTGGCAATTTCGGACGAAGCGTGAACCTCTACACTAGTCTTCATTAGTGCAAAGGTCGAAAACGCGTGCAGGTTTGCATTCATGCCCAAATAATCGTCTACGATAAGATGATTCTGAAAGAGTGGGGTTTCTTTAAATTTGGAAAGATCTAAGTTTACAGTAGGGGATGATTTTAAAGTGGGCTTCATGTTTTTCGTGGTATTTACTTCAATTAGCAAGTTCAATCTCACAAAACTCTCTGCACTGTACACAATACAGCATTGCTTAATACAGCATGACACGTGCAGTAGAAATGCACATGCTCTTGTAACAACACAGCAGTGTGTAAAGTGCAAACGAGTTTTGAGATCAAAGAATTTTAAGCATGTAGGATGTGGCGTTGTGAACTCAGTTCACTGGCTCAGGATAAGGACCAGTGGCGGGTTGTTGTGAATAAGGTAATGAACCTCCAAGTTACATGAAAGGCGGAGAATTTTCCTAAGTAGCAGAGTGACATTGACTTCTTATGAAAGACTCTACTTCACAGAGTTAGTTTATTCTTACAAACATTACGCAGGGCCTATACATTAATTACGCATTTCTAAAAAGCGGTGGCTCTGAATTCAAGGTGCATAGCAAAACAATTTCCCCTAACACGTTTTAGGGGGGCTCTTCACCATCTTTTTTTGTTTGTTTTGTTTGCAAAAATGATCAACGAATGTAGACGGAATTGTAAACAACATATTGCTGAATCTAGCCACTATTACATGAACATATCCATTATGTAAGGTAAAATTTATATCTACGACGTTTCGGGAGTTGGTTGCTCAGGAATTATGAGACAGAGTACTATTCTGAAAATATTTTTTATGGTTTTCGTGTATTTTTTCGATATTAATAAAAGGGATCGTCGGAGTCGGACTAGAATGGAGTGCACTGGTTCGCAACTTTTCGATTATGAGAACCCGTTCAAAAACTACGAATTTCGTCGTCTCCCACATGTTAATACTCGAAATTTTAACCTCGATTAATTCGGAAAATACGTAACGAGGAAGGTATTATGGCGTCAGAAAATAACGTTAATTATTTCACATTTCATTCTTCACCAAAATAATAACAGAAAAAGAGAGAAGAAAACTACTCGTTAGAGAAGCATGACGCGCCGTTGAGCTACGCCAATTTGCGCATTACTTCGAATAACCCCGCGGGAGACCGGGTTCCGCGGTTCGCAGGTTGTGGACCACTGATATTTATTAACATCAGTTCAGTATCGAAAGAATTCCGGTTTGATATCAACAAATGGCACAAATATCCAAAGAAAATAACGTATCATGACAAATCACTCGATACAGGAACTAAATTCAGCTCTCCGCAGTGCCAAACAGACCTGCACAAAATATATAACTCCGGCATAATTGCTGCAAAATGAATCAATGACTGTTACAAACTTGTACAGCTTGTTCAAACAGCCGAGTGAAATATATTTGAATAAGCCTCTCTACAAGAAGCAGGCCAAATAAATTTGAATCTGTTGACATATTACACTTCGATACAAGGCACAGTACAAATAAATAATCCTACATTAATTTCGTCGCTGTAGCACAGTGGTTAAGGTGCTGTACTACAAATCGGAAGGTCGTTGGTTCGATCCCAGCTGGTGTCAGTGGATTTTTCATTGACATAATCCTTTCGATCGCACTATGGCCCTGGAGTCGACTCAGCCTCTAACAGAAATGAGTACCAGGAGTATTTCCAGGGGTAAAGGCGGCCGGTGCGTAAGGCTGACAACCTTACCACCATCCTGTGCTGTTGTCACGAAATCTGGGAACCTTAACTTCTTGGAACCCTCTGGGCCCCTCCGGGCCTGTAACGGGACAGCTTTACTTTTTACATTAATTTCGTTATGACATTTCATCTTAGAACAAGACACGAAGGCCCAAACGGGGGCAGAGGCACAGTTCTACTCTTTCTTTAACTTCTGCTTTAGATGGGGGTTGGGTGGTCAACGCCACACCTCGGCCGCTTTAGCCTCGGGAAAGAGACCCGGTACCCATTGTATAAGAGGCGGGATAGTCTCCCGGGTCGGTCTCGACGGATGCGAAAAATCTCGCTCCTACTGGATTTCGAGTCCCGGACCGATCAGCCTGTAGCAAGTCGCTACACCGAACTAGCTATAATGTACCCAAGAAATGGCTAGAGAAATATCGCAGTGAGATGTTTAATATCAGTAAAATAAACATCAAATTCTACCTTTATCAAAGTGACATATCATTCTAACACGAAAGCACAACAGTTTGGAAGTTGGCTTTCTTCAAATAGAGGTCAGAGATTTGTTCCTTCTAATGGGCCCAACAGAGTAGGAAGTACGTCCAGCTTCTGAAACACCGGGCGTTCAAACATCCAGCACACTACATGTGTCAATTTAACGACAGTCCTTCGTCACAAAAGTTTTAAACCAACCTGTTTCCCGTGTTGCCATATTTACAACTGTATTATTCACCGAGATATTAAGAACGTTCGGAAAACAAACAGAAAAATGCTTAGCTTCTCACATCGACTTAGCTCTCTCAATGGGAAGTCATTAAATTCTCAAAAACTTATTCTATCACACAGTTCAGGCAGAATCTACCCTCTCAAACTGAAACACAAAGATTCAGGCAGTAACGGCAGTCGAAACAGACGGTCAATACATTGTAATTAATCTGAAATATGAACTAGATGACATTCATTAACTGGTGACAAAATGAATGACACAAAATTGTGTCTATAGAAATAGGGGAAGAGGTGAAAGTGTGATCTAAATGAGAAGATTGAGCGTTGGAAACCTCTCTCCTCAAATCCCTACCATCACTATGCAATAAATAGCCTATAATATGTTTATCGAAGCTGCTAAAATCATTAGTCTATTGGTGAAATGTGGGAAAGGGTTTTTTGGAGAGGGGTCAGAAGGGGTATAATATGCTACAAAACAGACACACACAAACACATACGCAAGCGCGCGCGCACCAGCATACAAACACACACACACACACACACACAAACACGTTAATATGCAATCCAACCAATGAGGGGCAAAGCGTACTAGGTCTGAGGGATGGGTTGATGCATGGATTGTTACCATAGCAACTATACAGGCATAGCAGTATCATCATCATCATCATCTACATCAAAATCATCAGTAACAGTAAGGGCATATGAGCCGAACCACGCATTGGTTCCAGAGCGACACACACACACACACACACACACACACACACACCCAGAGACAGAGTTACAGTCTGGGCTGTGTAATACCGACCCATGAACAATGGCGGAAAAGCGGATTGCGCGATTCATCTGTTTCTGTCTATTGAGTTGCAGTAATGAAGCCGCTACCGACCGAGCACGTAGACGGGTGACTGAAACTCTCGGTTAAAACACAAATTCCATACCAACCCTTTCTCACTACCCCATTTCAGTCAGTCATCCACAATTCCATCTCATCCCTCTCGTTACTGCAAAACCACTTTTTATTAATGGAAAGATAAGGTTTGACGAGTATCTGCATTCCACCTAAATAAGGCGGGGCTGTGGCAGGAGGGTGGCTGAAAGAATCACACTGTATATCTAGGTAACTATGGGCATACTGCAGCAAGTCATATGGCGTTCTGAGATTAAACAAAAGGATTTTAATTGGACAGGATTTCTAAGTTTGTAATGGTCAACATGCCCTGTCCCAGCCCTAAGTTCTGTAGCTACAGATAACGATAAAATGACACACACACACACACGCGCGATCACAAGGTGCCGTACCGAGTTTGAACAGAGGCGTCACGATGTGCTCATAAACATAATATAACATTCAGTAATGTACGTCAGCACAACTACTTTATTACAACAAGGTAATTACATAGGCTACATGTTTCGACTATTGATCAGTCATCTTCAGGCCTATTTTGTCAATTGAGTCACAAGATGCTATGCACACATAGGGATCCACGATGGGATCCCTATGTGTGCATAGCATCTTGTGACTCAATTGACAAAATATGCCTGAAGATGACTGATCAATAGTCGAAACATGTAGCCTATGTAATTACCTTGTGTAATAAAGTAGCTATGCTGACACACATTATTTAATATTATATTGCTGTACCGAACTTGTGACTCTATTCCGGTATCTAGAAACCCTATAAACAGCATTCCACATAAAAATTAACCTTCTTTTTATTTTGGGAGCTGAGGTTCTCAGGACAGCATCAGAATTACGGTCTTATGGGACGTGACGCCGTGTAGTTTGGCAGATAAGTAGGATACCAGGAAAATCGTGTTGCGTCTTTCTTCATGTTAGATATCAAATAAAAAATGCACTAATTCCCCTTTTATCACAAACACAAAACCATGAGCTTTTCAGAAAAGTTTTTAGACTGTACCAGTTCATACGGCGCCAAATCCCAAAGGACCTCATAATTGAACTGTTTTTACAGTTCGTGCCGTTTGCTCTAAAATCAGACATACACTACATTTGAAGCGTTATTTCCATCTTCCTTTTTGAAGCTTAATTAAGATCTCTAGCCTAAAACAAACACGCATCTAGCGTAACACGCGTTTGTTTCCATAATATGACGATTTGAAATTACCGTCTCACATACCTGGAATACAAACAGTGTAACTGCAGACTTGTGGTATTAGTGTAGTCCCCTGAGTAGTGAAACGCGAGTAGACTACTGTGTTTGTGTGTGTGTTTATGTGTGTGTGTTTGTGTGTATATATATACATACACACACACAATCCTCGCAAGCAAGTATTTAAGACACCTGTGCCCTCTGAAACCTGGCGTCTCATGAGCACAGATTCATATTAAAGAAAAGAACGATTCAATAAATAAATAGTTAATTAAACAAAATAAATTATTTGAATAAGATGCATTGTCAGCTTTACGTTCCGGCCACTTTTTCCCACGCAAAGAACCCTCGGTATCCAGTGACTGACGTGGTTGAAGCCCTTAACTTGCGAAGGTCCGTTTGAATATCTGCTGAGGAAGTTGCAGAACTGCATACGACGTTAGGGTTTCTTAGCCCCATCCTCTAGCACAGGTATTGAACAGGACTTGCATTGGGTAAGCAAACGATTCGAATCTTGAGTCAGTTTTGTTTACTTGCATTCAACAAAATTTCCAGCACATGTATGGAATGAGAGAATAATTAAAATACAGTGACTTCGAAAGGATTTAAAGGTAGGGATGATGATCTAGCTGATCTACCATCCACACTTTTTTTGCGGCACCCAGGCGAAAAACGAAAACTCTTTTCAAGGATTGTGATTGTCCCGTCCAATACTTGAAACGAACACTTCCAAAACAGAAGTCAGATGTTTTGTCTTATAAGCCAATTAGCTCGATAAATTGTGGTAGCTTGCTCGGGTATCCTAACTAGCCTGTTTCGTGTTTTTCCTGAGTTTATTCAGGCTAATGTCAAAGAGAAACACTTGAAATATGGTATGACCGTTCCTTGCCTACCCACCATTCATAATTACAGCCCTTCCATATTCGAGGACATATGGCTTCAGACGATAACGCTGCTGATATCAAGCTACAATTTCGGCCGAGAAACCCGCAGTTTTCCAAGTTTAACGCAGACATTCCAGGAAATCACTGGGGCAGCATCTCGAAGTGGACAACAGTCACCTCTTTCTACATTTCTTCATTCATTATTTACAGGTCATCATATCATGCGTTTATATAAAGAGCTTCAAGTTTCTCTTATGTTTCTTCAACATGTTTCCTAACTTTTAGACAAAACTTCCTATTTGCTCCCTGCTACATGGCAACAAAGAAAAACATAACTTACGGGACAGCTGCTGCAGACAAACTGTCTGAGCTACGACTCTGTTTTCACTATTCCCTGGCAGTCATAAAACGTACTAACAGAAACGGGCTACAACTGGTTTATGCGTTAAATGTTTACTTACTTACTCCATGGTGCAGAGTCCTTCTTGAGAGCTAACTGGTTTGCAGCTAGACAAGAAATTCTCCGCATTTTATGGAACCCGAAGGTTCATTACCGCACTCACAAGCCTCCGCCACCCGTCTCTATCTTGGGCCAGCCCAATCCAGTCCATATATCCACATCCCACCTCCTGGAGATCCATCCTAATATTATCCACCCATCTACGTCTAGGTCTCCCCAGTGGTCTCTTTCCCTCCGGTTTCCCTACCAAGATCCTATACGCCCCCCTCTCCTCACCCATACGGCGTTAAATGCTGCGCAAATGAATGAGCTATGTAAATTTACTCTTGGACATCGCAGTCTGAAGTACTGAAAACGTCGTTAAATAAAGTGCAGACAAACTATAACTAAATTCAAAAATATATTAATAATTGTTCAACGAGAAGGAACACAAAGCAGTCTATTATACTGCAAGTTCGCTCTACATGTCTCAGGTGTCAACCACGCCCATCATCAGGAATATACAAAACTGTAACTACAGCCTCCGGTACATGTCATATTTTTGTACAGCTACCTCATTCCAACGTGGTCAAGCTTGGCTACGTTGGAGGGAGGTAGCTGCACAAAAATATGACCAGTACCGGAGGCTGTAGTTAAAGTTTTGTGTATTCCTGATGATGGGCGTGGTTGACACCCGAGACATGTAGAGTGTGTAGAGTGAACTTGCAGAATAATAAATACACTGCTTTGTGTTGCATCTCGTTGGACAGTTATTAATACAGAACAGCGGTGCACGGAACCATAAACATAAAATTCGACAATATCGGAATATCGGAACAATGTTAACAAATGTGGAAACTTATTAGACCACTGCGATATTTCCTGAGGGCGATTTCTACAATAATATTTGCTGGTCATAGAAACAACAGGAATTCTGAGCGACACCTGCGTTGTAACAGAAGTGTGAGGCACCACAACAGATGGGAACGACATCTGGGAAGAGTGTAATTAATAGACCAACAGATAGTGGTAGGGCAGAAAGTCAAAGCAAAGCTGGCATGATCAGTTACATATCCTGCGGCTGGATGTCCTCTTTCTTGTTAAATGGAAGAAGAAATTTTGTGTCACAGCAAAATATCGAACTTGTTTCACTGGAATGGTCTGAATAATCGTTACAGAATTCTGTTTAGATGAAAACTGTCAATTTCACTCGGCCTACGTTAGCATGGGCTCCTTTCAGAGCCTAAAAGCGAGCGGGGCGTCATAGTCAGGGTCGCCGAGAGCGGGTACGGAAGCTGGTGAAACAATTTTTTTTAGTCCCCCCAGCAAAGGAGGATGGGTTAAACATCATAACACACGAAAAATATGCGGGCCTTGGGCTCCTTTGCAGACTGTCAGGCCCCGGCAATTTGTACCGGCTTACCCCCAACCCCCTCGTTGGCATTGGTCATACTGAGGTCAAGAATGAATGGAGCCATACATCCACGACTCCATATTCCTTCACACAGCATGAACGCGGTAGATTTAACTTGACTTTAAAATTACAAATGCTCTCCTTCGCTCCGAAAGTTTTGCTGTTATTCTGTTGCGGATGAACAGAAAACTGTCTTCGCCACGTGTATTCACGCTTTTAGATTGTGTACTTGAACAACAGACAGAACTTAATGTTAGACCTGAATAGTTAACTGTAAGGAAACTAGGTTAATGCGAACATCACACAATTATTTAGGAGGAAAGACGTTAATCTCGGGAGCTGATGCTGGGGATATTTTCGAGTGGAAGATGAACTTGACGTTCAAAGGGTCGTGCATCGCAATATTATTTCTATAGTAAGACCAACTACATGCACCAATGTATCAAATTTATTTCATTTTGGAATGACACACTACATGTTTCGGACGGTCTTTCCGTCCATCATCAGGAGTTCAAGACTGTACATATAGCAACAGGCATTTGTCAAACAGATACTGCTGTCTGCTTGCTGGCAAGCACAAAGCAGTATCTATTTGACAAATGCCTGTTTCTGTATGTGCAGTCATGAACTCCTAATGATTGACGGAAAGACCATCCGAAAAATGTAGTGTCATTCCAAAATAAAATAAATTTGATACATTGGTGCATTAAGTTGGTCTTACTATAGAAACAGGAGATGAAATATAGTCACTCTGATTCTGTAAAGTTCAGGAGGATGGCACTTTGTTAAGAACTGCTAAGGAGTTGTCAGTGACCAAAAAAAAAAGCGATAAACTGAAAATCTTCATAAGAATAATGAGACATTTGTCTAGTACGAATCGGGTCTTCTTGGATGTTGCGCTGCGCCGTTTACCATTCTTTATCCAACGCCACAGCGTCGTACAAAAATGTAATCTTTAGGAATACCGCTGTGATAAACTCCAATTCGTAGTATATCCAGTAAACTGTTTATTCACGAGTCTCCGCGTGTTTAAGTGAATTCAATGCATCTACATTTCATCCATCAAAGTCCTGATCTATGAAGAAAAGTCACATAGCTTGTGTAAGTGTCACAATTTCAACACAGGTGTACAATCTGTATACAGCACATAGAGCTGTATACAGCATATACAGACGTATAACTAAAGGAGCCCACGAAACAAATTATTGCTTGAAGATGACAGTCGTTCAGATGGTCAAAAATTATCCTCGTTTCGTAGAAACTGAATTTTCATTACTAAGTATATAACACCCCAACTCTAGACTCCATACTCAGCCGATTAGTTCCAAATTAACATCTTCACACGCCATTATTTTATCATCTATTTTAATATTATCCTTCCATATACTCTTGATTTCGCTAAGAATTCTCTGTTTTTCAGATTTTCCTAGTAAAATATTGTGTGATTTCCCCATGTATGTTACACGTTTTACATGTTCCGTTCATACTGTTCTCCTTTAATTCCATCACAATCATAATCCTCACTGTGGACTATGCAGATTACAAAACTCCTCATTATGTAAACCCCAATCTCTGCATACTCTTTGTTACGTTCTCTCTCCTATACATAACTACTCTCTTCACCATACTGCTCTCAGACACCCTCAATCTCTGCGCTTTCCTCAGGGCGACAGATGAAATCCCACACCCACATAAAAAAGTAAAATTTTAGTGTTATATTAATATTCACATTTCTACTCATAGTTAGGAAAGGAAAGGCGAGGAAATTATGAAGGCTGTAGTGCAAATATTCAGCGAAATGAATTTCCTCCTAAGTTCTTCGTCAACCTGATTTTAATTTTTTTTTGTTTCCTTCCCAAGTACCTGAAACTTGCCACATTTTCGAAAAAAAAAATCTTACTTGTTTTACATAATATTTTTCGTCTAAAATTCTTGCCAGAAGGCAAGAATACAATTTATATTTAGGTTTTCCTTTGCAATAATGTGGGTGTATATATATATATATAGGGAAACCTAATAAAAATGACGAAATAAAACGATACCAGAAACAAGACCTGAGAGAACGTAGTAGCGCAATCGGTAGAGGAGCTGCACTTACAAGCCGGATGGTCAGGAGTTCGATTTCCGATGGTGTCACTGGAATTTTTCACTGACATAATCCTTCCGGTCGCACTACGGCCCTGGGGTCGAAGCAGCCTCTAACAGAAATGAATACCAGAAATATTCCCTGGGGTTAAATGCGGCCGGTACGTAGGGCTGACTAACTTATCACCGTCACGTACCGATTATCTAGAAATTCTGGGAGCCTTAACGTTCTGGAGCCCTAAGGGCCTGAAATAACCCTGTACAAGAACTAAAAACTGAACTTGACGTTCTGGTGACCGTGCATCTTGATAAATTCTTATAATAAAACCAACTAGATGCACCGATTTCTCAAATTTATTTTTGGAATAAAACTCTCTATGTTTCGGACAGTTATTCTGTCCATCATCAGGAGTTTTTCACTGTACACACAGCAATGATATATGTCATACAGGTTTGCTGACAGCTTGCGAGCAGAACTTCCTGATCCTGCTCGCAAGCTGTCAGCAAACTTGTATGACATATACCATTGCTGTGTGTACAGTGAAAAACTCCTGATGATGGACAGAGTAACTGTCCGAAACATGTAGAGTTTTATTCCAAAAATAAATTTGAAAAATTGGTGCATCTAGTTGGTTTTATTATAAGAACTAAAAACTGCTGAGAAACAAAATTGGAAAGTTTAAATTTATGAAACTCGTCGTGCAATGAGCAATACAGACAAAAAAAGAAACTGAAGTACGTAGAAGAAGAAGAAGAAGAAGAAGGAAATCCATCGCGCGTGTGTGGAAGTGAGGATGAGTATCTTGAGACTTTTGCTGTGTACACTGCACGCTTTTGGTACTGCAAGCAAGAGGCTTGAAGGGGGGGATTGGTTGTAAGTTTCCAAAACTTTGTGAATGCGCACTTGGTAGGGAGTAGAAGGGTTGGGGTGGAGAAAGACCAAGTTCTTCTCCCTTTAAACGAAAATGATGGCGACAACGACGCCAGCGACGTCGCGATGGAGAACTGAAGAAGGCGAAGAAGAAGAAGGCGTGGTCGCACGCCCGTCGTCCGAAGCGAACTGCTATTCAAGGGCCGTGCCAAGAACTTCTTGCTTAGCTGCTACACCCCAGCCAGCAGACCCGACCTTAATTAATGAGTTTATCGGGACAGCAGTGGAGGAAAGCAGGAGACGTAGACGGCACTGCAGTATACCATTTTAATTTTCGCTCAAGAAACTTTCTAATTACGAACTTTTCTGATTAATCACAGTAATTAATTAGTAAGGGGGATGGGCGGCTAGAGGGAATATAAAGTTTCAGTACTGGATTGGTGGAGGGTGGGAAAGACTGGATGAAAGGGCAGGAGAGGATGTTGCACAGAACTAACTGCTTGAGTATAAGAAGTAGGGAATGGGAAGAAAGAGGGATTGAAAGAGCACGAATGGAAGGAACAGTGTAACGCAATAGGAGTAACCCTCATGTAACTTTACTGGGGGCACTCTGTGGCATTTAAAAATGTCTCAGAGTTGTTAATCATTTTTCGTTACTTTGACAAGCAGTGAATAACACTGCCAGCGAAGGCATGCAGGTAGACAGAAGAGGCGAAGACGACAGCTTTTCCGCATTATCTCACAATAATAATAATAATAATAATACCAGACATTATAATCCGTGATAATGAAAAGGAAACATGTATGTTAATAGACGTTGCAATGTCAGGTGACAGAAATGTGATTAAAAAAGAAGCCGAGAAGATTCTAAAATATAAAGACCTTACATTAGAAATACAGCGCAAGTGGAATGTAAACACAAAGGTGATACCAGTAATAATAGGGGCGACTGGAACTATTTCAAAGTCATTTAGAAAATACGTGAGCAACATAACAGGGAAACATGAAGTCAAGGAACTACAGAAAACAGCCATATTAGGCACTGCACACATACTTCGGAAAGTACTAATGTAAAAGTAGTGGATTCAACACTGAAACTAAGGATATAAGCACCATGAATAGTAACAACAGAATAGCTGCAACACTGTATTCCCTTGGGACATAATTTGTCTCAGGAATATAACTATAAATACCCTGCATAAAGGGATGATGATGATGATAATAATAATAATAATAATAATAATAATAAAGAATATAATTAATAAAGCAAAATTTCCGTCAAAGGCAAGTACATAACTTCTAAAGGTATGTTTTTCTTCATCGAAAACAGTCCAGAAGAAACTCCACGGCACCATAGACGTCTAAAGGTACCGAAGATCATTAAGATAGAATTTTAAAATTCGGCGCTTATAAACATATCCTCCCTATGTCAGCAAATGTTTATATGGGAGTACATATTGACCTGTAAATGGCAATACACAGTAACCATATGTGAAGTGTGTCTAATTAGCCCTAGGTAAAATAAAAATGTTTCATTACAGTGTAATCACATTGTGTAGAGTTATAGAGGTGTTATTATTATTATTATTATTAACTTATGTAGCTGTCATGCACATATTCTTTGGTGCAGATACGGAGATCCCTTACAAGGACACTAGTCCGACCCCAAAAATGTAAAAATATGTGTACTTGACTTTATATCATATTTCTTCTTCATTTCCACTGTACTCATCACTACCATGCATGTTAACTAAAACCTGCATTTTTGATTCTACATTTCAGATGTAATTACAAAACTTTCAATTCAAAACGTCGACTACATACATATTAACGATATGTATAAGCCTAGCGTTCCAGCCTACTGGCCCATAACTTGCAGCAGAATGAATGAAGGGCCAATTTCAGAACTGGTTGCGGAAAATAATTAATGTTATAGGGTGAGAGGATTTTTTTTGAAAAGTTATAAAACAATATAACGCATAACTATTGTAGACCTAATTAAAATAGTAATTTACACCCACCATTTAATTTCAAAAGTTCGCAAATACGTACTAAAACAGAAAAGGCAGACGCACTCCTGCAATGATTGAGTGGGCAGACGAACCCAACCATCGTCCAACCTGATATATCGCTGAGCGACAATATTGATATGCTGAGGCAGAGTAGCCATGTGAAGGACAGATGATGATGATGATGATGAGGGTACACGAACGTATTACTTCAACTATAGCACACAGTATCTAGTATAGAGTGCTGTTACTATATGTGAAATAGCGGGAACTTGTTAACTAGTGGCTGGCCGATAGCTATGCATGGATGGATATGCGACATGTTGATTGATCTGCAATTCGCGAGAGGGCTAGTGGCAAACACAGTTCGTTTTTAATCAACTCCTGAATGCTATAGCCCCACACCAAAATAACTCCCTTCCCACCAATCCTCACTCCAAACCTCCCCATCATCAACATCCACCTCTCTCCTCGCACCCCCTGGTTTACAGCTTCACTGTTCCTCTATGTTGTCACATGGCATAGCAACCACAGAACCATGCTGACACTGGATAGAGGATATCAAGGGAGTTTCTGTGTGTGTGTGTGTGTGTGTGTGTGTCAATCGCAAACACATGAACCACACTGCATTTGGCGACAGCATATTCTAGGTCCAGAATATTAACACGGAATATTCAAACCCAATCAACAGAGTGACTGTGATTATATGCAGTCAGCAAGTACAATTAAGCAACGTGTCTTCAAGTCATTCTGAGGCAGTATCTGTGAGGCAGACATAAATATTTTATCTAACAACGCTGTCAGTTGCAGTGATTACATAGCGTCGATGGTAGATGCAATACTGGTATGGAACACTGGTCGAATGATATTGGCAGGGGAAAACCAAAGTACAAAGAAAAACCCTGTTCGAATACCACTTTTTTGTCTAAAGGGACTGACTTCAGTCCGAGTACTCCGGTCTTCACATGTCAGTATCATTCGACCTTGTCACATAATTAAATTTTATTCGCCTAAAACCAGCGCCATCCTAGCGGTCGACGTCATTAAGCAAAACACATCCCCATGTTTTCACTGTGGTTGATGATCAGCTGGCCTTACTTCGGGTTGATGCAGGGTGTAGTGGTTAAAATTCCGACGTTTCGGGGAAACATAATTCCTCCATCTTCAGAGCAGCTGAACTGGTATAGGTAGTTTGACGTTCAGGTGACCGTGCATCTTGATAAATTCTTATAATAAAACCAACTAGATGCACTAATTTCTCAAATTTATTTTTGGAATAAGACTCTACAAATTTCGGACAGTTCCTCTGTCCATCATCATCAGTTTTTCACTGTACACACAGCAATGGTATATGTCACACAGGTTTGATGACAGCTGTCAGCAAACCTGTATGACATATACCACTGCTCTGTGTACGGTGAAAAAATCCTGATGATGGACAGAGGAACTGTCCGAAACATGTAAAGTTTTTTCCAAAAATAAATTTGAGAAATTAGTGCATCTAGTTGGTTTTATTATAAGAATAATCACAGTAATTTAAGGGGTCAACAGTTATCACCTAAGGTACACAAGTTTATCTCGCGAAGGTTCGCAGCCCGCGTAACTTCAAGCCCCCTCTAACTAAACTCCGTGGCCTTAGTCCGCACGCGAACTATACCGACAGAGCGGCCGCCGCCGGTCGGCGAAGTTAGTGCCAACTTTTGCGGCAAGCCCCCTCTACCCCCCCAAAAATAACAACTGGCATCCCCCTCCCACTAAATTAATAAGACGTAAAAATCTTTGTTGAAACAAGCTTTTAAATTATATATGCTTACATTTAAGGGGAAAAAAAGGAGAAGAATTTATAAGAACGGATTGGTATCAGTTTTAACAATTTTCTATGTGGAATATGAGAAAAATGGAGACAATTTGTTTAAGATGGGCGGATGATACAAAAGTGATCTTAAAGGGTTACGCTGATGAGGTGCGGACTGTATTTATCAGGTTCAGGATACGGAACAGTGGCCAGCTAATGTAAACAAGGTAATGAATCTTCAGGCATCATACAACGATTGAAATTTCTTGGCAAGCTATGCTACTATTAGCTACACAAAACGCAATTTATTCTATGGAATTAGTCAGTAATAAGAACAAACCCTCAGATGAGTAAAATGGCGACAAAAGCATCCGAAAAACATATGAATTCCCAAATGCAACATCTTCCCAATTTCGCTTTTTATTTTGGAATTCAGCCACAAATCCGGTATTTAAGAAGCTTATTGAGGCCGGAAGCTAATACCGTCGAATTCTGTAAAGCATCCAGCAATATTTATTTCTCCTCTCTCCATTCCAAGCCTTGGACGGCGGATCCAGTAAGCTATTAAGGAGGGAAACGTTCCCAATTGCAATCAGTGCAGTCTACCGACGGTCTTCTGTTCTCTTTTTTATGTTTCCGAGTTGCCCCGTTGTTTTGCTGCATTATCTCCTGGGAGACAGGGCAAGTACTTCACACTGCGTCTACCAAACAGAAAGGCGGCCCCTCTCCGTCTAGGCGCTCACCTCTTCATGGGACGCCACAAAGGGATTGGAGAAGGGATTTAGAACATAATCCCCCTATCACTGCTTCTCCGCGCACTATTGGAGACAACCCAGCGTCGGCGTTGCCATGTCATTGGTGAAACTTCTCAGGGCACAACAAACATATAACTTCTGTCTTACATCAAGCAGTAAGGCAAGTGGTGTACATACCTTCTAACTCAACGGAATGGGGGACTTCTTCAGAAGCTAAGTCACACGGTTCGTAAGAAAAAAAATTAAGGACCACGACAGTTCATTACCGTATACATAACAATTCACTCTTGCTCCATATTGTGAACCAAATTAAATCATTTTGCATTCTACAGACCTACAACTTAACATAGGTTTTCAATATTAACCCCCCATCTAAGCCTAAGTTTTGTAAGTGATCTCTTTCCATCACGTCTTATGAATAAATCTCTATGTGTGTACTGCGCCCATAATCCACCCGTGCTACACGTCCAGCCCATCTCGTACTTGTTGATTTGTGCATCCTATAGAGAGGGGTACAAATTATGATCATGCTCATTAAGCAACTTTCTTCGGCCTCCTGTCTATTCCTCTCTCTTAAATCTAAACATTCTCGAACACCCCATTTTCAAACATCCTGAACCCACATAGCTTAACCCTTTACCTGCTAATGTGGAGAATATGGTGAGCTACGAATAATGCTAGCTAAGGGCAGATGGGATTTAACTCGGCGTTATAAAGGGTTAGTGTGCTATAGCAAGTTTCATAACCACTAATTGCATAACTCCTTGCAACAACGTCCTTCTGAGACGTCCCGGAATCCGAAGGTTCATTACCTATTTCACAACAGCCAACCACTCGTTCCCATCGTAAGCCAGGTGAATCCAGTCTACGTTCTCCCATTCTATTTCGTTAAAATTCATTTCATAGCCATCTTACCCTCTAGGCCTAGTTCTTCTAAGCAGCTTTTTAATGTAAGTTTTCCGAACAAAACTTATGTGCATTTCTCTCCTCCCTATTGCGTGCAACAACGAACTGCATATCCATATAGAACTAGGTGCAGAAATATAGTTCCTTACATATTAATCTTTAGACAAAGTTATTAGACCGCTGACTTGAAGATAAGCGAACACCGACTTTTGGATTTTGTCCATCATCCAGTGTTTCAAAAAACACAAAACTGAACACAGCGTTGGGAGACTAGAGTCTGTTTACGTCCTCAGGATCCACGGTGGGGGATATCTGGTCAAGTCCATCCACTGGACAGAACTCGTTACGCACTCTGTAACTGAATTTATGGATTTTTTTGAAAACTGGACGATGGAAAAAATTTTAAAAAAATTAGTGGCTCTAAACCGTTACGAATTATTCCTAGCCACAACAGCAAATGTGTCTTATAACAATGATTCTTATAAGAGGTTACTCGACGAGTCGGGTTAAAAGCAATTAACCTAAACAAACAATGATTATTTAATACAACTTCAGTTCGGGTTTTATTCGTTTCCTGGGAAAAAAAAATTATTATTTTAAAATAGAATTTTAAAATTATACAACGTGATTTACAGAATGAATAGGACACTATTCGCGACAAAGAAAATGTTTTCATATCCGGGTTAAGGCCAATGTCAGTGGGCTCTCCCTAATCACTTATCCAACGAATAGATTCCAGTTGAAATGTGATGGCACACGGTGACGCACGGGAGGGGAAGTGAAGGGGAAACTGGAGAATGGAGTGGGTAGCCAGTACCCTTCACACTACCTCGGAATATGGTGTACCCAACATTACTACCGCTGATGCGCACAACTGGGCTGCCAGTAGTCGACTGAACTGACGCCCCCGCCGATTTAAATGGACTCGTCCGTTTGCCGAAAGACGAAATCTGGTTTCTGCGCATGTGCCATCACATTTCAACTGGTCTCTACCTACGACTTACTTTTGGGCGTCAAGCTGTTAGAGACTGAAAGTGACCATTCGTCTTCAACCAGTGGTCAAGTTAACAATATGTGGACTGTTGCCTCCACTCACAGGGACAGCATTAAATTCACAAAATAAACGCAGTGGAATTGTTTATTCATTGAATTAGTAGCACACAATGCTTCGCGTGCATGTAGCTCAACAGCGAATGACATCAATTGTGTGCAAGGATTCTCTATCGAAACATGTGTAGAAGAAACAACTACGCGGACTGATTTTTCTTCGTGATTTGATTGAATTTCTTGCGGCCAAATGTCACTAAAATCCTTCGAACGAAGAATAACAATCCCCCCCCCCCTCATAACAATCCACTCTTTCATTCGAACATACTAGGCCTCAGACGCGCTTGCACTAATTAGACGGTGATAATCACTGTGCAGCAGAGTTTCGACATTCGTAGAACTTGATGTTTTGCTTTCGATCTTTCGCGATCACCTATTTTAGTTGTTTCGTCCTTTCGTTACTGGTACCGACAAATAGGGATGAGACCACGTGGCTGGCCAATCTACTTACCCCACTCTCCTGATATTGTGAAGATCACCAGTTCATGAACAATCTTGTCTTTCATTAAGTGAGGTTCATTACTCTCATACTTTATTGCATTACCCTCACCAACAAGCATTTCATATATTTACGCCTCCCAGAAAAAAATCTGCATTTATTTAAAATAAAATATATGCATCTTAGAGTTTTTTTTTTTAATTTTTATCACAGGTAGTTCGAAAGTTCTTGTAATAAAGCGTTTTATATTTGAAATTACGACCATCGTGACGGCTTTATCGGTCCAAATTAATCACGAGGAACGAGAGTTTACTGCATGGTTAACAGCTAAATACAGAGGAAACCATGCAAATTACATTAAAGGTAAGTTGCTTTCAGTCACTTGCCAACAGTGCAAAGTAGCTTGATTTATTGGTAAAACAAAATTTTTTCTGCTTGTTTTATTTTAGAACGAAAGCCACAAGTTTGAACCTTTAACAGGTCATATTCGGAGAGTTCTATAGAAACACAGATGAAGAAAACTACAGAACAGGTTGTAACGCATCGAGATTCAATCAATGTATCTTTGTTACTCCTATACTCTGGGTATCGGATTTATCAACTATACATGTGTGCATACTGAGACTCTTTTCTGAATCTATCCAAGTGGACGCCATGCTAGTACTCAGTAACAAGCAAAACCCACTTCTTTTTAAATGTTGCCTGTTCACCCCCCATAATAATCTTCCCCTCTAAACAGCCGAAATATAACTCAGGTACGTAAAACAGCGTTGTTCAGTACCCTAGACTAGTAAAACCGAACGGCCTAAGCCGAAGTAATTGGGCACGCTGAAGCATTATGGTGGGTGGGACAGCCCATATTCTTGTGCGCCCACAACAGAGAATTAAATGCGTTAGGAGTCTGAAGGGTGTATAAGCGATGTAAAGTAGGTTACAAATCACGCTCAGAGGGGAAAATCAAAAGGGGCGTGGAAGTATATAGGGCGATTTTGTTACCATAAGTGTGCTTGTGAAGCCACAAACCCCTCAAGTTGAGCGCATGCGCTGCATTGATGCATGAATGCTAATTATCGTGGAGGGAGAAACCTGAGTACTGTAACCACCTTCAATGTAAATGTCCTTGTTGGTCTTGTTTAATTATAAATCACGTGGGAAATGAAATCAATAAATGAAAAAAAAAGGGTCATACTGAAAACACTAAGAACAAATTTTGACGTTTTGCTGACCGTGCACTTCACCTATAGGTGTGACGATACCAGAGGCTGTGTAATGCAATTTTTACCTCCTGATGATGAGCACATGTGCTCGAAACATGTAGACGCATGAAATAAAACTTACTGTGAAACAAAATTTGTGCATCAAGTTGGTTAAATACTGAGATAAATACACTAAGAACAAATATACGTAGGGCTATTTTATTGTAAACCCTGTACAAAACGAAAAACGGCTTAATTGAAAACCTGCCTGTATCAAACGTTTCTCCATCCCCAAGACTGTATGCGCAATAAATGTCCAGCAGTCTGCAATAACCGAGGGCATGTAATGCGAAAATTAATGAGCCGCTCCCAGTGGCCGCGTAGTATAAGGGCTGGGTCTACGGCCGCTCGCTTGATGGGATGGCGAGTTCGAATCCAGCCAGCGGCATGGATATGTCTCTTGTGAGTGTTGTGTGTTGTCAGGGAGGGGTTTCTGCGACGGGCCGATCTCTCGTCCGGAGGAGTCCTACCGATTATGTGTGTGTGTGTGTGTGTGTGTATTGAGTCTGATCAAGTGCAACAAATAACACTACTATCAAAATGAGTAAGTAGAGAGAAGAGACTAAGAAGAATAAAAAAAGAAGAATAACATTAACTTATATAAAAGTTGCACGTTTCAATCCGAGCAGGGTTTCGGTTAATATTGTTCTATTCCTGCATTGTTTCCAAGGATTTAACTGATATAAAAGACTCTTGTATCAAATGGGCAGGAATGAAGTCTGACAATCCATATATACATACATACATACATACACACTACATACATAGATACATACTACATACATACATATATACAAACATACACACACACACACATACATACAAACATACATGCATACATACACACACAACATATATACATATATACAAACATACATACACATACATACATACATACATACACACACACATAATATATACATACATACATACACACACATAAATATATACATATACATACATACATACATATATGCATACATACATATATACACACATACATACACATACATACCTATACATATATACATACATACATACATACATACATACATACATACATACACTAATCAGTACCTGTTGTAAGTACATACGTGCAGCATACGTTATGGGTTTCAAATGAGATCACAAGAACGTCAGAAAACTTACGTGGGACGTACAGTACAAATATTGGATTCTATGCAATTCTTTCTTTACCTAAATGAAAATTATTGTACTTACTGGAAATCTGGTGGAAGTGGAGCAATTATCAATCCCCTGGTGTTCCTTTAGGACGATTGGTCACGTGTTACCGTAACTTGAAACAGTCATAATTACTGCTGTCGACATGGACTCTTGGCTGCAAAACAAGATTTCGAAAGAACTACAAGGGTTGGTGCATAATTAAATGTAGTGTTACTAGGCCTCTAACTGAATAAAAACTGAAATCAATAAATCGGTCAAAAATGTGTGTTAACGGTCACCATGTCTGGAATTAACAATACGTATTTCTAGAAAAGTAACCTTACGCGCTTAATTGAAATTACTTAAGTCAATTCTGAGTATTTTTTTTTTTGCACAAGAACTGATAAAACGCAGTATCAAATAATAGCATTCGGCTTTAATATAGATAAATATAATACAAGGAATATGATTATATGATCTTTATCGTTGCACCGTGCATTTCGTACAGTCATTTCATAAGCACACCAACTAATGCAAATACACATTTTTTTTTTACATTAAAACATTTAAAATCGCTCCAACATGTCTCGATCCTACGATCATCTTCAGCGAGCTACGCTGTTCCTTGCTAAAGTCACATTTTTAAAAACACTCACTGATTAATTTCCTTATATTAACTTGGTGCTGTAGCAGCATGTCTGTAGTATAAAATACATTTATTAAGTAGATTGTCAAAACAATATAGTAAGATTAGATAATATAGTAATAATTGAATTTTGTACACAAATAATTAGGCTATAGGTTAACTTGCTTCGATCCAGATAGCCAAATTATTTGTGCACAAAATTCAATTATTACTATATTATCTAATCTTACTATATTGTTTTGAAAATCTACTTAATAAATATATTTTATATTACAGACATGCTGCCACAGCACCCTGTTAATATAAGGAAATTAATCAATTAGTGTTTATAAAAATGTGACTTTAGCAAGGAACAGTGTAGCTCCCTGAAGATGATCTTAGGATCGAAACATGTTGGAGCGATTTTTAATGTAAAAAAAATTATGTATGTGCCTTAGTTGGTGTGCTAATTAAATGATTACACGATGTTCACACAGGCCTACATACGTAGATACACAAACCGCTCACATCGTTCCTGCTAAACCAGAGGCCTACACTTTATTCTGAAAATGAATATATTAATCATGAAGCCTTCCTACATTATTTTACTCTCACCTTCAAAACCGTCTATTGTGAAGGAGAATATGTCTTCAAAACATTCCTTACAAACTAAGGATTAATTAACTTCTATGTCATTAAGACGAACGAGGGAGTGACGGTACAGTCTGAAACTAGACAGAAGGGATCAAGTTTATGCTCGTTCCGATTTGCCCCACACGGGTGTGGACGAGAAGGCATACAGGCAATATATTGCCTACGTTGGGAAATTACCCTCTTTCGTCATCCAGCCCGTTAACATAAAGGTAAAGTTAAAAATCATGCCATAACATGACACAGGATGCACAGAGCTGGCGTGGAGGTACAGCTCCACTCATTCGTAACCTCAACGCTAGACGGCGGTGGGTGGTCAAGGCAAAGCCCCGGCCGCTTAACCTTCGGGATCCACTGCAGAGGATAGGTGGGCCCCAGAACCGGTCTGGAATAATAAGGTGAAGAGAAAATCTCTTATCTCTATCAAGGTTCGAACCCCATTCTATCCAGCCCGTAGCCAGTCACTATGAGAGACTGATACCATTCCCTGACCCTATCTAAAGATAAGAGAGTTATGAAATAAAGAATGATTAAACTCGATCTCACACGTCAACTGTTAAACTACGTAGTCGATATGTTCATTTTGCAGGAAATTGTGTTACATAAGCCAAGGAGCAAGCGGCTTCTATTAATGTCGCAAATGAATCTGAATTTCCTTATAATAAAATGAACTAGATGCACTAATTTCTCAAATTTATTTTGGAATGAAACTCTACATGTTTCATTCCAAAATAAATTTGAGAAATTAGTGCATCTAGTTGGTTTTATTATAAGGATTTGTCACGATGCACGGTCACCTGAACGTCAAATGAATCTGAATAGGTGCTGTACATGAAGGCAGGTAACGGGAAAATACAGGCCAGACAGGTGAGAAACTGAAGTGTTAATTGTCCTGCCGAAACATACATTAAAATTCGAAATATTTCACCTGTCCGGCATTTACAGGCTCTAAGTGCAAGTCGGGTAAAAAAACAGACTGAGGTTATGACTAGCATCAGGTATGAGATGCGTTAAAATCAACTTTTACTTCCTACCTACAGGTATTTGGGGCATGTGAGTGCAGGTCTACTGCAGTTCTAAGAACTATGACCACCTGAACTCTTTAACAACTCTCGTTATGTAAAGATTTGCTTAGACTGTGCAAAACTGAGGCAGTTTATAGCAGTGCTGGAACTTCATTTAATGTACGGCGAATCATCATCATCATCATCATCATCATCATGTGCATGAAGATGAAACGTTTTTGTGCGACATCCTGAGATACTGAACTGCAGAACGGAGCTTTTAAAATTTTGCTTTGCATATTCCGTGCATTATGATGAAGCCAATAATTCGTGCAATACCAGTAAATTCAATATTCCATAATTTATTCGCAGAATACTTTACACTGCTCCTACATGTTTCGGCGTTATTATCTCGCCATCTTCAGGGAGTTCATATCAAAATTTCTTTAAAACACACAGCAATAAAATAGGTCACAATAAACAAACATATAATGTTTGTTTATTGATTTTCCGACTAATACAACACTACAAATGGTGGTATATTCATTTACTGATCACATTCACAGCGACATGTTTCGGTCGGTAATTGCGGCCATCAGCGGGTAGTGCTGCAATTATGTAAAGGAGAAGAACTGCGATGGCACTACCGGACGATGACAGCAATTACCGGTCGAAACATGCCGCAGTGAAGTGATGAATAAACGAATATACCATCATTTATAGCCTCCTGTAAAATGGGTACCGGGTAATGGTAAAGTGCGGTCGGGGCGTGCTGCTGACAACTCACCCCTTCTAGTGCCGCGGTCATGGAAGAGTATTGCTATACCTCTACCCACCCTCTGAGCCACACCGGGCCTGTAACGGGATCACTTTACCTTTTTACCATCATTTATAGTGCTGTATTAATCGGAAAATCAATAAACAAACAAATACAACGGGAGGAAGTTACCTCCCCACCCCCCCCCCACCTCCCCAAGAAAAGTAAGTATGTTGTGGTACCAAGAGTGCAGAATTTTACAGGTACATAAATAAAACATACTGCTGGTAGACAGTAATAATGTTTGTTTTTTACAATGCTTAAAAATTGTACGTGTATACAAACATGCTATCTTCCTTGATCCAAACAGGATCCCGTCTCCGGATGGTGTGTGGTGGGAGACTATCCCTCCAGAACAACTGATAGGGTAGCTGTGCAATACTGTTTACAGCTCTTAAACCTACTATAATCAGTATACTCTTTTCTAGCCTTGACCCCTGTATACTTACTCATTGTAGGTGCAGAGGTTACTGTCGCCCTTGATGACGCTCAAAGATACACCACACTCGGTGGGCTCCTCTGGACGAGGAATCGGCCCGTCACAGAGACCGCACAACATTCACAGACATCCATGCAACCGGCGGGATTCGAACACGCAATCCCAGCAACCCAGCGGCCGGAGACCCACGCCTTACACGGCGCGGCCACAGTAGTACCCTCTAACTACATAAACCGGTTAGAGTGATTAAACTGGCCAGCGCTGGTGGCATTTCCCGATCCCCTTCGTGTGACAACGTCGCTGTTGCAGAAAACGACAGATTCACATCACCTTACATTGTACATCGAGAAGTGCTTCAGAGTTTCAAATATATATAAACAAATCTTCAATTAAATAATTTATTGTTTCTACATGCGAATTATTCGCAAGCGAAAGAATAATATTACGTAATTCGGGTTTATTAGAATTTGGCTGATGAAAAATTTGGCTACAGCCTCTAAGAGAAAAGTTACTGTAATTGAAGCCTACGTTGGTCGACCTTGGAGGCAAACTAAACTGATGATCTCAAAACGACAGGTTAGTAGTAAATCTGTACGTAAAAAGTACAGGGTATCCTCAGTGCCAGGTAGTACGTATTTCAAATAGGATTTTAGTGCTTTATTGAATTCCTTACTGCGTTTTAAGGACCGCAATATTTCTGTAAAAATAAAAACAAATTATTTTACTTAAATCACGCATTTTTCTAATCATGAATCATCCCAATGCAACATGAATGTGTGTTCCCAACGTTAACACTACAAAACCTCACAACGCCTACCATTAAACGCGAATTTGTGATGATCCACTTTTATGTATTTTCCAAGAAGTTCCTGGGCTGAACCGCCACGTCTTCAATTTGTATGGAAAAATCGGAGGCACAGCTCCATGTATTCTTAATATTGGTACTAAACATAATGAGTGGCGAGTTTAATGCTTCATATGAGACATCTACAAATCACGAAGTTCCTTGTTACGTAATGTTCAAAATTGCCACTTGCCTAAAGTTTGCGGGACCAAATATTTCCGTAACTACACATTTGAAAAAAAAGACACCAAAATTAACCAACCAATAATAGCTATATTCCTTGTAAATAACCAACTTGACGCTCAATTTTTTTCTTGTATGTTTATTTCTATTCTCTACATGTTTCGGGCAGCCATGTGTCCATCATCAGAAGAATTATTGTATCAATGCGACACCTGGTTTATGTCACTCTTTGTAGATGACCGTCTAGTCTGTATACCAGACGGTCATCTACACAGAGTGACATAAACCAGGCGTCGCATTGATACAATAATTCTCCTGATGATGGGCACATGGCTGCCCGAAACATGTAGAGAATAGAAATAAACATACAAAAAAATTGTACGTCAAATTCGTTATTTACAAGGATCACATAAGGATGCACGGTCAACAAAACATAAAATTCGGTAATAGCTAGTAACTTTATCTGAAACCATCACAACTTTACAAGATTTAACTATCGCAGTTTCAGATCTTAACTGAACTCTAACGGGTGGCACAAAAACCGAATTTAAAGATGGTAAAATAAGGGACTCTATAAATTTGAATTAAATTCATTCAATTTTGGTGTAGAACATGCCTAGGTACATTTGCAAAAATTTATTCACTTCGATTGATTTGTCGAACAACAAGAAACTGTCAATTCGATTTTTCACCAGCATGAATTTTTAGTCTACATAATCACGTTCAACGCCAAATAACCTAGCATTATAAACTCACTACTCCGTCTGTGGGGTCTCCATCCGATACCGCCACTCTCTGTATGGACGCTATTTAAGGACAAATTCGGCGCCATTTCAATGAATAAGTGTCTGGATGCCAGCGAGTATGTGCTTCCATTACAAATGTTGTAGAGGTTCATCGATTTTCAGGATATGCCATTGGAGGCCTCCTCAAACCGTTATTATTAACTTACTGTAATCAGTAATAACAGCCCGGCGGAAGTGTATTCTGTGTATAGTAGGACAATATTGTGTCAAACGTGAAGTAACAAAACAGTATTCTTCAGCTTTCTGTTCGACGACAACTAATTAAACATTATAAAAAAACGTACGGTTGGCGTGAAGATAGATCATAAAAATGTCTACATATTACATATGAAATATTGTTTGTAACTCAACAATTACAAATATGGCAATGATAGAACTTGGAGGTTATGAAACACCATTTTTTTGCGCTATTCATTATGTAATAAATTCATGTAAACAGATTTCAAAGTCAAAAACGTATACAAGGTTTCAAACTGTATTCATTCGTATATTACAGCAATAAAGCAGAAGGGTAACCTGGAGAGGAGTGAATCATTTTTCCCTATTAGCATATATCATTCCGGACGGGATTCTCAATTCCAGTGCTTGCTGCGGTCTTATTAGCGCCTTAGCAATACTGGCTCAGTAACTCGAGAAAGGTCAAGGGGTTTACGAGGCCACCCACATGACAGCGCAATCAAACTACAAAGTGGTCTGCTCCACCAGCTCTTTGCTTGTAGTGCAGAGCACAGAAAACAAAAACAGAGATAAGACGTGACTCATCCCAAAAACTCGCAAACCTCAGACAAATTTAATGAGCAGTAAAATTTTACCAAAGTTCTCTAAAAAGGCCACACTATTTATCTTTCAGCAAGAAAATAAAATTACAAGCAACGTTATACAACGGATAACAATGATACAGCTAAAAATGGCGCTGTTATGTACACAAGACATGAAGAAAATAACCAGTCTTGTACCTAAATACATCTGTGAGATTTTGGATTCTGATGTGTATTACTATTAAAAGTATTCTCTTATGGACTCAGACGCCGTGTAATCTGGTAGATAAGTAACGTTTATGCAGGAACTGCTACCTTCTTCCACCTGAAGACGGAGGCAGCAGATTCTCTGAAATGTCAGAAATTAAGTACGGGGCTGTACGGCGTCATACCCAGACGAAGTAATGTTACGTACATTTTATTGTGTACCTCTACCGTCCACGACCAATTCGAAACAGTCGGCTGGTTATCTTTCGTCTGCCAAGTAACAAGCAATTGTTCACTCCTGGTTTACATTAATTACAGATTCACAGTCTGTGAAAAAAGAAATGGTAGACTTCATGGTGAATCATTTCATAACGGAATAAAAGAGTATGATACTGTTATGCACAGAAAGGTACACAGTATCAACTAGCAAGTGCAAAGTGACATACATACGGATAACGACGTCTTTTTGTTCGTTAATAAAGCACATTTCAGAAGGTGGTATATTAGCGTCATCAGATATAAAAGTAAGAAATGTAGTCCGTTGGCTGCACCAGCTGCAGCTGATCTCTGATCTCTCCCCGGACCAACAAGTAGAAAATCCACTCGCTTAAAATAAAATTTACACCGATCTAAATAGTAACTTGCCGCAAGGAGAACAATATGGTCAAAGTGCTAAAGCTGATTGAGCGTCTTACTGTGTAAAGAAATTGTTGGGCTGGTTTAATAATTTCACCTAAATCTACACCAGAAACATTAATGCATTAGGCTAATACCCTTAGCACAAAACTCATAAATTAGTGACGCGGAGGTCAAAGTGATGAAGTAGTTTAAAAAAAAAAGTATTGAATTTTAACCGGTTACGTGATGCACCAACCGGTTAACATTCAACAACTGTACTCCCTGCCCACACCGTATTGATGTGTTTTGTATTTATCTGAGAACAAACAGCGACTTGTGCCACTTACGTCTTAAACTGATTGGTTTTTATAACCGAGGAGAAAAGTGTTTAATGCGCGGTACGGACTGGGGCTTTAAGTAAAGCAGTCTGCGCTTCGTCTTTAAAGGGTTAAACATGAAAATAAGTTAAGAAAATAAATGAAGAAGAATCGTTTCATTGCCGCCATACATATATATATATATATATATATATATATATTGAAACTGCTACGGGCTACGCAATAACAAGTGCACATGTACGTAACAGAAGAGATTCAGGATTATACTAAATTGAATGTCGCCCCAGAATCTTAAATCATTTCCGCATAAAGAAATCGGGCCCACTGAGCATCATACTTTAATTTTACTAAACAACTTATTTTATTAAGGTTACATTCTTGCTGGACGTCAACAACATGTAGTTGAGTGGGTGGGTACAAACAGTTCGCAAGAATTTAAAACCAGCACCTTACACCATACAGATGGTGGCGGCAGATTCCTCCGAAACTTTTGGGGCACATTTAATAAACCCCCAAACCCCACAATACTGCCGTTTTGAAACTAACCGCAGTAAAAATCGCATATCTAACGTAAGTTATGCACCGTCAAAATTTCTTTCAGAATAAAACCTACAGAATGCTGTAAATATGACTGTGATGTGCTGTAAAATCTTACGCACTACTTCGGAATTAGGTATATGGATCAGCCAACAATAAATCTTATGATCCTAGTAATCAACCAACTTGATGCATAAACTCTTTTTTTATAATAAGTTTATTAAATACCTCTACATGTTTCGAGCACATAGTGCTCGAAACATGTAGAGGTATTTAAAAAACTTATTATAAAACAAGATTTTGTGCAAGTTGGTTAATTACTAGGATTATCCTGAGATGTACGGTCAGCAAAACATCAAAAAAATAAATCTTATGGTCTGATAGTTGTAGTATCATCACCTTTCTAGCATGCAATCCGCACCCACCTTGAGAAAAGTTAGTAATTATTCATATATCGCAACGAAATTAGGTTTAGATTTGTCTTAACAAGAATTGTAAAAATTTAATAAAATGATTTACAAAAATGATTCGTCTTATTAAAAATAGACGTACAAGAGTTTGGGTAATTGTATTTATAGCAACACGTTCTATAAATCGCATTCTTCAACATTTCTAAATTACTGAAAATATTTAAATCAATTCTTTGAAGAACAAAAAGACTATGGTTTCTTTAAATTATATGTCTACAGAAACAGTCTATCATAAATAAAAATAATTACACATAATTAATTAAAGTGCATAATATACATCCTGGCTGTCTGAAAGATGAGAAACAGAACTAACAGCTTCATATCGTCACGTTGTAATTTCTAAATTTCACACAAAATTTGTTAGTGTACTTGTATGGACTATCTTCACACCAAATATAAAAGGCACAACAGCAATGGCTCATGGCAGTCGGACACAAAGCTAAAGACTTCTGGCGAACTCAGTGTACCTCTAAGCACATCCACTCCAAAAGTCACCTAAACAGAACAAGCATAATTTCGACAATGTTTTACCAATAATATTGCTACCTTCTAGGACTTTATGCCGTTTATTCTGTCATAAGTGTACTGACGTTTCAGAGGTGTCAGTTTTCTGCAACGTCGGTACACTTCTATGAGATCACACGGCGTCATATCGCGGAACAGAGCGCTCTTTAATAGTCACCAGCGTCAGAACATTCCGTCTCACGCCAAACCAACACTTCAGAAGTGCTACTGAAGTAGTGTGCTGTTGGTGTCATCAAGGCTGCAGTTCGCACTACCGCCATATTGTGTTGAGATCGGGAATTAAAATTAAAAATACGATAACCTCAAATAGCAAATCGACAGTCCTACAAATTTTCCTTACAATCTGCGAATTTCTTCAAAATTTATTAAAGAGGATAGAGACATAGACGTACTGACACATTCATAAACATTGACCTTTTAAACGCCAAATTAAATTCCATCTGCCATCTGCTGGCATTATTAGGAGCTCACCATATTTTCCACGTTAGCGGGTTAAGGGTGAAACAAGTAAAAATTTATGTCTCCATACAAAACAGAAAACCCCGGTAGCACAGTGGTTACGGTGCTGTGCTACAAATCGGGAGGTCGCTAGTTCGATTCCAGATGGTATCATTGTAATTTTTCATTGACACAATCCTTCCGATCGCACTAAGGCCCTGGGGTCGACTCAGCCTCTAACAGAAATAAGTACCAGGAGTATTTCCTGGGGGGTAAAAGCGGCCGGTACGTAAGGCTGACAACCTTACCACCATCATGGGCCACCGTCACGTAATCTGGGAACCTTAACTTCCTGTAACCCTCTGGGCACCTCGGGCCTGTAATGGGACTGCTTCTTTTTTACAAAACAGAAAGGAAGTGAACAAAGCAAGAAGCAAAGAGATACAAGACAGGCAATGTACGTATAACGTAACATAAAAGTGCGTTCGCATAACCACTGTTGCCGTGGCAATGCAATAAGTATTATATATATTGTGCGTGTGCGCTATAGCCATAGATATCAAGCACGCAAAGCGCCATGCACCGTGTTAAGGTGGGTCCACACTTGTAACGTTACGCGGTAACGTTACAAGTGTGGACCCACCTTAACAGTCATCTGTGGCCTGCCGGCTCTACAACATTTTTCCACATTATCTCATAAACATCGCGATTTTCGATTAGAAAAAAAGTTATTGAAAATAAAATGCGTTTTTCGGTTTTCTCTACAATTGTTGTCTGAAACATTTCTCATTCTAGGAAGAAATGAGGGAGATATGATAAAAAAAGTACATTAGTTTTCATGTTAAGTGCCCGCTGTTTTTGTCAGATTCTAACGAAATTTGATATTTGTGGAAAAATACTCAAATACCAAATTTCATGAAAATCCGTCCAGTGGGAGCCGAGCTATTCCATGCCGACGGATGGACGGACATGAAGAAGCTAATAGTCGCTTTTCGCAATTTTCCTAAAGCGCCTAAAATGAACAATAAAGTTCTACAATCGCCAGTAGGCGTACTGCAAACTACTGTTCCCTTTAGTCACCCAACTAAAACAAACGTTACCCCTCATTATACGCGTATATGCAGCCCTACTGGAGATACTTTCCCATGATATGATATGGGTAATCATCAGGCAGCAAACAACAACGTTCATAATCGACGAAACCCTATCTCTGTGTATCAGTTCGAACCAATCGGCGTGGTTTCAGGCCTAAGGGAATAAAAAGATGAAGGTAATAAATCTATGGGATTGGTTAACCCAGCTAATTGGACCATCAGGGATGAGATACCAGTAAAAGGGAATACTAAAACGTCAAGACCAATAGGTAATCACCATGTGAATGATTTCTGACAGCGGTAGTAGCAAGTAAACGAAGGGGCATCCAATTACAAAAAAAAGGGTGGGGGTGGGTGAAGATGAGGGTACATTCCACTAACTGCAATAACTATCCCTAAGCGGATCTTCCATTATAAAGTAAGGCCGAAGCTTCGGTTGGACGCAACCAGTAAGCTCGTTATGAAGTGTAACGTAGCAGCACGTGAGGATACGATGTAAGGGAGGTATACAGTTTGTGGGTGTACTTCCGCTGCTTACTTTGTACAAAACATATCATTAATTTGCATAGTTAGAACAGTCAAAACGTGAAGAGAGGGTGGCCTATGTGTAAATTATAGGAAATTAGTTTTATACTTCCACAGGCGCGTGTTGAAAGCTGAAAGGCACCCGTAATGTTACATTAAGCCAGGAAACAAGCTATACTGAGGATTTCTGTGGATTTACTCAGTCTCTCCACGGAAATAGCAAGCACGCAACAGTAACACTAGCCAGCGCGCTACATAGGCCCTGTACATGTTTCAAACTGGCAGTAAAATCACTTATAAAACACAAAAAGGAATTACAACTTTGTTGTTTGTCGCAGTCCCCAGTCGGTGGAATTTCGGGTTTGTACATTTCGGCTTGTCTCTCTCGCTAAATATTTAGTGATTTTCTGCTTGCTGCTTCCATTTATACTCTCACAATATTGCAACCAGTTGTCGAAGGCGGTGAGTTTCAGTGTCTTATAATTCTGTAGTTTTCTCTCAATAGTGGCCACAGTTAGTTGGGCATGTGGCGCGTATGGGCGAGGAGAGGGGGGTGTATAGAGTCTTGCTGGGGAAACCGGAGGGAAGGAGACCACTGGGGAGACCTCGGCGTAGATGGGTGGATAATATTAGGATGGATCTCCAGGAGGTGGGATGTGGGTATATGGACTGGATTGGGCTGGCCCAGGA
>Ga0136643_10001067_pt1 | contig 32438 bp, 24 predicted proteins | sample TergutLab28metaG_FD_96883 | JGI IMG/M metagenome (GOLD analysis project Ga0136643, IMG submission 96883) | Labiotermes labralis P1 segment gut microbial communities from Petit-Saut dam, French Guiana - Lab288 P1 (version 3) (version 3) | ecosystem: Host-associated > Arthropoda: Insects >...
GGAGTAGTTTACCTCCGGATTGTTTTGTCTCCAGAGGAATCATCCCGCACGTGAGTGTTTCTGAACAGGAATGTTTTACAGGGAGGGGTTGTTAGCACTTCGCCTAACCCCCAAGCTGGAGGACTACCCCTTGTCGACTGTCCGCTACTGCTTATTCAATTTATTCTCAGCTACCCTCCATATCGGAGGCCTTCCCTCTATCTGCAACCTGAGGACGCGCCATGCCGTGGTGACAGAGACCCACTACTTGGAATATACACATTATGCAGAAAAATAAACACACTGAACTCGAACAGGGGTCTTCTGGCTTATGATACTGTATAGTCTGGTAGGTGCGTACAAATGTTTCGGAAGAGCTTTCTGCCTCCATGTTCAGAGTATAAATACATTTTAAGTTGTCATAAACTAGCATGAATTTTGACAACCGTGAGAGCCTTATCCCCCTTATAGGGTCTACAGTGTGAGTTGTATGGGTTACAAAACTGACACTTGAATACGTATCACACAACAAACACTTTAATTTTTTTCACTGACACAGAAGGTCCCAGTGGGGCAGGGCCTTCACAATACCAAGGCTTCACGATCACACTCAGACACACCACAGTCGGTAGGACTCCTCTTGACGAGTAATCAGCAGCGACGCCAAGACCTCTACCTGACAACACCCAACACTCACAAGACTAACATCCATGCCCCGGCGGGATCCGAACCCGCAATCCCAGTAAGCGAGCGGTCGCAGACCCATGCCTTAGACTGCGCGACCACTGGGATCGGCAAATATTTTAAAGACATTTTTTAAAATCCTCGTCTGCAATTTGTAGCGTAATAAAATCTTTAACAAACGAGTGAACGATGTTTCCTAACGCGTGTTTATATGCAACTTTATAGACACCATTCATTGATTTTTACCACGCAATAGAAATGTAAATGAGGTCTCATATAGTTACGTGTCCACCATGTTATTAAGGAATGTAGGAAATTATGAATGACGGCGTTAGATTGCGTCTGATGACGTCACGATCATGCAACGTTCCGTGAAAGTTGGTCAGATGAGTCAAAATTTAAAGGACTAGAAAAAAGTTCAAATGGTAATCTAATACAGTTATCGCTTTTTTTTAGAATAAAAATCGGGCTCAAAAACTGAGCAAAGATCGGAACGGCTGCGTTAGGCACGACCCACGGAACACTGCATGTCGCATCTTGTTTATGGGTGCAGAGTGACAAGCCATAAGTGACGCACGCAGTGCTACACAGCCTGTGCTGGCAGTGTATCTGCGCTATTTTGATTGGCGCAGATAAACCAAACCCTGACTGAGCGTGGGCTAGCCAAACATTCTTTCTGCTAGCGTGAGAGTCCGTTTGTACTGCCTTAGACGCCTGCTGCAATACTTGACTTCCGTTTCCTTTTTCTGCAGTTCCATCACAGTTCTGTTCACTACAGAAGCAGAAATATCGACTGAACGGAATATTGTGTCCCATATCTGCACCGTCCGGCGGTTTGATCTTATCGCAGGGATGGGTAAAACTATCCAGGCGATAAGACACGTCAAGAGGATCAAATGTCTTAATGGCGTACAGTAATAATAATAATAATAATAATGGTATAGCAACTCTGTACGGGCTGAAAGGTACAGGGATCGAATCACCGCTGGGGTGAGATTTTTCACACCTGCCCAGGCCGGCCCTGGGGCCCACCCAGCCCCCTATACAATAGGAAACTTTTCTCTTTACCGGTGGTAAAGCGGCCGGCGCGTGGAGTTGAGCACCCACCTCCAACTAGCGCCGAGTCTAAAGAAAGAGTAGAGCTATACCTCCACCCCTCCTCTGGGCTTGCATGGTTTTCTAGAATGACCTTACGTAATAATAATAATAATAAACATTATTTTGGACACTGTCGATTGTCTTCAATTTGTTTCGAATCCATCTTCATGTAGTTCTGATGTGCTGCCATTGTGTGCTAAAAGGAACGGACTTATACTGAGGTGGGTCATGTAGAAAAAACGTGCCTTATTGACTGAACTGACAATGACACTGAATGACGGGGCATCCGCGTACCTAAATATTGTGTTTGAAAAAACTCAAGGCCATGAGCAGTGTAACATGTAACTAAAAAAATTATTTTGAATTGGTGTACTTCAAGCCGGAAAGCGGCGGGTTCGAATTCCGAAGGTGTCATTGGAATTTTTTGTTAGTATATCCTTCCGATCGCACTATGGCCCTGGGTTCGACCCAGCCTCTAACAGAAATGAGTACTAGGAATACTTCCTGTGGGATAAAGGCGGCCGGTGCATAGGGCTGACATGTGTCTGTTATCTTGAAAACTACGAGCCTCAACCTCCTGTAGCCATCAGGATCTTTCCAGGCCGTACAGGGATTGCTTTACATTTGCCTTTTACATTGATATGTGCTTGTCCATGGCTGATACCATGGCAACAAACGCTCCTGCCACTGGAGCTTGGGCAGTTTGTATGTCACGTTAATGACGTGGGTTCTACGTATATCTTGTGGCAACAAAACCAGTCTGTGGGCATGTGAATTAAGATATCGTATCGCAGTTCCGACAGCTGTCAGCATCAGGACTATAGGCTACTCATCTCCGGGCCGTATGTCTCTCTTTCTTTAAATACCTGTGGTATGAAAGGAATCGTTGGTGTAGTCTGAATGGAGGGAGAACAGCTAGAGGAAGAAATGCGATAGGAACAAGCTTAACAAAAGGAACTGATAAGAATAAATCGTCGTTGTTCCTGTGTATCCTAGATACAGATCATTAGCTGAAACCTGAATAAGGTGAGGTGTATTCTCATTTCGTTGAAAGCTAATATCATATTTGGTTGCGTTTTTTACTCGTATTTTTTCGTGGGAGAAATCGTATAAAAATTGGGGTCCGAGACATTACAAACATCAATACAGATTATACTGCAGCTAGCACTAAAGCTTTCACTACAGTACTGGGTGATAAAGAACACATTCGTCTCTTGCCTCTGTAGTTACTATTTACTAGGAAGTGACGTGTTCGTGAGGTGTCACTGGGGAGTACCAAAACAAACAAAGAGAGAACTGAAAGCAGAGACTATCGTGAAAGCGCCAGTCGACGTCACTCCACCTGTTTACCCATTCCTGCGTTACCACATCGCTGGGCTCAATAACAGACACCTTAAATTATAAAGGAGATTGCTTTTACGCTAACGATTTCCCGTCGCGATTGAAGACCCCAGCGTGGACAGGCTGAGGACCATTGCTCAGGAGGCAATAGATCTTATGCGGGGGCGTAACTCTGACTGGAAGGCGTTCTGGGATTCGAACCCAGAATGGTCGTGTTTAAAGTTAAGTTTAGACTAATCGCGGTAGAATTTATCAGCCTTAAGTGGGAAGAGTGCGGGACGTGCCCCGTCTTTGTGTGTTATGCTATGACATTTAACTTACAAGTCAGCAAAGAAAGCGCGAAAAAAGAACGTCAGTTAGGATAGATCACTGGGGAATGCAGTAAGGCCTCGTTCATAAGGCGACCCCTATTTTCTGTGTGGCTGTTTGGGGGAGGGGGGGGGAACTAGCCTTATGTGCAGGCGTATACGGTAGTAACCTCAAGGGTTGAAAAGGTAATTCAAATCACAATTTGAGATGATATTTTGGGATTTGACGCCGTGCAGTCTGGTGGATATGTTCAAACATTCCGGAGGAATTTGCTGCCTTTATCGTCAGGGTACACTCTCCTGCTATGATTGCATGTGGGTTTGGGACCTCACGGTCCCGATGCACCTAGGCCTTAGTTGTCCTGCCCTGACAGTGGAGGCAGCAGATTGCTCCGAAACGTCGGTAGTGCCTGTTGCAAAATACAGTTACTTCCACTGTCACTACAGCGAGAAGCCTTCTAATATAAGAAGCATCTCACTTTTAAAAAGAGTTTTTTCAGAAAAAAAAAAGAAAGAAAATACATTGCACTGCACTCAATGTCTACTTTGCTTTTAGCCAGACCGCTTTTTCTTATAGAAAAATTATTTTTTCAGGCCTTTTGAAGAGTTAAAAATTATACCACGAATTTGATGGCACCATAATTTTCACTTAGGAAAAATGCGAAAAAAGTGTGTCTTAAATTCGAAGTAATGTGCTATTTTAAATCAGAACTGTGTATATGTGTATCGGTTTCGGATACTGACTGTAGTGATTCAACGAGTTTGTATTTTCAACTGATACACCGACATTTAAACAAATGGCTGTTCAATATCCCTAAAGAATATCTAGTGAGAAATATTATGTTTGTGTAAACGTATCCCTGACAAACCCTGTAATCTGCTCTTTAGGTGCGCTGTGATTCCAGCTGCTAGGCCACCGTCACATAACACGGAATACATTAGATAATGCTTCCGTCTGGAAGTAATGTTTTGTGTTAGGAACTGTGATAAAGGACTGGCTTTCTGAACTTTGTTATTTTATTTGTATTATTGTGCTAGATGTCCGCTTGCTAAGTGTGAGGCATATTCTGTCTAAACTACGTCATTAACGAGATTGGATAGCGGTTTGCACAATTCATCCTGAAAACAAAGGGTCAACACTGAAAGTATCTCTTATGTGTTAAATGCGATGAGACAGTTCATTAGTCAAATTCGAAAGTGACCAGCTTGGAGTAATTTAGTGTAAGAGTTGGCAAGAATAAATCAAATGCGATGACACTTCTAAGAAAATAGTTCATTTTTCTGTAAAATTTAAAGTAACCCATTGGAAATTCGTCGGAGAAAAATCTGACAAATCCCATCTGTTACTCTGACATTCACAGACAGCCATTTGATAAATACACTCTTATACAGTACAGCGCTAGAGGGACGTTGTCACTGAATATACAGGCTGTGGTACGGAAAAGCTTTCGGAAGACGGTTTGATGGACCATAACTTTTTAATTCAGTTATTTTATTCTTCACGTGCTCAGTAAACAGCTGAGTGGTTAAATGCAAAATCAACACTGATGCACAAATTTTGACGTTTTGCTGACCGTGCATCTCAGTACATTTATCTCAGTATTTAACCAACTTAATGCACAAAATTTGTTTCACTATAAGTTTTATTTCATGCATCTACATGTTTCGAACACATGTGCTCATCATCAGGAGGTCAAAATTGCCTCTGGTATCATCACACCTATAGGTGTGATGATACCAGAGGCTGTGTAATGCAGTTTTGACCTCCTGATGATGAGCACATGTGTTCGAAACATGTAGATGCATGAAATAAAACTTATAGTGAAACAAATTTTGTGCATCATGTTGGTTAAATACTGAGATAAATGTACTGATGCACAAGTACAATATATACGTACAGACTGCAGGTTAAAGAAACCAATAACAAAAGAAGACAGGCAATGCACGTGTAACGTAATATTGAGGCGCGTTCGTGCAACCATTACTGTAGTGGAAGAACGATAAGTGTTACAAATCGTGGGAGTTTGTGTTTGTAGCCTCAGGTACCCAACATGCAATGCGCATGCGTCATATTGTCGTCTGTGACCTGCACCGTTCTTCAATATTTTTCAGCATTATCTCATAAACAGCACAATTTTCGACAAAAAAAAGTTACAGAACGTAAAATGTGTGTTTCGAGTTTCTCTACAACTTTTGTCTGAAACATTTTTCAATTTAAGAAGAATTGAGCGAGATATGATCTAAAATGCATGTTGGTACACATGCAAAGTACCCTGTATTCTTGTCAGCTTTTAATGAAACTTGAAATTTCTTAACATATCTTTGAAAAATAATCAAATATAAAATTCCATGAAAATCCGTCCAGTGGGAGCCGAGTTGTTGCATGCGGACAGACGTACGGACAGACAGGGCGAAGCTAATAGTCGTTTTTCGCAATTTTGCGAAAACACCTAAAATATATATAATTATTATAATAATAGTAATATCACAGTAGAGCTCAGAACTCAGTTATACCGCAGCGGAAGCACGAAGAGAGATTCTGTTGTAAAAAGGTTTGATTTCTGTGGCAACGAAGGACAGATAGCGAAGGACAAACATCCTGAAACAATACGTTGCATCTTGAATAATTATATGGGGGGTTTTATGGCCGTGGGGTTTTATTTTATAGTCTTCCGAGTTGTGATGACTTGTAATCTTTTATGTAAATACCAAATTTTCAGAAATAAGTGTTGCTTCCACCTTTAGGAAAAGTTGTCAGGTTCTAGCAGTTAAACGTTTGCACTTTAATTGAATAGGCATAGTGCTTAACACGTGATGAAACATGTATACGTTAAATCGAATCCTGAATTGTCATGGCGAACTGACATTCAGCAACCATAAGACTTTCTTCACCAGCAAATTGGATTGAAATTTAAGGAAGAAGCTAATAAAGTGCCACATTTGGAGCATAGCTTTTTATAGTGCTGGATATTGGATACTTCAGAAAGTATATCAGAAATACCAGGAATGTTCGAAATGTGGTGCTGGGAAAGGATGGAGATCAATTGGACCGATCGTTTGAAATATGGGATTTTACTTAGAACCAAGAATGAAAGGAACGTCCTACACACAATGAGACGACGGAAGCCCAACTGGATTGATTGCATCTTGCGTAGGAACTGCCTTATGAAACACGTTGTTTTAGGAAAGATAGAAAAGACGAGAAGAGAAGGACGAAAATGTAAGCAGCTATTTGATGACCTTAAGGAAAAAGAAGGCACTGGATGTTGAAAGACGAAGCACTAGATCGCACTCTGTGGCCAAATCTCTTTTGCAGCAAAACACACTGCTTATTAAATGAATAATGCATAGGAAATTTTAGAAAATAAGTTTGTATTGTGAGTGATAATTCGAAGGTAAGAGTGGAAGAGAATAAATATGGTAATTTTCTCCAATATTGTTGTAGGCGTTCTCCAAATATGTTTCTTTGTGTCTTTGTTTTGGAGGTGCAAACGTGTTATTACTCGGCATTTAACAATAAAAAGATCTTCGTTCTGCATGCTAAGAATTTTGCTGATCACAGGGTCAATAAACACTAGAGATATTCGAAAAATTCTAAAGGATTCAGCCTCTGGCCTGCGAAATGCCTGTATTTAGTAGGAGTTCTTGTCCATGTAATGGAGTAAAACATTTTCTCTTCCTCCAAAGGATAGCAAAGAAATAAATTGACAGTGCGATATGAAACTGCTGCCCAAGTCCCTGTGAGCCTTAAAGAGATGCTCACTGTGATTATGATTAGTGGTCCACAGAAAGCTGATATGGAGCCAGTTTCATACTGAGGAACCAAACTATTAGTCACTACCGCACAGAATTTAGTTGCCAGGGTTTTGTGTACCCCTGTCATTATTATTGTTATTATTATTGACAATTTAATTATAAACATAAGCAACATTATTAAACATGCTTACAATAACAGTTTCACGCCATAGTTAGACATGCAATTTTAATACAAACATACTCCATTCGATCCCCCCTTGACACACTTCAATTCAACAAGCACACAAGCTATTCTCCAATCTATATTTTGTAATTTCCACACATTTATACCTGGTCCCCCCCCCCCAGTAATTTTTTCTCTTCAAGTTTCCTTATTTAAAATTTTAAATATCCCTACCAGTTTTATCTCATTATGTTTGGTGATCCTAATAATATTTGTTGAAGATTAAAAATTATGGAATATTTCATCATGTATTTTGACATTATTTATTCCGTGCATTTTGACTGAATCAAATTATCATTAATGACACCAAATTAATGCAACTTTGATGTATACAAGTACAGTCTTATTTGTATTGTTACTGCATGTTTGGGCGTCACGCCATCCTCAGGGAGCTCTACGCCTCGATTTAAAACTTACTAAACAGGTTAGAAGATTAATTCTTATTATATTGCAGTATTCTTGCACATAGGGTAAAACATGTAGGTTCCACAGACCTTGATTAATATAGTGTTTATAGAAGTATAATATACTGGAACAAAAAAAAGATCAATATTTATTAAGGCGTTTTCCTTAACCTTTAGACGCCTAACGTCAACTATAGTGGTCGTACCGCACCGGTAACCTCTAAATTTGCATTTTTGTATTTATTTAACAAATATAGGTACTGAATATTTTAAACATGGTGTATACTCTCCGTTTTTTCTCTTCAAAATGCAGTTTGTTTCATAATTCTAACGTATTTGGCTCCTGTATTATTCACATTTTATATACAGAGTGTGCTAAAATAAAAAAAAATAATTCCGGCGCCAAAAGGTTAAATACCACACGTGGTTAAATATTTGGCATGTTGCTGTATTGCAGCATTTGTTTGTGTACAAAATCTAATGTATCTTCGATCCCTTGCGGGTCTTGTCCCTATGCGAAGTGTAGTGAGTTCCATCTACAGGGTGACTCTTACTGTGAAAACACTAGATCGCACCCTGTCGAGAACTGCCTTTGGAAAAGACTATAATCCTGGCATTAGACAGGCCATGTAATAAATCTAAAATTTTCCATGTACATACCATGGGGGCGAATGGGGGGAGAGATGTTTAGATCCACCATTCTTCATTTCGTCACTAGATGAAAGTGAGTGGTCACTTTCACGCTTCGTCCGTACTTTCCTTTTCATATATAAGTATGTTCTTCTCTTCACACTGCACTCATAATTCAAAGTACTATTATTGTTGCAGTTGAATTCTTCTGTATTTCCGGTACGGGGTATTGATTTTGCGGACGGAGGGGATCTAGAGCGTGGCTGTTTTCTAGTGTCGATCGGAAAGCCTCCTTGTCATGTGACAGTAGCCACGAACTGTGGGCAGAATCGTCAAACTAATTACGTTGGATTAATGCAATGAAGCGGGAAATTAGATTCCTTTCGGTTCCTGAGCCTGGTACCTCGTAAAGAGAGGACGTATTGGAACCAGAACAAAATTTAGTCGCAATTTCCTCTCACGTTCTAGGTAGAGACGTGAATAATTAGAGCGGTTCTAATTAGGGAGGGTTCTTAAGTAGTGACCCGACCGTAGCGTTAGACGTATTACTGTACAGTTCAGAGAAGTGCAGTGTAAATTCAAGCACTAAGTATAATAATATAAAACTAATGAAAATGTCCCCGTCATGTGGCAGGGCCAACAATACACGCGCAGCTCTGCCTCATCTTCCGTCAGGAGTTTCTTTATTCATGATGATATATGGAGTCGTTACAAACCGGTTATTAATGTTTCATATTGTTTTAAACACAGCTGAAACCAGTCGATTTAAAAGGGAAGGAAAGATTGCAACACATCTCATGTCATAAAATATAACCTCAACGTTTTTGGATTCCCTCCGTCATGTTAGCACAGTATAAATTCGATGCTGGCAAAGTTGTGAAAAGTAATTAGGAAAACACTGTAATGAAATGTCGGATTATCATTTTTGCAAAGTAAAGTGAAAAACCGATTTTCAGCTTTCATTCAACGAAATTGGAGATGTTTTCTGTCGTGGACGGTAATAGATCGTCAATAAAAACGCCACGTGTAAGAAATCAATCAAGTTAGACTTTATACAGTCAATAGAGCCTTCGTTAGGACACGTTTCCTAAATGTTCTGTTATCTGATATTACGAACAATTATCTATTCAACAACAAAGATCCAATTAAAAGGAATCTTGATATTACGATTCACGAAACATAAATCCATCTGCCGCAGTGCTGCCAGCTGGCGTGACTGTCCTCATCTAATCACCTCATTTCACTCAAGCTCCCTACGCAAACCAAGCTCATTATGTGAAGTTGATAAAAGATCATCAAGTTGGTCTCATCGATAAAGCTTCTGCGCTGTGTTCTATTTGTGAAAACTAAAATTCGCCCGGTACACCTCTTACCCTGACAGGTTTCTAGTGATTTCACTCAGTCTGTCTAGACATAACCTCATTACCAACATAAAACAGGCCACGAGCGCTTCATTCATAACCCCTTACAATTCATTAGATGTTAACCACCCCTAAATTCGACGACGCTGTCTAAGGTTGATTTGAACACAGACGCAGCTGTGGGGTTAACAGCCTAGGTATTTACGATAGGAAAGTGGGCTGCCAGTCTGTCCTTTTGGTGGATAATGAGAGATTCAATACAATTAAAGTCATTTTAAGTCGATATTTGACGTGCATAATTTATGTGTAACAATAGGAATGTGTTTTGAAGCAGGCGTTCTTTACTTATTTCAAGTCATGATAGGGAAAGTTGTTTGAAAATACATAGGAAACACACACCGAATAATAATCGCGTCTACATCGCGACGGCTCCATAGGCTCTTCCAAATGTAATTCACCAGACAGAGCGACTTTTTCACTTTCCAGTAGCTTTTCATTGCCTTAAGGTCATCCACTAGCTGCTTATGTTTTCTTCCTCGTCTTCCCGTCCCTTCTATCTTTTAATCAGTAACGTGTTTTAGAAGGTCGTTCCGACGCAGGCTGTGACCAATCCAGTTATCCATCCTTCTTTCTATTTTAAGTAGGAATTTATTTTCCTCTCTGACTCTTTTTATCGCTCCTTCGCTTTACACACGATCTGTCCAAATCATCATCTTCATCCCTGTCCAGCACCACATTTCACAACAATTGTCTGTAACCGCAATAAAACCCAGGACATCTCGAAGAACGGTGCATGTTCGTTTAACCGAAGCTTTACAAAAAAAATCGCTGCTCACCTTTGTGTTTCGTTTTGCCAAACACTGCAAGTTACAGCTTGTTACCTGGGCTCATCTCGTATCAAGCCCCGTGAAATTTCATTTTAATTATCTTGGAGCTTGTGTTACACCGGATGCCGAGCAGCAAGGACCCTTGTCTTGGTCGGACTGCCTTCAGTTCCCTGGAGAGACGCAGCGATGACATGCTGAGAGTGAAGGCGTATCTCAGATCATCATGGCTCCTGTGGGGGCTCTACAGCGCCATGCAAAGATATCGAACAGGTACAACTCCGTACTGCAGAAACCACACACGCAGTACTTAAAACACGAGTTTTAACTTTATGTGAGTTTGCCATTTTGGCCTTTTAGCCTACCGGCTTATAGCCTCGTCGTTTTTTTAGTTTACCCCAAAGTTTTGATGTCGCTACCTTCAGTCTGAATGAAACAGAAGAAAGATAGAAGCTGATAATTGGATCTCGCATTATTACGACAGTACGAGCGTGTAGCTTTGCGACATCGGATAGAAATGGACCACGTGATAGAGAAGAAATTGACAGGAAAAGTGACGTCACGTCACTCAACTCAGTTCGTATCCTATCTGTCTCTCGTGGGAGTGTGTGCCTGTTTCAGTGGCTAGCCTGGTATGGAAATTAAAGTGTGATTTTTCCATATGGATTCGATTGTTACGCTGCCATATTTCTTTGGTCTTGAAGCCTATATTTTCGAAATGTTCGAAGAACTGCAAAAATCTGCGTGACTAAACCCAGAAATCTGGGATTGAGTGCTACAATAGATAGAGGCTGCGAAAATAACAAGTAAGATAATTTCGCGTTACGTTGGTCACTCACAGTTGGCACAAATCTTGTACATTTCATATCTAGTATTAATTACTCACATGTGCAAGGATCAGTAAATTAACAGGTAAGATATCATACCTGCATTTGCTCTGTCACATACTTGAGTCAGTGTACGTAAAATGTAAGCTACAGTTTGAAAGAAAAGTTGTAGGATATTTGTGTCACGTTCAGAGCGTCCGGATTGGCCCTGGAGCTCACCCAGACTATAGAATAGGTATCTTCGAGGGGGTGGGGAGGTTCACCTGCGGAAACAGCCGCCGAGGCCAGAAATAAAGCATTCACCTCGTTCTAGTGTCGAGGTTAAGAATGCATGGAAGCATACCTCCATTCCACCGTATGTCCTAGTAATATGATACTCAAACACAGGAACATGCTGACTGTTACCGCTTCTTTATTTACGTCATACATGTATTGTAATTTGATTGGTGTACATTTTTATTGCCGTGTGTTATACTTTTTTAATTTTACAACATAAATATTATTAAAATTTTTATAGAAACTATTGTAAATGAGTGTTAGGTCTGAATATAATAAAATGGAACGAGAATATGTAGCAGATACTCCGTTGTTATGTAGTTCTTCATTATAAAATACCATAGGATGGGATCTGGGGAAGAGAGAGAGAAAGGAAACTGAAATCTGTGTTCGTGACACACGAAGAGTTCGCTCTAAATGGTCATAAAGAGAATCAAACTTCTTATATGATTTTCATCCACTCCAGGGTGACGGCTGTGTTTCAAATGAAACTCTGTGTTATGAGAAGAAGTGGTAAAACTTCGTGCAGTTTTCTTGGCATTAGATCTGCTTGTCTGAAATTCGCGACGGTGTTCCTTCTTTTTTTGTAATTTGACGACGGCATGTCGTGCTACCTGCAGGCTGTCAAGGTGCCTGAACAGGAGGCCTTGGTAACCGAATTCTCTTGTACCCATTACTCTTTGATTTCAAGTACCGCTTACAGGTGATAAGGAAGTAGGTAATAACATAGTGAGGGACCTCAAAATTTCTATTATCGTATACTATTAGAGTGACCAAATTATGAAGGACATGCAGCTTTTTAGGGACCAGCTGGAAAATTCAGGCTTAGGTAGGAGAGTAGGCCTATTAATGACGTAATATTCTGGGCTGGATTGATCAAGATCAGGATAGGTCACGTTGAAGCAAGCAGCGAACACGATATATGAACGTCCAAGCTGCACAAAAGTCAGGTCACCTCATGTTCAGCTGAGTAGATGTGTACCTTTCAAGTAATTATACACTTCACATTAAATTAATGACCCCGGCGATGTGACTGAAGCTACAATAATTATAATAATAATAATATTTATTAACTGCAATTGGGTTGTCACCCGGTGGCAGTGGTTATTTTACATGTATACAAAATATGAACTTGGCTACTAATAAATTTAAGTCGGGAGGGCTACATAAGAAGCATGTAATGGCAACTTGGAATCTTGGAAACCATCTCAGCATTTGCTTTTAGGCACAGGGAAACTAAGCAAACCCTGTGTCGAGGTGGCCGGTCGCAGGACCTTCTGAATACTGACTTATAGCCAGCAGTCCGGCATCTAAAGTAAAAACCCTCATTCGGAAGGAACGGATGGCTGAAAACTTCCGCCGGAACAGGAACATTCGAGACAACCTTTTCTTGGTTTTCTTCTGTTGTTTCAAGTAAATATTTAGTTACCGTGTCCTTCCACATCATTTGCAACGGAAAATTGTCGTCTTCCTATTATCGTTCAGCTCTGTCTATTCCGAGGTAGCCCACAGAGAGCATCTTTAATAAACCACAGGCAAATAAATGAATCAACTACGTCACCTACTAAACTTTTACCCAGAGTTAAAATGGACAGCATGTACTTGGATGTTCAGAAGCGTTCCCTCACCGTCTGTATAAATTTCTGTTCATTCTCAGATCAGGGCACTTCAGTACGATCCCTTACTTTGGGGCTTACCTTACAAGGTCTGAAGTATAGTTCGCCAAACGGTGACCGGTCTATACAGCATCATATTACCTTACTGAAATTTTTAACGGCCATACGCCCCACTTTCCCGAGTGATTCCAAGTATGTGCTGGGGAGATGACCTTGGAACAGGTCACGATGGCCTTTTGCCAGTCCTGGCTGCGTGAAATTATCAGAACACTTAGTGTGTGCACATCTGTGAAAAGCGGATCAGGTAACTGACAGGCGTCGTCAACAACAGAATCGCTGGAACCGTGCCGAATTGGATGAACAACAGCCCTTGCAGGCAGTTGGTCTGTTGCAAGGATGTGTGATAACATCTTGAATGGTTAGTGTACGGCACGAGTTTGTCTTTTCAGCCAACTTTGTGGAGCGATTGGACGATGGGTCCATCAATGTCCTGTCCATCGCTCACGGTATGTCTCATCGAGCTGCTCACGATATGATGGATTGAATGTGGCAGACCCACGACCCGACCCCTAGGACGACCCGCATACACAATTTCGGTTTTTGTAGTGAGGGATTATAACGCAGGATATCTCTGTCTGACGTCACAGCATTAAGATGGATGAAGAAAGCGGATGGACCAACGAAGATTGTGTGAGTCGGTGTGATAGATAGCCAGCACCGTATCCTTTATATTTATTCTAAAATATAACCTTCATTGCGGGTACCGGAATATTTCTAAGCTAATGACGCTTCAAGGCAGGCTGTTCGGGACGGTATATAGCGGAGGGCGAAGTGTTTCGCGGTTTACCTACATTTGTCCTAATTTCAACACATGTTATTGTAAATTTTTGGGCACAGACATTTAACTGAATTTCGTAGAAAATCTTCTTATTTGTTAACGGGCAATTACTGAAATGCGTCTGCATTGGCAAATATCAACCAATTAATGCCGTTTGATTACACAGTCTCTGTTTATTCTGAGAATCTATTAAACATGTAGATGCACAGTCTGCCATTGCTATAGCAGGTTGTATATATAATTACCATTGAGCTCTAAATGTTTACATTAGTGTCTTCGCTATGTAATTCTTAGTACTGTACAGCTATATAAGCAACCGACGACAATCGTACCAAAACAAACTGCACTTCCTAAAATCCTCGTCTGGGTTGCTTCCAGTTTTTCGGTGTGATTTTCTTCGCTAGTTATCAATCTTACGTCCCAAAGTTACTATTGCTGTGACGGTACCTATTCTAAATTTACAGTAAAATGTATTTCAGTTTGTGATGAGCGATTAGGTAACCGGAATGCTCAAATTCTGATACTTCCTTCATAATTTAGTTTTCAGTGTAACTTACAAATACAGTATCTTTCCTTCTTGGGGATATAATGTAGGCCGACAAGTTAAACACGCTGTATGTGCGTGTGTACGTATTTGTATGTCTGTGCCTACCTGCCACTTTCAACTTTTGAAACACATAAACGATTTTTACCAGTCTGGCTAACACTATCCCACTGGAGGTCACTTCCACATGATAGAACAAAAATTCAAATTTTCTAAATCGTCACCACGTCTCAAAAGCGTGTCCTAAAGTGGTAGCGACACTAGTGACGCCTAATGTATGGTTTTCAAATAATTTGGTACAAGTGTGATAATTGGTGGCACAGTATGTAACTTTTGTTAGAGCAAAGGTCATCCCATAACATAACATAACATAACATTGGATACACAGAAGTAGCGGTTTAGCTGTACCCATGCTGAATCTCAGCGTTAGAAGTTGCTGGTTTTCAGCACCATTCCTTGGCCGATTCACCCGGGAAAGAGACGTGGTACGCATTGCACACGACGTTGTGTGGGTCCCCCAGGACATGACTGAAACGGTGTGCAGAAGAGAAAATCTCTTGCTCCGCCGGGTTTCCAACCCCGCGCCTTCCAACCCATAGCGAGTTTCTATACCGACCACACTGTCCCAATTTCTGTAATTTCTGTAGAGGAAATGCTTTTGTATAATGTGATATAACAACATGGCCGTCGTTGTGCGTTAATTTTCCTTGTCTCTCAGCTTCATGGCAATAACTAATAAATCATTGGAGCTAGTCATATGAAATTTGGTACGTGTATAAATCAGAAACGTTATTAAAGTGGCTCTTGAAATATTGTTTGTAAGTAAGCAACTACAAATGTGGCGACACTGCGCAAATTTAAGGTTACGCACAACTGATTTAACGTGGATTCCATTGGCCGTGCGGTCTAAGTCATGCGTCTGCTGTTCCTCGCTTCCTGGGATTGCGGATTCGAATCCCACCGAAGGCATGAATGTCTGTGCCTTGTGAGTGTTTTGTGTTGTCAGTTATAGGTCTCTGCGACGGGCCGATCACTTGTCCAGAGGAGTGCTACCTAGTGTGGTAAGTCTGTAATATCTAAATTCCAAAGATGTGCACGCCGAGGCCCACTAGGGCTTTCGAGGCATGAAAAAAACATAACGTAGACAAAATCCCTAAATTTAGAACATTCAATTAATAAGAGTCCCGTCAAATAAAATTATATTTATTGTCTAAAAGTAACCTCTTAACATATACCACGTGCTTCGGCCGAAGAGGGCCATTATCAGGTTTGTATAAAAATAGGCCTGCAAAAGATAATGAGAAAGGTTACTATTATATTACTGTTTCGGATAGCCAAGCTTTTAAATTCAACCAATATAAGAATATGAAAAGAAAGCTATTACAATACACATGTTTAATAATAGCCAATTTTAATTCCTGCTATATTTTCATATAATTCCAGATGAAGGCCCTTATGAGCAGAAAGATCTTGCTTATTGTTGCAAATATTGTTGAACAATAAATGTAGTTTTTTATGGTAGTTTCAATAATAAATCTTTTTAAAAAGGCCGTGGGACTTCCTTCATTAGATTCTGCAAGTTGTAAGTTTCACAAATTAATAAAAGATGGCACTAAGAATATTAATAGGCCCATAAGAACTGAAATATATGCGACATGAAAGCAGGCTTTGTGAATTCTGTTTGGGAGTCTTTGCAGGTCATTTTCGCACTTTCAATTATATCTAGGGACTGTATAGGTCGTGAAGACCCTGTGAAAATCCTCTGGCCCCTCCTGGAAATCGAAAACCTAATCCCCATTCATCCACTCACTGTACTGACTGAGCTAACGTGTTAATAAATAGCTGGCTGCACTGAAGCCCAGCTGCTACTTCAGTTAAAAACTGCAGCAGTGTGTCTTGTCTCGACGCCAAGAGGACGCCTGGGCAGAAACACCCAGTGTCACTGTCGTCGTTAAGTTTTTGTTTCACCGGCCGCTCGCTGCTTGATCGAAATCACTTGTTTGCTTTTGTTTGTGACGTCATTCTTTACGGCGGTGCTGAGTTGAAAAGAAGTTCCATCTCGTGCAGGCATATCCTCTGCCCGTCATCATTCTTCTAATAATTAATGTTGTTTTCTGAACAGAAATCCATCTCTACTCTTTCTTATGATGAGAAAGCGTTCTTCATTCAAACGTTAATCTATTTAACGTGTTAATGGCTGCCAGTCTTTCTCACTTGAAATATTTATCTGCCATTTTGCACTGCAAGAGCGCTAATGTTAGAACAGGGCTGTACACAGAATCTTACAATCTAGTGTTTTTTACAGGATTTGCGTACTTTATTTAAAAAAGGATATATTTTCCCTGACCACGCGAAGAGGGCGTATAAGGGGAATAGCGGTACAACTCCACTCATTCTTAAGTTCGGCTGTACATGGAACTTCATGCCCGGCCGCTCAACACTCAGGAAATAACCCGGTGCCCATTGAATGTGTACTTTTAATACCGGCCGGAAAGGCACTTTTAAGTGGTTATCTTTTCTGATTTTCTTTTAAGGGGTTCCGGGTTTTAATATCTACCTAGAGATGTGTGGGGGACCGCGGTAGCACAGCGGTTAAGGTTCTGTGCTACAAATCGGAGGTCACTGGTTCGATCCCAGCTGGTGTCAGTGGATTTTTTATTGACATAAAATCCTTCCGATCGCACTATGGCTCTGGGGTCGACTCAGCCTCTGACACAAATGAGTACCATGAGTATTTCCTGGGGGTAAAGGCGGCCGGTGCGTAAAACTGACAACCTACCACCATCCTGTGCCGGGGTCACGAAATCTGGGAATCTTAACTTCCTGGAACCCTCTGGGCCTGTCCAGGCCTGTAATGGGACTACTTTACCTTACCTTTACCTAGAGATGTGTTATAGTGAGATTTCACTGGTCTTCTTCAGTCCCCGTCGGAATACGATGTGATAATATATCTACATTGAACGTGACGTGTCGTTTCATATCTGTCGTAGCTGACATGTCATTTAATATTAAACAGCTTATGCAACTGAGGAAAGTCGTGAAACGTACAAAGCAACAATTAGTGTAACACGGCCTGCATTAAAGTCTGTCCCATTCTCCGGTAATGAGCTCTAGTCGACACATTTAAATCCCACAAAAGAAAGTGTAAACTTAGGCATACCGAAGATTACCATATCGTGACGCCGTACAAACTGGTGTACGTTCATCAGCGCTTCGGAAGAACCTGCTGTCACTTTTTTTCTGTCGTGACGATAGAAGGATCAGATTCGTCCACGAAGTCGATAAATTCCTACCAGACTCTACCGTGTCACATCCACGAGGACAGAATCTTCATATCTTCGCTGTGGGAAACTCAAAAATTACTCCGTGTTCAACCGCTCTTCCAGTTTTGTTCATCGGTTAAACATATCTTTATTTCTTCAGCATATAATTAAAAGCGTCTTAATTTACATGTAAAACCGTATGATGGACGTTTTAATTAGAACGCGAAAACATCTGCGCTGTTTCCTGTCCTTCAGCACATTCATTATGCACCGTCTTGTGAACTCTAAAAACATCTGAATAAAAGCGCCCGTTGAAACTTGGCAATATCACTGTAGACAGTCTGCAGTCTCGCGTTGAGACATACAAACACACACACACACACACACACACACACACACAGAACATGTACGAGGTTGTGCCCATTATTTGGTTTTGTGGTTCATCCTCCAAAGTAGCGTGTTAATTGGTTGGATAATTCTGAAAATAAGCGACAAACGGAAGTGCGCAATTACAACTTGTACGGTACAGATATAAAAATACAGAAACAACGAGAGAGGTGACCGATTGATAAGTACTTAAGGACGAAATGTGGTCTTGTGATTAAAGACCCAGTTCGACCGCACAGAAAACAACACTCCATCTCCGTTATAAAACCTAATCAGTTAATTCTATGTAGCAAAATAAACACTGTGAGAAAGAGGAAACATACACACCCGGTGGGCTGAATGAAGAATTTTTGAATGCCAAAACACTGGGTAAATGAAATAACCTCTGGGCTTTAAAGGGTTAATAGATGTTAATCGTATTTTACTTCGCATTTAGGTACAGAGATTACGTCGTAACAAGTCATTTAGGAAGACGAAAATCATTAATGAGAAAGGAAGGTCGGTATTTGTTTGTAGGCAAGGTGTCCCCCTGTGTTTAAATATATTAGTAAATAAAACAAATGTAAGTTAAGTCTAAACACAACTTTATCTATAAGTAATTATGAGCAAAACGTTTCGGCTACAAAAGCCATTGTTAGGCTGAGCACAATATTCAGAGTAGGAAATACAGATTGCAATGCCATGAATACTATAGACGAGGTCTCGTCTTACATCAAGATGAAGGTTTTGTGAGATGTAATACACATCAAAAATGGGGTTTGAAGATTTCATAAAATTTTTAATTAAAACTTCAAAAAAGTTTTAAGTAATATTATAAAATAATAATATTACATACACATTTTTGAGGTTTTAATTACAAATTTCATAAAATCAAGGAACCCCATTTTTTTATATGTCTTAACATCTCACGAAACCACCATCTTGATGTAAGACGAGACCTCGTCCATAAAATTCATGGCATTGCACTAAGTATTTCATACTCTGAATATTGTGCTCAGCCTAATGATGGCTTTTGTAGCCGAAACGTGTTGCTAATAATTACTTATAGATAAAGTTGTGTTTAGACTTAACTTACATTTTTTTTCATTGTTACACCGTGCATGTTGCCGAGTCACTCAATTATCATACCAATCAATGCACTTATATAAAATTTACACATTAAAACACTAAAACTGTTTCGACATGTTTCGGTCCTAAGACCATCATCAGGGAGCTGTATTTCTTTGCCTTGTTAAAGTCACATTAAAAGCCACATTAAAACCAGTCATAAATTAACTTCGTTGTACTTGTAGGGTATTGTGGCAGCATGCCATGTTGTGTAATGTTATGTTGAGAAGAGTGTCCTAGTAAAACGAAGTTAATTTATGACTGGTTTTAATGTGGCTTTTAATGTGACTTTAACAAGGCAAAGAAATACAGCTCCCTGATGATGGTCTTAGGACCGAAATATGTCGGAGCAGTTTTAGTGTTTTAATGTGTAAATTTTATATAAGTGCATTGGTTGGTATGATAATTGAGTTACATTTGTTTTAATCACCAGAAGGTCGGAATAGTGAAATTAAGCGATTCCAACATTACTGTAAGTGTTTAAGACGATGTGCGACCTTTATATCCTTGCCAGTGTCCTCTGTGCAGTGCTATAAATAATGGCGCAACGTTGTGGGAACTCAGTAACATTTCTTACTAATGGCAGATGTATGATTTGCCTCATCAAGCACAATTTAATGTTCACGTTCGCAAGGAAACAAGTGGCTTGCCCATTTGCTACATCACAGTGTCTGAATAGACTTTGTATCAAGGACTTTCCATCCCCGCCATTCTACGTTCTATAGAAACAGAACTGTGCTTTCAATTGGAGCCGCATGTTCAATGGTTCCCTTAACTCTCGCTCCCCCTACTGAATTACCACAAAACTCTTACCGCTGCATCTCAGCAACCAAACGCACAGCTAGTGCCGCCTTTAAATACTTAGTTGCACCTCCTTTATTTTAAGAGAGTTTCTAAAAGATAGGAAATATATTTTACTTTTTTGATTATTTATTTGCTTGTGTTTTATTTTTCAGCTATTCTTATGATAAAACCAACTAGCTGCACTAATTTCTCAAATTTATTTTTGGAATAAAATCTACATGTTTTGGACAGTTCCTGTGTCCATCGTCAGGAGATTTTCACTGTACACACAGAAATGGTGTATGACATGCAGCAAACCCGTATGACATATACCATTGCTGTGTGAACAGTGTAAAACTCCTGACGATGGACAGAGGAACTGTCCGAAACATGTAGAGTTTTATTCCAAAAGTAAATTTGAGAAATTAGTGCATCTAGTTGGTTTTATTATAAGAATTTATCACGATGCACAGTCACCTGAACGTCAAATTTTTCAACTAGCTATTTAGTGTATGTGTTTATTCTTTTGTTTAGTTTTCGTTTATTCATTCCCTTTTTCACCTGTCTATTTATGTACTGACTCAGCTGTGTTTCTTGAGATCAGTCCATGCTCACGTAACACCGAATATAAATTCCGCATATTTCTGCTCATGTTGCTTTACTACTGCTGTTACTCAACCCTTACGGACTTCCTTCAGCCCTCCTACAATGCAAAGTTATGTGATTCAAATTCCCTCATTTTTTTCATACACAGGCATTTTTCCGATTGAACACATTGTCAGCACCTTCAGTCACGCTGTAGTAGATCGGTAGGGGATGTGGTTCGGTGTTAGTCTTATTTGGTCAGAATTAGTTCGGGGCACATTGTCGGAGCCAATCGGTTGTTCAGCTAGTGAATCGATGGTGAGTCATTCAGCTCTTCAGTTGGTAAATCGTCGGGTCTGTATGTATGTGAGTCATCGACAGTCTGCCGGAAAGTCATTCGGTCAGTTTCGCGGTCATTCCCTCAATCAGCCCACCGGTGGTCACTCAGTAACTGAATCTGTCCATCCCTCTGTCATTTGATCATTTAGCTTGCATGGGGTACTGAAAGTTCCGTTTTGCTTACACCAAACTTAGATGAAGCGTCTGAGTGACGAGGCTGATTACCATTTAATAGTGGGGGGGCAGGCATAAGAGCACATAGAATGCTCTTTAAGTCGCCTTGTCTAGGAGGTTATGAGACATCTCTTTTATTTTATGTTTCCTGCTACAGGTTGTTTTAAGAGATTCTATTATTTCCATTCTTAATTTATTTATTTTCCCGGATATAATTCCGTGCCAATATATTTTCCTACCACACTGTAAATCCTTGAGTCAATGATTTGTTGTTGTCGTCATCCAGAGGTACAACTACAATGCAAATATTTAAGGCTTTTAAGCCTAGTGGTTATCTTATATGCCACAAGATTCAACATTCATATCTCTGTATTATGTCTACAGATAGCATTTATGTATTTTGTATGATTCTCAGAACAAAGAGCGATTACTTCCCTGTGCAGCATTAGCTGACTGATCTCTGAAACGGCTTGTGTTAGCGTGCGGTACGAACTGAATCTTTAAATACAGCACAAGTAAAGCCAAGTTTTTATAGGACTGAAAAATAAAGCGGTTTCTTTCTTCGCAAAATAGGTAAATCAAACCTTAAAAGTGTTATTTTTATTAAAATTTTCGAGATTTGGTTTTCATGGCAGGAGGACTGTCAAAGTTTATGTTTATCATTAAGTATCTTAATAATAAACGTTACAAGAAATTGGTGTATATGAGATGGGAAACAGCAGTGTGTTCTGGTAATCAGTACTTGGAGGATATAGATATGCCGGGAGACAGAAATAGATAAACGAGTAACGCAAATATGGTTTTTAATAAATCGTGGTGTGAGGATGTTACTTACATTCTGTGTGGTCAAAATATTATCCGGTGTCGAATTTCTTATGAACACAGTTTTGAAACTTCGGTTTCTATATTAGGCGGGGCGTTTCTTGAAAATCTGAGCTAAACTTTCCTATTCAAAAGGATCCTCTTACTTGGAGGCAGGAGAACACGGCTTGTGTTGAAGACTGGTAATTCAAATTTGAAATCACATCGCTTGGCAATTAGGGATCCTAATTTTCCTTTACGGGCACTAAGGACGAACATCACTGGAAGGAAATAAAACTTCCATACATCATCAGCACTGAGCTTACTGCTCAAAATAAAGTTTACAGGTGGTCTTTGTTTTGAATAACGGAATTTGTATAGCCCTGTGGAACACGATTGAGATGCATCGTCATGGCTGCTCCCGAAGTTTTAACCAATTACCTTCAGGCTTGTTAAGATAAATGATCAATACATCAGGAAAGTTTACACAACCCATTCATTAAGTTGAGACAAGAGTTCGAAGGTACAGTCAGAACAGCAGCGTGATCCACCTGTATCCGCCCAGCGTCACGTTTCACTTTCACGCACTGACCTCCACCGTCCCTCAGAGACTGCGTGATAGACATAACGTATTGCAGTGGGTCGAGTGGCTCTAATTTGCCATTATTCAGCACTTCGTTGTCGCCTTTACATGCTGCGTTAAAGCCTTAAATCACGAAGGAAATCTTTTTCGCTGGCTGTTTGTCCCATTGCCTATTTTACCTATCCCAGTTTCACTGATCAGTTTTTATTTGGACGTCCTGTATTTCTTTCTTCTTTCGTCTATATCTTAACGTCATCATTTTCTGAATATCTTTCGTATAGTTTTGTTTCTAATCCCCTTTCTTTATCAAATTAGAGTATTGTAAACTGATTTCTTATTCCGTAACTGCGAATTTGGACTCTCTTATACACCGTGAAGCACAGCACATGTTAACAATGAGAGGCGTCCTAAATACAGAAAATTAACACACACACACACACACACATCACACACAACACACACAAATAAACATGTATGTATATGACATATGAAGAAAGTACGAATTCGTCACCCATGTATTGCTTAAAAGACCCTGCACTGAAATGTGAAATTATCCGTTTATAATAGTAATAATAATAATAATAATAATAATAATCTACCAGACATGTCTTCTTTTCAAGACTATAAAGGGAGGGCTATTGATAGGTATAGGAACGAAATTTTTAGGGGAATATTTGGACCCCGCAGGACGAAGTAAACGAACATTAAGAAAATTGCACGGTGGGGAGTTCCGTAGTACGGTAAGGTTACACACAGCACATAAACTGCATCAAACTTCATTAGAATAATACTGATATTATACATCTTTCTTTCAATACATACACATATAAAAGTTTATTGCCGAGAAATAGCACAGCAAACTCACTTGTCCACATATACAATTAACTACTTCCTGAAGATGGCTATAAGAAATATCCGAAACATTTTGGAGTAATCTTCTGCACATATATATAAGTGAAATGTGTTTTACAATTCATTGTTAACAAAACTTATACAATTTGGATAATCTGGGGAGTGATGAGAAATGTGTAAATAAATTGTCGTCCCTTTATGGCACTCTTAAGTTTCATCACCGTGTTCATGACAGCTCATCGCTGGCATCTATGTTGAACCAGATTAATTAGTTTGATAACACACGCTTTGTTTTTTTCAAAACACAAGACCGTATTTTCCTCGATTAATATGTAATGTAACGTAATTCTTGAAGACTGTCTTGTCACTGAGGTATTCCAACGTCAATCTTGCATTTCTTGTCATATTTCCTTGCTTCCTAATTGCGACACCCGTAACATCCTACTTCAGTCACTCTCGCTGATTATAACTGATGAAGAAGAGGCCTGTGTACAAAATGGCCAAGCTCCTGATTATTTAATTTCTTCTATTTTCTTGTTATCCCTCAGCCTTACATTGAAATATCGAGGCTGTCTGTAACATTTTGCAAAATGCGGCAACACACAGACGTTGTTGCCTCCACGCTAACCCCAAATGTAGGAGGTCCATACAAGCAAATGTATGAGCGTTGGGCTGTCCTGTTAACTATATTTCGCCCAATATGACAGCCGTTTTCAGTGTATTTTATACTTGTTCCATTGCACTTTTCTGTAAGGTCGTTCCAAAATCACGCACACCTGATGATGGTACTGCCTCACCGAAGCGCCTAGCGGAACAGAATAAAACTACTGTAATATGTAAAAAAGGAAGTGATCCAGTTACAGGCCCGGTTTGGCCCAGAGGGTGGGTAGAGGTATAGCTCTACTCTTCCATGACCGCGGCAGTAGAAGGAGGTGAGTGGTCAGCAGCACGCCCCAGCCGCACTTTACTCCCGGGAAAGACCCGGTACCCATTTTACAGGAGGCTGGATGGGCCCCAGGGCAGGTCTGGACGGGCGGAAAATCTCGTCCCCACTGGGATTCAATCCCGGACCGTCCATCCCGTAGTCAGTCGCTATACCGACTGAGCTACCGGACCCACATACTGCAGTATGTAACGAAATGTATGTGTAAGACGACCCTCTGACGCCTGTCCGCTGTCCTGACTGAAGGTCCGATGCTGACAAGGAATCCAGTAAACAAGACTCCAGAATATTTCTTTAAAATTATTTCCTATGTCCATATCTAGACAGCCACAACCCTCAAATCCACCACCACGCCTTCTCTAAAGCCCTTGGGAAATTTCTGTTTTAAATAAAAAAAACTACCCTCTCTGAATAATAAAAGTCGCACTCCCTGCGCCCTAATGAACGTCACACCAAGACTCCTGCTAGACGTATCAAATTCATCATTCCTGCAAAAGGTGTGTAGAACTGCACAGCCTTTGAGGCGTGGTGGCCCCTACAGTGTTAGGCTACCCTACAGGCACCTCATTAACGCGGGCCTCTAATGGCGTCACGCCGGCTGCCTACCACTCAGGGTGGCATGGATGCCAGACAATGACGCTGCTTTGACCTGATGTCGCCTGTACTAACCCACAGGGTGATCGTAAAGCCAATAGGCTACGGACTAATAAACCACACAGCGGTAATCCACCGTCTCGATCCCTGATTACAGTTGTAGCGGGAAATATTCCACACATTGAAATGTTAATGTATTGAGCTTAGGGAACCTGGCTTTACTCGGTAGGTTAATAAATATGATTAGTCGTGGTTAAAAGGTGAATGGAGTAAATATTTTTAACACTTTCCAATATGACGTCATCAGTGTGCACCTCACAAAATACATGGCGTCTCTACCACAAAGCCCAGCTGTCTGTGCTGTTAGGTTCTTTATTCTGAAAACGTAAAAAAAAAAAAACTTATAAAAAATATGTAATTTAATGTTAGCAAGTTGGTACAGTTGCCATTATGTTATACAGAATTAATAAATCTAGTTATTTCCATGTATAACAGTACTATAAATACTTATAATGGCGTAGGTGATGTAAGGATCACCGGCCATTTATTAAATCAGAAGAATCAGTGTTGAATTCATAAGCGCTGAAAGGTGGATCCTGTCCGAAACAAGTTAGGAAGATCCACACACACACACACAACCATACACCATAATTACTTAAGATTAATTGTTGTAATACTCCGTCATCTACGTAAGGATCTCTTCTCCAGTTCGCCAGTCTGTACATCTTTTTACTGCTACAACTTTGCGATAAAGACAAAACTAAAAATTCCTTCACAGTTCTTGTTTTTTATTCATATTAGTGCATCATCCCGCCCTAAAGATTACTAAATCCTTAGGTCTGAGTGCCTGGATAAAATGCAAGTTAAAACAAATTTTACAAACGTATAGCCTTCATTTTCTCTCCCTTTTTCGAAAGTACGTAATTAAAATCATCAGTTAAACGTTTCGCAATTTCACATTGTCTTTGGGAAGTTGAGGGCTGGAATGTTGGTACAAGAGTCTGCTCTCCTTTTTTGAATTGTTTCTTTGATCGTCTGTATAGAAAAGTAATTCAGTATTACTTCAGCATATACCAAGGCTATTGCCCTTACATCATTCCAATTAATCTTTCATTAGAACACTCAGTGCTAGACAATATAACCTAGACAGTTTAAAAGTGTCGTAAAATAGCCCCAGTATCATTGATTGTTGAAAAGATTTTGTGGTACGCAATAAAATTATTTATTGGTAATGTATATTAATATATACAATAAATACATTAGATGTAGAGAGAACCTCACTACCATTAATACGATTAGATAAGTTAAACTTTCCTTTGTATGATTTCCTTAGATTAGTTAGTCAGAAACACGTATCTATGTTGTGCAGTTAAATATACTTCAAATATGTTTATGAATGAATACGGCACTCAAATAAGCCATTAAATTATATGACTCATAAACCAACGATCAAAGTTCATAAAACATATGTTTTGGTGGTGTTTGTGTACTAAAGTTGTACCCAAGGCAATAAATCCCAGACCAGACAGCACTACATTCGGTGAACATTTAAGTTTATTTATCAAACTTTTCTCATGTACTTTGGTTTTTCGTTTCTCAGTCGAGGCAATATTGACATTGGCCTTGCTTTTACAAATTCTGATCCAATTTCTAGATTCTTCCAAGTACATTCTCTTCCTTCTGACAAATGCATGTCAGTCGGCACGGTGAGTTTTCAGGTTCGTCCTTCGAATTTCGTGTAATCAACCAAAAAGTAACAGGGTACAAAACTACTTTGTCTTTTTTACTTCTTCATTCACCTGTGGCGGCGAGGTTAGCACGGGAATGAATCTTGTCATGGAATTAGCATATTTTGTGAATTTGTTAGCTTCGCTGTTTGGCAGCCAGACTGGGTAAGGAAGTGGAAAAAGGGCACAAGTGTTTAGAGGGTTGAATCAATTGCCTCTATAAGTTGCTTGTGTCCGAAGAATTTCTAATAATTAAATAAATGCAATTGTAAACATAAAGCAATCCCTGCGCTTACCTTTTACAGGCTGATAGGTTTCCAGGAGGTTGGGGCTCCCAGATTTCTATATAGTGGGCACAGGAAGGTGGTAAGGCTTTCAGCCGTACGCACTGGCCTCCTTTACCCCCCAGGAGATAGGCCTGATACTCATCTCTGTCGGAGGCCGAGTCGACCCCAGGGCCATATTGCGACCGGAAGGATAACAACGACATATCCAAATGACACCATCGGGGACCGAGCCCACGCCCTTCCGGCTGGTAACACAATACCTCAGTCAACAGCGCCACTGCGTTCCCCAATGTGTTTGTAACTGGATTTTGAATTTATGTGACTTTCATTTTGAAGACAAAATAAAAACTTTTGTCATAAAAAAGACTAATCTGGAAACGGTAATATGTGTCAGTTGTTAGCACAGATAAGGATAATGACGTAAGCAAGGACTGAAATGTCACATCTGTCTCATTAGCTGGTCATGACCGTATCATGTAACGCCGACTGGGTCATAACGCTCGACAAAATAACCTAGAAAAAACATAATAACTTGCGCCCCTGCTTCGTTTGTTTTGCGTCAGCAGCTCTAAAGTCTCATAAATTGGTTCAGCATCGTCAGAAATCCAACATACCTTTACATGATCAATTTACTTTCTCTTTAAAGGTCGACTGCCATATTACTTCCTAGCATAGCGTCAAGCTTCCTACAATACCAGTAATCAGTCGTGAGCTGATTATTCATCTAATAATAAATGCCTCATTTTACAACTACATAATTCTGTGTCAATTTCTTAAATCCACAAATCGTACGAGAACCCGCCACTGGCCCGTACAATTAACGATATCATTTCAGTCCACATTCACAACTCCGTTTACTTTAGCGCCCATTTTAGCAGGCCTAACACATTCCCACGTAATTTATCTCTTCGTTGTGGCTTTTGACGAAATCGTCACCCTTCCTTTTTGTGCATTTTTCTTGTCCTGGTTTTCTATCCTCCTTGATGTTATGACCCTAAAAATAAGTAGTATTTATTGAAAAACTAAAATTACCAGTCTCTTGAACTGTAACTTCTTGTAATCTAACTGTCCTTTCCCTGTTGTAGGACCAGTCATTTTTTTCGACACTAGGTTTTTGCGCTGTTTATAGGATCACCGGCGACTAAATTTATCACCTAATTTTCGTACATAGTTTAAGGATACTTTTCAGTACTTCCATCGGTACATGTGACTGTGAAATTTAAGCGAATACCGTGATCCAGTTTTTTAAAATGCAACCTGTGACATTTCAGTTCATATCCATTCGAAGAATGAAAGTGGCAGAAAAATGACAGGCGAAATAAAGCACAAGACGTCATGATAATGTTCGATATCTTGACATAGTACGTATGTGTGCAGCTGTTCACTTTGAAATATGTTATTTGCGATGTAATGATATGGAAGAGAATTTCGAGAGTTTAGAAATAGTGAAAGAAACTCACAGTTTAGGCGTAAATTGTTCGTATATTCTTTTAGGTTTGGATATTTAATTCACGCTTACTGAAGGCGCTGATCACATATAAATGGTAAATTCACACTTTGAATCAGAATTAGAATATGTTTTGTATGATACAACATTTGCTAGGCGTGGACGGTAAAATTGCATGAAACTAGTCTTCGACAGAAATACGAGTATATCGTGATACTTTGGACAGGAGTCAGCTGGAACTGCCAGCGGGTTCCTGTGAACGTGATAAATAAAACAGTTTGATATGTTCCATATTCTGTGAATTAATTAGATGCATAAATTATTAAAATATCGACAATCGGGTTTTGGTATTATGGATGTAATTTTATTGCATAATGGTCACCAAGATGTTTCGGCCCCTTATGTGCCATCTTCAGGATGGCGACAACAAGAATACAATTACAATTATAATGTCTCTAAATCACTCCACAGTTTACAAATCAAATAGTTCTTGGTTAAAATTCATCTTTGAATAGTAAAATAAAGCTGCGATGAGTGTAAAATACTAGAAGTTAAGAACTGTTGTTTGCAGTATGTGTAGTCTTGAACAGAGAAGGTACATGTGGTGAACTGTGATCCAGACCGGTGGGCGATGATGTAATTTGTACAGTGAACTGGTCTCTCAATATACAGACTCTAAGTGTGGACTGATTTAGACCATTTTAATTATATTTTTATCCTTGTTCTCACCACCCTGAAGATGGCCAGACGAGTGGCCGAAACATGTTTTGGCCACTATGCAATAAAATGACATCCATAAAACCAAAGTGCATTTGTTGGTCTTTTAGTAATTTATGCGTGATTACTAACATTATAATTCTACGAAGATCGGGAAATTTCATGATGAAATGGGTGATAATGCGCTTCTAAATTGGAACTTTGCTTGGTTTAGTTATTTTTTGTGCTTTTCGTGAGAGAGGGAGAAATGTGAATTTCATTCTGATTTAAGTCTTGAAACCAGTACTGTTAGCAGTTTTGTTGAAACGTCGTTTTACATTTTGTTGTTGATAATGATGTTTGTTGTGGTGTTGATGGTGCTGGTGGTGGTGGTGCTGGTGGTGGTGGTGGTTGTGATGCTGGTGGCGGTGGTGGTGGTGATGATGATGATAATGATGATGATGTGTAATCCCTTTCCAGTTAGCGAACTGTCGGTTCCCCTTTCAAGCACTGCTGCCAGACGTCTGAATGTTTCATTATTTCCTAATTAATTATGAAAGGGAACACAACAGCCGACGTGTTCTTTAATACGTGAAGAATAAATCTTTAACCAACGCGTGATAAATTTAACGGAAAATCCTCTCTCCTCCGTTATATTGCTATGTATTTGGTTGAATGAGTATCTGTCTTCGACTTACATCACTCTTACTCTACACAGTCTGGGTTCCTGATGAATACGTGGTATAGTTTGTTCAGTTAATGACATGCTGCCACAGCCCTGTGATTTGAGTTAAACTACATTACACCCTGAACTAACAAAATCGAATTGACTGATTGTCAGGTTTAAAGGTTGGAGACGTTGAATATCTGCGGTAGGAACCGAAGGTACAAGTACACAGGTGATATTGGGAACTCTGATGGATGCTTATATTACTACGACAGCTTTACAGTCCATGCTATTCGTCCCTTGCAGAAAGAGAAGTGTTAAAAAATCAGCGGTAAGAAGACTGGGAGAAAGACGAGTGGAAAAATGTTTGGAACAAATCGATTGTGCCGGCAGTTTCCTTGAATTTGCTTGGAGGGAGTGATAAAATAAACGAAAAAACTTCCTCGGTTGTTCGGGCCAGGATACGAACCCCATACCTCCCACACACAAGTCTAAAAACTATACCGTTACACCCCCCTCCCCCCTTAAACTGCGTTTATCAGTAGAAATGCATTTATTTTACTCACTACGTGCCGTCATATGTAAGTTTTTTTTATTTAAATTTGCAATCTGACAAACCTCAGAAATTTCCCGAAATTTTTGTGTCCTTCTCGGGTATTATATATATTTCTTAGGAGAGATACAATAAGGTGATGTAAGAAAATGTAGAAAAGGGAAAATGTGGTAGGAGATATGAAACGGGTAAAGGCAAAGGTGTTCCTGTGCGCGCCGTGAAGGTTCATGTAAAAGTGGAGTGCTCATTATAACTTGGATGGTCAGCTTCAAATCCATGCCGCTTCACCACCGGGTAAACAGCTCGTGATGTCCATTGGATGTGGGGCTGTACGTGTCCTGCACCGGCCTGAGCGTTTTGGAGGCGACAAATAAATGAAACAGTATCACCTTAAAGTGGCTGGATATGTGTAGAAGGAACGTCATCGGCAGGCGTACGAGCGGAAAGCAATCTACAGTAATCCCATACGAAGGCGAGGCATAGGCCGCCCAAGGAAATTAAAGGAAGGAAAATTTTCAGAAGTCTAGGGACGGAATTTTGACATCCTTTGTTACGGAGGAGAAAAAGAAGGAGGTAGGAGAATAAATTAAAAATAAATTATCACGATGATGATAAAAACGAGACGACCATTTGTCATAGGCCTACTCCTTCTTCCTGTTACTTATTCTCGCCTGACTCCAAATACTGTCCTTAGCAGATGTTCTGGAAAACAAAATTTTGTGCCTTTTTAGATGACCTCATTTTACATATGGGGATGTTTCAAATGACAACTAACAGTAAGATTCAAGAAACATGCAACACCCCTCCAGCATCTCACAAACGCATCTGTATTGGTCGTTGGATAATAGAATTTGTCCTAGACCTCATTTTAAATACAACCCTAACACCATAACAATGATCACATTTTACATCTCCTGTAAGTATTTCAGTTACTACAACATCAGTTCGAAATTCGTTGTCATGTTACTTTCGAAATCAATCCTAGCTTGCTATGTATGCGATCATTCTTACCGGTAATGCACTCCGATTTTTGTAAACTTTCTACGAGATACGAACTGTTCTCTTGGCTGTCTATTGTCTCAGAATTCCCTCTGACACTCATATTTTTATTTCTGTTAACAATTCCTTATGGTGCCATATACTCCACTCCTTACACGGCCTCTGTACCGGTTGCGAAGTGCTGCACTGAATGCACGGTGCCTGCAGTGACCGCCCACTCAGTACATATTAACAGTTAAACACTATTATCCTACTAATGCAAATATATAATATGTAGATAAAATTAAAATTATAAAATACTTAAAAGTGCTCCAACACGTTTCGGATCACAGAGGATCCATCATCAGTGAGCCTTGTACAGCGCCTTCATATACAGTCAACTACACACACGCACAACGGGTCACAATATGCTGCCATAACACCGACCTTGTCCATGTCAACGGACGCGATAGAATCGTTCTTGTGATTTTTAGCCACGCACTGTACAAGGCTCCCTGATGATGGATAATCTGTGATCCGAAACGTGTTGGAACACTTTTAAATATTTTATAATTTTAATTGTATCTATGTATTATATATTGTGCATTAGTAGGATAATAAAGTGTTTAATAATCATTGATGCTCGGTGCAAACATGAAGATTACATATTATCAAGTTCCTCGCGTCCACAATCCAATTTCCGCTTCTTGTTACTGGAAGTTAATTACTGCCTTAATGATCTATATCAAATATTATTGGGGTGGTAAATAAACAGAATTGTGAGATGGTAAGACTTTACAAAAAATACAAAGTTTTGACGTTTTGTTGACCGTGCATCTTTGTATATTTATCTCAGTATTTAACCAACTTGATGCACAAAATTTGTTTCACAATAAGTTTTATTTCATGCCTCTACATGTTTCGAGCACATGTGCTCATCATCAGGAGGTCAAAATTGCATTA
>Ga0136643_10001068_pt1 | contig 32436 bp, 20 predicted proteins | sample TergutLab28metaG_FD_96883 | JGI IMG/M metagenome (GOLD analysis project Ga0136643, IMG submission 96883) | Labiotermes labralis P1 segment gut microbial communities from Petit-Saut dam, French Guiana - Lab288 P1 (version 3) (version 3) | ecosystem: Host-associated > Arthropoda: Insects >...
AGTGGAGGAGATTGCATAACGAGGAGCTAAATGATTTGTACTCCTCACCCAATATTGTGCGGGTGATAAAATCGAGAAGAATGAGATGGGCTGGGCATGTATGGGTGAGGAGAGGGGGGTGTATAGGGTCTTGGTGGGGAAGCCAGAGGGAAAGAGACCACTGGGGAGGCCTAGGCATAGATGGGTGGATAATATTAGGATAGATCTGCAGGAGGTAGGATGTGGGTATATGGACTGGATTGGGCGGGCCCAGGATAGAGATAGGTGGCGGACGCTTGTGAGTGCGGTAATGAACCTTCCGGTTCCTTGAAATGCGGGGAATTTCTTGACTAGCTGCAAACCAGTTAACTTCTCAAGAAGGACTCTGCACCATGGAATAAGTAAGTATGTATTATGAATAATTTTACTTCCACCAATATGAATTTACTATTTACTATGTTTTTTTTAACCTTCACTCACCAACAAATGCACTATTTATTACCTTGGTTAAAAGTTTTAAATTTACATTAAAATACATAATAATATCACACCTACATGTTTCGGTCATTAATGACCATCATCTGTACGTAACTAAACTTATATTTATGTTAAAACACTCGGTAAAATTACGTTGTTATATATATTAGGTGATGTGGCAGCAAGTCATAGAGCGGCATGTGTGTTGTGTGCACTGCACACAACACACATGCATGGTGCAATGATAAAAATTCACTTTAAGGCATTTTCCTGCTTAAGAAATTTGGGGTTTTTGGTCCACTAGAAGTCTTCTTAAGAGAGTTGTATGGTAATAACATCTGTGTTCTCATTTTTGCTTCTCAGGGTCTCAGTAAGGATAAGGAGAAGAGGGATGACAATGTCCAGAACTCATTTTGGGTTTATTATATTGCACGGAACAAATGGTATGTTACTTGTTTATTTCCTTAAGGTAGAATTAGGCATAAACTTTTAATGCTAGTTACTAGTGAGGTATTGAACTGTTTTGTGTATTTCAGGTCATGTATATACAGAAATGAAAATACTGGTGAGCAGTACTGGAGCAAGATGCAGCACATAGAACCATGTCCAAGATTTGCTCATCAATTAGTATATGATCATGTTAATAAGGTTTGTTTTTAATTTAACTTTAAACAATTATGGTGAAGGTGTGTTGTCATGGTTGTGAATGAAATTTTGGACTTTGTCAATTATCTCAAATTAGAAAATGCACATATTGGAGACTAAATCTGCCTGCATTTTGAGGTGGAAGGGGGGGAGAACCTGTACAGGTGATCCCATTAGAAAGAACTAAACTCAATCCCTGGATTGAGACTAGCACTGTGGGTTTTTAGTTTTGGATGAAGAACAGTGTCCAAGATCTTAGTCATGAGGAACGTCTTTTTTTACTTTAGTCATAATTTTCATTACAGAATTTGTTAATATTTAACCGTAAATTTAAAATGTAGTATGCTAGAAACTTAAAACTAAATAATATGATGTGCATGCATTCCTGATCCAGCATGTGGAAGGAATGTTTTAATTGATATATTTTTTGATTGTCAGGTGTTGAGATTATATGGATTTAAATTAAATTTAGTCTAATGACCCAGTAAAAAACAAACCACTCATATTCCATGAAGTTGGTACAGAAACATTACATAACCTATTTACCTATCACAAAGATGTGGTACATGACAATTGTTGACATAGAAGTATAGAGAAAGAACTGTTGCATGTAGTGCTCATTCCCCCCCCCCTGCCAGTTTTTATTTTTGTGTGGAATATATTGTGTTAATTGTATTTTACATGGAACTCTAGGTACACTATCTTTTTGGTGGTAACCCAGGAAGAGCCTGTTTACCCAAGCTTCGTCTTGATGACTTTTGGCAGCTTCAGCTATGTCGACCTACACACGCTCAGCTCTTACAAAGATGCAAACTCTTGATAAGAAAACACAGGTATTCACACATTCCAGTTATCCTATTGATGGGAAGTCAGTTTATCAAGAAATAAAAAACATATAAACCTTGGATTTCTGAACACCTAGTCATAGGTGTGTGTTGCCTACTTTCTTTGGAATTGTGTATTTTTCATAAAGACTATACTCCGTCATTCAACTTGAGACTAACGAATTAAGTCTGGTGTAAAGAATCATAAGATCTCTGTGTGACCACTAACACAAAAGTCAAACATGGGACTCAGTCCCCAGTCATTCCACATTGACTATTTATTGATGTTTGACATTATCTGGTGGAAATATTTGTTTTTTCAGTTAGAGGTGTTTACATTACAGCGATGAATCCTATTCTATAATTCAGCTAGTGCAGAAATGCAAACACACAGCTTGCCAGTACTACTGTAAAAATGTTAAATGTGTGGAAGTACAGTTTTGCGACTTATCAATGAATATGGCATACATGTAAATAAGAAATACTCTATCATATAAATTTAGTATTGTACATTTTCCATGTAACTATATTACATATATATATAAAATTTAGTACTGAATTGTTGCATAATGTTCTTAGTAATTATGTACTGACATGTTTCGGCCTCAGTTCTTGGCCATCTTCAGGGAGCACAAAAGTTTGATTGTGTAGCTTGTTTGTCAACCTAATTGGTCATATAATCTAGACAATGCACAAAGTTAATACCAAGCAAAAGAGATGAGCTCCTATTGAATGAAGAAATCATTTATTTCTTTAATATTCGTACAGTTCAGCCATCTGGGAGCATGCTGCCAGCCAGACCAGAACATTTTCTACTGTTGTGGTAGTCTTTTTTTAGCCTTGGCTCCCTGGATCATAGGTTTAAAATGGCAGTTAAATGTGCAGTAGTGAGTATGTTAAGGCTAAAAAAAAGTTAAACTATGTGAACCCACTTTAAAAAATTATTTCAGCCCAGCATGTTTTGGCCCGGGGGCCATTATCAACAGTACAACGTAGCACATCTACCGGCTATTAAAGTTTACATTCTGAAGTTATCAGGGCAAGTATCATGTAATTCTGTATATTCATTGATTAAAATCATGTGAAACTTATACAACTTCATAATGCAAACTTTAATAGGAAGCAGATGTTACCCATAGTCCCATTCCTGAACCAGGTGAATTGATTCTGCATCATATTTCTGTAACACTTCTTTGAAATATTATCCTCCCATATGTGCCTTGGTCACTGAAGTGTTCTTTTTCCTTCAGATTTTATGGCTTAAATTCTCTTTATGTTTGGCTGCATGCCATGTTTGTCTTTTCTTAATTTTTTTGACCCTAAATTATTTGTGCAAAGAGAACAAATCATGAAGTTCTTCATAATGCAGTTTTATTCATCCTCCTATGACTTTCTTCCTCTTACTTTCAAATGTTCTTAGCATGTGTGTGTGTGTGTGTGTCAGGATCCCTCAATGCTTGTTCTTTTTCCAGTGTTTGCCTTCACGCCATGGTTTTAAATTTTTTATTGGTCCTGGAAGTTAGGATGCACAGTATAAAACCTCCTTTACCTTAATTTTGACCTCATCTTGATGTGGAACATAGGATGTAATCATAAACAAGGCTGTGACAACTTTACCATGTTTACCCACATGTGAGATGAAAATTTTTTCCAAGTTAATTGTGCACAAAGTTAAGCTTGCTTTGTGTAGGTATTTTCCTGAAAACTATTGGGGGGGGGGGGGTTGTCTTTTTTTGTATGAGCAAATACAAGAGTTGTGACCAGATAAGATTTCATTATAGAAAATTCCACTGCCAAAATGAGGAAACAATTGTCTTCAGTCAAGAAAGGATGATGGAAGAATAGATTTGTTGATGCTACTTAATACCTTTTCTTCTTTACATTTTGACAGGTTTGAAGAATTAGCTGCAAAAAACCAGATGAATGCATTACATTACCTGCAGACATCTCTGTCAGAGATAATAGATCATAATGATCCTGAACAAACAAAGGAAGTAAGTCATAACAGCTTACTCTTGTGTACTTTATTTTAGCTTAGTTCATTCAGAGGTTAGAAACATACAAGGATTAGGTAACTTAGTGTCCATACCAGCTTGAAACTTTTTTTTCACATGGTCTCCTTGGTGTTCATCTTGCTGTTTATTCTGTAGCTTTTTAATTCCATGTTCTATATCTTCATTTCATCTGCATCTTGTGCATCAGCATCCATGCAACAGAGTCCATGAGAAGCTAGTAATTCCTTAGGTAGTAAAGACGTTCATCACATTTTATATAACACAAAGGTTCTTTACCATGTTTACCAGGTCCCATGTCCTGAGCCAGATGAAGCCAGTCTGTGCCCTACCATCCTGCTCTTCTTGTAGGGAGTAACATTATTACATAGCATTTTTAATGTGGAATATTTTCAACACACTTTTAGCAAAATTTTTCCCCATGACATACTTCAACAGTAATGCAAGTGGATGATTTGTGATAACCGAGTACCTTTCACAAGACAAGCTCTACTGTAACTAATCAAATACGTGGGCTGTCTGGAAAGTTTCTGAACGTTCAAAATAGCCTGCCATTGCGTCGACCTAGCGGGGCGCGGCAAGTGGTACTCTCTAATAATGAGCTTGACGAACTGCGTCGTGAAAACCATATTGCCCTATCTTGCTTAGTCATTGTGTTGTGCTTCATGTCATCACATGTTTGGCGTATCTGGCGATTTTCTCAAGACAAGGAAATGAGTGTTTTTCACGAGCAACGAATTTTTGTGAAATTCTGTGTGAAAATTGGAAAAATCTGTTACTGATACATTTGAAATGTTGAAAATAGCATTCAGGGAAGAAGCCATGTGCAGGACTCAAACGTACGAGTGGTGGAAATGTTTCAAAGAGGGCCAAACTTCGGTTGATGATGATCCGTGTTTGGTACGGCCATCAATGTCAAAAACTGACAATAATATTGCAAAAGTTCATGAACTCATCCGTTCAAATCATCATTTGACAGTTCGAGAGGTAGCTGAAGAAGTATCTCAAAAATAGTGTGCCATGAAATTCTTACCGAAAATTTGGGCATGCATCGCATTGCAGCCAAATTTGTACCACGCCTGTTGAATGATGATCAAAAACAGAATCGAGTTGACGTGAGTCAAGAGCTTCTGGACCGAGCTAATGATGATAACTTTTTGAAAAACATTATTACAGGAGATGAGACTGGGTGTATGGGTATGATGTCGAAACGAAAGTCCAATCATCACAGTGGATGTCAAAAACTTCGCCGTGACCAAAAAAAACGCGCAGTGCGTTCACACGTCAAGGTGATGCTGACGGTATTTTTTTATTCTGAGGGTGTTGTTCACTATGTGTTTCTAAGGAGTATTATCTGGAAGTTATGCAACGTCTTCGTGAGGCAGTCAGGAAAAAAAGACCTGATGCGTGGTGGGAGAATCGATGGATGCTCCAACATGACAATGTGCTCTCACATTCATCGTTCCTAGTCCGTGACTTCTTGGCCAAACATGCGACGACTGTCCTTCCACAGCCTCCGTACTCTCCAGATCTCGCACCAGCTGACTTCTTTCTGTTTCCAAAGCTCAAATCAGCGCTGAAAGGCCTCGGTTTTGAGTCTGTTGAGGCAGCGGTGCATACAGAGTAGAGGGGAGTATTTTGAAGGTGACAAGGCTGAATAGCTTCAAGGTAAGACTGGAAAATTTTTACGCGGTATATTCGGGAATTTTCCAGACAGACCTCGTATATCTGAATTGCCCATAGCTTCATTCAATTCGTAGTGGTCATAATGCATTAGTCATTGTGGCTTGTGTGCCCACACATTATCATGTATTCTAGAGCTCAGGTTCATTTCAAATCTACCTACCTGCATAAACATAATGAACTTTGGATGCAGGATGTATCTGTAATTGGGCATCAAGCTTCCCACCGTTCCTACCTGATACGGATCCCAATCAGTAGGCTGACTATACTTCTTTATTTTATTGTGTTTCTGCAGACTTTTGAAGCAAATGATGTGATATTACTGCAATTTAATTTGTTTTGCCAGCTGAAATAAGTGGCCACAGAATTAAATGTGCAAATATTCTTGTAGCATCTCTACACTAGGATCATAGAATCAAGTTCTGCTATTGACATGCATGTTTGCTGATTTAAATTTTGTCTTTCCAGTGGACTAATCAAATTAAGTTGAACCACGTGAATATCATATACAGTACATTTCCTTTAATATATGAGTAGCACCTGATAATCCAGCATTCCTTTAGTTTGGCATTTGAGGCCAGTAGTTCCAAGACTTCAAGTTCCGCCATCTGTCACTTCCTGTGTGCATACTGATTACATGATTTTACCTTGGGTTGTCTGGACCTTATTGAGCCCATTGAGCTATTATAATGTTTTCAACAGATACACATGAGTAAACATGTTGCTGCCGGCAAGAGGAATCACATAACTTTAAGGGCTTCTCAGAAATTTGAAATAATTAGGAGGCTTGAATATGGTGAAAGCTGATGAGAGGTTATGGCTTAATATGACATTGGATTTCAATTATCTATGATGTAAAGAAATGGAATTACCAGTTTTAATTGTGTTTGGCATCAAATGAAAGTGTGAAATATCTTTACGAGTGACTGACATTGGAACAGCCTAAATTAGCACAGTTGTACAATGTACTGTTATAAGTGGACAATCTGTGACTGGACCTGTGGTAAGTCTTTTTTATGTTGAAGTAAAAGTAAGTGACAAGTGCATGTTCTCTGAGGGCAGTAACAAAAACTTACCTGTAATAACTTAGGTCAGTATGGGTACTGTCTGATAATCTGGAATATTTGATAGATGAGCACCTATCTGGTCTTGTGGCTGCTGGATTAAAGAAATTCAACTATACTGATATAACTCACCTGAGCTCATCAGTCGTTTCTCATGTCCTAATATCAGGGAATCTAAGTAGCAAAACAGTAATTTCTTAAATATCTGTACACCATAAAATTTTCTTTGTGTTACATCACCAGATTATTAAAGTTTACAGATGTTTGCGTGTGTGGATGTGCTGTTGAAAATCTATGCACTATTAGCTTCAGTGTAATTTAAACACGACTTATCACATCCTGGGTTGAAAACAGACTACTTGCTTATGTTAAGATTTCAGACTCGCGCAGTTTCAAATCCATCCCCCCTTAAATATTCTTACTATTTCCAATTGGCTAACTGTTAAATTCCAATACTCCCTAATAGAATCAACAGTCAAATTTTTAAATACTTTGTTTCTATTGGCTCACTTATATAACGCTGTTCGTGTATCGTAACTCTCATAATCTCCTTGCATATTGCAGGTCTCTCTCTCTCTGTCACTCTCTATCCCTCTAAGCTGCTCTACAAATCCGTTACAATCTCCATTCCACCCAAACTAAAATTCCTAATTTTAAACAAATCTATCCCATCTCTCAAATGTAACACCTCATAAAACTTAAACCAACTCTAATGGTTATACTGAGTTTCAGTTTCTGATATAACTTTGTCATTAGTTTCAGTTGCTGACATCAGTATTATTTCGAGAGCAGGAAGACAGTGGTAAAACTCTAGTGGAAGGGAGTGAGGATGAGGACGTGGACTGTCACCATCAGCGTTCACAACTGTTTGACCAGCTTGTATCCTTCTTCCCTGATACCATGACACAACCCACAGGTAACCTCATAGACCTGATTCCTCTGTGACCACATGAAAACATTATTTCCTAGATCTGATGCCAATCCTGTGATGTGCCGTTGTTTTCGTTTTACACTAAGTCCTAATTCTTCTCTCTTTGACCTCGACAATCAGTAACATCTATTCCACTTCCATCTCAAATAGACTTACTCTACATTGTCAGTCTGTGCATAATCCTGCCTTTTCTAGGAATGTAACATTTTATTGAAGCAGTCCTTGAAATACTGTAACTATATTGTAGATAATTGTACAGAATTGACTTCCTTCTTTCATTGTCTATAGATTTTTTTAAAGGTACAGTTATGTGATTTGTCAGCCTGTATTTATGTGTGGTAAATACGAATGTTTGGTTCATATAGCGTTTCTTTTTATACTACATTGACTTTTGGGCACTACCCTTCAATAACAGGAACTATGTGTTTATGTTAGATGGCTTCTCTTCAGCATGTGGCAAACATGGTTTTTGTTGGGAAGCATCTGTGTTGCTGATTACATGTACAGTTAACAATGAAACCTTGCCATACCAGATTTTACAATTTTACAATTTCCCATAGCAGGATGAACCTTGTAGTTACAATATTTTCATATTCTTCTTTATATTGATGTGGTTTTTGTTGCATTGACTGTAAAGTTGTGAAGTATTATGGAGTAAATCTGTTAAATATTATTGGTTTTAACTGTGATATATATAGGCCACTTACCTCTGACATTCTCCATTTTTCAAGGATAGTGCCTAAGAAAACAAGAGAGGTAACCTGGAAGAACCTTATGTTACCTATACCATGATACTGAGAAAGACAAGTATTTCACCCCTCCAAAACCTTTTAGCATTGTACTGAAAATGAAATGTGTCAGAATTAAATGCAATAGTTTGGATTGTGTAAAGTTAATTAAAATATTTTTAAAACAGTTTCTGTGTTGAAAATGTGGTGTGTAATTTGGTGAAGCTGGTTATACTTGTTGTTATTATTATTATTATTAATGATTTGAATTTTTTTTTTTTTGGAAAATAAATGGAAGAGTTTGGATTATGAACCAAAATAAACCAGAAATATATTGTCATCTATATTGAACTTAAAGTATGCTTTATATCTTCATTCTGCCTACGAATGTTTTAGAATCAGTGCTGAGGGTGTGTTATACAAATGTGCGTGTTGTGTCATTTGCTGCACTTCAACGTGGGTAGTGGAATGGAATTAAAAAGCAGGTTTAGAGATGAACATTTTTTTGTTGTTATTGAGTTGCAACGTTTATAATCAGTTGAAAGATTACACCTTTTAACCCACTTTCACCAGAATTCTCTATAATATACAAGGTATCAGAGCTTGCAGTCTGTGAATATTGGAATTCTATGGAGTTCCTCAGTTGTTGTTATTCTGCTTAACTTGACTACTCTTGAGTCAGTCATTAAAATGAAGTTATTTAAGTTTCAACTGTGATTTTCTTACATACCTCCCATCCTGGAACTCATGTTGGTATGGTGTATGTTTCAAAAGAAAACTGTGGAGCTTCAAACATGACTACATGTGCACATCATCAGTTAGGACATAAAAATGTTAATTTCTTGTGTATTCATGTAAAAGGTCTTGTAACTCTAAAATTCATTCTTTTGCATATGGCCCTAGTAGTTTTTATCATTACAGATAATCAAGATTTCATTCCTGAAGCTTGTGTTTCTCGTGAATCTCACTATAACAAGCGTTTTTTATTTACTTCCATTTGTCTCTCTCTTGACTTATTTTTATACCGCCATCTTTCCTACACCTTCCTTTTCTTTTTATTTCTACTCTTCTATTCCTTATCACCTCTATTTATGTGTGTATTTGATATTCATTTTTGCATATAATACTGAGAATGATTTGAATTTGGACAGTAGTTACTGAAGAAAGTCACACAGTTGTGGCAGTAAGATACTGAAAGCAAAATAATGTACAACCAATTCAAGATAATTGCAGCAGCTGGTAGAATAAATGCAGCATAAAGAAGCCCATTTATTCATAACACTTTGGTTAATATTTTCCTACAGTCAGATGAACAATTGGTAATGTAGGATTTGTTAGTGACTACACAATACTGGAATTATTATCACCATTATTGTTTTTTCATTTTACTAATAGAAGGAACAGTCCATGATTAGAGCAATTTTGTTTTGAAAAACTGGTCCAACTGTTGTGCAGATCTCAGAGACCACTTAACTTTGGATGAGGTTAAACAGGAGCCCATATTTGTGACTAATACAACATGATAATTTATAACATACACCTTTTGTTAAAGTAATGCCAAAACTCAGAATCTAAAATCAAAATTAACAAGATAAGCAATGCACATATAATGTAACCTTGTAAGGCTGTTGTATACTGGTCTAGGCCCAGTCGAGAATGTATTGCAGATGTTGCTCTCAACAGGAGCGAAGCTCGAACTCGGTCAGGAATAGGAGGTGAGGTCTCCTCAACTGAGGAATAACTTAACTCCGTTACACTGGATTACACATATGTGGGAGTTTATTGGAAGAGAGTAGTTTGATTACAACTCAGCGAAGACTCAGTACTGGTAATCAGCCCCTGACGACTACCTCGTCGTCTGGTCTGTTCGACGTCTCGTAGAGAAGTGTGTGAATGCCTCCTGGCCATTCCCTGGTAAGGCACAAGTCACTGGAGGTCCAAGGGCCAATTACAGTCCCAAAGTCCTTTACTCCTGAACTTTGAAAAGCGCATGAGCGTGCCTCATCGCAGTGCCTAGTCATGGAGTGCACTTTGATGTGGGCACAGTCTGGCTCGCTTAGTTAAATCACTAATTCAACATGAAATGTACAGCATGTAACATAAGTATGGCAGTGCAGCCATATACAAAAATAAGTCGGTAAAATACACCACATATCAATTATAAGTATTCTATACAACAAGGCATCTGCATAATATTTCTTCCTCCTCTGCTATCCTAAAAGCCTGATACCATTTCACGCAACAGAGCACTTTTATAGCCATTTAATGCCGATGACAACAATAAAATGCATTTACTTCTTCATGTAAATTGCTTGATATTTATAACCAAATTTGGAGTTTCTGGAGAGTTGCTCATGTAAAGTCCCCAGTATCAAATTCTACAGAAATCTGTTCTGTGGGAGCTGCACTGATTTAAGTGGACAGATGAATGGACATGAAGCTTTTCATGACAATGTGAATGTGCCTAAGAATGAGATCAGTTGAGCACAGGATATATTTTGTCAAAGAGTTAAATGCAGAGTATTAATTTTGTGATGGCAGAAATCAAATGTTTTTAAACTGCAAGTTGCTTCTGTACATATGATGTGTGGAATGAAAAGAATTTTTGTTTTCTTGCAGGGACATGATTGTTCTTGTAGATGCAGCAAACATATTTGTAAATATTTATATATTTATCTTCCAGTATATATAAACAGTATTATATATATATTAAATAATTTGTATATTTTGTGGCCACCACTGAAGACTGAACAGTTGGAATGTGTCTCAGAATTGGTAATCAGGATAACATTTGGGCTTGGCAGATGGTATAACAGGAGGCTAAAGAAACCACCATAATGAGGAACTTCATCACTCTTATCAAATATTCTTTGGATGATCAAGCCAGAAGACTGGAGCATACGGTGGCCATAGTGGAAGTGAATAATGCTTACAATATTTTTAGCCATACAATGTGAATGCAGGAGGTCACTTTAGAGATCTAAACATTAGGTTGAAGAATAATATTACAGGGGATCTTACAGCTGTTGGTTATGCAAGTTTAGAGTGGATGAAATGATCTCAGGAAAGGATATAGTGGCAGGCTTTTACAAATATAACTATCCCCAGGTTCTATAAAAAGCAGGGAATTTTTTGACCAGCTGGGTAACTAATCATCTGCTCATAAAGAATGATTAAATGTCTGTGGAATTGAATAATAATTTGTAAGATTGTACTGGTCACATTTCAAGTTTTGAAAGCCATCAGCTGCATGTAATAAAATGTTAATGAGACCAACTTTCTAAATGTATTCCAGAAGCTACTCTCCATTTCCATTCTTGTAGTATTGTGTCTACCATGACTTCAGTCTTTGGACTGGGTGCTCAATCTTCCTTTCAAACCATTCAGGTTTGGCTGTGGTTAGGTAGACTGTCTGGATCTTGTTACTATCTTATATGCAAGGATGTTTTGTCACAGAGTAAAATCAAGTATTTCACATGAAGAAATTATGCATTTGCAATTTTTTTTATTTCAGTAAACTAATTGAAAATCTGTATGAATTTTTTACAAAACTGGGAAAGCTGCTATGGAAAGGTATGGTTTGTTAAAAGTGACATTTCGTGATAAGGCATTAAGTTGATAAACAATGTGTGAATGTTATAAATACCACGAAAGCGCTCAAGATTTATGGGAGACATGCATTGTTATGGCTGCCTTCCAACAACACTACCTGATGAATAAATCAACAGTCAGTTCCTTCAAATGGTTCGGTACGAGAAGTGGCAAAAACAACGGGAATATTCAGAAGTCTGTTTCAGTTCTCACTGAGCATTAAGCATGCACCATGTTCATACCACTTCTTACAATTCGACAGGAAAACCATCGGAACATTTACACATACCCTATGCAACAAGGTGAAGTGGACGATAACTTCATGAAATTATCACCAGTGACGAAATGAAGCAGCAGTCACTACCATTACCTTACTGAAGGGGGTTGAAATTAAATTTTTGTAAAATCCAGTCATTTGTGGTCTGCACAATGCACAGTCGATTACATTCACCACACTTCGCTTCAAATTTACAACGTACACCATGATCAATTGTTATTGTATCTTTAACTGAACCAATATCTTATCTTGACGTATATAAATATCGCATCTATTATTTTTATACTATCTTTATCTTAGTTACAGCGAATCGTTTAATCAATTTGAACAGAAGTTAGTCAATGATGTACTCTGTGTACATAACCGGTTGGAACTTCCGGGCTATTGGGCAGTCATCTTCGTTTTTGATCATGTCTGTTAGGCATGTCAAGTTATCCGAATTTGTATTCGTTTAAATTTGTATAAACGTGTGCTGGGACTCAGTTGAGGTTAGTGTGAATATGACACAATGGATGTTTTGGAGTCATAGGCAGTCAGGCGCAGTTATTGTTGTTAGGTAGCCGTAATAAAACAAAGACGATAAACATGGCATCTACTGGATCATGCAATCTGCAAGAGGCGACTTTGGAGGAGCTGAAGAGAGAAGTAGAACGTTTAAGCCGCGAATTGGATCAAGCTGTTAGTGAAAAAATTCAGTCAGCCCATTATGGCTTGGTTCTGCTGGAAGAGAAGGACGGCCTGGTGTTAAAATGTGAAGAATTGGAAGCGTTGTACGAGAATTCAAAACATGAACTTGAAATTACACAAGAGGTTAGTAAATCGAATTGGATAATTACTGAGAAGGGTGTGTGAGGTCCTAAGTTTGTGGAAAGTAAAGTGTAGCGTTTATACAGTTATTAACCTAATTACATGCATATACATTCACAGAACCATTGCCCGCTCAAGTCGGATTGAATGTGGATTTCGTCATGGAAAGAGTTGAATTGCAATATGCAGTTGTGTTCGTATTCGTCATGTTGTGAAAAGAGAGGTTCAAGATTCCAGGATACTGAAAAATGTATATTCGTTAGACACTTTGTAACGTTTGTAAATACACTTCATCACTTCCGTTAATATTAACGGCTATCGGAAGGGTTTTCTGTCAGGTATATCTGGTATTGTTTCATAACTTGTTTCAGAGGTATTTAAAGGAGTTACGTTCAAGCGGCTATGCATGTGTTCTCTCTTTGAAACTGCAGAATCAGTGCAGATCTCTCATTTAGCCACTCATCACCAGTGATATTCTTCCCATTGCACTGTACTGGTAATATGTGTTAAACAACATGCAGTATTTGGGACTGCCAATTTATTGGACCTTATGCATTGTGTCATATTCAATAAAGGTACACTGTGTCTCTTGAACTGTGTCTGTTCCTACCCTCATTTAAAAGGGTGGGGAGACACCTGTTGAGTTGGGTCAAACACTATACCTTCATCACATATATAGAGGCAGTTAATTGGCATGGTTGTCCTGTGATTAAGGATAGCTTCTTCTGTCAGATGCAGTTGAGTACATTCCTCTCCACCTTTACAGGTGAGGTAGCAATGGATCCACTTCTCAAAACATTGTATTACTCTTTTGAATACAAGATGATGGACAAAGTCCAGAAACCAAATAGTGCTGAGTGCAATGTAACTCATACAAATTGATGTTTGTCGATGAAAATAGTTTACACTGTCCCATTCCTTGTGTCATATTGTTTGAATTTTGAGGAATGGACAGGTATTAATGGTAATGTGAAAATTAGCTGCTGTCTGTCAAAATAATTGGGAATATGGGGGCATTTTGTATATGGTCATTTGGCTGTCTAAAATTAATGAAAAGAGGCCCTAACAGTCGGATTTCAAAATGAAAATGCGGTTGATTTTTAAAAGTACCGTATTCAGCTTGTGCTCTCCTGTGAATACATTTATTACTATAGAGTGTCTTACCATTCCGTGATTGACATAAAAGAATATAGTTGGTGAGGTATTGCCAGTATATTAACTTCATGTTTTAGGAAATGAGAAAATCTGGAAAAGAAGTTGTTAATTGTAATTACTGTTGTGGATCTATGCTTGTCAGTAGAAAACAACATTTTTGAAGCCCTGACAACGCTTACTATTCTGCAATGAAGAGAATGTACATGTGCAAGCACTTTGTGAGATGACTTTCATTGGCAGTAAATATTCATCCTTGTAACATCATGAATATCAGAAGCGAGGAAACTGTTAGTGGTGTATGATCTGAGGTTTTATGGCAGTACACCTTCATACCTTCATTTTCAGGATTGTGATGATGAGTAGTCTGTTAGGTAGGTATCAACAAGTTTTAGGAATGTCTGGCAGCCTTCTCATCTGAAATGTTGGTATTGTCCTACTACCAGACTACACAGTGTCAGAAATTGAAAGACTTTATTATGAATTGTGAAGTGTGAGTTTATGGAGGTAACTATAAAAAATACTGTCTTCGGGGATGTGATATGTAGTTGGATGTTCAGGCAAAACTGTTGCCACCATCTTTAGGGTTCTTAGAGTATAAGCTGTTAATGTACTTGTTTAATTTTTTTCATAATTGAAGGCTTTAGCAAAGTTCCAGACAAGTCACAAAGTGACAACGAAGACTGGGATTGAACAAGAAGAGTCGCTGTTGTCAGAGTCTGCTGCCCGTGAGACCTCCCTTAACTCACAGATTCTAGAGTTGGAAAATGAAACAAGACAAGTAAGAATTTGTAGAATGTGAATGATGAGCTGACATTTCCATTTATGTATGCTAATTTCTTTACTGTTTTTTTATACAATTTTAGCTCCGCCAAGAACTGGAACGAGTAGTAAATGAGCGGGACAGAGTATTACAGGATAACTCTGACTTGGACAAATATAAGGAAGAAAAGGAGCTTGAAAGAAAAAATCTTCGATCAGAACTGCGTGAGATTAAGTTCCGAGAGACTCGTCTTATCTCGGATTATTCTGAACTAGAAGAAGAAAACATAAGTCTTCAGAAACAAGTTTCAGTTTTGAAATCATCACAGGTTTGCATGTTATATTTTTACTCTTGCATAATCATGTTTTGTTTGTTAGTTCTTTATATATGAAAGTGATAATGCAATATTTGTTTCAGGTTGAATTTGAAGGAGCCAAGCATGAAATCCGCAGGCTACAGGAAGATGTTGAGCTTCTGCATCAGCAGGTTGAGGAACTCATGAAGTTGAAACAGATTGCGGAGAAACAATTGGAAGAAGCCCTTGAGTCTCTCCAGGTATTATATGCACAAGGATACCTTGAAAATTCTCATAAAATACAGTAGAAGTTGTTTGGTTTCCTTCTCTGAAGGTCCATGGTCAGAATTTCATGACAGATGCATTTGCTAATATTAAGCCTATCTGCCAACATCCAAACAATTATAATGTGATTTCCTTGCAGAAGTTGACAGACTTTATCAAAACATTCGGGACATTGTCAGTTTGAACACTGCTGTAACCTGGTATTAAGTGTTGTCTTCTTAAGTTAAAAGGAACTTAACCTGAGGATAGCAAATGCCAAGCAATTAAAGCCAAATTGTAGAATATATTGCTACATAAAAAACTCTCAGCAATTGGCTTTTGGATATGCAGCTATAGTGGGATGTTATCTCTTGAGTTAGGTTGGCATTTGTGTTAAAGTTAATCAGTTGAGAAACTTGTCTATGGAATCTGTAATAATGATGGAGTTATGTAGAACATGAATTAGTAATAAGTTCAGTATTTACATGTCATTCATATCATTTGCTTTGTTTTGATATTACAGGCAGAACGAGAGGCTAAATATGCTTTAAAGAAGGAACTGGATCAACGCATAAACAGTGCATCCATGTTTAATCTTAGCAATCTAGCATTTAGTATCCGAGGTAAGTAGTTCATTCGTATTAATCAGGACTGTGCAAAGTCCTCAGAATAAATGGCCAGTGAGTGCTGCATTCAAAAGTTTACCATGCATCAGTTAATTTCAGTGTGTGAAGAGGAAGATGAAATTAAGATGGATCTTGGGTAGATAGGTTTGTAAGATGGAAGATGGATAGAACAGCTGAAGTTGTTTCCTATATTACAGTTTGGTATTAAGGGTGCTGAACATTGATTATGTTGTAAGGGGTTTTTGATAATTTGGAAATCCTCCACCTACTGTTTTCAGTGTTTTATGAGCATCCTTGTGATGTGTGCAGGTATTACAGATGATCAGGCCATGGGTAGTGATGGTGAAGATGACCTTCCAGTTCTGAAGCGGATTGAAGCTGACTTAAAGAGCAGTACAAACACAGATATTAATTCTCCAGATGGGAAACAAGTAGATCTCTTCAGTGAAATTCATCTGAATGAACTGAAAAAATTAGAAAAGCAGTTGGAGCAGGTGAGGATTAGAAGTGTAGAATATGTGACCCTGAGATCCAGGTATTAAGCAGTAGGAATTAATGCTATTAACATAATCTTGAACTGTTTAAAGTAAGTGGTAAACAAAGTGTATGAGCATCTCTGTTGAAGAGCCTAGGATTTTAATTTCTTGTACCATTCGTATGAGTGCAGCGTATCATCTTTCCTGTTTAAAACCCAAGTATGTGGTATCATTGTCACTCTTTTGTCTGGGTGTATATATTTTACACAATATTTTTACCAGGTTGTGTGTATGAGGACATGTGCACTTTTGTCTTTACTTTGGTAGAAGGAGCAAGAAGTGTCACCATTGCAGAATCCATATAATGAGCTGTGCAAATTTTAGAAAAAGGTGTTGATTTTCCCCAAGTGTTACAGTGGACAGGATGTATATCACCTCCATCTTGTAATACATTCACTCCACTTTTCATATAGTTTATTACAGTACAATGTAAGTCATAAAATAGAGCAAATATTCAGGTTTTCATTCCTGTTTCTAATTGTAGTTTGTTTCAGGGTTTTTTTCAAATGAAATATAAATTCAGGCATACTGTGAGACTAAGAGAAGCCATGATGCCCTTTCTTTCCTTGCTTGTGCTTGTGCAGTGTTTTATTGGTAATTATAATGGACTCATGGAAATTTGTAAGACAGGTAGAATTACCCTCGTAGTGTGGTCATGCAAAAAGAAGAGAGAGAGAGAGAAGATAAGAGAGAGAGAGAGAGAGAGAAGAAGAAGAAAGAAAGAAAGAAAGAAAGAAAAGAATATATATATAATCATTAATTCTTAAAAGTTAAATTTTTTCCCACTGAAGAGAGAGTAAAGGAGTTTTCTATGTGCTGACTGATTTTGATGTACTATAAACTGCAGATGATGTAACTAACTTTTAAGTTTTTCATCATGATACTTAAAAGCAAAGAAAATTTACAAAATTTTCTCTTGTTTTGCTGGGTAAAATTGCATAGTTAGGAGCACCGTAATTTCTACTCAGCCAGATATATGAAGGCTAATATATCAGGGAGGACATGATGGGCAGGGCATCTGGCATGTGAGGTAGTGATGAGCAATGCTTGTAAAATTATAGTTAGAAAGCATAAATGGAAGATGCCACTTGGAGTTACAGTCAGAGATATGGAGATAGTATGAACATACATATTTCAGAATAGGCTGTGAGCATCTATACTGAACTCATGTGGTTCGATGTAGGGACTACATTCCCTAACAGGCAGCAGGAAGTGATGCTTGTTTGTTTTACATTTAACTTTAAAATTAATTCAGGATATGTTTTGCTTCCAGGCAGAAAGTGAGAAACTGCTCTTGACTCAAAACCTTCGGGAATCTCAAGCAGTTGTTGAACGCAGCCAGGGAGAGCTGCAAGCATTCATGGCGCGTCTAGTTCAATTAGCTGCTCATGTTGACTCGTTGCAACATTTGTGTCAGGAAGCAGACCAGGAGTTTGAAGATCATAATGAGGTTTGATTAATGTTAATAAGTGATTGGAAGATAAGCATTATTAATGTTGTGAATTACGAACGTCCGAATGGACCTTTGTATAATCTTTAACAAAACTGTACAGTACTGAAGTATGTGCTAAATGCATATTGATTCTGAATTGTGAGTTGTGTATTGTAGGATATTAAATTTTCTCAGAAGACTGTGATTGCATCTAAATGTCCAGTAGTAAAATTTTTATGTTTGTGTATTGGACACATGAATTCCATTCTCCTCAGCTGCTGCATCCACGCAGTAGTAATGGTTTTGAGTCCTTGTCTCTGTTGCTGACTGCATCTGGGTACATTTTGTTGTTTGAGGAAGCCTTTTTAAAAACATGCACAATGTAAGACTGAAGGAAATAATGTGTTAACATGAGTGGATCTTAGGGAGATAGATTTTGAGGTTGAGAAATGGATAGAACTGGCTGAAAGTTATTTTTAAGTGTTAGCTTCCGTATTAGTGGTATTGAACATTTCATTCTGCTGTTGCAGTGTTTGTATATCAGCTTCAGTTGTAGAGTGAGTTTGTAACTGTAATATGACCCTGTTATAAATTATTCCGCTTCTTATGAAGCTTGAGTCTGACTGGAAAATGCAACTGCATATCACAGTGTGAGGATAGGGACAGTTTTTTTTTTAAGCCTTCAACCATCACTTGGCAGTTGTATGCAAACATTTTGTCCCAAGGAGTTAGAGAAATGCGGTGCGGTCACATTTTACAGTTTAGACAAAACAAGACAGGCATTGTACATATAACTTACCACTCAAGCACATTTGTGCAATGATTGTTGCAGTGGAAAAACAATAAATATAACATATTCTGAGTGTGTGTAGGTAACCTTAGGTGTGCAGCATGTCATCTGTGGCATGTCCAGTTCTACAAGATTTTTCTACATTACCTCATAAATGGCACAATTTTCAGGGGAAAGAAAAGTTATTGAACATAAAATGTTTGTTTTGATTTTCTGTACAACTTTTGTTTGAAACAGTTCTAATCCTAACAAGAATCCTTCAAGATATTATCATAAATGTACATAGGTTTTCATGTGAATAGCCTGTTTATCTTGTCAGATTTTAATGAAACTTGAATTTTCTGGACAAATTTTTGGTAAGTACTCAGATATCAAATTTAATGAAAGTCTGTCCAGTGGGGGCCATCTTGTTCCATGCGGATAGACAGACAGACAGGCATGTTGAAGCTAGTTGCTTTTCACAATTTTGTGAATGTACCTCAAAGTGAGTAATTTGAAGAATGTAAAACACTTGGCAATGCTTGTGAGTTCGGCGCTGTACCGTGTGACCTGATCAGACGTTTCTGACAGACTTCTACAGTTGTCCTACCTCACCTTGTTATGTAGCATTAGTCTGATTTTTACCCAAGCATTAGAAACACCCACCAGGATATAGGAATGCTAAACATAGGAGGGAGCGCAGCATTAAACTTTACTAGCATTTCTTTGTTTCACTTTTTACATCTGTGGTAGTGTCATTTTTTCATACATGTTTTATCCAAAATATGTCTCTTTTGTGTGTATCCTCACTTCTGTTCCATAAGATTTTAGAAATAGGCATTGCTGTAATTAACAGGTAAGGTTATGTCTTTCTAAACCGTGGCGACATACAGGGGGCTGGAGGTGTAGGTCCACGTATTTTTAACCTTGGCACTATATGGAGGTGAGTGGTCAGCCACATACCCTGGTCCCAGCCCAGGAGAATGAGCCATGGGTGCCCATTAATAGGATCCAAGGTGAGCCCCAGAGCCAGTCTGATCATGTAGAAGAGAAGGAAACCTCTTGTCCCAGTTGAGAGTGAATCCCAGATTGTCCAGTCCATAACCTAGTCACTGTACCAGTTACACTGCCTTGGTTCTGTTGGTCTAGGCATACTTGAGGAAAATGTGATATTACATGTTTCTTTGTCTCCTTTTGATTTCTTTGGTCAGTAATGAAATGGTTTTTCCGTCATGGATTTCAGCAGGTCACGTGTAAGAGTATGAGGTGGTTACTGAAAAGTCAAAGACCTTGCAATGAATGCAACGAAGAAATGGGCATATCAGTGAGATTTTCAAGAGTAAATGCCTGTCAGAATTATAATGTGAAATTCAGTACCTTAGACTGTAATCATAATTAATAAAGTAACAAACAAGTTAGTGTGTTCTTTGTAACATAGTTTCGTGGAGAACTAAGCCATTGTGTGGTACAGAACAGGGTTATTATCTTGAAGTAGGTCATTTAATGTAATGGCTAGGCTGTTGACTGGACAGTCAGGTTTCTAATATGGGCAGGGGTAAGGATGTTTCTGTTCGCCACATTGTTCAGTCTGTGTCTGTAGGCTGCCCATCCTTTGATTAAGTGGGAACAATTATCCGAGGGGTAAAACAGACATATTATGAAGCTGATAACTTGCCCCTTACATGCCTTCATGTCTTGATGCTTCAACACAGAGACAACTTTACCTTTAACCTTGTAGAGGACAGGTGGAAATTGGGTAAAACAGATCTAATAGTAGTATCAGCAATGGGAGAATAGTGCTAAAACGTTGATATAAATATACTGATGGATTGCTCGGTTATTAGAGTCAGCAAAGAAAGTGTATTTCAGGTATGTAAATTTTTAAATGTGTTAAAGAATATGTTCATCTTAGCTGAGTGTCAAGAAGTGTGACAATTTTAGAATATGTGTGTACTAGTATTGTAACATATTATTAAAATTCGTAGAAGAAACGATTTAAGACGTCTCTTCCTGTTTGCTTGGGTTTTGGATTGTTCTATATGTGAAATATATAATTGCCACCTGAGTTTAGAATTAGTTCGTAATTCCTTGTATTTTAAAATCACTGGTACTAACTTGGTTTTCTTTGCAGAACCAGGAAATTAACAAACTTAGTTCTGCTGTCTCCCAGTATCAGCAGTGGTTTATACTTGCATCACGAGAGATAGAGCAGTTGCGTGCTGACCTTCAGGAACTAGAGAAGGGACTGAACTGCTCAGACGCAACGCTTCTGTTGCGCACGGAAGTGACGAATCTTAAGAATAAGGTACTTTGCCTTCTTCATCAGTATGAAATGTGGAGTCCAACCTGTGACTTCACAACTGATTTTTCTGTCATTTATGTTAGTATTACCTACAGTATTGAAAATTTACAACTTGCAGTAGAGGTCAGAGTGCTGTGCGTTAGCAGGTTTGGGAATCTTTCCCCCTATATTTACCTGTAAGAAATTGATGATATTGCTAGGGTGTTGAGAGTTGTCAGGTGTGTTCATATTTGTTGGTTTTACTGGCCACTGCAAAATCAACATTGTAAACTGCAAGGCAGAAAGAGGAGGTGGGGTGATGTGGCCAAACATCAGGAGAGAAAATTGTTTCCAAAAATCATCGGTGTAAATGGAATCTCTATTTAAAAGATGTTTGTCTCTGCTTTTTAGGATTTTAGACCCACTGATTTGTTGTCTTGAGAATTCTGAAGAAGAACTTCTGTGTACAGTATAATTTAATTTTTCTGTGTTCAACATTTCCCATGCATTTTGGAAATCAGGTGTTCAAATAATCATTTCGTGACTTTTCTTGTGTTTACTCATAGTTGCTAGATGCAGAACAGAGAACTTTGGAACTACAGACAGATGTTAGACTGTTGGGTGAACTGGCTGGGGAAGCAGGATCGTCACTGGACACTGCTCAGAATGATTTGCTCACAATATCAGATGAACTGGCTCAGCTTTATCATCATGTATGCACGGTTAATGGGGAGACACCAAGCCGAGTTCTTCTGGACCACGAAAAACATGGTGGCATGACACCAAGTAAGTAAGGGTGTGTGTAATACCGGTGGGTCCATTTACTTCACTCTTTTGTGGTAACTGTCAAGCCTTAAGTTTTGTATTTGGCAGGGTACAAAAAATACACATCCCTGAGAACCCAAAGTTCATCTGTATAATATTAGGAATGCAAAGGGTTCATACCTACTAATTATGCCATTAGATGTTTGGGCAGATAATCCCCAGGTGTTTCGGGTCCCAAGGGGCAAACCAGAAATGTCTCAGACCAAAAATACTCAACGTATATTTTTAGTACCTGTACCATGCATCTTTTACAATTTTGTACAATTTGACCAACAAATGCACAATTAATTGACAAATTATGACACTCCTATATGTTTTGACACTATTGTGTCATCCTGGGGGAGTTCGTAGTTAGTACCTAGCCAACTTACACAAGTATGTCAATTGCAGTAGTTGGTAATATAATTTGAGATTTAAAATTATTTCACATAAGTTTTATGTTGTTGAAATCCCAGTGTTTAAAATCTTTAAAAATATTAAAATTGTCCTATTTATAAAATGGGCTAAAATCATTTTTTTGTTATAATGAAGTCTGTCTGTGTGGTGGCTGTATATACAGTCTGTATGTTGATGCTGTTGTCTTGCTGGCTTGGTATGTACTGAGTCTGAGTGTGTGTCGAGCTGTGTGCTGTGTTTGACATACTTGTGTAACTTGGTACGGTACTAACTACAAACTCCCTGAGGATGACACAATAGTGTTGAAACATATAGGAGGAATGTGATAATTGGTCAATTAATTGTGCATTTGTTGGTCATTGTACAAAATACTCAACATATATTTATATAAGGGCCACAATGGTCAGATTACATGAACAAAGAATACATAACAAAATGATATTCATGCCGAATACCATTACACATCATAGGGCCTAATTATAACCAAAACGATCTAGTAAACTTAACCCACAAGTATATAACTTTACCAGTTTTCAGCCATTACTTATTTAAAACAAAGGCAAACAAACATACATAACATTTACGTCGTATGTGTTGAGGGTAGGGCAGTCTCCCCACTCATGACTCTCACCTCTCAGTTTGGAACCCAAGAACACCCAATTTCAGTTCTCACTGATCATGTACTGGAGGGGTGGAATAGAGAGACAGAGAGAGAGAGAAAGAAAATGAAAAAAGAAGAAATTTAAACCCCCAAAAACATATCAGAACATAACTACATAACAAGTACTGCCTAACACCACACCTTCTCCAACACTGGCCCTTAATAGAGTAAATTACAAGCAGGAACAACATGACAAAATCCTGATCTCCCCAAACCCTTTCCAAGGTAGTGACGAATCACTGTGCACATGCCCCATGTAAGGATTGAATGGTAAGGCAATACCTGCTCGTGAAAATATTCTGCTTCTTAGAGCCAATGGGAGAAGACGAATCGGCTCACCTGCAAGGACAGTCGGTTTTTTTTTATTGACATTATGAAATTAAAATCTACTGGTGATGCATTTTAAAAAGCCTGAAGTCTGTGGGTAAGTCAGGAGAGAAATATTGTACTTTTTAGTTCAATGTGTAATGCACATTAAATGTGTTAGGTTACTTAGTGACTTAGAAAATCCAATTTGTATTCTCTAAAATAAGGCATTTCACATCAAATAATTCCATATGCTATGTCACCTTCTGAGAAACATATGAATAAGAGTAATGTGCATCAAGTGTAACAGACTGAGGAAACAGTTGTTTAGATGTAATGGACAGTAGTGAACTAAGTGCAGAAGATTTATAGGTGCATACGCAGAATTGTGAAAAGTGACTCTTTAGCTTTATCCCATCTGTCTGTCTGTTTGTTCATCTATCTGCATGAAATGGCTGCCATTGGACATATTTTCATGAAATTTTATATTTAAGGTTTTTTTTTTTTAAATTGGGAGAAAATTAAATTTTGATTAAAATCTGACAAGTACTGGTACTTGACATGGAGTCCTGTGTTCGTTTTTGCTAATATAATGCTGTAATTTTCTTAGAATGAAAAGTATTGCGGACAAAAGTTGTAGAGAAAATCAGAGCACAAGTTTTATGTTCAATAATTTTTTTTCTGAGCATTGTGCCGTTTATGAAGTAATGTGAAAAATGTGGTAGAGCCAGACGGGCTCCAAAATTTTCCTATTGTCTGTAATTGAAAGTACAAACCAGCTGTGGGTTTTCTTAGTCAACAGTCCCCATGTATCATGCCACTGATGTGTCATGTGTCATAGGCAGTGGTTATGTTGTTATACTATTAAAGTTATATGCTTCTTATAGTTATTGTGTCTTTCTGGATTGTTTTAATTTTTGTTGTACAAGACAGGCTCACTGGCTCTGGCATGGGCATCTGACCAACTGGCTGACGAGTAGATTAAGCGATTAGTAGAATTGACTAGTCTTAAGAAGGTACAAATGGTTACACAAGAGTCAGAAAACTGAGAGAGATTCTAAGAAATGTAAACATGTTAATTACTTTTTTTCCCAGGTGGTGACACTGAGTCATGTGCGAGTATTGATAAAGATGGCTATGTGATGTCCAAGATAGAATTACTTCGTAGTAGATTGAAAACAGATGTTTCACTGAAAGACCTTGAAAGTCTGAATGATGCAGCTGGAATGGCAAAACATGTTGAAACAATTCTAGATCAGATTAAATACCTTCGAGCAGCAGTGGAGCATACAATTGAGCTTTCCAAGTTGAAGGGTGTCCGAGGAAACATATCAGAAGGTCTGTTGTTGTCCATTTTTAATATATATGTTAATTAACACCGTCTTTGATTCTGCAACTTCTATAACGGGTGATTTCAGTGAGAGATTTCAAGAATATACAGGGTGAACCAAAAGTAGGTATACAGTAATTAACTTTATACTGTATACCTACTTTTGGCCCACCCTGTATAATGGTGAAGAAAGAAGTCTTATTTTCTTCTCAAACTTGTTTACTACTGATGTTGACAGTGTTCCAAAGGTAGCTGCCTCAACAGCAAGGCATTGCTGTATTAAATTATAATTAACCCTTTAAAGACGAAATGCAGACTGCTTTATTGGAAGACCCAGGTCATACCGCATAGTAAACACTTCTCATCTTGATTATAAAAACCGATCAATTTATGTTGTACGGGGCAGAAGTCTCTGTTTTTTTCTGAGATAAATACAAAACAGTTTGGCCAGCATGTAGAATTGTTGATGTTAAACTGGTGGTGCATGACTTAACCAGTAGGGTTTTAAAGGTTAACAGAAATTTTCTGTACTTAACTTATTACAGCGCTAAGATGAATTCCCAATCTTTGTTGGGTTTGCTGAGAAGAAAGGTTTTTTGTTGGGTAGCTCGTACAAATGTGCAGGATTTTCCAGATTGAAGTTGACTAAGTTGAAGCCTCACTCTTGTTTTGTAGTTCTGGACTGGGAATATCAAAGATCACCCTTGGCATAGACATTGTAGTGAAAGCTTGAGCCGAATTGTTGCATTAGTCACAGCATTTTGGATCTGAACTTGTGTTCTGTTACTGGTTATGCAAGTGTTGTAATAATGCTGATTCTGTTGTTTTGAAAAGTGTATGTATTAGTAACTTCTGCTTGTAATATAAAAATATTTTGTCATCCAAATCTTGGGTTTATTAAGAGTGACATGCTTTTAGTTGCTCATAACATTAGCCTCCAGGTTGTATACATACATCCCACCGATGACCTTGAAGATAGAACTAGATCTGTCCTGAGGCTACTTAACAGATGCCAGTGTATGGTTAGGTACTGATATTGTTGCTAAATAAATTACAAAGATGTAACATCAGCATGTCTCCCCTTTTAATATTACAGCTATCAACAATGATTCGAAGGAGGCTGAACTTACTGAACTACAGGAACAAGTTATAAAACTGAAGTCACTTCTCTCAACAAAACGGGAACAGATAGCAACATTGCGTACTGTGCTCAAGTCCAATAAGAATACAGCTGAAGTTGCCCTTACAAATCTCAAATCTAAGTATGAAAATGAGAAAGCGATTGTTAGTGAGACCATGATGAAGCTGCGGTATGAATTAAGGCTTCTCAAGGAAGATGCTGCAACTTTCTCGAGTAAGTAATTGGGTCGTGGTGTAGAATTAAATGTTAAAAGTCATGCAGATTTTAATAATTATCTCAGTAACACAGGACCTTAATAGACAGTTGATATTTAAGTTCAGCTGGTCAAAAAATGACCTATTCCAAGACATGAAGATTCAGCGTTGTCACTATGAGATCCTACTAGTATGATCACATTCTCTTTTCTTTGATATCCCTTCTCTCATATCCATTTTAAACTTGTTCACCAATCTGCATCAAGGTCTTATGAGTTATTTCTTCAGTGGGTTTTACCACCAAGAGGTTTGTGTGTATGTTGCCCTGTCCAGATTTAATCATGTGGTACTTGTTTCATACAAATTGTGATGGTCTTCATCATGTAAAGTTCTGTATTCTGTGATATTTACTGTCTCTTAATTGTTGTCCTCAGCACTATGTTTTGTTGAAGTTGTCCAAATTCCATTTCTAGTTTGAGATGCTTCAAGCTGACTGCTTCCTTCCATCTAGTGCTGATGTTAACATGTGGAACTCAGCCAGCCTGTACCTATGCATGGAGCTGGAATAATGTAGTCAGTATAGTGAATAGGCTATGTACTGGGCATTCTGGAATTCATTTCACATGGGGCAGAGTGTTTTCTCTTATCCAAAATGTGCTTACCAGCTGTGGGGCTAACCCAGCCTGCTGTTGAATGGGTAGCAGGGGCTCTTTCCATAGAGGTAAAGTGGAGTATGAAACTATGCAGTTGTCTCCATCTAGTGCTGTGCATAAGCATTGAGTGGAGCTCCCTTTATATTGTTCCCCCTCCCCAGATAAGTTACTTGCGGGCTGTATGGTTCAGGGATCAAATCCAAGTGGGAACAAGATTTTCTGCACCCATCCAGACTTGCCCTGGTGGCCTACCCAACCTCCTGTATGGTGGGAACCACATCTCTTTCCTGGTGGTTACATGGCCAAGGCATGGCATTGACCACCCACTGCCAACTAGTGCTGAGGCTAAGGAAGAGTGCAGGTATACCTGTATTCCACCTCTGAGGCTGTATGTCCTGTTCTGTGGTGACCTTTACCTTTCATGTGTTCCTTTTTTGCCACCTCTGCACCTTTGTGCCATGGTGTGTAATTATAGCTACAACTTCATGTCTACTTTATGCAGTATTATGGTTCCATTATTTCTCACTCTACAGCTGAGTAATTTAAATGCAAGTCATAATCCACAGACGATGGAAACATCTAAGAACAAGACTCACTGCTAATTTGTTACCCTTATAGGTCTTCGTGCTATGTTTGCTGCCCGTTGTGAGGAGTATGTCACTCAAGTTGATGAACTTCAGCGTCAGTTAGGTGCAGCAGAAGAAGAAAAGAAAACTCTTAATCAGCTGTTACGTCTAGCAGTACAGCAGAAGTTAAGCCTGACACAGCGTTTAGAAGAACTGGAAGTGGACCGTGAGATACGCAATGCTCGACGACATGCATCAAATGTGGGAGGACGGGGTGCCAAGACTAGGTTCCCTCAACCAGGGCGTTCTCATTCGGGTAGGGATTACTTCTAGCCACGGGGGAGACATTTCACCTGTGTCTTGGCTCTCCTCGCAACCATAGTGTGAATGCTATCGAATCACCTTCACCGTCATATAATAGAGATATTCCTGTTATTGTACATTTCCAAATATTTGAGGAGCCTTACTTTTGCCCTGTTTAGTTGTATTAATCATTGTTCAGTCCAGAATAATTTCACAAGTGTCCTGACATTTGAACAAAGCATTTTAATTTAGTGAGGATATATTTATGGGAGTATGTTCATTTTAACATTTGTTAGCTAAATTATGCATTATCTTGGCAGCTGATTGTTTGTTTTTCGATGTTTTAACTGTAGGATGAAATTACTTAATTGAAATATTTATTCAAACGCTGTTTTGACTCTGTGACATTGTGGCTTTATTTGGGAAGTAGAATTCATATGAGACTACAAGAGATGCTAGTCTTTATGTTATGTATGCAATGGGCCTATTAGCTTTTGTTAATCAGACTTGAGAATACTCAGACTAAGTACGTCAGTAATACTCCTTATGATGCTTTTACAACATCCCTGAAGTTCATGTGTATATTCTCTTAAATATGTATAAATTAGGTCTCTTGGACCTATGTGGTTGTGTGTATACTAAGATAAGGACAAATGTCACATCTGTATTGGGTGTGACATTTCACACTGATGTCTGTTTGAAGTTATATCCCTGATGTTCTCATAAGCACTGATTTGTGGACTTATTATCGTCAGTGTTTTCTGGTCCATTGGTGGTTGTGACAGATGTCATGGACAGGCACAGTGTTTAATCTTCTATCTTCCCCACTGTTCTGTTCCGGTTGTCCATCTTAAAAAGAATAAACATGTAAGTTAGTGTCCGAGCCATGCGGAATGGAACAGCCGTCCCCATAATAGATTGCAAAACTACCAAAGTTGTGGAAGATTCTATTTGCCAAATCGATGTCCAGATGTCTTCTGTTCAATATTGTATTGTATGTGAGGGGTGGGAGGTTGGGGGGGAGAGAATTGTTAATGAATGCATGTGTAACAGCATTTATTACTGTTATTGTTACAGATATTTTGGCAGCCAGTTCAGAGCTACTAGTATGTCTTTTTTTATGATGTGGAGTGTCCATTTTTTGTAATCTGTAATTATCATTCATTCATGTATTATTTATTTGTGCCAAGTTAGGCAGTTAATTGTTATGTACAGCTAATATAATCCAAGGGGTTAGACAAAAATAATCAAATTTCAAATAATGCAATTATCAAGATTAGTTGTTACAGTACCATAAGATATAATGACAGTTTTAATTAGTGTTTTATGTAGGATTACATTTGAAACATGTTTTAAACATTTCCTTATTAGGGGAACAGTACTTATGATGGTAGGATATGGTAGCCAGATCATAGACTGCTATGGAAGACTGATCCCTCCTAATGTATGCAATCCTGTTGTTTTTATTCATAGACACAGCAAAGGATCGTTAATAAAGGAAGGGTTATTTTACTTTCTCTGGAGTTAACAGTTACAATCTAATTAATAACCAGGTATTACACAACAATTATAACAATTAATGTTGGCCATTATTCTCTAGTTATACTGTAACTTCTTCAGTATTTACTTTGTGATGATGCATTGATATAAAAGGACTTATATTGTGTGTATGTTTAGGAAAATTGTTTTGTGTGTAATTAACAAGCTTGCTTTCATTGGTGTTTAAGTACTTGCACTAGTTTCAGTGAAACTTCAGAATAATGTGTCTGTCTCCTTGGCAAAATATAGAGCATTTATGTTACAGCTCTCCGTGGGTCTTGGTTTTGTAAAGGTTCATTTTTATTCCAAATTACCAATTGCTTGAATATAGCAAACCACTTCTTGTATTTGTTGCTATCACTGCTGGGTTGTAACACTACAGCCAGTATGTACATGAATGCAGTAATAGATTTTAATACCTGTGCCCCTGAGACTCATGGTTTGCTGGTACAGAATCAGAATTGTGACATAATGTTTAACATTTTGAAACAAAACTCCTCTCTTAGTTATCTGGCTGTGATGCTGAGAATTATTTTCATATTTTTTATGGAACAAATTTAAAATTTGTACCTTCAGTAATATGATGTTATGGATATTTACCATTTGTCACTGTGGGATGCTGATTTGTCTTACATCAGTGTCGAGCCACCCTTATCATGCCACTAAATGTACTAATTTATTTTGTCACGGTATCTGCTTCATTGATATTTCACTGACCATTTGTGAAGTCTGTTGAAGAAAAATTGTTAATTATTCATTTGTAACATATCCAATTTTTCTTGATATGTTAAAATACATTAAAACTGTGTTGGTTGAATGGTGACAGGATGTATAAAATACAAATGAAATTTTGTAGTTGTTTAATAACTTAATTGTGTTTATATTTTTATGTTGAAAGGATATAGTGAAATATTTATTGGACATTCTGCTATATTTCATAACATTTTGTGAAATATATATTGCCTGTTAGTAAGTGGTACAGGCAGTTTTACTGGCAGCAGTTTCTCTTATTTTGAATATGTCCTCTACTGTTAAGTGTAGCAATAAACATCTAGGTAAGTTCAGTGCCTCTGCTATTGTGGAAGGATAAACACTATAAATTGTATTACTTTTTTATAAGGGGGAATTTGACAAACCATTACAGGAATACTGTTATTAACCCACTACTGTACTGAGAAAAAAAATATAGTTTACACTAACTATTCGTAACTTTCCTTTACCCCTGTGAGTAGCAGAAAAAGCGACTTAAAAAATTTCAAATGAGGTTGTGGTTGATCACAACTTTTGATCGAACTTTGTAGGAAGCATGGCCTTGTTATTGGCAGTACGATCTTCCCACATAAAGAAGGACACAAAGTGACGTGGATATCCCCGGACAAAGACAAGCAAGGGGGAAACCAAATTGATCATATATGTATAAGCCGGAATTGGAGAAAAGCACTCCTAGATGTTCGGAATAAGAAAGTGGCAGATATTGGGTCGGACCATCACATGATCATGGGAATACTCAGGATTAGGACTCAAAAGATTATAAAGAGGACTATAAATAGATGGAGGTACAATTTAAAGAGACTAGAGGACATTGAATGTCAAAAGACATTTAAAACTAAACTGCGGGAAGGGGCTTCCACTTTAAGGCATGAGACATATGAGGGAGTAGAAGAAAAGTGGGAAAGAATAAAGACCACCTTCCAACACATTAGTGAAAATACATTGGGGCAGGAAGATAATACAAGAAAAGTTTGGATATCTGACAGCACTTGGAAGATGATAGAGAGAAGGAAACAAACAAAGGGTAAGCTGTGTGCAACATATGCATGAACTAGGAAAGGTAAGGAGTTGGAAAAAGAATATGCAGCCCTGAGTAAGGAGATAAAGAAAAATGTCAGGAAAGACCACTGAGCCTATGCGGATAAGATTGCGAGTGAAGCTCAAGAAGCCGCAAACCAATGTCATAAGACGGTTAACAAAAAATGCACAGCCAACCATAGTCCCGATAAGAGATAAAGAAGGTAAACCTATTACAACTATAGAAGGCCAAATCCATAGATGGAAAGAGTACATGGAAGAGATACTTAACTCTTCCTCCGCTCATAAGGAAAGAGAAGAACTGGTAAATATACTGACAGAGCTTCCAATAAGTGTTAGACCTCCTTCAAAGAGAGAAATTGTTAATGCCATAAAACCAATGAAGAATGGGAAAACTGGAGGAGCAGATAATATTCCAGCTGAAGTTTTAAAGGTGGACCCATATACATCGGCAGATATTCTACTCCCATTATTTCAAGATGTTTGGCAGACCAAGATGTTCCCTAAGGAATGGAAGGAAGGAATTATAGTAAAAGTCCCAAAGAAAGGAGATCTTAGTCAATGTAGAAATTGGCGAGGTGTCACTGTTCTTGCAGTGATTAGTAAATTTTTTAACAAAGTCATATTGGAACGGATCAAGAACTCACTGGAGATGAGCCTTCGGAAAGAACAGGCTGGATTCTGTCAAAATAGGTCATGTATCGACCAGATTAACACATTGAGGGTGTTTATAGAACAATCAGTTGAATTTCAGTCACCTCTTTATATGCTGTTTGTGGATTATCAGAGAGCCTTTGACTCCCTAAACAGGGCATGGATTTGGGATGAACTAAAGGTTAGAGGACTTTCCAGCAAATTTATAAATATAATTAAAGAAGGCTACGAGGACTTCAACTGTAGGGTACTGCATGAGAATCAGGTATCTGACTCAATTAAGATGTCATCAGGGGTTCGACAAGGTTGTCTTCTGTCACCATTATTGTTCCTGCTGGTTATGGATGGTGTACTGCGTAGAGCACTGGATGGGAAGAAAAGAGGATTAACATGGAGATTACGGGAATCATTAGAAGATTTGGAATATGCAGATGATGTATGTCTGGTGTCCCATAAATATGAGCATATGCACGGGAAATTGGATGACCTCTGGAAGGAATCCAAAAAGGCTGGCCTTGTCATTAATTCCTTAAAGACAGAAGAAATACATGTTAGTACAGTAGTAAACCAAGGGCTCAGACTAAATGGAGAGGACATTAAAAGATCATCAGACTTTTGCTATTTGGGTAGTATTGTAGCTGAAAATGAAGGCACCAGTAAGGAAGTTATCTCGAGAATACAGAAGGCTAGAGGATCATTCTCCAAATTCAGAAAAGTGTGCCAAAATAAATCATTATGCAAAGATACCAAGATTAAGATATTTAATGCCTGTGAGAAATCTGTACTTTTGTATGGATGTGAAACTTGGCTTGTTACAAACGAAATCCAGCGTAAAATACAAACCTTTGTGAATAGATGTCTACGATATATATTAAGAATATGGTGGCCAAACATCATTTCCAATAAGGACCTATGGAAAGTAA
>Ga0136643_10001069_pt1 | contig 32425 bp, 19 predicted proteins | sample TergutLab28metaG_FD_96883 | JGI IMG/M metagenome (GOLD analysis project Ga0136643, IMG submission 96883) | Labiotermes labralis P1 segment gut microbial communities from Petit-Saut dam, French Guiana - Lab288 P1 (version 3) (version 3) | ecosystem: Host-associated > Arthropoda: Insects >...
ACAGAGATTAACGGCTGTGGGGATCCGTTGCGCTGACCACGTGACACCCCTCTATCCGCAAAAGTTGGCACTAACTTCGCCGACCGGCGGCGGCCGCTCTGTCGGTATAGTTCGCGTGCGGACAAAGGCCACGGAGTTTTTATTATTATTATTATTATTATTTTGGGAATAATAGGTACTAGAAAAAGTCTCGTGGTGTTTAAAATATGCTTCTGAAGAGAACAGTTTGAGCGTATTGCATGAAAATAACTGTTAATATAACCAACAAATGCCCAGTTTCTTATAGAAACAACAGCTGAAGTACCGCCATCTTGAGAAGCTTTCACTGATCCCTATACTGAGGTAGACAAATCTAAGAGCTTACTTAACATATAAATTTTAATATATTATACGTCACGTGCTCGGAAGTTGTCTTGCGATCGGTACATTTTACAGAAATATCATCTTTCCCGTGAACATTACAAGTCTGTGAACTTCACTGGAATATCCGAAAAGTATTCGACAAATTGTGTATATTATGATGCAAAATAACCGTTCAACGTTAATAAAATTCCAACTAGATGCTACAGTAAGCACATATTTGTTTACTGCAAAGTCATTCTGCATGTTTCTGGTGTCACAGCACACATCATCAGGAGTACCTACAACACGACTCGAGCATACCAGTCCCGATCAGGCCACGTTGGAGAGAAGTAGCTGTACCGATATTATGACATGTACCGGAAGTTGCGGCTACAGTTTTTAGTACTCCTGCGGATGGGTGCTGTAACACCCGAAACATGTAGAGTGACTTTGCAGTAAATAAATATCTGCTTACAGTTGCATCTAGTTGGATTTTTATTAACATTGAATTATGATGTACAGAGCCATGAGCTTAAAAAACTGTTAAACAATTTCCATCCTCAAAATCCACATTCTCATTCTTCAGCAATTTGTTTACAAAATTCTGAATCTATTCTTATAATAAAACCAACGAGTGCACTAATTTCTGAAACATACTTATTGGAATAGAAGTCTACATGTTTCGGACAGTTTCTTTGTCCATCATTAGGGGTCTAGTATAGTACACCAAGCAGTAGGTATATGTCATACAGGTTATGCTGAATCTTGTAACCCGAAGATCCGGGTACCTAAGGTAAACCGGAGGTCCGGGCAAATCCCCGGTGTCACCTCGGGTTCCAGTAGTAACCCCGAACTCTGGGGTCCGTAGCCACCAAGAACTCCGGGTTCCGGTACTAACCCGGGTGACGCAGGAGACACGGAGTTCCGGGTGACTTCGGGAACTCGTAGTTGCAGATTCGGGGTGATTTTGGAACCGGAGTTCCGGGTGATTCCAGGAACACGGAGTTCCGCGTGATTCCGGCTGGGAACCCGGAGTTGCAGGTGGCTCTGGAGTCATCCGGGGATGATTCCGGATTCCCGGAGTAACCGAAAACCTGGGTTCCCGGAGTCACCCGGAACTACGGGTTCCCACAGATACCCAGAACCACGGGTTCTTGGAGTCACATGGAAATCAGGGTTCCCGGTGTCACACGGAAATCCGGGTGCCCGGTGGAAGTCACCCAGAACTCCGTGTTCCAGGAGGCACACGGAACTCTGCATTCCAGGAGTCAACCGGAACTCGGAACAACGGTTTTCTGGAGACACCCCGGGTTCCCAGAATCAACCGTATATCCGGGTTTCCGGAGTTCCTGGTGACTGCGGTAACTCGGAATTATGGGTGACTCAAGGGAGCCATCCGAAAGTCCGGATTTCCGAAGTCAAACGGAACACCAGGTTCCCGCATTCACACTGTTTTCCCTGAGTTACCGGAACTCTAGGTTCCCGGAATCACCCGGAATTATAGATTCCCGGACTCATCCGGAACTCAGGTTTCCCGGATTCACAAAGAACTCCGGATTACCAGAATCACAAAGAACTCCGAGATCACGGAATTGGGAAAGCGGAACTCCGCGTTCCAGAAATCACCAGGAAAACCGAGTTCCTGGAGTCTCCCGGATCTCCGGTTTCCCTGAGTCGCCCGGAAATCTGTGTTCACGGAGTAACCCAGAACTCCGGGTAGCCGGAGACAACTCCGGGTTCCCGGTGTCAACAGGAACTGCGGGAATTCACCCGGAACTTCGGGTTCCCCAAGTAAAACGGAACTCCGGGTACTTGGAGTCAACCGGAACTCCGAGGTCCCGGAATCACCAAGAACTCCGGGTACCGGAGTCAATCGGAACTCCAGGTTACTGGAGTCACCCGGAACTCTAGGTTTCCAGAGTCTCCCGGAACACCGGGAACCCGCAGTTCAGGGCGACTCAGGAAACCCGGGGTGACTTCGGGAACCCGTTGTTCAGGGTGAGTCCGGGAACCCGGAGTTCCGGGTGACATCGGCTGGGAAGCCGGAGTTCCGTGGTAATCTGAAGATACCTGGATGAGACTCCCGACTCCTTGTTCCCGGAGTCACACGGGACTCCGGTCTCACGGGTTCACTCGGAAATACGGGTTCGCGGCAGGAATCAAGCGGAACTCCGGGTTCCCGGATACACCCGGATATCTGTATATCCGGAGTCACTTGGAACTTCGGGTTCCCGGGGTCAACACCGTGTTCTCAAAGTAACCAGGAACTCCGAGGAGCCACCCGGAACTCAGGGTTCGCTGAGTCATTCTGAACTTCGTGTTCACGACTTGACCCAGAACACGGGTTTCACGGAGTCAACCGGAAATCCGGGGAGTCATTCGGAACTCCAGATTGTTGGAGACACCCGGAATTCCGTGTTCCCGTGTATACCGGGTTCCTTGAGTTACCGGAACTCCGGTTTCCCGGGATCACCCGAAACCCGTTGTTCCGTGCGACTCCGGGAACACGGGGTGACTCGGTAAACCCGGAGATGCGTGAATCCGGGTGAGAAATCGTAGTTCCGGGTGAATCCGGAGTCACTCGCGGTTGAATCCAAGAACCGGTGATGACTCGTGGAACCCTGATTTCCGGGTGAATCGGGAAACCCGGAGATCCGGGTGACTCCGAGAACCTGTTGTTCAGGGTTCCATGTGACTCCGGGAACCCGAAAATGCGGGTGAATTCGGGAATCCGTTTTTCCGAGTTCTGGGTGAGTACGGGAACCTGGAGTTCCGTGTGACTCCTGAAGGTTACCCGGAGTTCCGAGTGAATGCGGAGTAACCCCGATGTGACTCCGGGTTCCCGTAGTCACCCGGAGCTCCGGATTAGCGGAATCATTCGGAATTCCTGGTTTCCGGCCTTATGACGAACAGAGAAACTTTCCGAAACATATAGAGTTCTATTCCAAAAATGAATTGAGAAATTAGTTTGTCTTTTGGATTTATTATAAAAAAAATATCACGATGCACGTTCCTCCGAATGTCAAATTATGAATGTATGTTCTGACCTTAGTGAGAGGATTTAGATTTCACTGCGATGTAAAACAATCCAGACACAATTAATGGTTTCATATATTTTAATTTTTGCATATTCATATAAAGGAGGTCGCACGTTGCACTCCCCAAGGAGTCACTAGAATTTTCATTGATTTAATCTTTCCCGCCTCACTATGGCCCTGGGATCGACTTAGTCTCTAACAGGAAAGAGTATCAGAATACCTCCTGAGGGTAAAGGAGAGCGGTGCATAGGGCTGGCAACATTATTACCTCCATGTACCCATTGTCTAGAAATTCTGGGTGTTTGAACCTCCTGCAGCCCTAAGGGCCTGTAAAAGTCCCTACAGAGATGGTGTTATCTTAAGACAGCAGACGCGAAAACTTGATCCGATCTTAAAGCTTAAGGCACAGTCCACGAAATCAATCTCTTCGTAGTTTTTCGTACAAGCATTACTATTGATCATTTTGTCGTTTCCTTAAACCACACATGCAAATTTCATCAAACGTCTTGAAGATTTTTGGATAAAGTTGACTTAATATTTTATGAATTCAAATATTCCCTATATTTTACTCAAACGTGCATAGTTTACTGTCAGCGCACGTACTTGCGGGCGTGCCCTAAGAATGTCGTGTCTTTTATTCTTTATCCAATATGTTTCGTCCTTTTTTCAACCGTCGCCAGGAATTTACACTTTACATTTTCTACACAGCAGTTACTGGCTTTTACAAGACCGGTGAGTGAACCTTCGTAATGCATACAATATGTCCTTCAATTTCGATTAGTCCTGTGATTCAGCAAGGAGCATTGAGTCTCTACCGACTTTTTTCGGAAAATCTGTAGTTTTGTAGCCAACTGAAAGGCCTCCCAGCTACCAAGAGCTACAAGGAACTAACTGCCGCACTCTGGCTCCATTAACTAGGAATCTTTCAACTTGGCTATGCGGGCGATCGAATGTCGTGTAACGATGGCTTAATGTTTAGAGGGATGGATAAATAAGGAAAAAGATGTTAGGAAAGGGAGGAATAAAAAAGACAGCTGAGAAAAGAAACCAACTAAAGTGTAAAGTTTTGGGGGTTGTGCATTTTTTTCTGCGTTACGCCAGTAATTTTAAGCCCTTTATAAATTTCATATTTCACTAATATACCCTCTTAATTGAACTGCATGAGATAGGTAAATAAATTATATGGAAAGTCTTTAGGCGCTTACACCTTCTGCTTCTGTCTGCCCTCAAACCGCCTGAATTCACCGTTATCCCCAAAACATATAAAACACACACAAAAGAGAATGAAAATTTGAAAAACGCAAAGACAAGAGCAGGCTTGAGAGACATCGCGTCAACAAGATGACAGTACTCAACTGGACTTGGCAGAATTGTGAATGGTGACGTACATGGGAAGCATGTGGCTTAGGATAGGGTCCAAAAGCATACTCCTGTAAATACGATAACTAAATTTCGGGTTTTGTAAAAGGAGGTGATATTCGTAATTGCATGAGCCATTGTTATGTGTTTAGGAAGGATTCTGATCCCAACAATTAATTATACATAAAGCTACATATGTACGCATATGCATCTATATTTAGCAACAGAACTTCCTATGCGTTGATACCATACGCAAATGACAACGTCTGTGATGAATCACTTTCTTATTCCGCTAGACCGTCCTTACGCAAAACAACGAGTTTTTTTTACTACGCCATATCCATTAGCAACCAGAAATAATTTTTTCTTATCGGAAAGTATTTGGGGATTTTGAAGTGAGTAGGAAGGTGTAGGAACTCCTGGATTATAAACGCATTTGCTGTTTTAATGTTTATTGTCATTGTTTTTACAATTAATAATAATAATAATAATAGTACCTTAATTCCCATTTACTAAAGTACCAGGTTAACAGCACAAAAGCCAAATACAAAACTAATACAAAAACGTACAACACAAATTAAACCAATACACACGCACAAACAACAAAACAGACAAAAAAATTGGACTTATATATTTAAGTTTCGAACACAGGTTAGCTAAACTATTGAATCATAATAATCATAGCATTAATATTAATAACACTACTAAGATAATTTGACGAGTGATGAGATTAGTTCTCTCATTTTACTTCAAAATAATTACTCTTGCAAAATGGAAACTCACTTGATCCTTTGCACTACAACATTACTGTTGGTTCAATTAATTGTGTTCTATTTGATCTTTTAAACTCTGACTGTTATATACATCCTTTTTTCGTGGATGTAATGTTTCTATTAACAACTCTAATTTACCTTATATCTTTGCACTAATATAGGAAAAACCTAATGTTGATCCAGTACTCCTTCTGCTTACGACTGGGCTTCTCTACGTAAGGAAGCCTCTGTTGGCTCTGCTGTTGATATAAATAAAGTTCTGTAAACCAGGAAACTGATATGGCTTTTACAACTCAGTTCATTAGAAGGTAAAGATTTCCCCTTTTCATTCCAAGTGAATTAAAATTCTATTTATGAAACGTTTCATTTCTTGACGTTTTCAAAAGAATTTTAAATAATTTATGCCAGTTCCGTATGGTAAGTTAGTCAAATGAAATATACGGCTTCATAATATTCAGTCAACATACAAGCGAACTGCTTATGAAAAATAATTCTTTATTCTGGAAAAAAGAAAACAATTTCATGAAAGTTTGGAAATATTCTGTCCAAACCTTGCAAAAATGAGGGTTTTTTCTGCATACCCTCAAGGAATATTTGGTAATCCTTGCATGGGTGAATTTCTTGTTTCTTGTTAGGCCTTTGATTTCCTACCTTTAGTGCTTCTGTGACTCAGGAGTTCATAAGACCTAAAACAATCAAAATTTGCTGGACTTGATCTTGTTTCTGGTTTTTCATTCGGTCACTTCTGTACCTGATTTGAAATTTATGTTTTATCTTAATGAATCTTATAGAAGTTCCCTAACTTTTGGAACAAAGGTGCCCCTAGTTTTGAAACAATACAACGGTGCCAAAGTTGTCACTTGCAATTCTTTTTTGCAAGGTACTGGTAATTTTCATTCATGGCCACGGTTTCAAGGAACCTCGCCGCCACCCGAACTAGAACTACGGACCGTCCAGCGCATACCGGCTGCACTATCCCAACCGACTTATACCATAAAAAGATCACGCTTTCTTCGCCTTATTCATTGCTACCTCGTGTAAAATAAGGAACACTTTTTGTCACTTTTTTTCAACTTTTTCGACATTCTGATTTTTTTATTATATTCGCTTTGAAGAAGTCAAGAATATTGCAGAAACAAAGTCCTATCATTAGGGTTTTCTGTTTCTGTGTCAAAAATTCTGTTCTTGTTTGGTGCACCACGAAGTTCGCGCTACCCAACATTAAAAGACAAAGTTTCTTTCTTTCTTAAGAGAAACAAAATTATTTGGCTTCTCATTCAAACTCTGTGAACATTGTACCACAGACACTGACTCCATAATAGTTCTAAGCTTATGTATTGACACAAATCTTCATTTTCACAATCATCTTGACAATATACGACATATTTTGCTAGGCTGTTAGGTTGCTGGAAGTAATTCGAAGTTTATCGATTTCCTCTTCCTCTCTGGACATTCTCAAAATTCAGAGTTTACTTTAAAAGATTTTACAACTCACCCGCGCAGTAGATAATGCAGCTATTTGTACTTACACCAATCAGATGAATGCACTTAACAGAAGGCTTTCCTCCTTGTTATCTCGATTTTTAAGACTTCAAAATATAATTATGTAAATTTTAAATCTTTTGAAACTTCGTATTTTAATTCGAAATACTTAAAATATGAAACTCGCTCTTACTCATGCTTACAATGGACTAGCAATTAAAAAATACAATTATTTGTATTACAGGACAATATCAAAAGAGAATATAAGGGCTGCTTTGATATGACGGTGTTGCATGATGCAGGTCTTGGACTCTTATTACCCACGCTCCCTGTAGGAGACAATCCATTTTTCTTCCAAAAAGTCAGATATAAGTTTTTGTGTAACTCCCACAAAGACCGCACAATACACGTACAGTCCTTTTGGGATTGTGTGACTTTTCCCAACAACACATCTTCTTCTGTTCCCTTTACAAAGATTACTCCGGCCCGGGAAGTCTTACGTGGAGCACAGATTAGTCATGTTAAGTCTGATACCTTCTGAGTCAAAAGCAACAGGTTCTGAAAGCAAATAAATTAATTAATACTTATTTACATTTTTATACATAACAGAAATCTACTCTAAGTCCGTCTTTTGAAAGAGATATTCTCCCCCCCCCCCACTAGTCACAAATTTGTCAAATATTACCGGAACCAAATACTATTACTGCGTTTAATTGTATTGTACATTCTGCCAGAAGAAATTACCCCAAACCATCTTATCCTACTTCTATAGGATCCTGTTCAATATTATCCTTCTACCGACGCTGACATTCTCCAAGTGGTCTCGTCCCTTGTGATTTTCACACCAAATTTCTGAGAACCCAGTTAAAATCACATACTTTAATTTTATCAGTAAAATATTTGCTGAGAATTTCATATTATGAAGCTTCTCAGTATGCAATTTTGAATATCGTCCTGCTACTCCCACCCTATCGACAAAAATACGTTTATCATCACTCAGAGAATGAAAATAATACTTCCATAATGTACTTATTTGAAACTCTGCATGTAACGAGTAGCTATTGGACAGGTGTACATATTCTCAATCGAAAGTTTAGCATGCTCATTATATTTATGCTTGTGTCACGAAATAATTCCATATTTTTCAGTCTAATTAAACAATACTAACTACACATGTTAAAGACGTTCTTCTTAAAACAGGTATCCAAAACTACTGTAAAAGAACCATGCCTCAATTAGCCAGTGGAATTCGAACTTCATTTACAACAGTGCCTATTGTGTGGTCAAGAAATTTTACTATATGACATAACGGCGAATTAGAAAGGTTTTTAATCCACCGTGCGTATTTGTGCCGCTGTTATTAATAATGTGAAAATTAAACGTTCCTAAATATTTGCATACAATAACGTTCAACTGCTATAATTTACATAATGTTTACATATAAATTTAAACAACTGTATGCATATGTTTTTTGCCTTGATGAAAATGACATGAAGGGAACCTGCTACTATTATTATTCTCTCATACATGCCAGGCAGGCATGTGTCTTCTAATACTGTAAACGAGAAATATACAATATTGTACTTGGAAAATGAGAGATTAAGTAGGCCTAAGCGTTTTAAGAAACATATCTTTAAGAAGCAGCATACGAGGATGGACAAATACGGCTCTGGCTCAAGATATAATCTAGTGAATCTTACGTTTATTGGACCTGCATCATCTTGATAGTTGAATAAAGAGAGACCAACTTGATGTCACTTGCTTCTCTATTTCATTATTTAATGCTCAACATGTTTCGGATGTTAATACATCCATCCTCAGGAGTTTGCGACTTATTTCTTGAGTTATTTCATGGGTTGTATTGCTCTGGTTCGATGCGTGTTGGTGTTACGTTGTGGTTTGGCTGGGGTGGTGTGATATCTGGAGGCAGGCTTCAGCTTCGCAAGCCCCTGAGGATGGATGTATTAACATCCGAAACATGTTGAGCATTAAATAATGAAATAAAAAAGCAAGTGACATGAAGTTGGTCTCTCTTTATTCAAATATAATCTAGTGTTGGACTATTGTTAGCATGATATTCCGTAAACTGGCGGAGACTTTTTGAACGCGCGGGACTGTAAGTTTTATGGCATGAATCCTGCTTAGTTAATTATTTACTTTTGTAACAATCCCTTATATTTTGGCAGTTCACCACTCAGGTATTTTAATGTGCGTGTTATAAAACCATTTGATTTTACTAAGATTATACTAAATTACCGGCCGTCATTCGAAACGTACTGTAACTTTTCCGTCAGAAATCCATCAATGCCTGCCGTCTTGGATTATTCACAACTTCCAGCCGACTCTTCATAATATTCATCGGCTATTCTTATATAAGCAATGAATGTAAGTTCAATAATCGATCAATTTAATACGAACATTTTCAACGCCAATTTTAAACAGCGCTAAAAACTCAGATCCTCATTGACCCTGGCATAACCAATAGAATTCTATCAATTTAACAAACGATAATATCTGACGCAATTTAAAACCATTTCCTTACACCCATATATCTCCCTGAATGTTTCTAGTCTCATTTTTACAGAATTCTTTGTCATCAAACTTATTACAGAATTCGTATAAGATCCACGTCACATTTCATTTGTATCGCGAATTATAAATGTTATGATGGATTGTCAAAGCACGAGGTTACCACAGTCTTACGCAATTAATTTTTGTTTCCTCTTGTTCTCAAATGTTTCCCCTGAATCCTCGCTTAATTGTCCTACCGATTGTAAGTAGTTTTCCCCACTTGTACAGGGAAAACAAATCACCCAAACTAATTAAACATGAAGTTTCTAGTATTCAAACTCTGTCTGATAGTTTGCCGCCTCTTCCAAATATTTTACGCATAGAGTGAACCCAAGCAACAGACTTGCAATGGCACCATCACATGTAACGGAAAGCTATCCATTAGAACAACCTGGCTGGTTTCTCGAAAAATAATACAGGTTAACAGATGTCGTTTGAAAGTTTTAACTTCACATTCTAGTCTGTAATTAGCAACGTATTTCGTTGATATCTATTTATAAAAATATTTATTTTTCAGTACAAAATTGGAAAAACCTTCGCTAATTAGCCCTCTCAGACTAAGGAAATTAAAAATCTGTAATGAACCAAATACGTCTGGCATGACTGAATGAATAAACCTGTAAACTGACAATAACTTGTAAATTAATTTGTTAATTACGATGTTAATTGAGGTATTTAAAAATACCGTCGACTCGGAAAGCAGAAGTGGAAGGAAAACGGAAAACAGTAAAATGGGAGGACAGGTATCAGCATTCAGTAATACACTTATTATTATTATTATTATTAGACGATATGGATGTCTCTTATCACAGGCCTTTTCCTCCTGGTACTTCTTTTGAACCAGTGGTGATCACCGCTCAGGCTTCAAGCTTCACATTGCAGTACTTTCCGTATTATGGCTGATGTTCCAAGCATAACTGTCTTGTAGTGAATCTATCGACTGTTTTCCTGGTATAGCTTCCAAATTTTTCCTGAAGCTTCTCGTTGCTAATCCAATGGCTCCAGTTATTACTGGTATAATCGTACATTTCAGGTTCCACATTCGTTGTATCTCTATACATAAACTCTTGTATTTTAACTTCTTTTCCGCTTCCTTTTGTACAACATTTCTGTCTGCGGGTATTGTCACATCTATCAGCGTGCAAGTTTTCTCTTTTTTTAAATTATTATATCTGGCCTATTTGCTGTAACTTCTCGGTATGTGTGTACTGCTTGATTCCACAACATTGTGACATCTCCCTCTTAATACACTGACTTGGGCATGTGTGTGTACCATTTGTCTATGATTTCAATGCCTAAGGCTCTGCATATTGGGTAATGCAAATGTGTACAAACTTTATCGTGTCTCATTAAATATTTGTTCTTCTCCAAAATGGGACATCCCGAAGTTAAGTGGTCAGTAGCTTCTTCATGTTGTTTACATAACCGGCATTTACTCTCAATTTCTTCTTTCAAAATTTTATTCTTAAAATATTTTGTACTAATTGCTTAGCCTTGAGCTGCCACTATTGTACTTTCTGTTTCTCCCTTGATGTCGCCAGATTTTAGCCAGCGACATGACTGTTCAATGTCCACCAGCTTTTCTTCTAAGTTACGTGGCAATTGTCCATGCATCCTTTTCCCGTGCCATCTTTCTTTCATTTTCTCCGCTATGCTGTCCTTCATTTTTTTTTCTGTATTTCTGTCTTCAGGCATCTAGCTGTCTGTAACACTGCTAAGTCTGTATTGTGTTGGTGTGTTCTGACAACCTGCATTAGTGGATCTTCCTTCCTGTCTACATATTCCACCAGTTCTGTAATTTTTGCTGCATGGCTGCTTCTGCCTGCATCAGGGCCCTTCCTCACTGTTTTTTGGGAACATAACAAGCGATCTACATCTGCCTTTTTTTATGCTGTCCATGAATGGTTGGTAGTTTCCTCGTTTTCCGGTCTAGTGTTTGCAGTTATTATTATTATTATTATTATTATTATTATTATTATTCCGAAAACGGTAATTTATTGGAACTTCGAAGCTGGGAGGGTTTATGTCAGGAACATTCGTGCTGCAAAAAGAAAAGCAAGATGATGTATGTGGAACTTTTTTGCATATTAGCCGAATGAATAAATATGAGATTTATGCATACCTTATTGGTGCAAACCTGTTTACAAAGACAACTGAATATCTGTTTACCAACCTACCGGCTATAAAAGTGTATAAAGCATTCATCGCTTATGCGGTATGATTTAGGACTTCAGAAAGATAACGTGGTGAGTAAATAAACATCACAGAAGGGAAGTAAGTCTGTAATTCAAATCTATGTAAACAGATTTATAAAGAGGGCAGCTCTTAAAAGTTACGCTACTGAGCATGAGTACAAGATTGCAATATTAAATCTGGAGTTGTTCTTCTCTCTTGTTACGTATGCATGACCTCGAATTGAGCAGGACTAACAAATATGTGTGCTGCAAAATTTAACTGCAAGTCCTATTGGTAATTATACTAAATGTTCCAATAAATACCGTATGTTACTGCAATCTTCTCATCAGAACACCAGGATCAGAATTCCTTGCTCTTATAAATTCCCAAAGCTTTCCAAAATAATTTTCAGCTTCAAAAACTACTCTCACTGGCGATAGTCTTGTTCCCACTTCAAAATTTTAGTGAAAAAGCATGACCTACTTCCGTGGACAAAAAATTTAAAAACTGCCAAGTAGATACATCGTCAAATGACAGGCACTTTCGTGGCTGGTGCAATAATATTCAGGGAACTGACGTCCGTAATGACCTATCGATATTAGAATTTATGGCAAGAAAGGAGGACAGATATACAGCGCGGTAGCAACATTTCTTTACATTGAAACTAAAAAACGGCTGTCGTTTTCATGTCAATATTATACACAGGTATAATTCGTTGGCAGTACGAAGTTTTATCGTCTTTAATTAGTCTCCAGATAAAAGAAAGGAATTTGTACCTCCAGCAATTGAGTTCTAGATCATAGCTGTGGGTTTTCGTAATTCGTTAATAACTTTTGAAAAGACAGAGAGATGAACACAAAGCAAAACATAGTTTCCTTAAATGTTTTATAAATACCAATACCACAAGTTTTAAATCCATATATTGGACGATTTTGATATGCAAATCTTGCCTAATTTGTAATCGTAGAAGTAAGGAAGAAAGTTAGGAAGAAATGAGTAAAGATGCAACAGATAATGAGGGCAATTTAAATGTAACAAATCTTTTTCCCAAACGGACTGAAAAAAATCATCGAAATCTGACGATAGTTCGTGTTAACAGGAAATTAATTCGGTCTAATTTTTCAAAAATATATAATTAGGATCTGAGTTTCTTCTGCCAGCATAAATTATGAACACGTCGCTTTTATGCTACTCAAATCTGTGCCTTTTTAAATGTTCATAAAAATTTCGGAGGAGTATACTGCTTCCATCGTCAGGGTGGTAGAGTATTATATGAAAAAAGAAGACAAGGAATGGAACCGACAAAGACATGGGTGTGACGTCCCGTAATTGAATAGTTGAGTACCGCAGCTTCGGAAGAGCCGGCTGCAAACGTCTTGAAGTGATACGGTCATTTATCTTCTCCGGCGATGGACGCAGCAAGTTCCACCGATATTGGGTACCTACATATCAAACACCACGACACCATTAAACTGGTTCAATCATAAAAACAAGCAGGAACCTTTAATCGTAAAGAAGTTCTGACACAGCAGAGTAACTTCTGAAAGCCGTACCTGTTGGTTAGTATTAAGCTCCGAAATTCTGCATCGAGTTTCTACAAAGGAAGCAGTCGAAGGTAATATCAGTGCTGCAGTAACAAACTCAGCGATGATTAAACGTGTTAAGAGACGGGACCGCAGGGAGTGAAAACATCTATCATGACTATTTATAATCTTCTGAACAATGGGAGTGAGAAGAGACTAGGAGAGAAGAATCATATTCAAGTACAGATGATAAATTCAGAAAGAAGATACATGTACTACGAAAAAAATTAAACATATTCATATAAGAGGAATGAAGATTTGCGTATCCTAATTTATGTTATCCGCAACCAAAATAATCTATATTTGATAATATTGGAGGCTTTTGTGTCAGTAACCGCAAGTAGGATAATTAAGAATTTAGTGTTTGTGTAGACTTGTTCTAAGTTCGTTAGTTTCTCTGTTAAGTACAATTTAAATAATTATATTAATTCTAATGTAAATAATTAAGATATGTGTTTCAGCGTCAGTATACGTCAAAATATGAAAATGAAATTTAATACCAAATGAGGAATACGACTTCAATATAGTTTCAAAAATGTAATAGAATTAATGGAACAAACAAAAGTCGACTTTGGAAAAGTAAGGCAGCACACAACAAAATGCGACTGGATAATACTGAGCTCCGTGATAAAGCAGCAAAATTTGAATCATCAATAAGAGAGATTCCTAAGCAGAAATTGACACAAATCGTATTTTGAGATCATTTTTAGGCATTACGGAACTGGAGCACCTGAGAAACACTAACATGCGCAACAGATTAAATGTGGACTTTATGTTAGAAGACACAAAATTTTTTCAGCAGAACTGAAGAGCTCGCCTGAAGCAAGCGGACGGAAAACCTCTGTCGAAGGAAGCCCTTCACCACAAACTTCGGAAAAGAAGGGATTTGGGAAAACCTACGAAGGGATGTAAGGACCTAGAACACTTTATGGTTTAAAGGACAGGTCTTAAGACCTGCCCTTCTTTATGTTGATCAAGATGGAGTTGATGATTACGAGTATAATAGTAAAAATAATAATGGTGAAAATATTGTGTTCAGTTAACCCTTTCTTTCTTGGAATTACTTTAGAATAAACCCGGGCTGTCACAAGATTAACCTTTTCGTAATTAAATACATATATTATTTACGATTATCTTATCTCATTAAACCACCTATATTTAACATTTCTCAATATCTGCATGTATGTAAATGTAGAAATTTGTTTATTACTACAATTTAATATCTTCTTGTAGGAAAACTCATCGTTCATATTCAATTACACCTTACATAAAATACTGTTTCCAAGTTCCTGAACAGCTCAATTCTATTTACCTAAATGCAAAACGTATATTCCTTTATCGATTTCCTTTACAATTTCTCTCAATTTCCACATTTATGTCAACACAACAGACTAATTCTTCATTCCTTCCTAAAGAACAGAATTATTATTATTATTATTATTATTATTATTATTAAAATGGTGAAATAGACATCTCGCTAGCTCCCAGCTAATACATTCCAGCATTCATAAAACTAAATTCCAGGAGTAGTCTTTGAAGATTATGTCGTGGACTTTGCTACACAACAACATGGCCACTATAAGCCAAATTCTGTAGATTTCAGGTCCTTCCAGCTCGGGTTATGATTCAATTCGTTTAAGTACAGTAGGTCAGAACAAGTCACTTGTAAATTACGCGTCTATTACTGCCATCACTGAGTGAAGATACACGACATAAAATACGGTTTATAAATACTGAATTCCTTCAAAATGAAAAATCATCCTTCATTATCATTTTTAAGAAATAATCATACTTTTTTTATTATTTTGCATTTACGATCAAACATTACTGTTCAACATTTCAAGTAAAAGTAATGAATTACTGTCACTGAACACTTCGTAACGCAGATGTGAAAGATGTAAATTTTTTTTTATTTGAAGGTTTACTTAAACATAAAGAATTTGAAAATGCAGTCAATTAAACCTCTCCCTGTGCAAGTCCTAAGAGTAGCGGGGGATAGGTTGTAGAGCTCCACTCATTCTCAAACTCGGCATTATATGGGGTGAGTGTTCAGGTTCACTCCACGGAGACAGGTACTTATTATACATTGAATGTGTGACTCGTTGGGCCACAGTGCCGTTCTGAACGCTTTCTGGAGGAAATAAATCTCTTGCCGTTGTTGGAAATCGAACCAAAAAAACCCTCCGACGTCCACTCTGTAGCCCAGCCACTATTCATAATTCAATTAATGTACATTTATGTGTATATTATATACAGACATATGCCCTGATAGTGGTCCAGAAAATTGTTTCCTCCTATTACGTTTTCTGTACCTTGTACACGCTTCACTCCCACACTTTCAAACTTGCCTACACGTACACCCTACGTAGGCCAGAAATGTAAGCATGTACATTCTAATATCAATTCCTTTTTCGTCCTCCAGTAGCCATATCATCACTGCGCTGCATCGCCATGTTTGCAGCACCAGCATCATAGAGGAGACATTGAATCCAATAATAAGTTTAGATACGAGTAATGTCATGACCAACACGAGATCCAGACCTCTCTGCCCTCTGACGGGAACATTAGACACTACTATTCTCTTTGTGGATGTAAGTTACTTGTGTAAGAAATGTGCCCGGAAAACTGATACAGCCTACTTTAAGAACAACATGGAAGTAATACTCAAGCAAAAGACAAAAGTTTCTCGCAGGGTGTGTGTATGTGTGTGTACGTGTGCGTGTATGTGTGTGTTTTTAGTGTGTGTGCGTGTATGTGTATGTGTGTGTGTGTGTGTGTGTGTGTGTGTGCGGCAACAGAATTTCAGTTCAGCCTGCAGTAACGGTCGATTTTATTTAAATACATTGCTACAACCAAAATTATAATCGCGACATACGAGATTCTTACGACACTGGCTGCTAAATTTAATGTGGTCCGGGACGTGACACCGTGTGGTTTGGTAGAAAGGTCCCAGTATTTGAGAGGAACAAGTTGTCTCGGTCTTCATAGTAAAATCTTAAACTGCTGCTGAAAAACTTAGGCCGTGGGTATGAAGAACTGCTAAAGCACCTACCAATGACAACTCCACCGGCTTCCACCTTATGCGTTAACTGCAGAGGGATAAACTCGCTCTTTTCTACTCCGTATTCTCAGGTTCCGTATCGTTGTCACATATCCACGCTAATCGGTCTGTTTTTGTTGTTGTTGTAGTCGTCGTCGTCGTCGTCGTCGTCGTCATCATCATCATCATCATCATCATCACCATCGTCCTCATTATCGTCTCCTTCGTTATTTTAGTCACTTGTTATATTTTACTTCATATTAATACATCATTTAATTTTCATTAATCATTGTTTAGCTTGTTTCTCTTTAAATTTGGGGGAAATTTCATCCCTGTCCCTCACGTGCTACATAAGAACTTGTTGCAAATGACGTCAGCAATATCACATCTTGTTTTAAATTTTTATTTAAATTATTTATTTACGTCACGTTTTGATAATATCCCGAAAGGCTAAGATAATCATTTTGTATGACTGATATCATTAGGGGCAGGGATTGGAGAAAAATATATAATGAGCAGCTTTGCGATCTGCACCCCTCACGAAGTATTTTTTGGGGTGATCAAATCAGGAAGAATGAGATGGGCGGGCTACGTAGCACGTATGGGGAAACGAAGAGGTGCGAACAGTGCAGTGGTAGTGAGACCTTCGGAAAAGAGCAAACTTGGAAGGCCTAAGCGTAGGTTGGAGGCCGCTACTGAAATGGATCTTCAATATGTGAGACGGGAGTATGGAGTCGATTGATCTGACTCAAATAGGGATAGGTGGCGTGTTTCTGTAAATGTAGTGATGAAGTAACAATACTGCCATATTCTCTTCTTTTTTCAGTGCAAAATGCACCTAAGCGACTCATATTTCTTTTCTATTTAACCCTTTAAGCGCCAAGTTAAATCCCATCTGCCATTTGCTGGCATTACTAGGAGCTCACCATATTCTCCACGTTAACAGGATAAGGGTTAAAGAGGATACTTCAGCACTTTAACGATGAACGTTTTGTCCGGTTCGTTTTTATTTACATCTTTCTCTATATTATCAGCTTATCCCACTAATGGGTCTAATTTTGAGTTTCGAGCATCGGTGCTGGGAGCATTTATCGCAGTAAGGTAATGATTTATGTATTTGTGTACGCGGAGCTTAACATCCAATTCATTGTAAATTATTTTCCCAGTTGGTAGACAGTCTGATGCCCAAATACCTAGCAACAAGGCAATATACAGTCTATTGTTCCTGTACAGCTGTGGCTTCATCTAAAAGTCATGTATATTTTTTTTGTTCCAAGTGCAAACTTTGGATATATACATGCACTTTTTTTGTATTACTATTTCCTTGAACGCGTTTTACTCTATCATTTGGCTTGTGCAAGCAATTCCATTATTCCTTCTTGATCAATTTTTACTTCAGTATTTCATTTTGGTTCTTATTATGCAGCCCTTCTGCTTTCAGCGGCCTCTACCTTATCCTTCCGTTTGGAAACCTTTTACTTTTCGAAGAACGAATCTATCATCTACTTTTATATAGCTTTGTCGTTGTGCTCTCTATAAAAGCGTATGTATGGGGGAGTTACAGTTCCACTCATTCTTAACCTCCGCATAAGATGAAGGTGAATGGTTAGCCTCGAACGCGCGTCGTTATACCTCAGGGAGAAAGGCCCATTGAATAGAAGGCTGGATGTGCCTCACAGTCTGTCTGAATACTTCGGAGGAGACAGAAACTTTTTCTCCATTCTGGAACTATGATTACTCGTTTGTCCAGTCCATAGGCTAGTCACTGAGACTGAGTCTCCTGGCTGCTCGACTTCTTCCATTATTTTACCTTGTATGTCAATATTATTGTCCACTAAGTACACACATATTTTATATCATGTGGTGAATATTTTTGATGTTATAAGCTAAACAAAACATTTATCTGGTTGATATTTGAGACACGTTTGTCTAATTTGATTTGGAAATATTTTTTTCGTTAAATAGGTTTTAAAAACTTGTGTTATGGATATGCCTTAGAGACACTGGAATTGTGGGGAAATAAGGTGGTTTAAAGTGTATTTATAATACCTTGACAGGCAATATTTCTGATAAATTATTTATTATTTATCTGTTTTTTAACTTCTATCAGAATCAATTACCAACGAATGGAATTAACGAGCGATTAATACGTATAAGAGGAAAAGTGACATAGTTGCCCTTTAGCATTTGGTAATTCAGTTGTCTATAACTCATTAAAACTGTATTTAAAAAATCCTTATAATCGTGGATTGAAAGCCTCGAATCCTAGGAGGAATATCAGACTGCTAAACTGCATTAACTGGACGTTGCATTTAATAGTCAAATAAATTTAGAGACTGTTAACATCCTATTGAACCAACAGGCGTGAAATGCCGGTGCCAGCTGTTGGTACAGAAACTTCATTGTTAGTGATACCACCGCCACAAAGGGAGAAAGGATTTAGCGACCTGAAAATGATCACAATGTCTCCTGCGTTCTGCGACTTTAATACAAGAGAGACTCTTTCCACTAGGAATGGCCACGGGCTCGCACACTCCACAGTAGTTTGAGAGAATCTGACAAAAGTGAGAAATTTCATCATGGCAAGTGCACGTGACGTCAATACTTCAAACGAAGCCTTTACTATACGCTTAGAATTAAAAACCGAAGACAGTTGATATGTTCTACATTTAATTTAATGACATACTTTGAGATATTCCCTCAATAAGATAAATTTGAATAAAGTTTTTGATTTTATATAAAATTGAATTACTGGTTATTTTAATGTTGAATCACATAATTTATCCAAAAGGAAGAATGGGTGTTTATTCAACATATAAATTAATACTGAGGCCAGTGTTCAATTCCGAAACTTGTAAAGCGCAAGAAGTAGATATAACCAGGATTATTGTTCAGTTAACATAGGACAGAAATGCTGCAACGCCGCCAAAATTTCGTAGTTCTCTGACGTACAAACCTGCTGCAGTCAGATACTGCATGACATGTACTGTACTTCGGAATTATTCAGAAACACTGCAAACACTCAACAACATATGCAATTTCAGGTTAGGCTATTTCAGATTTACGTACTTTTCAAAAAGTATAATAAATGGAAATAACATCATTTTCGAAAGTGCCGAATTTTTTCTTGCAAGAATGACAGCTCAGTAAGACGAAGATGGCGGAGAAATACTGCTGGGTGATACCAGAGGTGGAGGGGGATCATTATGTGACCGGAAATATTCCATTGAGTTGTAGTTTAAATTTCACATAGACTACTTGGTTTGACAGCAACTATACTCAATAGAAATTTGTGCAAAACAAAAAGAATTGCGCCAGATATTGCCTATCGTAACTATAGCGTCAACTGCGAAGAGGTGATACAGTGTTGCAATTTTAGAGTGGCTGGAATACTCATTTTCGTAATTCTTAAACAAATATTGGAGAAAAAATAGTAAAATGGAAATAAATAGGACCTAAAATTAATAGACGAAATATTTTATGTATCCATATTCAACAAGCAGAAGTATCCTGAATGTGGATCGCAAGTTCCCCCGAGAACTTCGTCATTCATCATACTGTAGTCTGTCTTACGACAGGTCCGTGGTGTCTTCCAAAGCGGGTTCTACACAGAGTGCGATCTAGTGCTTTCTCTTTCAATTTCCAATAGCCTCTCATTTAATTAAGGCCATCCAGTAACTTCGTACGTCTTCTTCCTCGTCTTCCTGTCACTGCTATATTTCCCTGTATCTCTTCTTACGTAAGGTCTTTAGAAGGCAGTTCCTACGCAAGATGTAACGAATCCATACAGCCTTCCTTTTCTTTATTGTTTTTATGACATTCCTTACCTTCCTTCTTCAGCACTATATTTAAAAACTTCTCCGGCATTTCTGATCTCCTTTCCTAAGCGTACAAGTTCCAGCACCATAAAAAGCTAAACTCCAAGTATAACACTTTACTAGCTTCTTCCTTAAATCTAAGCCCAATTTGTCCCTGAAAAGAGCCCTTTTCATTTTTTGGATGTTGTTTTGCCATGGAAATCCTAGATTTCATTTATAACCAAGTAAAAATCTACTCAGTTACAACACCCAGATAACCACAATCCTAAATACGATAATTATTTATTTTCTCCAAGAAATGAGTTATGCCTATCAAAAATTAATATTTTCCTGATTAGTGGAATATTAATCTTCTTTATAATTTGAAATTTCTTTGGCAGCACGAGATATTTCTAAAATTTCCTGAAAGCGTACTTCACATGTCAGACTTGGTCTCTAACTAGACACACTAGAACAAATATACACAATTTAACAATAAATTGTTGCACGGCGCTCTTTATTTCTTAATTAGTGCTTCAAATTGATTTGACCTTAACTGTTGGCCATATTTAGCTCCTTGAATTTGGCCGACAATTAAGGCCAAATATGTCAGAGCACTCAGAAATAAAAAGTGTCGTGCTAAACATTTTTGTTAAGATTTCACATATGTACACAGTTGCACGGAAAAGGTACAAAATTGAGCTCTTCAATAAATTTAAATCTTTCTTTCTCTAATTAATGAAAAGAGAAAAATGTTCCTGTGAACAATATGAGGGAGAATGGGGGAATGGAGGTAGAGTACTTCTCGTTCGTATCCTTGGTACTAGACTGAGGTAAATGGTTACCTTTACAATTCGACCGCTGTAACCAGGGTAACATGCCCCAATTATTGAGTTAATTTGATGGTTGAAAGGTTCACATTCAGTCCTGAAGGTTTGGGAGAAGAAGAAAAGCTCTTTCCTCTACAGGTAATTGGAAACGAATCTTCGGGCTTCCAGCCGACAATCCAGTTAATATCTCTCGAATGAAAATTACACTTTCCTGTTGTTCACACTGTATGATGTACAATTCAAATGTCCTACCTGGTGTACCGTAATGTTCACACTGCATGACGTACAATTCAAATGTCCTACCGAGTATACCGTATTGTTTCTAGAGTCTTGGCTCGTGTTTGGAATATACGGCAAGAATAATAATTGAATGAAAATAACTGGTCTTATATTCTAAACTTAAAAAAAGTATTGTTTTGTACACGTTTCAATGAACAGTCTTGCTGATTAAGTTTCGTATGTTATAACACGAGTAAAATATCACTCGGAAGTGAAACGAACACCAGAATATTTATAGTCGAATCCTTTAGAAGGAATTATATGTAACCTAACGCATTGCGTGAACATCACGCCATACATTCATACGGCAGAATGTAGATGCATCACAAAACATTCTTATTCATAACATTATATTTACATTAAGTATGAATTTTTTGCTCCGGCCGCTTTGTCCCGGATAAAGAGCTGAAAAAATTAATTGAAAATTAGATGCGAAACAAAACCAGTCATTGAACGACGGCGAACAAACAAGCCCGTTTAATGTGCCAGGAAGTGAAATCCTATCAATTAAAGTTACTGGTGTGAGCAGCCAACTGCAAAAGGTATTCCTTGGTTTAAGAAGCATGCCACTAAGACGAAGGCTTGAATTATAGTGTAGATGAAGACGACTCCTTGGAGGTTAATGGTCAGTTTCAGGCTCGCGTCGCTTTACCTCAAGGGAATTAACTTACAGAATTTATTGGATGGGAGACTAGTTGGACAGCACAGACGCAGAGAGGAAATTCTGCTCCACGCCATGACAGAACACTGCGAGTCCACCTATAGCTATTCCCTTATATACTGACCTCTCATAGTCCGCGTTTTATTTGAATATGTGTGGTATTATAATTAGGCGTAAAGCTGCAAGCGACAGCTCCCAACTGACTTAGTAAACCAACATTAAATAGCACTCAGACTTGGCCGAAAATATTTGCATACGAATAGACATTTCTAGAAATACAGTCATTCTTCATTCTGAGGAGAACCAAGAAATTGCCTCTCCCCTTAAATTCTAATGACTCTGAATCCGAAGAGTTCATTGGCTTGATTTGCAGTTGGTTTTCCAAAGAATAATGTCACGTAGAATTTAGGGCGTTACGAAGGGTTACGTTGTACGTGTATTTACTCCGAACAAATTTCTTCTACTTTTCTAGATATACAATACAGGACTTCTGCATGCACTGCTGTATCAGGCAGTCATGATATCACAGTCTGTATGTACACTGCGACTAGGTTTGAGATTGTCCGACTGAGAAATTGTTGTTCGTTTCTTGGCATGGGCAAACGATTTTGTTTTCTGCAAAACATCCATATCTTCACTGTGGCTCACCTACAGTCCTAGCAAATGGGTGCCCGAGGCTCCTTTCCTGGGTAAATTGGCCGGAGCGTTGAACTGACATCGAACCTCAGTCTAGTACGAGGTTAAGATTGGGCCTATCCATACCACCATTCCTCCATACTCTACATGGTCTGTACATAATTGTGAGCGGTAACTGTTGTGACTTTTCCGCTTGACGCAGAGATTGGTCAATTTCGGTCTTAGTGACTGTGCGTTAAAGAAATTGAGCAAGATTTTATTGATCTTGTGTTTATGGCATCGATTACCAACATATATTTACAAACTAATTCCTAACGCATCGTAAGCAGTAAATAAGTATGAACTGCGGAAAGAGCGATTAGATACTGCTTCTTTATCTATACTCAGAGAATAACAATGTTATAAAACCAGATATTTTGAGAAGGGCCTACTTTGAGGAACCAAAAAACCTAAGCAATTTAATAAATTCCTCATCTTTCTATGTTATTCGGAAATTGGTTTTCATTTTGACAACAGCCCAATAGTAGTCACTACCCGTTTCCAACCGAATTCCGTGCAAACCAAAACCAGCTATTCTTCAAATCGATTCACTATCACACTTTTATGTCAACCGCGTTTGTACGTATGGTACATCGGACAAATAGTTTTCACCTGCTAAAACTTGACATGTTGTGGGAATGGTGTACTTGTAAAAGCAATGGACTTCTTCTCCCTTTCCAACAGACAGTCAATAAATGTGACCCAAGTCACAGTAACCAATAATGTCGTAGGAACATACAAACACTTCCATCCTCGCAGCTTTTTAAAAGGTTAGACGTTTCGCTCCGTCAGTCACACAGCAGTGTACCGACGTACAAACACGTGGCAAATAAACCCGCTGTGGAAAAAATCTGATAATTATTTACTGATTCCAAGTAGAGTGTAACAAGACAGCAATGTACGTATAACGTAACACTGAGGCGGGTTCTTGCAACCATGTTTGCAACGGAAAAGCAATGAGTGTTACATATTGTGATTGTGTGTGTAGTCTTAGTCATACAGCGTGCAATGCGAATGCGCCATATTGTTATTCTGTAGCCTGCCCCGCTCTACAATATTTTTCCACATTATCGCATAAACGGCAAGATTTAAAAAACAAAGTTACTGAACACGAAATGTGTGTTTTGATACCCTCTACAATTTCTGTATGAAAAAATATCTCATTATAAGGACTGAAGGAGATATGCTAAAAATGTAGATTGGTCTTAATGTACAGTAACCGTTATTATTGTACGATTTTAAAGACACTTGAACATTGCAGACAGTTTTTCAAGAAATTAGCAAATATCAAACTTTACGAAAATCCTTCCAATGGCAGCCGATTTGTTCCATGCGGAGGGACGGACAGACAGACGGACAGACAAACAGATGGAAGGAAGGAAGGAGGGACAGACGTGAGGAAGCCATTAGTCCCTTTTCTCAATTTTGCCAACACTCATAAAAATTACTGGGTAGTTTGTAAAAATACTCAAGTCATGTGAATACTGCTTTAAGTTTATGTCTTCAAAATACAGAAGGAAAAGTCTCAAAGTCAGCCAATCGACTTGTATTTTTGTTGCATTCCGTTAAGGAAACTACACCATGTTAAAGTAAATATTTTCCTTGCGCACAACATTCCCTCGTATGGGGATCGGTAAAGGCCCAGCTCTATACTTCTAAAATTTCGGCTGTATATGTCAGTGGTCAGCTTCACGCACTGGCCACTTTACTCTGGGACAGAGACCTCTGTGCCTATAGGTGGTTTGAGATAAACTGGCTGATGTCAAGTTTCTGATGAAAAAGAAACAGGTCTGTCTAACTTCTCAAATAGCATTAAGCTACAAACGGTTGTAGCCGATGTATATTTTGAAATAATATTATAAAATTTTAGGAATTGTGAGTTACTGCTGCAATTTTCATACTCTCTGGTCTCGCGGCTCTCTACTACAACGTGAACAAGTCACAAACTGTCAGGATGTTATAGCTATTGCGGACACTTTAAACACACGACATAGCGAAACAAGTAAGTTGCAGATCGAATTAGCCTATCTACCACTCGAGACTGATTCACACAGCGGTCAGTCTCAGCAAAAAGTGAGCTCATGGTCCGAGATTAGGTTAGAGCTCACTTGTATCACTCGAAGGCTATTCGTTTTGAATTAAATGTTCTCAAAATTTAGCCAATAAGGAATTCCCGGTAGCAACATTAGGACTATTCCTGAGATCGTGAGGGTGCTGATGGTGCCGTGAGACTGCACGGAACCATCAGCACCGTAAACACGACCTACGCAGCGGCTCTCAAAACCACCATACTTCCAAGACCTCGGTGTAGAAAATCATAAGCAGCAACTCAACATCTAATGCTCCTGATGACGGGCGTATGTACCCGAAACATGTCGAGCTAAGAATATGTCAATAAAATTACCTAGTTGCATCAAGTTGGCATTTCTCTTTATTCCTGAGATATGAATGTTTTTCGAATACTTCCCGCGCTAATTTGATCGCTCCGTGACGTAAGCGTGAAAAACGGCACTACATTTAAATAGAGATAATTTATATTTTGAGCCACTCTGGGATCGTTTTAGGCCAAATTCTTTTGTGAACCAAGCTTGAAACACAAAACCACAGAGAGAGACAAAGCAACAACTAGCTCTTAGCGAAAGACTTCCTTCCATATCTTAATTATAGACATGTGTTTACTTTGAATTGAGAACAGCTGAAATTAGCATAAACGTATGGACTAAGTCCACCGAACGTATGGAGTTCCAAACTCTGCCAACAAATTGAATACTGCGCTTTGTTAATGTTCAACCCGCCAGTGAAAATTAAACTCGGAAAACTGTAAGTATTTTATAATCATTGTATGAAGTTAACTCTCAGGCCGGGAATGAAGTCGACATGGAGCAAAGTAATAAAACTGTTACACTCTACTGCTCAATCTCAAACTGGTTGACACTCTACAAAAGTACACATGCTTCTTAACATTGTTCATTGTAAATCTTAAACTTTGTGTCTCTTTGTTTATTCGGGAATTATAATATTAGATATATGGAAATAAATTTTGACTAAATCCCGTGTTGAATGTTGTTTAGAGATACATATATATACAAAGGCCTGAGCTGTGAAAGGCGGAACCGTTTTCTGCATACAGGCGAGACGTTGGATGCTGACTGCTCATAACTACACTCATGACGTGCGGTGTTTCAGAACGATATTGCATTGTAGCATGTTATAACTTTAAACATAACTCGTAACATGTACGTGCTATTTAATGACAAAGTTCTCTCTATTATCACTAGAGTATACATAGGAAAACTGATATATCGTAGCTTATTTTTAATTTAAAAAAATTCATCCCTTTTTTGTACTTGATACAATCAATACAATATCTTATTATCATTTAAACAAAACGGCATATTCTTAGAAAACCCTACACGTTTCGAATTAAATAATTCATCACACGAAATAATGTGTAGTACCAACTTGATGCAACAAGGCAATGTTATTGATGTATTCTTAGCTCGACATGTTTCGGATATATACGCCCATGAGTTGCAACATACGGTTTTCTATACCGAACTCGGTGCAGACAACCGTATGCTGCAACTCAACATCTAATGCTCCTGATGATGACCGTATGTACCCGAAACATGCCGAGCTAAGAATATATTAATAAAATTAACTTATTGCATCAAGTTGGCATTCCATATTATTTCATGAGGAAGATGCGCGGTCAAACAACCCTCAAGTTTATCACACGTGTGACGTCGATGTGCAATATATTTAGTCTCTTTAACGTCGTTCTCTTTCTTTACTGGATAAAAATTGTTTGCCTAGAAATAATGAAATGCAATGATGTACAGGATAATAAATATTCAGTACTCTTTCGGATAAGAAGAAAACTAGAATCCAGTTTTGTTACCCCTGTAACATCTGCAGACCCCACACACAGTACCTAAACTGAATATCGGAATATGATTAAAGTATAACCTGGGAACCAAAGTGTAGTGAAGCCGGAAACTGACAGCAATTTGTGCGTCCTTTCTTGAAAACACGGTATTGAAAATTATGTACTGCCATCACTTTATGCGGAAGGGCATTGCTTCTGTAACCGAGGTTCTATGTAATTTTCATAAAGTAAGTAGTGATCTATGTATCTGGAAACTGTATATATTAATTTAAATATTAACTAATAGCTACTGTGGGCGTAGTTATCAGAGTAATACTAAAAATAGACCATAAAGGAGCCGAACATGCAAGGTTCATGGCAATTTTTTTAAATAGCTGTAACTATTCCAGGAAGACTCAGTTCTACGCAGTTAATTGCTTATATTACTCTTATGAAAGTCACATTTGAGAACGTATTTACTAACAAATTTAGTGAAAAGATGTGTAATTTGCACATATGAATTAAGAATATTTACCTACTAACGTATGTACACGTGAACTGGTTGCATACTGTTCACTTATTGACCTCAATGGAACGACTGAAATCACAGGGAAGGAAAGCCGACAAGGCCTAACCCAGTAAGCATTTTGTTGTAGCTTGACATAAAAATATCTCCTTCTTTACTTACTGTAATATGCACATCCAATATGCCAATATAACAAATATATCAGAATTATCAGATGTAACATAAAATAAGAAGCAGTTCGCCTGGTGTAGCTCAATCCATTACGAAAGCTGAGATTAGGCAGTGAAACAGAATAACAGTGGGAATATTGCAGCAGTTTTTAAAACTGTAGAGAACGTAACGGGAAGCGTCGATAGACCAATAAATAACTCTCGCCCAACTCGCAGTTGAATATAGGGATGAAAGTCAAAATAGCAAAAAACAGTCGTAAATGTTGAGTTGCAAACTGCCGTAACGGGTTATGAAGAGGGGCGGCTTATGTTCTGATCGCATTCCCTCTCCTTCCTCTTATTCTCTTTCTGTTATCCATTTCTCGGAGAAATTGGCAACAAAAATTAAGTTTTTTTTTTGCCCTCTAGTCGAATGTCAATGAATAATTAATAATGTCAATTATAAACGTGTGAAATATTTTTATTCTTTTTCTGTGTTACGCATGGAAATAATTCCAGATGGGAACACAGACATGTATTAAACTTCTTATGTTATTTCGTAATTATATTCATCGTGTTCAAATGGCGGCAGCCCTGCAGAAATAAAGTTATATTGTACATTTGCAATAATGGGATACAAAGGATGACTTCCAAGTTCGGGAAAGAAAATTCAAATTAAATGTAATTCATTAGTCCTAAATTTGTACATGTCCCTTTTTAACCAACGATATAAACGTTAAGTGAAACATCGAGTCCCTTTGATTACGGAAGCAGCGGCATAATAAAGCACCGAACAAAAAGTGTTTAAAAGTAAATATGTATGTTCCACTGTCAGGGCATTTTTAACAATCTGTAACAGCAAATATTCGACAGGCGCAGTATCGCACTAGACCAGCAACAAATCTCTCCTGTCAAACAGTAAAGTTTACAGGAAATAGAAAAACATTCACTTTTTATATTAGTTAACTTGATAACGAAATAGGATGTTAGGCTGTTTGGAACAAAGGGAATTTTTCCAATACGAAATCAATACAACCTCGGAGTTAGTTGTGTGATACATGTGTGCCCAGTTTCCCTCTACTATGTAGACACATGCATGTTCCTTTCCCTCTAAATCCACAAAACCCGTCAGGCGTGGAAGGTTGAATTTCCTGCATATAAAAAATGAATGGCACAATGTAAAGGGATGGAAACTTAGATTAACAGAGTTTCTGATCTGACAGAATTCTTTGCTAACCAAGTCTGAAAACAAATTAAACTGAATCAAAACAAAGTATTACGAGCATGGGTCAAAAAGCATATTTCCATACTATGTCCATTGTTAGTCCGATATAACTCATTCTCTGATTGTTGGTACTTTAATTCAGATTTTTGTAAAAGTTACTGTTGAAGTGCAAATTCCGTCTACGTTAAGTTTTTCGAATATAGGTTTTGTAACCTTTAGTTGACACAATCCCCGTTGAGCTCAGATTAATAAATGTATTTAAAAGAATACAGTCATGCACAGCACAGTTATGTTTCTAAGGTGACTAGTTTCGGCCCACTTTTCGGGCCATCGTCAGACCTATATACCAGAACCCATAACAGAATCTAAACAATCGTCTATATAAACTTAGAGAAAATAGATCTCTTCGCTTACATAGATGTATAAAACTGGTAAAAATGCATGAGATTAGTGAAAAAGACATCAAATGAAATAAAATTAGTTAGAGATATTTATACAAAATATAAGAAAAATTATCTATTAAAACAGGAATATGATCGATAAACAAAAAATAAATGGGGTAGGTAGAATAAAATTTAGGATAAGCATGCATAATTCAACGTCCGCTTTTAGTCTCATAATGGGCGATCCGAATTTCTCGGAATTTGCTACTGTAGGTATGTGGGCGAGGCGTTTTTACAGCAGGTATATTCTGTTCGCTATCATATGGCAGCTCTGTTAAGATCTGAAAAAAAAGTAACTGTAACAGAAAAATAGTTGTTATTATTATTTCAAAGGAAAATAAAGTATACATTTGAGAGACAATAAAGCAATTTTAGGCAGATGCCTTGCGGGAGAATAACGCTTCAACAGTATTCACCGCATACGTTTTTCAACGTACGTCGCTCCGAAATTCTTGCTGCTTACTGTGGTGCGGATCGTTAACTATGGAAGGGGGTTGGCTTGATTAGTTAGTCAAATGGCTGTCCCTACCGAGAATTACTTCAAAGTTTTTATTATAAAACAGTGCTTTTTATCATTCGATTATAATTTTTAGTTTCTACATATATAAAAATCGTTTTATAGTATTTATATGTCCTCATTTTCTGGCGAAACTTTTAATTCCATTATGTCATCTATTTTCCAAAAGACCTATCCGTTTTCTGAAAGATGATGGGTAAGTTTAGAATTTGTGTTTTTACGTGTAAATGAACGTAAAGTTTCCTTATAGTTTATTTCAAAATTTATTCCCGTTTGACCAGTAAATTTTTTTCCACAATTACCGCACGTTAGTTGCTAAATGGAGCTGTTTTGAAATCTATTCTTCCCATTCATTGATGCCATTAAAGTCAGTAATTTATAAATGTAACTTCTATTTGTATAAGCTGCACGCAAGGTTAATCTTTTAAAAAAATTAATACTACAATATGTTTTGTTACCAAAAATGAGGTAATAACATTTTTCTTGTGAGAGTATATCTTTTTATTATCTATGGTATTGGTGATTTTGTTATGTTTATCTAAAAAATTGTTGATTAATTGTATTGGAAAATAAATATTTTATTTTATTTTGAATGTCTAATATTTCTTGTCTAATAACTTCATTTCTCAGGTGGGAGTTTTTCAGTTTATTCGTTAAAATTCTTAAGGTGGCAAGTTTATGTTCTACAGGGTAGAATGAGTTAAAACGAAGAATGACTTCAGAATATGTACATTTACGATAAATGTCTGTAATATTGTGGTAATATATTATCAAAAATTATCTGCTTATGGGAAGTATCCTAATAAATGGCGATTTCTTGCTATTTGAACAATATGTTTCTTCAATATATTGTAGGATCAAAATAGCTGGAGGTGTACAGTCCATATTTAGGCCATACGTTTGTTGAAAAAACTCTATTGTAAGAAAAGTAATTTTGAGAGGTAATAAAATTGTACATTCCCAATAAATCAATTGTGGTTTTCCTTCCGTGTATTTGCTTTTAGAGTTTTTTTTATTATTACTTTTATTCTGGCAGTGAGTAAGTTAGAATACATATTAGTGATGTCAAAAGAGGCAAGCATTCCGTTGTCATCTACTTAAATTCCTCTTAAACGTTTCATTATTTGAGCAGAGGTTTTTATAGTGAACACATTATTTAAGTCTATTATTCTACTGAGTAGTTGTTTATAAAATTTGGTTAATTTATATGCCGGGACTTTCCTCCAATTTACGATTGGTCTAATGGGATACCCATCTTAATTAATTTTTATAAGGCTTCTTATATTTGGGGAAAAGGGATTTGAATTAATTAATTTGTGTTTTTCGTGTGTTATTAAGGACTCACTCTTATTAAGAACGTTTCTACATAAGTTTTGGAAATTGTTATTCAAGTCACAGTCCAATTTTTTAAGTTGGTCACCAGTGACAAAGTCATTAATTATGTTCTCGGCTCATCACAGTATCGTATAATAATAGATTTTCCTTTATCAGCTTTTATGATTGTCGCGCTCTTATCGGTGAATTTCTTTTTCATTTGTCTTGTCAGATTTTTTTCTCGTAGAGATTTTTTTATTTACATTTGGCTTCTTACAAGCACAGAATATTTTTTATTCTTTGCAACTAACCATACAAAGTAATCCTGGTCAACAACTGGAAGGAAATTTACAGCCTTTTCGGCTTCTGATGCTGAAATTTTAATCCAGTTTTTCCGTTTATAATTTAAATTGTACTTCAATATTTTGTTGTGTATGACGGAACTAATTTAAGTGTATTTATAATCTTTGTACGCAGCCAGCCTTGGTTAAATTTGAAGAAGTTGGAATGAAATTTGATTCATATGGCTATAGAACTGGACTAGTTACTTTGGTCATGCCAAGGGAGACGTGTGATAGGATACATTTGATACGAGACACACTAAATTACACCAAACCTGAGGTATTTTATATAAATGAATAAGTAAGGTTTGGAATTAAGTCACATGCAGACCAAAGGATGAACATTTGCAACTAATAAAAGTTTTGATGTTTTTAAAAGTTACTATAACTACAACAATGAGCATATATTTACCAAACCTTTGTATTGTATGTGATAAAGTTTGTTTGTTTACCCAGACGGTTCCCTAAACCTCGTGTCTAGCGCATGTAGGTGTGATTTTTACCACAAGGAGAAATATATATTTATTCCATCCATAAATAAATTCCGCGAAATTTTACGTTCTGGGTTCACGCCCCTGCAAAACTGGGTGGTTTGTAGGTTCATGAAAGAAGAAATCCAAACAAACCTGTTATAAATCATTAATATTCTTTTCGAACTAAATAAGTTTATCTAATTATTTTGATTTTCCAAATTTTTCTCTTCAAAAATATTTTACGAAATACAAATATTTATAATTAAATGTGTAAATATTTTGTATTTTCGTTTTGTTTTATTTCATTTTACTCCTACATACCCTGCAGTACTAATTTCTATATAATAATTATATTAAACCATTTACACTACTGAACTAGATTTCAGTACTAGTTGCAACACTCAGACACACATATACATATATATCTGCTTTACATTTGATTCAAACCACGGCAAAACTTCTGACTTTCTGTGAATACATACAGAATACCCACGCATTAGTAATAACGTAGTTTCTCTATTATTATGAATGATAATAATTTTGGTCCATATATTATATGATTTATTACACGTCGCTGAAATTGGCCCATATCGATCAAGTACGAGCATACAAAATGCTGTTATGAGAATACATAAAACCACATACTCATAAAATACACTGCCCCTCCTATAAAAGGAGACTATAGTGAAGATAGATAACTATCGAGAAATCTGATTTACGTTATAAGCCCAAACATAGTTAACAGCATGTCATATTTTATTTAGTCCTAGACATATAATATAATTTACTGTGTGCGTGGTTTAACATTAGCTGCTGTTCACGTGTTGAATTATTACACTTCCATTGTTGCATAACATATATATATATATATATATATATATATATATATATGTCACATAAAACAAGAAAGAGCCGCATCTTAAATCCTCTATATTTCTGTGGGGTGATTACACACTTAAACACT
>Ga0136643_10001070_pt1 | contig 32424 bp, 41 predicted proteins | sample TergutLab28metaG_FD_96883 | JGI IMG/M metagenome (GOLD analysis project Ga0136643, IMG submission 96883) | Labiotermes labralis P1 segment gut microbial communities from Petit-Saut dam, French Guiana - Lab288 P1 (version 3) (version 3) | ecosystem: Host-associated > Arthropoda: Insects >...
TACAGTCTGTCTCATTTCCACACGGATCCAATCGCCCATTTTATTACTTGTGTGTTGCTCAGGTACTGTCTATATCATTTCCAAACAGTTACATTCGCCCCTGATATTACCGGTATGTTGCTCAAGTATTGTCTGGCTCATTGCCAAATAGTTCAATTCGCTCCTGCTATTACCGGTATGTTGCTCAGATACTGTCTGTATCTTTTCCGATGGGTTACAGTCGCCCCTGCTATTACATGTATATTGCTCAGAGTACTGTCTGTATCATTTCCAAAGAGTTACAGTCGCCCCTGCGATTACCGGTATGTTGCACAGATATTGTCTTTCTCATTTCGAAACTGATACAAGTCGCCCCTGATATTACGGGTATGTTGCTCAGGTAGTGTATGTATCATTCCCAAACAGTACTATTCGCCCCTGTTATTACCGGGATGTATCTCAGGTACTGTCGGTCTCATACCTAAACAGATCGATTCGCCACTCCTACTTCCGGTATGTTGCTCGGGTGCTGTCTGTATCATGACCAAAGTGTTCCATTCGCCCCTCTTCTTACCGGGATTTTGCTGAGGAACTGCCTCACTCATTTCAAAACAATTCCTTTCGCCCATGTTATTACCGGTATGTTTTTCACGTAGTATCTGTCTCATTACCAAAGAGTTCCAGTCGCCCCTGCTATTACCAGAATGTTGCCTCGGGATTATCTGTATCATTCCAAAATATTTCCATTCGCCCACTTATTACCGGTATCTTGCTCAGGTACTGTCTGTCTCGTTCCCAAAATGTCCCATTCGCCCCTGCTTAGAGCGGTATGTCCCTTAGGTACTGTATGTCTCTTTTCCAAAATTTTCAATCCACATCCTATTACCGGAATGTTGCTTAGGTACTGTCTGTGTCTTTTCCAAACAATTCCATTCGCCCCTAATATTGCCGGTATTTTGCACAAGTTATGTCTGTCTCAAATCCACACAATAACATTCGCCTCTGCTATTACCGGTATGTTGCTCGGGTAGTGTCTGTATCATTTCCAAACGCTTCCAGTCGCCTCTGCTAATACCGGTATCTTACTCAGGTATAGTCTAGTCTTATTTGCAAACAGTCAAGTCGCACCTTTTATTACCGGTAAGTTGCTCAGCTACTGTCTGTATCATTTCCAGTCGGCCCTGCTATTACTGGTATGTTGCTAAGGTAATGTCTCTTTCATTTCCAAACAAATACATTCGCCGCTGCTATTACCAGTAATTTGCTCAGGTACTCTATGTCTCAATTCCAAACATTTCCAATCGCATATTCTATTACCGGTATGTTGCTCAGGTACCGTCTGTCTCATTTCCAAACTGTTTCAATCGCACCTGCTATTACCGGTATGTTGCGCAGGTACTGTCTGTCACATTTGCAACGATTCCAGTCGCCCTTGATATACCGGTATATGGATCAGGTACTGTGAGTATAATGTCCAAACAATTCAAGTCGCCCATGCTATTACAGGTATATTGCTCCGGTACGGACTTTATCATTTCCAAACGGGTCCAGGTGCCTCTGCTATTACTGGTATGTTTCTCACGTATTGTCTGTATCATTCCCAAACAGTTCCAGTCGCCCGTGCTATTACCGGTATGTTGCTTAGGTATCCCCTGCCTCATTTCCAAAAGTCAGATTCGCCCCTGCTGTTACTGGTATGTTGCTCAGTTATTGTCCATATAATTTCCAAATATTTCCAGTCGCCCCTCCTATTTCCGGTATGAAGCTCAGGTATTATCTGTCTCATTTCTAAATAGTTTTATTCGACCTTGCTATTAGCGGTATGATGTTCAGGTACTGCCTGACACTTTTCCAAGCAGTTTCATTCGACCCTGCTTTTACGTTTATGTTGCTCAGATACTGTCTTTCTCATTTCCGAAGTTTTCGATTGGCCCCTGCTATTAACGGTATGTTGCTTATGTACTGTCAATATCATTTCCAAACAGTTTCATTCGCCCCTGTTATTATCGGTATATTGGTCATGTAATGTGTGTATCATTTCCAGGATGTTCCATTGGCCCCTTTTATTACCGGCACATTCCTCAGGTATTGTCTACCTCATTTCTAATCAGTTCCATTCGCCTCTGCTTATACCGGTAATTTGCTCAGGACTCTCTGTCACAATCCAAGCGGTTCTATTCGCCCCTGTTACGACCGGTATTTTTCTCTGGTAGTGTCTGTATCATTTCCAAACCGTTCCAGTCGCCCCTGCTATTACCGATATGTTGCTCAGTTATTGTCGGTCTCATTTCCAAACTGTTCCAAGTCGCCCTACTGTTACCTGTATGTTGCTTAGGTACTGTCTTTATCATTCCAAATAGTTTCATTCGCCCCCGTTATTTCCGGTATTTTGCTCGGATACTGTCTGTAACTTTTCCAAACGTATCTATTGGCCCCCGCTATTACCAGTATGTTGCTCAGATACTGTCAATCTCATTTCCAAACATTTCCATTCGCCCGTGCTCTTACCGGTATGTTGCTCAAGTACTATCAGACTCATTTCCAAACAGTTTCAGTCGACCTTGCTAATACCGGTATGTTGTACATGTAATGTCTTTCTCGTTTCCAAACAGTTCCATTCGGCCATGCTATTAACGGTATATTGCTCAGATACAGTCTGTCCATTTACAAACAGTTTCAGGCGCCCCTGCTATTACCGGTGTGTTGCTCAGATACGATATCTATCATTTCCGAATATTTTCAGACGTGCGTGCTAGTACAGGTGTTTTCCTCAGGTACGAACTCACTCATTTCCATACAGTTCAAGTCGCCTCTGTTATTACTGGTATGTTGCCCAGGTACTGTCTCTCTCATTTCAAAACAGTTCCATTCGCCCCTATTATTGCCGGTAAGCTGCTCAGGTATTCTGTGTCTCATTTCCAAACAGTTATATTCGCCCCTGCTATTACAAGTAATTTGCAAACGTTCTCTCTGCATCATTTCTATACAGTTCCAGTCGCCTCTAGTATTACGGGTATGTTTCTCGGGTACTTTCTGTACCATTTCCAAACGGTTCCACTCGCCCCTACTAATACCGGTATTTTGCTAATTTAGAGTCTATCTCATTTCCGTACAGTTCCAGTCGCGCATTTTGTTACAGGTATGATGCTCTCGTTCTGCCCGTAACATATCCATAGAATTCCAGTCGCCCTTGCTATTACCGGTATCTTGCGCAGGTACTGTATGTCTCATTCCAAAACAGTTCCAATCGCCCCTGCTATTACCGGTGTGTTGTTCAGGTGCAGCCTGTCTCATTTCCAAACACTTCCAGTATCCCCTAATATTACCGGTATGTTAAAAAATTACTGTCTCTATCATTTCCAAACAGTTCCATTCGCCCCTGCTATTACAGTTTTTTTGCTTCGGTACTCTCTGTCCCATTTCCAAACTGTTCTCGTCATCCCAGATAATGCCGTTATGTTGCTCAGGTACTCTCTTTATCATTTACAATCAGTTCCTGTCGACCCTGCTATTACCGGTATGTTGCTCAGTTACTGTCTGTCTCCTTTCCAAAGAGTTACATTCGCCCCTGCTTTTACAGGCATATTGCTCATGTACTGTCTATATCATTTCTAAAGTGTTCCAATCGCCCTTGTTATTACCGGTATGTTGCTCAGTTATTGTCTGTCTCATTTCCAAATATTTCCAAGTCGTCCCTGATTTTTCGGTATGTTGCTCAGGTACTGTATGTAACATTCAAAATTATACCTTTCACCCCTTCTATTACCGGGATGTTTCTCAGATACTCTCTGCCTCATTTCTAATCATTTCCAGTAGCCCCTGCTATTACCGGTATCTTGCTCAATTACTGTCTGTATCATTCCCAAATTATAACATTCGCCCCTGCTTTACAGGAATTTTTCTCAAGTACTGCCTGTCTCATTTCAAAATAGCTCCATTCGTCCCTGTTTTTACCGGTATAATGTTCAAGGACTGTCCTTCTCATTTCCAAACATTTCCAGTCGCCCATGCTCTTACCGGTATGTCGCTGAGATATTGTCTCTCTCATTTCCAAACATTTCCAATCGCGCCTCCTATTACCGGTCTTTTCCTCAAGTCTTGTCTGAATCATTTCCAAATATTTCCATTCGACCCTGCTATTACCGGTATTTTATTTAAGTTATGTCTGTCACACTTCCATACAGTTCCAGTCGCCTCAGCTATTACCGGTAGGTTTGAGGGTAGTGTCTGTATCATTTCCAAACGCCTCCAGTTGCCCCTGCTAATATCGGTATGTTGCTCAGGTTCAGTCTGTCTCATTTCCACACAGTTCCCATCGACACTTTTATTACCGGTATGTTGCTCAGGTACAGTCCGTATCATTTCCATACAGTTCCAGTCGGCCCTGCTCTTACCGGTATGTTGCTCATTTACTGTCTCTTTCATTTCCAAACAGTTCCAGTCGCCCCTGTTATTACCAGTAATTTGCTCAGTTACTCTCTGCCTCAATTCCAAACAATTACTTTCGCCCCTACTATTACCGGTATGTTGCTCAGTTACTGTCTTTCTTATTACCAAACAGTTCAATTGGCCACTACTGTTGCCGGTATGTAGCTCAGGTAGTGTCTGTTTCATCCCCAAGATTTCCATTCGCCCCTGATATTACCGGTATGTTGCTCAGTTACAGATTTCACATTTCTAAAATTTCCAGTCGCCCCTACTATTACCGGTATTTTGCACAGTTTCTGTCCGTCTCATTTCCATACATATCCGTTCGCCTCTGCTATTACCGGTATGGTGCTCGGTTACTGTCTGTATAATTTACAAACATTTGCATTGGCCCCTGCTAATAACGGTATGTTGCTATGGTAGAGTCAGTCCCATTTCCACACACTTTCATTCGCCCTTTTTATTACCGGGATGTTGCTCAAGTACTGTCCTTATCAATTCTTTACTTATCCATTCGCCCCGACTATTACCAGTATGTTGCTAAGGTACTTTTTTCTCATTTCCAAAAGGATTCAGTCGCCCTTGCTATTACCGGTATGTTGCTCAGGTACTGCCTGTCTCTTTTCAATACAGTTAAAGTCGCCCTTGCTATTATCGGTATGTTGCTCAGGTACTGTCTTTCTCATTTCCAAACATTTCCAGTCGACCCTGCTATTACCTGTATTTTCCTCATTTTCTCTCTCTCTTATTTTAAAACAGTTCCCATCTCCACTGCTAATTCCGGTCTATTGCTCAGTTAATGCCTTTATCATTTCCAAACTTTTCCATTCGCCCCTGGTATTACCGGTATGTTGCTTTGGTACTGTGTTTCCCATTTTCATTTAAATTCATTCCCCCTGCTATTACGGGTTTGTTGCTCAGGTACTCTCTGCTACATTTCCGAACAGTTTTAGTCGCTCCTCTTATTACCGGTAGGGTGTTTATGTACTGTCTGTTTCATTTCCAAACAGTTATATTCGCTCCTGCTATTAGCGGTGTTTTGCTCAGATATTGTCTGTCTCATTTCCAAACAGTTCCAAGACGCCCCTGCTATTACCGGAATGTTACTCAAGTTCTGTCTGTATCAGTCCCAAACAGTTCCACTCTCTACTATTATTATCGGTATGTTGTCCGGTATTGTCTGTCTCATTTCCAAACAGTTCCAGTCGCTTCTTCTATTACCGGTATGTTGCAAAGTTATTGTCAGCCACATTTTCAAACAATTCAAAATCGCCTATGCTATCACCGATATTTTGCACGGGTACTGTCTGTATCATTTCCATAGAGTTCCCGTCGAACCTGCTATTACCTGTATGTTGCTCATGTATTGACTGTCTCATTTCAAAACAGTTTCAAGTCTCCCCTGCTATTACCGGTATGTTGCTCAGGTATTGTCAGTATCATCCCAAACATTTCCATTCGCTCGTCTTATTACTTTATGTTGCTCAGATACTGACTCTATCAAGTCCAAAGAGTACTAGTCACCTCTACCATCACATGTGTTCTGCTCAGATGGTGTTTGTATCGTTTCCAAACAGTTCCAATCGCCAAAGCTATTACCGGTATTTTAAACACATACTGTTTCTGTAATTTCCATACAGTTCCAGTCGCCTCTGCTACAACACATATGTTCCTCGGGTACTGTCTTTATCATTTACAAACAGTTTCAGTCGCAATTTTGTTACCAGTATTTTGCTCTGGTACAGTCCATATCATTTCCAAACCATTCCAGTCGCCCCGGCTATTATCTGTATGTTGCTCAGGTACGGTCTGTCTCATTTCCAAACGGTTCCAGTCGCCTTTCTTTTAACGGGATTTTTCTCACGAAATGTTTGTCTCAAATCCAAACATTTCCATTCGCCCCTGATTTTTCCGTTATGTTGCTCGAGTCCTATCTGTATCATTTCCAAACAGTTATATTCGCCCCTGCTATTACCTGTATTTTGCTCAGATTATGTCTGTCTCATTTCCAAACATTTCTTTTGCCCCTGTCATTAACGGTATTTTGTTCAGATACTGTCTCTTATCATTTCCAAACATTTCCATTAGCCCCTGTTATTAACGGTATGTTGATTAGTTATTGTCCGTCTAATTTCCACGCAATTCAAATCGCCTCTGCTCTTACCGGTATGTTGCTCAGTTATTGCCGGTCTGAATTACAAACAGTTCAAAGTCGCCCTTGCTAATACTGGTATGTTGTTCAGATACTGTCTGTATCATTCCCAAACAGTTTCAGTCGCCCTTGCTGTAACAGGTTTGTTGCTGTGGTATGGTCTGTCTCATTACCAAACAGTTCCAATTCTCCCCTGCTACTACCGGTAAGTTGCTCAGATAATGTCTGCATCATTCCCAAACAGTTTCAGTCGCCCCTGCTGTTACAGGTTTGTTGCTGTTGTATGGTCTGTCTAATTACCAAACAGTTCCAATTCTCCCCTGCTATTACCGGTATGTTGCTAAGGTACTGTCTGTATCATCCCAAACAGTCCATTCGACCCTGTCATTACTGTATCTTGCTCAGGTACTGTATGTACCATCCAAAAGAGTTTCATTCGCCCATTCGTTCCTTTTACTACTGTATGTTCCTCAGATGCTGTTTGTATCATTTGCAAACAGTTCCAAATGCCCATTCTATTACCGGTATTATAATCAAATACTGTCTGTTTCATTTCCATACAGTTCGATTCGCCTCTGATATTACCGGTATGTTGCTCGTGTATTGTTTTTATCGTTTCCAAACGGTTTCAGTCGGTCTTCCATTACCCTTATGTTGCTCAAGTACTGTCTGTCTCATTTCCAAACTATTCCAATCGCCCCTGCTATTACCGGTATTTTGCTCTGGTACTGTCCTGTCATTTCTAAACTATTTCCAGTCGCCAATGCTATTACCGGTATTTTGATTAGGTACTGTCTGTCTCAATTCCATACAGTTCCAATCGCCTCTGCTATTAACGGTATGTTGCTTGGGTACCGTTTGTATCATTTTCAAATTGTTCCAGTCACCACTGTTATTACGGGTATGTTGCTCACCAACTACCTCTCTCATTTCCAGACAGTTCTATTCGCCCCTGCTATTACCGGGATGTTGCTCAGATAGTTACTGTATCATTTCCGTACATTTTCAGTCGCACCTCCTCTTACGAGTTTGTTGTCAGGTACTGACTTTCTTATTTCAATAGAGTCCCATTCACGCTTTTATTACAGGTATGTTGCTCAGGTTCTCTCTGTCTCGTTTCCGAAAACTTCCAGTCGACCCAGCTATTACCGGTATGTTGTCCAGTTACTGTCTGTTTCATTTCAAAAGAGTTGCAATTGACCCTGCTATTACCGGTATTTTGCGCAGATATTATCTCGCTTATTTCCAAACAATTCCCATCACACCTGCTATTACCGGTATGTTGTTTAGATACTGTCTGTATCATTTCCATACATTTTCATTTGCCCCTCCTTTTTCCGGTATGTCGCTCAGGTTATGTCTCTCTCAAATCCAAACTGTTCCAGTCGCCCTTGCTAATACTGGTATTTTGCTCATGTAATGTTTATATCATTTCCAAAGAGTTCCAGTCGCCCCTGCTACTACCGGTATGTTGCTCATGTACTGTCTGTCTAATTTCCAAACAGCTACAGTCACCCCTTCTATTACCGGGATTTTGCCCATGTACTGTATGAATCATTTCCAAATAGTTCCTGTCGCCTCTGCTATTATCGGGATATGGCTCAAGTACTGTCTCTCACACTTCCAAACAGTTCCAGTCGCCCAAGCTAATACCGGTTTATAGCTCATGTACTGTATAAATCATTTCCAAACCTTGCCAGTCTCACCTGCTATTACCGGAATTTTGTTCATGTACTGTCTGTGTCATTTCCAAACATTTCCAGTCGACCCTGCTACTACCGGTATGTTGCAAAAGGTGTTTCTCTCTCATTTCCAAACAGTTCAATTCGCCTCTTCTATTACCGGTATTTTGCTTAGTTACTCTATGTCTAATTTCCAAACAGTGACATTCGCCCTCGCTATTACCGGTATGTTGCTCAGGTACTGCCTCTATCATTTGCAAACCGTTCCATTCGCCCCTGCTATTACAGGAAAGTTGCTCAGGTACTGTCTCTATCGAATCCAATCTGGTCCAGTCGTCGCTGCTATAACCGGTATGTTGCTCAGGTACAGTCTCTCTCATTTACGAACATTTCGAATAGCCCCTGCTATTACCGGTATGTTGCTCAGCTACTGTCTTTCTAAATTCCAAACATTTCCACACGCCCCTGCTATTACCGTTATATTGCTCAAGTACTGTCAATCAAATTTCGAAACAGTTCCATTGGCCACTGATATTAAATGTAAATTTCTCAGGTACTGTCTGTTTCATTTCCAATCTGTACCAGTCGCCCCTGTACTACCGGTATATTTCTCAGGTACACTCTCTCTCATTTACAAACAGTTCCAGTCGCCCCTGTTATTACCGGTGTGTTGCACAGTTGCTATATGTATCATTTCCAAACGGTAACTATCGCCTATGCTATTTCCGGTACTTTGCTCAGGTACTGTCTCTATCATTCGCAAACTGTCCCATTCGCCATTGTTACTACATGTATTTTGCTCAGTTATTGTCTGTATCATTTCCAGGCTGTTCTAGTAGCCCCTTTTATTAGCGGTATATTGTCCAGGTATTGTCTGTCTCATTTTCAACTAGTACAAATTCGCCCTGCTCTTACCGGTGTGTTGGTTAGGTACTGTCTGTATTATGACCAAAGTTTCCTTTCGCCTCTGTTATTACCGGAATGTTTCTCAGGTACTGTCTGTCTCATTTCCAAACAGTTACATTCGCACCTGCTATTACCGGTATTTTCCTCAATGATTGTCTCATTTCCAAAAGTTAAATTTCGCCCCTGCTATTACTGGAATGTTGTTCTCATACTATCTGTATAATTCCCAAACTGTTCAATTCGCCCCTGTTATTTCTGGTATGTTGCTCTGTTACTGTCTGTCTCCTTCCAAACAATTCAAGTCGCCCCTGCTATTACCGGTATGTTGCTGATATACAGTCTGTCTCATTCCAAAACTTCTAGTCGCCCCTCCTATTACCGGTATGTAGCTCAGGTACTGTCTGTCTAATTTCCATACATTTTCAGTCGCCTCTGCTTTTACCGGTGTGTTGTTCGAGTACTGTCTGTATCATTTCCAAACAATTCCTTTCGCTCCTTATAATAATGATATATTACTAAGGTACAGTCTCTCTCTCATTTCCACACAGTTCAGTCGTCAATTTTATTACCTTTGTGTTGCTCAGGTACTGCCTTATTATTTCCATGCAGTTCCAATCGCCCCTGCTATTGCCGGTATATTACTCATGTACTGTCTGTCTCAAATCCAAACAGTTCATATTGCCCCTGCTGTTACCGGTATGTTGCGCAGGTTCTGCCTGTCTCATTTCAAAAAATTTTCAATCGCCCTTGCTATTATCGGTATGTTGCTCAGGTGCTATTTTTTCATTTCCAAACAGTTACATTCGCCCGTGCTATTACCAGAATTTTACTCAATTTCACTCTGTCACATTTCCAAAGAGTTCCCGTCACCCTTGCTAATACCGGTCTATTGCTCTAATGCTGTTTGTATCATTTCCAATCATTTCCAGTCGCCCCTGCAATTACCGGTGTGTTTCTCAGGTTCTGTGTTTCTCATTTCCATACAGATACATTCGCCCCTGCTCTTACGGTTGGGTTTCTCAGTTATTGTTTTTAACATTTCCGAACATTTCCAGTCGCCTCTGCTGCTACTGGTATGGTACACGTGTACTGTCTGTCTCATTTCCATACTGTACCAGTCTCCCCTGCATTACCGGTATTTTGGTCATGTTTTGTCTGTCTCATTTCCAAACAGTTCCAAATCGCCCCAGCTTTTACTGCTATGTTGATCAGGTAGTGTCTGTATCATTTCCAAACAATTCCATTCGCCTCTGTTATTACCCGTATGATTCTCAGTTTCTGTCTGTCTCATTTCTAAACAGTTACTCTCGACCCTGCTATTACCGGTATTTTGTTCATGTACTGTCTGTATTATTCCCAAACAGTCCCATAGATCCTAATGTTATTGGTATGTTACTCAGGAACAGTCTGTCTCATTTCAAACAGTTCCATTGTCTCTTGTTATTACCGGTATATTGTTGAGGTACTGTCTATCTCATTTCCTAAGAGTTTTAGTCGTCCTTTTATTACTGGTATTTTGCTCATATACTGTCTGTATCATCACCAAAAATTTCCATTCGCCCTTGCGTTTACGGTTTTTTGCTAATTTACTGTCTTTATCATTTCCAACCAGTATAATTCGCCCCTGCTATTACCGGTATGTTGCTCATATATTGTCTGTCTCAATTCCAAACAGTACCAATTCGCCCCCGCTATTACCTGTATTGTCTATATCTATTTCAATCATTTTCATTTGCCCTTTTTATTACTGGAATGTTGTTCAGGAACTGTCTCTCTCATTCCCAAACAGTTCCTCTCGCTCCTGCAATAACCGGAAATTTGTTCATATATTGTGTCTCATTCACAAACAGCTCCAGTCACCCATCCTATTACCGCTATGTCGCTCAGATACTGTCTCTATCATTTCTAATCATTGCAAGTCGCCTCTGCTAATACCGATATATTGCTTAGGTAGTGTCTTTCACATTACCCTACAGTTCTTGTCGCCCACGCTATTACCGATATGTTTCTCATATACTGCTATATAATATCAAAACAGTTCCAGTCGCCCATTGTATTACCGGTATGTTCCTCAGGTACGGTCTATCTCATTTCCAAACAGTTCCAATCGCCCCTGCTGTTACCAGTATTTCGCAAAAGTACTGTCTCTCATTTCCAAACAGTTTCTGTTGCCCCGTCTCTTAAAGGTATGTTTCTTACGTACTGTCTGTCTGATTTCCAAACACTTCAATTCGCCCCTGCCATTACCGGTATGTTGCTGATTTACCCTTCTCTCTAATTTCCAAACAGTTCCACTCGCCCCTACTATTACCGGTGTGTGGCTCAGTTACAATGAGTCTAATTTCCAAACACTTCCAATCGCCCTTGCCATTACCTGTATGTTTCTCTGGTAATCTTCGTCTCATTTCCGAACATTTCAACTCGCCCCTGCTATAACAGTCTGTTGCTCAGTTACTGTTTTTATCATTTCCAAACGGTTCCATTCGCCCATGCCATTACAGGTACGTTGTTCAGGTACTTTCTCATTTCCAAACAGTTCCAGCCGCCCTTTCTATTACCGATATGTTGATAAGATAGTGTCTGTCACATTACCAAACATTACCAGTCTCCCTTGCTATTACCGATATATTGCTGAGATCCTGTCTCTATAATTTCGAAAAAGTTACATTCGCCCATGTGTTACCGGTATGTTGCTCAGGTACTGGGTGTATTTTTTCCACACATTTACATTCGCGCCTTCTATTACCGGTAGGTTGCTCAGTTACTGGCTGTCATATTTCCAAAGATTTCCATTCGACCCTGCTATTATCGGTATGTTGCACATTTATTGTCTCTTCCATTTCATACAGTTCCAGTCGCACCTGCTAATACGGGTATGTTGCTCAGGTACTGCCTCTCTCATTTCCAAACGGACATTTTCGCCCCTGCTAATACCGGTATGTTGCTCAAGTACTGTCTGTCTCATTTCCAAACTGTTCCGGTCGCATCTGCTATTACCGGTAAGTTGCTCACGTCCTGTTTGCATAATTCCCAAACAGTTCCATTCGCCCTTGCTATTAATGGTATATTGCTCACGTACTGCCTGTATCATTCCCAAAGTGATCCAGTCGCCCTTACTATTACTGGTGTGTTGCTTAGGTTGTACCTGTATCATTTCCGAGCACTTCCAATCGCCCCTTCTTGTACCTGTATTTCGATCAGGCTTTGTGTCTTTCATTTTCATACAGTTTCATTTGCCTGTACTATTACAGGTATGTTGCTCGGTACTGTCTCTATCATTTCCATACAGTTCCAGTCGCCCCTGCTATTACAGGTATATTGCTCAGCTACTGTCTGTCTCATTTCCAAAAATTTTTAATTCGCCCCTGCTATTCCAGGTGTTTTGCTCAGATAGTCTCTGTGTAATTTCCTACAGTTTCATTCGACCCGCTAATACCGGTAAGATGCTCAGGTACCGTCTGTTTCATTTCCAAACATTCCCATTCGCCCCTGATATTACAGGTATTTTGCTCAGGTTCTGTCTGGATCATTTCGGAACATTTTCAATCGACACTGCTATTACCAGTATTTTTTCAGGTACTGTCTCTCTCATTCCCAAAGCGTTCCAGTCGCCCCTGCTATTACCGTTATTTTGCACAAGTACTGCATTTATCATTTCCATACATTTTCAGGCGTCCCTGCTATTTCCGGTATGTTAGTTAGATTCTGCCTGTCTCATTTCCAAACAGTTCGATTCGCCCTAAATATTATTGGTATTTTCGCAGATACTGTCTCTCTCATTTCCAAACCGCTCCATTCATCCCTGCTAATACCGATATGTTGTTCAGGTACTGTCTGTTTCATTTCCAGAAAGTTCCAGTCACATCTGCTTATGCACGTATACTGTCAAGTATTGTCTCTCACATTTCTTTACAGTTCTAGTAGCCACGCTATCAGCGGTATGTTGCTCACGTATTGTCCGTATCATTTCCATACAGATCGAGTCGCCCCTGCCATTACAGGTACTTTGAACATTTTCTGTCTATCTCATTTCCAAACAGTTCCAGTCGCCCTTTCTATTACCGGTATCTTGTTAAGTACTGTCTTTCTCACTTCCAAAAATTCCATTCGCCCCTGCTATTAACGGTATGTTGCATATTTATTGCCTGTATTGTACACATACTGTTTTAGTCGCCCCTGCTACACCCGGTATGTTGCTCAGGTACTGTTTCTATCAATTTCAAAGTGATTCAGTCTTCCCTGCTATTACCGGTATGTTGCTCATCTACTGTCTGTCTCATTTCCAAACAGTTCCAATCGCCCTTCTATATCCAGTATGTTGCTCAGGCACTGTTTGTCTAGTTTCCAACCAGTTTTATTCGCCCCTGCTCTTGCCGGTATGTTTCTCCGATAGTGTCTGTCTCTTTTCCAAACAGTTCCATTCGCCACTTTATTACTTGTATGTTGCTCAGATATTGTAAACAGTTTCATTCGCCCTTGCTATTACCCGCGTGTTGCACAATACTTTATGTATCAACTCCAAACGGTTCCACCCGCCCCTGTTCTTACTGGTATGTTGCTCAGGTACTGTCTACCTCATTCCCAAACAGTTCCAGTCGCCCTTGCTCTTACCGGTACGTTAATCCGTTACTCTCTGTCTAATTTCCGAACGATTCCTTTAGCCCCTGCAATTAGTGTTATGTTGCTCCAGGTCCGTCTGTCTTTTCCAAACAGTTCCAGTCGCCCCTGCTATTACCGGTATTTTGCTTAGGTACTGTATCTCTCATTTCAAATAAATTCTATTCGCCACTGTTATTACTGGAATGTTGCTCAGGTAGTGTCTGTCTAATTTCCAAACAGTTCCGTTCGCCCCTTCTATTACCGGTATGTTGCTCATGTACACACTGTATCATTTCCAAACAATTCCTGTCTCCCCAACCATTACCGGTGTGTCGATCAGGTACGGAATATCTCAATTCCAAAGAGTTCCAGTAGCCCCTGCTCTTACGGGTATGTATATCATGTAATGACTGCCTCATTTCCATACATCTCCAGTCACCCTCGCTCTTACCAGTATGTTGCTCAGGTACTGTCTGCCTCGTTTCCGAACAGATCCAGTCGCCCCTGCTATTACCGGTATGTTGCTCAGGTGCTCTCTGTCTCATTTCCAAATATTTTCTTTCGCCCCTATTCTTACCTTTATTGTTCAGTCTCTGCATGCCTCATTTCTAAGCAGTTCCAACCGTCCCTGATATTAGCGGTATTTTCTCAGATAATGACTCTCTCATTTCCAAAGAGCTACATTCACAGCTGCTATTATATTTATGTTGCTCCGGTAGTGTCTGTATCATTTCCAAACATTTCCAGTCGCCCCCAATATTAGGGAAATTTGGTCAGGTAATCTCTATATCTTTTCCAAACGGTTCCAGTCGCCCCTGCTGTTACCGGTATGTTGCTAAGGTACTGTCTGTATCATTCCCAAACAATTCTATTCGTACCAGCTCTTACCGGTATGTTGATTAGGTATTCACTGGCTCATTTGCAAAGAATAACAGTCGACCCTGCTATTATCGGTATGTTGCTCAGTTATTGTCTGTGTTCATTTCGAAATAGGTACATTCGCCCTTGCTGTTATCGGTATGTTTACCTGGTAATGTCTGCCACATATCCAGAGAGTTCCAGTCGCCCCTGCTATTACCGGTATGTTACTCATGTACTGTCTCTCTCATTTCCAAAGAATTCCTGTAGCCCCAGATGTTAGCAATATTTTGCTCAGGTACTCCCTCTGTCATTTCCAAACAGTTCCCATCACACTTGCTATTACAGTTCTATTGCTCAGGTATTTTCTGTATCATTTCCAAATATTTCCATTCGCCCCTGCAATTAGTGGTATGTTGCACATGTAATATCCCACTAATTTCCATGCATTCTCAGCCGTCCCTGCTATTATCGGTATGTTGATCATTTACTGTGTATATCATTTCCAAACAGTTCCAGTCGACCTTACTATTACCGGTATGTCGCTCAGGTACAGTCTCTCTCATTACCAAACATTTTCACCAGCCCTTGCTATTACGGGTAAGAATCTCAGGTACTGTCTGTCTCACTTCCAAAGAGATCCAGTCGCCCATGCTATTACCGGTATGTTGCTCACGTACTGTCTATCGCATTTCCAAACAAATCCAGTCGCCAATTCTATGAAAGGATTGGTGCTTTTATACAATCTGTCTCATTCCCAAACAGTTCCATTCGCCCCTGCTATAATCGGTATGTTACTCAGTTACGGTCTGTCTCATTTCTAAACAGTTCCATTCGACGCTGTTATTATCGATATCCTTCTAAGGTACACTCAATCTAAATTCCAAAACTCACTCGCACCTGCTATTACCGGTATTTTGCTCAGATACTGTCTGCTCATTTCCAAGCAGCTCCAGTCAAACTTGCTATTACCGTTTAGTTGCTCAAGTATCATAACCAAACAGTTCCTTTTGCCCTACTATTACAGCTAAATTTCTCAGTTACTCTTTGTATCGTATCCAAACGGTTCCAGTAGCCCTCGCTCCAACCGGTATATTGCTCAGGTTCTGCCTCTATCATTTCCAAACTGTTACAGTCACCCATCCTATTACCGGTTTGTTGCTCACGTACTGTCTGTCTCAATGTCAAAGATATTCATTCGCCCATGTATTACCGGAAATTTGTTCAGTTACTGTCTCTCTCATTTCCAAAGAGTTCCATACGCACCTGCTATTAACGGTATGTAGTTCAGTTACTGTCACTCTTATAACCAAAGAGATCCATTCGTCCCTGCTGTTACCGGTATGTGGGTCACGTACTGTCCCAGTCATTTCCAACTTATTCCAGTCGCCCCTGCTATTATCGGCATTTTGCTAGGTTACTGTATGTTTAATTTCCAAACAGTTCCTGTCGCCCGTGCTATTACCGTTATGTTGCCCAGGTACTCTATGTCTAATTTCCAAACAGACTTAATCGCCCCTAATATTTCCGGTCTATTGCTCAAGTACTCTCTTTCTCATTTCCAAATATTTCCAGTCGTCCCTGCTATTACCGGTATGTAGCTCATGTGACTTTTTTTCTCATTTGCAAATAGTTGCAGTGGCCCCTGTTATTACCTCATTGTTACTCATGTACTGTCTGTATCAATTCCAAACTTTTCCAGTTGCCACTTCTCTTACCGATTTTATGCTACGGTACTTAATGTCTCATATCCAAACAGTTGCAATCGCCCCTCCTATTACCGGAATGTTGCTCAGGTATTGTCTGCCTCATTTCCATAGGTTCCTATCGCCCCTGCTACTACCGGTATATTGCTCATGTATTGTCTGTCTCATTTCCAAACAGGTCTATGTCGCTCCTGCTATTACCAGTATGTTGCACAGGTACTGTCTATATCATTCCCAAACAGTTTCATTTGACCTATAATTACCGGTATATTTCTCATGTACTATCTGTCTCAGTACTAAACAATTCCATTCGCCCCTGCTTTTACTCGTATATTGCTCAGGTACTGCCCGTATCATTCCCAAACAATCTATTCGCACCTGGTGTTACCGGTATGTTGATCGTGTTAAGTCTGTCTCATTTCCAAACAGCAACATTCGCCCCTGCTTTTACAGGTATGTTGCTAAGTTATTGTCTGTCTCATTTCCAAATAGTTCCATTCGCCCTTGCTGTTATCGGTATGTTGCTCAAGTACTCTCGGTATCATTTCCAGAGTTTTCCATTCGCCCTGCTATTACCGGTATGTTACTCGTGTACTTATTGTGCCATTTCCAAATAAATACAGTCGCCCCTGCTATTAGCTCTATTTTACTCAGGTACTCCCTCTGTCATTTCCAAACAGTTCCCTTCAACCTTGCCATTTCCGGTATATTGCTCAGGTATTTTCTAAACCATTTCCAAAATTTACAGTCGCCCCTGTTATTAATGGTATGTTGCACAGGTAATATCTCTGTCATTTCCATACAGCTCCAGTCGTCCCTTCTATTACCGATTTGTTGCCCCGGTAATGTATGTAACATTTCCAAAAATTTCCATTAACCCCCACTATTACCGGTATGGTGCTCAGGTACTGTCTGTCTCATTTCCGAACAGTTCCAGTCTTCTTGCTATAACCGGTATGTTGTTAACGTACTGTCTGTTTCCTTTCCAAACAGTTTATGTCGCCCCTGCTATTATCGTTTTGTAGCTCAGGTAGAGTCTGTACCTTTTCCATACAGTTCCAGTCGCCCCTGCTATTACCGATATGTTGATCAGATATTGTTTTTCTCAATTCCAAAGGGTTTCAGTCCCCACTGCTACTGCCGATACGTTTCTCATGTACTTTCTCCCGCATTTCGAAAGATGTCCAGTTGCTCAAGCTATTACCGGCATGTTACACAGGTACTGTCTGTATCATTTCGAGACAGTTCCATTCGCCCCTATTATTACCGGTATGATGCTCATGTACTGTCTATATCATTCCCAAACTGTTGCATTCACCTCTGATATTATCGCTATATTGCTCAGGTATTGTCTGTCTCAATTCCAAAAGGTTTCATTCGCCCTTTCTATAACCGTATTTTGCTCAGTTGTTGTCTGTACCATTTCCAAAGAGTTCCATTCGCCCCTGTTATTACCGGTATATTGCTCAGGTACTGTCTGTCTCATTTCCAAAAAGATTCAATCGCCCCTGTTATTACCGGTATGTTGCTAAGGTACTGCCTGTATCATTTCCAGAACGTTCCATTCACAAATGCTATTACCGGTATGTTGATCAGGAATTGTCTGGCTCATTTCTGGTTTGTTCTTCAGGTGTTGTCTGTCTCATTTCACAAATTGCTCCATGCGCCCCTGCTATGAACGTTATGTTGCGAAAGTACCGCCTGTATCATTTCCATACACTTCCAGACGCCCTTTACGTTATGTTGCTCAGTTATTGTCTATGTCATTTCCAAACAGTTCCAAGTCGCACATGCTATTACCGGTATGCTGCTAATATACTGTCTGTCTCATTTCCAAAGGGTTCCAATCTCACCTGCTCTTAACAGTTTTTTGCTCAGGCATTATCTCTATCATTTCCAAAGAGTTTCCCTCGCTCTTGCTATTACCGGCCCATTGCTCAGGTACGGTTTTTATCATTTCCAAACATTTCCAGTCGCCCTTGCTCTTAACGGTATGTTGCACAGGTACTGTCTCTCTCTTCTCCATACAGTTTCATTCGCCACTGCTATTGCCGATATGTTGCTCAGGTACTGTCTGTAACATTTCCACACAGTTAAAATAACACCCGCTATTACAGGTATTGTGCTCTTATTGTGTGTCTCATTTCCAAACATTTCCAGTCGCCCCTGCTATCCCGCTATGTTTCTCAGGTACTGACTGTATCATTTCCAAACAGTTCCAGTCGCTCCTCTTATTACTTGTTTGTTGCTTGTGTATTATCTGTCTCATTTCCACACATTTCCAGTCGACCCTGCTATTACCGGTATGTTGCTCAGGTATTTTCTGTCTCATTTCCAAACAGTTCCAAATCCCCACTTCTATTACCTGTATGTTGCTCAGGTATTGTCTGTATCATTCCCAAACAGTTCCATGCGCCCCTCTTATTACCGGTAAGTCTCTCAGGTCCTGTCTGCATCTTTTCTAAACTTTTCCATTCGCCCCTGCTATTACCGGTATTTTGATCAGGTACTGTCACGCTCATTCCCAATCAGTTCCATTCGCCCATGTTATTACCAGTATTTTGCTTAGGTTCACTTTTTCTCTTTTCAAAACAGTTCCATTCGCCACTGTTATTACCGGTATGATGCTCAGGTAATATCTGTGTCATTTCCAAAATTTCCATTAGCCCCTGCTTTTATCGGTATATTGGTCAGGTACTGTGTGTATCGTTTCCAAAAAGTTCAATTCGCCCCTGCTATTACTTGTATGTTGTCCAGGTACTGTCTGTATCATTTCTAAAGGGTTCTAGTCGCCCCTGATATTACAGGTATTTTACCAGTTATTGTTTGCCTCATTTCCAAATAGTTCCAAGTCGCCCCTGCTATTACTGGTATTTTGCTCAAGGTATTGTCTGTATCATTTTTAAACAGTTACGTTCGACTGTGTTATTAGGGTATATTTCTTATGTACTGTCTGTCCCATTTCCATACAATTCCAAGTTGCCTCAGCTATTACTGGAACGATGCTAAGTTACTGTCTGTATAATTCCCAAACACTTACATTCGCCCCTGTTGTTACTGGTATATTGCACAGATATTGTCTGTCTCATTTCCAAAGACTTCCATTCGCCCCTTCTATTACCGATTGTTGCTCAGATATTCTCAGTATTATTTTCAAACAATTCCAAGTCGCCCCTGCTATTACCGTTATAATGCGACCGTACTGTCCATATCATTTCGAAACAATTCCAATCGCCTCTGCGTTTAGCGGTATTTTGCTGAGGTACAGTCTGTCTCATTTCCGAAAGGTTCCTTTCGCCCCTGCTATTATCGGTATGTTGTACAGGTACTGTCTGTCACATTTCCAAACAGTTCCATTCGCCCTGCTATTACCGGTATTTTGTTCAGTTACTGTCTCTATCATTTCCAAACAGTTCTAGTCGCCCCTGCTATTACCGATGTGTTGTTCAGGTACAGTCTGTATCATTTCCAAGCAGTTCCATTCGCCCCTCATATTGCCGGTTTTTTGATCAGGTACTGTGTCTCTCATTTCCATACAGTCCAATTCTTTCCTGCTATTACCGGTATGTTCCTCAAATTCAGTCCGTCTCATTTCAGAACATTCTCAGTCGACCGTGCTATTACCGATATATTGCTGAGATCCTCTCTGTGTCATTTCCAAAGAGTTCCATTCGCCCCTGTTATTACGGGTATTATGCTAAAATACGATATGTATCAGTTCCAAACACTTCCAGTCACCCCTGCTATTACCGGCATGTTGCTCAGTTACTGTTTCGGTCAATTCCATACATTTTCAGTCGCGCCTGCTATTTCGGGTATGTTGCTCAAATACTGCCCGTCTCATTTCCAAACAATTTCTTTCGCCCCTGATATTACTGGTTTTTTGCTGAGATACGGTCTCTTTCATTTCCAAACATATCCAATCGCCCTGGTATTGCCTGTATGTTGCCCAGTTGCTGCCTGTATCTTTTCCAAACAGTTCCATTCGCCTCTGCTATTACACGTATATTGCTCAAGTGCTACCTCTCACTTTTCCATACAGTTCCCGTCTCCCAACTTATTACCGGTATGTTGCTCAGGTACTATCTATATCATTTCCAAAAGATTCCATTCGTCCTTGTCATTACCGGTGTGTATCTCAGGTACTGTCTCTATCAATTCCAAAGTATTTCATTCGCCCATGTTATTACCTGTATGTTTCTCAAGTATTGTCTGCCTCATTTGTAAACTGTTGCAGTCGCCTCTGCTATTACCGGTATGATTCACATGTACTGCCTGTATCTTCCCAAACAGTTCCATTCGCTCCTGATATTACTTCTATTTAGCTCAGATACTCTCTGTCTCATTTCTAAACATTTCCATTCGGCCGAGTTATTACTGGTATGTTGCTCGGGTACTGTCTGCCTCAAATCCAAAGTTTTCCAGTCGCCCTTGCTATTACCGCTATGTTGCTCCGATACTGTCTGTATCATTTCCAAACAGTAACATTCGCCCCTCCTGTTACCGGTATGTAGGTCAGGTTCTGTCTGTATCATTCCCAAACAGTTATATTCGCCCCTGTTATTACCGGTATATTGCTCAGAGACTGTGTGTCTCATTTTCAAAGAGATACTTTCGCTCCTGCTATTACCGGTATTTTGCGCAGGTATTGTCTGTCTAATTACCAAACTGTTTCAAATCGCCCCTGCTATTATAGGAATGCTGCTCAGGTACTGTGTGTATCGTTCCCAAAGAGTTTCATTCGTCCCTGTTATAACCGGTACGTTCCCCAATTATTGTCTGTCCCATTTCCAAACAGTTCCAGTCGCCCCTTCTATTAGCGGTTTGTTTCTCATTTATTGTTAATCTCATTTTCAAACTATTGCAATTCGCTCCTGCTATTACCGGTAATTGCGCAGGTACTGTCTTTATTATTTTCATACAGTTCCAGTCGCCCTTGCTATTACTGGTATGTTGCTCATGTATTTTCTCTCTCATTTCCAAACAGTTCCATTCGCCCCTGCTATTACCGGTATGTATCACAGGTATTTTCAATCTCATTTCCAAACTGTTCCAAGTCGCCGCTCCTGATACCGGTATGTTGATCATGTACTCTCTATCTCATTTTCAAAATGATCCATTCGTCCCTGCTATTAACAATAATTTGTGCAGGTACTCTCTGTGTCATTTCCAAACATTTCCCGTCACCTTGCTATTACCGGACTATTATTCAGCTACTGTCTGTATCATTTCCAAATATTTCCATTCGAACCTGTTATTAGCGATATGTTGCACAAATACTGATTCTTATTTTCACGCAGTACAGTTCAAGTCGCCTTTGCTACTACCGGTATTTTGCTCAGGTACTCTCTGTAACATTTCCTAACTTTTCTGTTGCCCCCGCTATGATCGGTATGGTGCTCAGGTACTGTCTGTCTCATTTCCAAAGAGCTCTAGTCGCCCTGCTGTTACCGGGATGTTGCTCATATATTGTCTGTCTCATTTCCAATCAATTCCAGTCGCCCCTGCTCTTACGGGTATGTTGCTCAGATATTGTCTGTCCCATTTCCAGTGAGGTCCATGTCGTCTCTCCTATTACCGGTATGTTGTTCAGGTATTGTCTGTCTCATTTCCAAAGGCTCTATTCGCCCCTGCTATTAACGGCATATTGCTCAGGTACCTTCTGTCTTATTTCTAAAGAGTTCAATCCGCCCCTGCTCGTAATCTTATTTTGCTCAGGTACTGCCTCTATCTCCCTCAAACCGTTCCATTTTCCCCCTGTTATTACAGGTAATTTGCTCAGGTAGTGTGTGCTTCTTTTCCAAGCAGTTTCATTCGCCATTGTTGTTACCTGTATGTTGCGCAGGTTCTGTCTGTCTCATTTCCAAAGATTTCCATTCACCCCTGCTTTACCGTTATGTTGGTAAGGAACTCTGTTTATTATTTTCAAACAGTTCCATTCGCCCCTGCTATTACTTGTATGTTGCTGAGTTACTGTTCTTATCATTAAAAAAATTTTCTAATCTCCCCTGCTGTTACCGGAATTTTGCTCAAGTAATGTCTGTCTCATTTGCAAATAAATCCAATTTGTCCTTTCTATTACTGGAATGTTGCTCAGGTACTGTCTGTATAATTCCCAAACATTTCCATATGCCCCTGTTATTACAGGTATGTTACTCAAGTATTGTCTGTCTCAAATTCAAAATGTTCCAGTCGCCCCTTCTATTACAAGTATGTTTCTCAGGCATTGTCAGACACATTTTCAAACAATTCTATGTCGCCCCTACTATTACCGTTATGTTGCGACCCTAGTGTCTGCACCATTTCCATACAAATCCAGTCGCTCTTCCTATTACCTGTACGTTCCTCAGGTATTTTCTGTCTCATTTCAGATCAGTTCCAGACGCCCCTGCTTTTGCCGGTATGTTGTTCAGCTATTGTCTCTCTCATTTCCAAACAGTTCCAAGTCGCTCCTGCTAGTACCGATATGTTGCTCATGTACTGTCTGTATCATTCCCAATCAGATATTCCCCTGTCTTGTTACTGTCTGTTGCACAGGTACGATCTGTCTAATTTCCAAAGAGTTACATTCGCCCCTGCTATTACCGGTATGTTGCTCAGGGACTGTAATTTTCACTACCAAACAGTTCATTTTTGCCGCTACTTTACCGGTATTTTGCACAGGCACCGCCTGTATCATTTCCAAACTCTTCCATTCAACCCTGCTGTCACCGGTGTTTGCTCAGGTGCTGTTTATATCATTTCCAAACAGATCCAGGCGCCCCTGCTCTTCCCGGTATTTTGATCAAATACTGTCTTTGTCATTCCTATATAGTTTCATTCGGTTCTGCTAGTATCGTTATGTTGCTCTGGTAGTGCCCTTATCTTTTCCAAACATTTCCTGTCGCTCCTGCTATTACCGGTATGTTGCTTATGTACTGTCAGGGTCATTTCCATACAGTTCCAGTCGGAACTGCTATTACTGGTATGTTGCTCAAGTACTGTTCCTGTCATTCCCAAACAGTTCCATTCGCCCCTGCTAATACCGGTGTGTTGCACAGGTACTGTCTCTATCATTTCCAAACATTTCCACTCACCCCTGCTAACACCGGTGTGTTGCTCAAATGTTGTTTGTATCATTTCCAAACATTTCCATTCGCCCCGGCTATTACTGGTGTGTTGCAGAGGTACTCTCAGTCTCATTTCCCTACAGTTACAGTCGCCTCTTCTATTACAGCTATGTTGCTCGTTTACTGTCTATATAACTCCAAACTGTGGCATTCGCCCCTGCTATTACACGTACGTTGCTCAGTACTGTCTGTCTCATTTCAAAACTATTCCAGGCGACCCTGCTCTTACTGGTATGTTGCTCAGATACTGACTTCTTCATTTCCATACAGTCCCATTCGCCCCTGTTATTAATGATATGTTGTTCAAATTCTGTCCCGCTCATTTCCGAACACGTACATTCGACCATGCTGTTACCGGTATATTGCTCTCGTATTGTCTGCGTCATTTCCAAAAGTTTCCAGTCGCCCTGATATTACCGGTATTATGCTAACATACTGACTGTTTCATTTCTAAACAGTTCCATTCACCCCTGCTATTACCGGTATGTTGCTCAGGTACTGTCTCTCTCATTTCCAAACATTTCCAGTTGCCCTGCTATTACCTGTATGTTGCCCAGGTGCTGTCTCTTTCAATTCCAAACAAATCCATTCGCCCCTGCTCTTAACGGTGTGTTATTCAAGTACTACCTCTCTCATTTCCAAACAGTTCTAATCGCCCACGCTATTAACGGTATGTTTTTTAGGTACGGACTTTCTCATTTTCAACGTTTCCAGTCGCCCCTGCTATTACCGGGTTGTTCCCCAAGTACTGTCTGTGTCATTTCCAAAGCATTCCATTTGCCCCTGCTATTACTGGTATGTTGCTCAGGTACTGTCTCTCTCATTTATAAACAGTTCTGTTCGCCACTGCTATAACACGTACGTTGCTCACGTACACTCTGTTTCATTACAAAACTGTTCCATTCACCCCTGCTAATACGGGCATGTTGTTCAGGTACTACCTCTATTATTTCCAAACAGTTCCATTCGCCCCTGCTCTTGCCGGTATGTTGCTCAGGTACTGTCCGTATCATTCCCAAATATTTCCAGTCGCCCCTTCTAATTCGGTATGTTTCTCAGGTACTGTCTGTATCGTTTCAAAACTGTTCCAGTCGCCTTTGCTATTACCGATATACTCCTCAATTAATGTCTCTATCATTTAAAAAACAATTACAGTCGCCCTTGCCATTGCTGGTATTTTGCACAGATATTGACTGTCTCTTTTCCAAAGTGTTCCAGTCGCCTCTGCTATTACCGGTATGTTGATTTGTACTGTCTGTCTCCTATCCATACAGTTCCAGTCGCCCCTGTCGTTACCGGTATGTTGCTATTTACTGTCTGTCTCATTTTCATACACTAACATTCGCACCTGCTATTACCGGTATGTTGCTCACGTTCTTTATGTCTCATTTACAAACAGTTTAATTCGCCCCTGCTTCACCGGCATTTTCCTCAGTTTCTCTCTCACAATTCCAAATATTTCAATCCGCCCCTCCGCTTAACCGTATGTTTCTCCTCTTCTGTCTGTCTCATTTCCAAACAGTTCCAGTCGCCCTTGCTATTACTGGTTTTTTGCTCAGGTACTGTGTGTGTCATTTCCAAACAGTTACTTTTGCCCTTGCTATTACCGGTATGTTGTTCTGGGACTGCCTTTATCATTTCCAAACGGTTCCTGTAGCCCATGCTATTACCGGTATGTTGCTTGATTACTGTGTGTGTCATTTCCAAACGTTACGATTTGCCCCTGCTATTACTGATATGTTGCTCAGGTACTGTCTCTCCCATTTATGAACAGTTCCTTTCGCCCCTGCTGTAACACTTACGTTGCTCACGTACATTCTCTATCATTAACAAACGGTTGCATTCGCCCCTGCTAATACGGGCATGTTGCTCAGGTACTATCTGTATCATTTCCATACTGTTCCATTCGCCCCTGCTCTTGCCGGCATGTTTCTCAAGTACTGACCGTATCATTCCCAAACATTTCCAGTCGCCCCTTCTAATACCGGTATGTTTCTCAGGTACTGTCTGTATCGTTTCAAAACTGTTCCAGTCGCCTTTGCTATTACCGGTATATTGCTCAATTAATGTCTCTATCATTCAAAAAACAATTAGAATCGCCCTTGCCATTGCTGGTATTTTGCTCAGGTTCTGACTGTCTCTTTTCCAAACTGTTCAAGTCGCCTCTGCTATTACCGGTATGTTGCTTATGTACTGTATGTCTCCTATCCATACAGTTCCAGTCGCCCTTGCTGTTACCGGTATGTTGCTTATTTACTGTCTGTCTCATTTTCATACACTAACATTCGCACCTGCTATTACCGCTATCTTGCTCACGTTCTTTATGTCTCATTTCCAAACAGTTTAATTCGTCCCTGCTTCACCGGTATTTTGCTCAGGTACTCTCTCTCTCTCACATTTCCAATATTTCCATTCGCCCCTCCGCTTACGCGTATGTTGCTCCTCTTCTGTCTGTCTCATTTCCAAACAGTTCCAGTCGCCCTTGCTATTACTGGTTTGTTGCTCAGATACTGTCTGACTCTTTTCCAAACAGTTACATTTGCCCATGCTATTACCGGTATGTTGTTCAGGGACTGCCTTTATCATTTCCAAACGGTTCCTGTAGCCCCTGCTATTACCGGTATGTTGCTTGACTACTGTGTTTGTCATTTCCAAACGTTACGATAAGCCCCTGTTTTTACTGGTATGTTGTTCAGGGACGGCCTCTTTCATTTCCCAACTGTTTCTTTTGCCCCTTTTATTACCGGTATGTTGCTAAGTTACTGCTTGTTCATTTCCAAACAATTACATTCGCCCCTCTATTACCGGTATTTTGCTCAGTTACTGCATATTTCATTTACAAACAGTTCCATTCGCACATGCTATTACCGGTATTTTCCTCTGATACTGCCTGTCTCATTTCCAAACAGTTTCATTCACCCTTGCTCTTACCCTATGTTGCTCAGGGACTGTCTTTATCATTTCCAAACAGTTTCAGTCGCCCCTGCTATTACTGTTATGTTGCTTCTTTACTGTCTGTATCATTTCTAAACGATACCATTCGCCCCTGCTAATACTGGTATGTTGCTCTGGTATTGTCTGTGTCATTTCCAAATATTTCTAGTCGCCCCTGCTATTACCGATATGTTGCTCAAGTGCTGTCTATCTTATTAACAAACAATAACTGTCGCCCCTGCTGTTAGCGGTATTTTGCGCAGGTACTCTCTCTCTCATTACCAAACTGTTCAATTCGCCCCTGTTATTACCGGTTTGTTGCTCAAGTATTGTCCGTCTCATTTCAAAAGAGTTCAAGTCGCCCCTGCCATTACCGGTATGTTTTTTAAGCTCTGTCTCTCTCATTTCCCAAAGGGTCCACTCGCCCCAGATATTGCCGGTATGTTGCTCAATTACTGTCTTTATCATTTTCAAACGGATACATTTGCCCCTTATATTACCGGTATGTTGCTCAGATATTCTCTATCCTTTCCAAGAGCTTCAATTCGACACTGTATTACCGGTATGTTGCTCAAGTACTGTCTGTCTCATTTCCAAACAATTCCATTCGCACCTGCTAATAGTGGTATGTTGCTCAGTTGCTGTATTACTCTTCTCCAAACACTTCCATTCTTCCCTGATATTACTTGTATGTTGTTCAGGTACTGTCTGTAACATTTTCAAACATTTCCAGTCGCCCCTGCTATTACCGGTATGTTGCCCAGATATTCTCTGTCTCATTCCACACAGGTCCACTCGACCATGCTTTTACCGGTATGTAGTTCAAGCACTCTCTTTCTCATTTCTAAATATTTCCAGTCGACCCTGCTTTCACCGGTTTGTTTTTCAGATACTGTCTCTCTCATTTCCAAACGGTTCCATTCGCCCCTGTTTTACCAGTATGTTCTCAAAGGTACTGTCTCTGTAAGTTCCAGAACGTTACAGACGCCTTTGCCATTACCGGTATTTTGCTCAGGTACTGTCTGTCTTATTTCCAAGCAGTTCTTTTCGCCCCTCCTATTACTGGTATGTTGCTCAGGTACAGTCTGTGACCTTTTCATGCAGTTCCAGTCGACCATGCTGATACCGGTATGTTGTTTAGGTAATGTATTTCTCATTTCCAAACTGTTTCATTCGTCCCTGCTATTAACGGTACGTTGCTCAGGTAATGTCATTGTCATTTCCAAACAATTCCAGTCGCCCGGGCTATTACCGATATGTTGTTGAGGTACTGACTGTCTCATTTCCAAAAGGTTACATTCGCCGCTGCTTTAACCGGTATGTTGCTCAAGTACTCTCTGTGACATCTCCAAACGGTATTTTCGCCCCTGCAATTAACGGTATGTTGCTCAAATACTGTCTCTCTCATTTCCAAACATTTCCTTTCGCCCTTGCTATTACCGTTATGTTGCACAGGTATTGTCTGTATCATTTCGAAACCGCTCCAGTCGCCATTATGTTACCGGTATGTTGCACATTTATTGACTCTCTCATTTCCATACTTTTCCGTTTGCACCTGCTATTACCGGTATGATGCTCAGGTACTGTCTCTCTGATTTCCAAACAACTACATTCGCCTGTGCTATTACCCATATGTTGCTAAGGGACTGTCTGTCTCAATTCCATACAGTTCCAGTCGTCGCTGCTATTACCGGTATGTCGTTCAGGTCCTGAAAATCTCATTTACAAACGGTTCCATTCGCCGCTGCTGTTACCTGCCTGTTGCTCAAGTAGTGTCTTTTTTCATTTCGAAACCGTGGTTGTCGCCCCTGCTATTAACGGTATGTTGCTCAAGTACTGTCTCTCTCATTTCCAAACATTTCCGTTCGCCGTTGCTATAACCGGTATGTTGCACAGGTAATATCTGTACCATTTCCAAACAGTTCCATTCGCCAATATATTACCGGTATGTTGCACAGTTACTGTCTATCTCATTTTTAACAGTTTCATTTTTACCTGATATTAACGGTATTTTGTTCATATACTGTCTCTCTCATTTCCAAACTCTTCCAGTCGCACCTGCTGTTCCCGGTATATTACTCAGGTACTGTCAGTCTCATTTACAAACAGTTCCAGTCGCCCATGCTATTAACGGTATGTTGCCCAGGTGCTGTCTCTCTCATTTCCAAACATATCCAGTCGCCTCTGCTTTTACAGGTATGTATCTCTGGTACTCTCCCTCATTTCCATACAGTTCTAGTCGCCGCTGCTATTACCGGTATGTTTTTCAGGTACTCCATTTCTCATTTCCAAATGGTTCAGTTCGACCCTGCTATTACCGGTGTTTTCCCACTACTACTGTCTGTATCATTCCCAAACTTTTCCAGTCGCCCCTGCTATTACCGGTATGTTGCTCAATTATTGTCAGTGTCATTTCCAAACAGTTCCGTTCGCCTCTGCTCTTACTCGTATGTTCCTCACGTACTCTCTCTATCATTCCCAAACAGTTCCATTCGTCCCTGCTATTAAGGGTATTTTGCTCAATTGCTGTCTACATCATTTCCAAACACTTTTATTCGCATCTGCTATTACCGGTATGTTGCTCATGTACGGTCTGTATCATTTCCAAACAATTCCAGTCGCCCCTGCTCTTATTGGTATGTTGCTCAATTACTGTTTGTATCGTTTCCAAACGGTTACATTCGCCCTTTCTATTACCGGTATATTGCTCATGTACTGACTTTATCATTTCCAAACAGTTAGAATCACCCCTGCCATTACCCGTACTTTGGCCAATTACTGTCTCTCTCATTTCCATACAATTCCAGTCGCCCCTGCTACTACCGGTATGTTGCTTTTGTACTCTCTGTCTCCTTTCCATGCAGATTCTGTCGCTCCTACTGTTCCCGGTATGTTGTTCATGTACTGTCTCTATTATTTTCATACACTTCCATTTGCAACTGCTATTACCGGTATGTTTTCACGTGCTTTCTGTCTCATTTCCCAACAGTTCCAATTTCCCATGCTTCACCGGTATGTTGCTCATGTACTGTCTCTCTCATTTCCAAAAATTTCCATTCGCCCCTTCTCATAGCGGTATGTTGCTCAGGTACTGTCTTTCTCATTTCCGAAGATTTTCATTCGCCCTTGCTATTACCGGTACGTTGCTCACGGACTGTCTTTATCATTTCCAGACTTTTGCAGTCGCCCCTGCTATTGCCGGTATGTTGCTTGGTTACTGTCTGTATCATTTCTAAATGTTACCAGTCGCCCCTGCTGTTGCCGGCATGTCGCTAAGGTACTGTCTGTCTCATTTCCAAACAATTCCATTCGCCCCTGCTGTTAGCGGTATGTTGCTCAGGTACTGTCTGTCTCATTACCAAACTGTTCCCGTCGCCCCTGATATTACTGGTCTGTTGCTCAGTTACTGTCTCTCATTTCAAAACAGTTCCAGTCGCCCCTGCTATTACCGGTATGTTGTTCATGTACGCTCTCTCTCATTTCCATCGGTTCCATTCGCCCCTACTATTACTGTTATTTTGCTCAGGTACTGTCTCTTTCATTTCCAAACAGTTCCAATCACCCCTCGTATTACCGTTATATTTGCTTAGATACTGTCTTTGTCGTTTCCAAACAGTTCATATGGCCCCAGCTGTTACCGGTTATGTTGCTCAGGTACCGTCTCTCTCGATTCCAAACATTTCCAATCGCCCTGCTATTACTGGTAATGTTCAAGTTCTGCATATCTCATTTCCAAACGGTTCCAGTCTCCCCTGTTATTACCGGTATGTTGCTCAGTCTCTGTGTCTCTCATTTCCAAACAATCCCGGTCGCCCCTGCTCTTACGGGTATTTTGGTCACGTACTGTCTGTATCATATCCAAGCAATTCCATTCGCCCATATTTTACCGGTATGTTGCTCAGGTACTGTCTGTCTCATTTCCATACACTTCCAGTCGCCCCTGCTATTACCGGTATGTTGCTCAGGTACTGTCTCTCTCATTTGCAAACAGTTGATTTCGACCCTGCTATTAACTATTTGTTGCTCAGTTACTGTCTGTATCTTTTCCAAATATTTCCACTCTGTATCATTTCCAAACGAGTCCAGTTGCCTCTGCTATTACCGTTATCCGTTTTGCTTGCACAATCCACATTCGCTGAATTAATATTTTTAGGTCCTTGTATTTTAAAATTTTTTCAACTTTTCTCTTGATCACATTTCAGTCTCCAGAAATTGCAACATCTATTAACATGCATGTTCCTTGTTTATTATCAAACATTCTATTCGGTTTATTGTTAGTGATGGTTCTGTCGGTTAGCACTGGTTGTTTCAACAATACGGTTACCTTACCTACGTGTGTTTTTTCGACTGATGTCGGTACGTCGTCATACCGATGTTGGTTGTATAATTGTACGGCTTTTGTCTTACAGGCGTTGTTACAATGCACCTCAGCACACAGTGTCATGTTACAGTGCAGCTCAGCACACCCTGTCATGTTGTAGTGCAGCTCAGCACACAGTGTCATGTCTCTTTATGTTCTGTTCTTTAGCCAGTATCAGGCACACTGTTATGACGTGTTCCAATGCCCCATCGAATTGTTTACAGTCTATATTATTATTATTATTATTATTATTATTAACCAATCAAATAACGGTTATTCTCCTTCGGAATCTTGTCTTGTTGGTTGTTCACAAATCATGCTGGACAGCTACCATCATGAGGAGGGCAAATAACCTGGTGCAAATTTGTGTTCAGCAGCTGTGATGTACACAAATGAGCGATATTTGCGCTTACCTTTCCCTCAAAACCTCCCGCACCGCTACATTTTATACCCAGAACTGCACACTTTGATAGCAGCGAACTTCTCTTCACGCGGTCTGTGAATTTTGTTCGGTTTGTGTCACCTGAACAGCCGCCATACTGTTTATCCAATCGCCATGCCGTCTGCACCACCTTCAGCCGCACACGTGACCTTCCGTATACCGAAATTATCAGGTTTTGAGCTTAGCTGACTGCATTTTGTTTGACAGTTGCTTTGCGTCAGCATGTACAGCACCCTGAGCGTACCGCACATCTTGTTTCCTGCGACAGGGGCAGTGCAGTTGTGCTGACAGAACGTTATGCAGTATTTTGTGGGCAGACAGACTGCTTTCCTTACAAGTTCCCTTAAACTACGTTTTACATGGCTATATACAGGGTGTCCCAGGAGGAATGTGCCAGACTTCGGGAGGGTGTTCCTTATGTTAAAGTATACCGATATAACCCAAAACACCTATGCCCAAATTTGAACGGTTACGGAGATAATGGCCAGAGAAATTTCAAAATTTGACAACTGTTACTCACTTATTGATTAACAAATACATATTAAAACTAGCAGGAATATGTGGTTTCTGTAATGTTAATATATGTACTTAACATCAACTAACTTGTGAGTGACATAAAGCCATTAAATTTAACTAAAAAACACTCGCACTCATGTCATAGTTGTCCTAAGGCTTCCAAGCACTATACATGAGAATGTCCAGCTGTGACGTAACATGGCTGACTGTGCATTCCGGTATAAGCCTACTACATAACTAAAATAAATACCTGTACTAAAATAAATACCTCCTTTACAGTAATTGTTCAAAGTGTCTTCCACCAGCTGCAATGCAGTTTTCGGCACGCATCAAGAGGGATTGAGTAGCCGAAGCAACGTTGTTTGGATGGTTGCGGATGAGTTCTGCAGCTGCAAAAATACGATCGCGCAGTGCTCCTCGTGAATCGACCTTACTTTCGTAAACTAACGTCTTCATGTGGCCCTAGAGGTAAAAATCAAGAGGCGTAAGATCTGGCGACCTCGGTGGCCATGCAACGGGCCCACCACGACCTAACCAGCGGTTAGGGAAGGATTAATTCAAGTAGTCTCTCACGTGTCGAGTGTAATGTGGGGGAGCCCTATCATGATTGAAGTACATTTGACTCCGTACCATTAACGGGATGTCTTCCAACAAACCTGGTAACTCATTCCGCAGGAAGACTTCATACGCATTTCCCGTTAAATTGTTGTCAAAGACAAAAGGTCCGATCAACTTGTTACCAAGCACACCACA
>Ga0136643_10001073_pt1 | contig 32337 bp, 20 predicted proteins | sample TergutLab28metaG_FD_96883 | JGI IMG/M metagenome (GOLD analysis project Ga0136643, IMG submission 96883) | Labiotermes labralis P1 segment gut microbial communities from Petit-Saut dam, French Guiana - Lab288 P1 (version 3) (version 3) | ecosystem: Host-associated > Arthropoda: Insects >...
GCTGAGTGGATCCCGTTCCAGACCCACTACTACTCAGAAAATCTGGTAGCGCCGGGGATCGAACCCGGGACCTCTGTATCTGTAGCCAGAAACTCTGACCACTAGACCACAGAGGCGGTCAAGTAATGATAATGAATGCTATTTATTCTGCTCCTAATTGTATCATGAATCTCAGGTTGTTCCCAGATATTTAAAGTTTAGAACATATTCAGATGATTTATTTACTGGCAGTAAATGAGCTGTCATACTGAATAACACTGGATTAACATTGTTTTACGTAGGCAGACATTTCTTTCTTAGAATTAAGCAAGCTTGCCTCTGCATGTTGGGGCACAGTTTTATTGGTGCTGAAGATTACCTTGTGGACGACAGTTTGCGTTAGTGCAACTGATGTACAGCAGAGTGGCACACGGCATCTGTGGTTAGCTCGGTGATTCAAGGCAGCCGTCTGTTGAGTAATACAGTAAGACGTGGAAATGTTAGTTGGTGGCCGTGTTTGTCACCACTGTCGTAAGCTCTTTATTTCTGTGCTTGCATAGTTACTGCAACATTTATGCATTATGTTCTTGAAGTGTAATTTGTACATTTTTTGTGTACTTTTTAGGTAAATACCAAGGGCGAGAATTAAATTGTAGAAATATTGAATTTTTTGTCACAGCTCATTGGTTGCAGAAATGATGTGTTTTGTATTTACGAGAAGAGTGAATTGTAAGGTACTGCTGGTGGGGTTACAGTTAAATCAGGTTATGTGACCAGTAACACACTTCTGTGACTTTTCATAGGAAGTATTGAGTTCAGATGGTGGGAGGCTGACACATGTGGTGGAATGGTGCTTAAACTATTTTCCCATTATTGACATAATGTCGTTTAACTTATGGTGAGTTCTCGTATGTGACAAAAGGTCAAGAAGAAGGGTAATGGTGTTTTGTACTGTGTGCTGTGGGCAGATTATGTGAAGTGTGTTTTAATTATGTTGTTGCTAATTAAGCTATGATTGACATGTCACATACAGTACTTCTCAGAAGAGCTTATCAAGTAGAGACAGTTTTCTGTTGCCAGCTGCAGTCAGGATGTAGTGACAGCTCTGTGATTCACCAGCTCTCCTGTGGTTTTAAATTATCTAAATCTGTTTCTGAATGCAGCTGTCTGGCATGATGTATATGGACTTTGGTCAATGTGTGTTTGTGAGAAGACATTTTTACAGTGAACTGATCAAATTCGAGGGTATCTCAGTCAGTATAGTGACTAGGCATTGGGCTGGACCTTCTGGGGTTTGAATCACGGTAGGGGCAAGAGGTTTTTCTTTTCTCCAAAATTTCCAGACCAGCTTTTGGGTCCACCTGGCCTGCTAGTCAGTGCATACCAGGATTCCTTCTTGGGGGTAGAGCAATCAGGGTGTGAAGTTGACCTCTCACCTCCATATAGTATTGTCTGGTAAGAATGAGTGGAGCTATGTCTCCGCTATCCCTCTAGGCCTTGGTTTTTAACCTATACTGATGGGTGAAATGCTGTGTTGAAGTGGTTATTGTTCATGTATCATATTCATGAGGACACACATGCAAATCCCCACCCAGAAACAGACTGCACTGACAGATATTTTCATAGTTTTTGTTGGTCCTGTCAGGCAGTTGCCAGGCTTGTGCTGCAAATTAGATCATGACAGCATCCATCTGGTAACTAACCCCGTGGGGCAATCTCGAAGCCATTTGGCTGTTCGAGATGTTCCCTGCCTTTTATAGAACCTGAAGATTCATTGTCATGGTCAGGAGAACCCAGCACTGGTTGTTAACCCTGAGCTACCTTCCACATCCCTTCCCAGTTTATTGTTCACCCTTGAAATTGTCGTTTATGTATTGTCTGAGCCATTGCGAGAGTCATAAAAAAAACCAGGACTAAGCAGAAAGTGCACTGTACCAACAGGCACCTGTACAGCAAGTCTGCTGACCCTTAAACACCATCCAAATACTGAGCAACTGTTAACTAAAATGTAAGTTCAGAAATCGCAGGGACTTTTGTTTAATTTGACTTCTATTTCTTACTAGAAGTTATTTCCGATAATGTGTCCGTGGGCCCTATTTTACTAAAAGTGTACTATTATATTATTGTTCTGCTCTAAAGTATTTCCCAGTCAGTTAATATTTATGTATCTGTTTATTTAAAAATAATGTGGGAGATGTGAAATTTGAAGTTCTCACAGTGGTGTTGTTGTTCAGTGACATTTGGTGGGATGTGGTGCCATCATTGGGTCAGTAGTTCTTAACGTTATGAGGACTGTTGTGTGCAACTCACCCAGCGACACAGTGTCACATCCGACAAGACCTGAATCCTCAGCAGTGCTGCTGTGAGAACCTTGAATAGCACAAGTTGGTATTGGTGCTGTGGTGTTTATGAATCAGATATGTGTGTTCCTGCTGTAGTGTAGCTGTTCCTTCTGTGTGCTTAGGTCTGTGTATATATAAGCTCATTTTACACCCATAGTATGCTTTTCTGTCTGTGTATATATATATACTTTATGTATAAGCTAGTTTCCCATGCTTAAGTCTGCTCTGCTGCTTAGTTGTTTATGTTGAATATTACTGCATATTAACAGTAGACAACACTGAACTGTGCTGTAATGTGTCTCATTGAACATTTATAGGTGCATATACACAAAATATATCAGACAGTATTTCAGACCATCACTCTAATAATGCAGTATGTTTAGAAACGTGTACATTGCTTTACACAGAGTGGAATGGTATTGGAATTACAGACACAGAAGACTTGTGCTGTTTGAAGACAAGGACAATTGAAATCTGTAATGTTGTTGTTGTCTAATGGCAGATCTTGGATTTATTCCATTAATCTTCTGGCATCCCAATGTAATGTTTGAGCAGTGCATTTTACTTACTGAAGAGTGACACCAGTGTATCATACAGGCAAATTTTGTTTTAGTTTGTGTAACCTGTACAATATTAACATGTCCAGAACAGAACATTCGTCACTATTTCATAGTTATTACAGTGTTTCATGTCAAGACCATAAAGATTAAGTTTATAGTAATTTACTTTACCTAATTATGCAATTGTTGCACTTTTTGTCACACACATTGTACTTAAAGAAAAGTATTGAAGGTTTATAAATTTGAATAAAGGTTGACCACCTAGATGACACTTGCTTTATTATCTACTGCTCAACATGTTTCAGACGTTAATACATCCATCTTCAGGAGCTTGCGACTACTTGTTGCATTGTGTAGGCTGACTTGAGGCGTGCTGGTGTTATGTAGCGGGATTGTCTGTTGGTGATGTGGTATCTGAGTGCAGGCCGAACCAGTGGTTCAGTCTGCACTCAGATACCACATCACCAACAGACAATCCCGCTACATAACACCAGCACGCCTCAATGACAGTGACAATGACAATGACAACGCAACAAGTAGTCGCAAGCTCCTGAAGTTGGACGTATTAACGTCTGAGACATGTTGAGCAGTAGATAATAAAGCAAGTGTCATCTAGTTGGTCAACATTTATTCAAATATCAAGATGATGCACGGTCCAATACGCATAAGTTTATAAATTTATTTGCTTTCTGCTTCATGTTTGAACTCCAAGAATTAAAGCTTCCTGTACTGATTTATGACTTGAAACTTACATCCCTATTGAATAGAGTGCCTTGTTTCTGTGCCACACATTTCACTTATTGCAGTCAATGTTGTATGTCGTTTACATTGCATTGGCTGGTTATTTACTTTGATGCAGATGTGGCATTGTCAGACACAAATACCTGGTACAGTGTGTATAACATTCATTTATGTTGTAACTTTGTCAAATTTTATGTGCGTATTGTAAGGCTAACTTAATGGATCCAGCTCTGCATTGTGACATGCTACATATAGTTATAATGCGCCTTTTCTTTTTTAACATTCGGGTGATAAATTCATATAATAAAACCAACTAAATGTGGTAATTTCTCAAATTTATTTTTGGAATAAAACTCTACATGTTTCGGACAGTTCCTCTGTCCATCATCAGGAGTTCTTCACTGTAAACACAGCATTGGTTTATGTCATACAAGTTTGCTTACAGCTTGCAAGCAGGATCAGGACAGAACATCCTGATCCTGCTTGCAAGCTGTATGACATATACCACTGCTGTGTGTACAGTGAAGAACTCCTGATGATAGACAGAGGAACTGTCCGAAACATGTAGAGTTTTATTCCAAAAATAAATTTGAGAAATTACTGCCTCTAGTTGGTTTTATTATATGACGTATAACGAACTTGTCTGTTTACGTAAAATACAAGTGCAGATAAATTCCAATTAAAAACCTAATAAAATAAAGTTTTGTATTTATGTCCTGTATGTTCAGAATATATACCAATTTACATTGTAGAGGATAAAATGTCTAGTGTTGATGTGTGTTTGCAGAGGTCCTTAATATATTTAATTTTCATGTGTTTCTCACTGTGTTTGTTTATTTTGCATAATGCAGAATTGTATAGGAGGGTTTTGTCTTCTGTTTCACTATGAGTTTTGGTAATATGTACTTGTAACATACTAAGGTTTCCGTCTGCACATCATAATGGTATGGTAACCTAGCGGTGGAGGAACTATTTGTAGTAGGTGCATGTTCTTACATTCAGTGTAGCAAGTAAAGTTGAGCAGTACTTGTGGATGTATGTGGGCTTTGTAGCTGGGATGTGTGTATGTGTGTGTACATATGTAGATATGTGTTGAAACTGAGGAGACAGAGCCTTCATATAAATCATGTTACTTTCAAAAATAAACAACTAGACACAAAAACACTTCAGACATGGTATGAAACTGTAATTGACTCATTTGAACATGGTATTCTCCCATTAGTAATCTAATCCGCACAAATAAAAGATCCCCATTATATGTCTGTTTATTATTATATTCCTACATCATGTTTCAGTCAAATGGATTGACTGAAATATGTCATAGGAAAATAATAGCATTGAAACATATAATGTTCAGCCCTTGTGTTTGTGTGGATTAGATTGCTAATGATGTAGCTGTCACAGTGGGATGATGGCGGCCAAATATTGATCTACTTAAGAATACAATTCATAAGACAAGCATATTGTCAAAGCATTTGCCAGTATTTATAATGTCACAGTTTGCACTACATATATGGCAGATGTGTCAGTGAATTCTCTCACTGCCCCTTCTCAGTGTGGTACATCGCTGACAGAAGAATTAACCATTATTTATATAAATGGCATGGTTTAGTGTTTGAATGTTGGTATCTCTTTCTCATTAGTGTAGATTTCTTCATTGTTTCTTTGTTGTAACAATGCTATGTTCTTTGTTCTGTGTAGATGCTGAGGTGAGCGACATATTTAATGTGGATTTTAATTCCATTTTTGGCTTGCGTGAGGCACCATTGAGTAAAGATTGCTACGCTGTGTCCCATGCTGTCTCTGGTTTTGGAGGTACCAGCAGGTTTAACAGTTTAACCTTGCTTGCACGTCTGGCATCTGTCCCTTCCAAATTACAGACCAGAGCTGTGTTCTACTTCGTACCATAGAAACAGATATTTGAAAGATGTTTTTCATTGTCAGTTATGTGTAACAGAAATCATTTTGGAGCCACAATATCAATCCATATATCTATCAGGCATGATTTAATTTATGTATGAGAAAGGTAATTTATGTGATAGCCAGGGGTTAAATGTGGGTGTGCATGTGTATGCATGCTTGTGTACTTGCATGCTTCATAAGTGAAATTATCCAGCTTTTGTGAAGATGAGTTAAGTGTAATTACACTGCCGTGAATACTTCAAGTTAAAAGTTTGGATTAGAGTCAGTGTTGATGTCCTATAAATTGTTTTGGGTGGGATTCCCATAAGAGTACTATGAGTTTCAAGTGATGATATTTTAAACACTGCATTAGGTACCAAAGTGGACAAAATGTGATGTGAAAATTTGCTCTAAAATTCTTTGTTAGTAAACTTATACTTTGCTTCCCTGGTGATATAGCAGATGTGTATTTGATCATAATTTTCAGCCCAAACACATCTCATAATCCCTGGTGTTTTGATTCCTGTAGTAGTGAAAGCATATTGTTTTAGGATGTTCACTCCAACCCACTAATTAACTCCATGTAGCAGGGTCCTTGAGAAACTTGTAATTCTTTAGCTAGTGAAGAAATTCTCTGCATTTTATGGAACACAAAGAGATCAGAGTACAGTACAGTTCAGTAGAGTGGACACAGCAATGACCCCTTGCACTTTGAACAAAGTTCAGTACCCTGCTGATGGAGAAGTCAGCAGAGTCACCTGGTTTCAAGAAATGATGGCCCGGGTCCCTAAATCTGAACACCCCCAGTGCCTCACAGCCACAAAGAACATGTGAGGCCATTTCAGATGCCTGTTTGCATCCATGATACCTGGTACTGTGTACCAGCCCCAGTTTAGGTACATGTCCTTTTAAATCATGGTGTTCTGCTAGCAGTCTGGTCATTATTCACAGCTGGTTTCCGCTCGAGTTGAGTAATTCTCGTGCCCCTTTAGCAGAGGGTCTTTTAAGAAAGTCCTAAGCCTATTTTTGTCCACAAATGGACTGCCAGTACTCCCTCCCTCATGTGTCCTGCTCATACAACCCCTGTCCTGAGCCAGATAAATACCCCACATCCTCCTGTCCCATTTCTTTAAGATCCATTTTAATATTATCTGATATATGCCTAGGTCTTCCAAGTACTCAGTTTCCATGCAGTTACTCTGTCCTCCTCTTTGAAGTACAATCTTATTAGAACCAACAACATGCAGGGACAGAATTAAAGTAGAGGGCACAGTCATAACTATTTTGAGCAATACCCTGAACATTTACACTGTACTGAGCAATACCCTGAACATTTACACTGCACTGAGCAATACTTTAGCATTTACGGTATACAGAGCAATACCCTGGACATTAACACTATACTGAGTAATACCCCGAACATCTACCAAACCATTCTAATAAACCGCTGTTGTAAATGAGTGAACATGTTTGATTCTAATTAAGTGAAGCCTCCTGTCACAGAATTATCAGGTGGCTTAATTTGTGTAATGCCTATCCCCTAGTAAGAAGTGTGCTTAATTTACAGTTTTGGTTGTGTTTAAAAGTGAACTGAACTCAGACTTCAAGGCATTTTTTATGGTATGTTTATACACTGTGTAGTGAATAGACCCTAATTGTGGGAATTTCCTTTCAGCATGCCTTTTTCTTAACCTGGTTGTGGAGGAAATTTACATAGACCTAATGCTTATTAACTTTTTATAATAATGTAAATATTGTATATAACACTGTTATTTCCAGACGACACCCATCTGGTGCAAGGTTACCAACCATCTCAACAGCACTACAATTACTTCACTGATAAAGGTATCAAACTGAGCATAATATGGTTTTATGCATGGATTGACAATCTTTATTACTGTTATTAGTGGATAGTTTTTTGCACTTTCAACATTTGGATGTTTACTTTCTATTATTTGACTGAAAATATTGAGGTTGTGGTTTACATGGGTTGTGCTTTAATTACATGTACTCATACTTGAATATTTTTCTTCTGTATATTTCCATTATATATGGTTAAAAGCTGACAGGACACATACCAACCAGAGTACTGAGTGTTCAAGAGTATGGCATCATTAAGAACATTTGCAAAATTGTGATAAATGACCATTAGCTTCGTCATGTCCGTCCATCTGCATGGAGCAACTTGGCTCTCATGGGATGAATTTTCGTGACATTTGATATATGAGTATTTTTTGAAAATCTGTTAAGAAAATTCAAGTTTCATTAAATTATGACGAGAATAACAGGTGATTGACGTGAATACTTATGTACATGTATGGTAGTATCTCAGTGTATTCTTCTTAGAATAAAAAATGTCACAGACAAAAGTTTTAGAGGATATCAAAACACATTTTTATGTTAAGTGATTTTTTTCTGGAAGCCATACCATTTGGTAGCTAATGTGGAAAAATATGGTAGAATCAGGCAGGCCACAGGTGACAATATAATATGGCACATGCACGTTGCGTGCCAGATAACTAAGGCTACACACACACACTCAGGATATGTAATGCTTTTATATATATATATATACAGCAGATGCACAAAAGTGCCTCATTGTTACGTTATACTTACTTCGACTTTCCTGTTTTAGATTTGTTGTTTCTGTGTAGTAGATATACCGTTTGTTGTGAACTTGTCTCCTGTTTGAAATCAAATAATCTGACTGGTTTGTGTTATCTGAAATTTGAAAACAAATTTTAGAATATAAATTTTTGTCTTTTCTTTGCAAACTTGCCATTCATCAATCACCATTACATCTTGGCGGAAAGTTGTGTTGTTATTACGAAAATTTGATTTTTCAGTATTTAATCCTTTCATCATTTAAACATATAATTTTTTTACAAATATTAATTAACACTCCAGACTAATGCTGTCATTTATTAGTGTACATCACAAGAAGTAATTGTTGTTGAAGGCACTGTTTTGATTGGTGTTGTAAAAAGAAGAGAAGAGTTTTGCTGTTCTAATGAAGGCCAGAAGCATTCTGTCACTATCCTAGATCTTCAAAAGTTGCTCATGCCCAGCATGCCTGTGTAATGGAATAATAATTTTTTTTTTTTTTACCTTTTGTTTCTATTCTGCCTATCCCATGTCAGCAGTTTCATATTGGCAGTTTAATACTGGATGAAGCTGTTACTCTTCCAGGATGTTAACACTGTCACACTGGGTAAAAATTTGCTGACATTTTTAAGTCCCAGAAGCATGGTAATGTGCGAGACTTTTCATGTAGCTACTCTTCACCAATTGCTGCTCTCTGAGAGTGAACACCCACACCTGTCTTTTCCATCTGCTCACCCATTGACTCAGCATAACATCCCAAGAATGACTTTGCAGCAGTACTGCTTTGTGAATGTCAGATCTCAGCGAATTATGGCCTGTGTATAAGTACACAGATTTTTAGATATATTGAAGACCTATTAACATACTTCTGTAAAATGCAATGTGCCAAATTTCACTAACATACTTGTGAGTGTGTAGGTTTGTAGAGTTGAAGTCTAATACAATACTATGGCTGTGTGTGACTGGGGACAGCTTCTGCTTATTTTTGGTTGAAGTGGAATGAATTGTTTGTACCGTGTTCCGTGTGCAGTGTGCAAGCGCGTTGCATTGTGTACTGGCAGCAAACAGTATGCAGAACACAATTTCAGCTTAACTAATTAACCTTTTGGCGCCTGAATTATTTTTTTAATTTTAGCACACCCAGTATATAAAATGTGAATAACACAGGAACCAAATACTTTAGAATTATGGGAAAAAAAATGCATTTTGAAGGGGGAAAAAAACGGAGATTATACACCATGTTTAAAATATTTGGTACCTATATTTGTTGAATAAATGTATAAAATGCAACTTTAGAGGTTAGTGGTGCGGTACGACCACTATAGTTGACATTAGGCGTCAGAAGGTTAAATGACTCCTTTGTGACTAATTTTTGCATATAAACAAAGTTTATCTTTTTACTCTGAATGTTAATTTTTTATTGTCTTGTGTCAGATACCATAACTTAACCCACACATCACAGACAGCTAGCAGTATTTTCTGTGTTCTGTTTGTCTCTTTGTCAGTGAACATACCTGTATATATTTCTTTCTTCTGTTGACATTTGGTGACCATATATAATGGACAAAACATGTGGACATTCATTTTTTAAACTCAGAGTAAGGTGGTGTTAATGTTTTACTGCATTGTGTTATTTACTTCTTCATTGACATTGGTGCATTTGGATGTTCTTATTGAATTTGACTCTGGTCCTTTTTTTGTTATTGTGTTTGTTGCATTTTTGATGTGGCTGATGGTTGCTGTCAGTTGGCTCAACGTTGAGGGAACAGCCAGGCCCAGGTCCCACAACTGTGGGACAACTCTCCCCACATTCCCCCTCTCATAGGTCCCCTTGTGGTGGAGTGAGGGCTGTAAGTCCCCTGCCAAAATGGGCAAGAGGTATTCTTCCAGATATTTGTTATGTCTTCATTGCAATTTATTGAGAAGAAGAAAATATTGTTTAATGGGATTGACTAGGAAAATACTTTAAATATGTAGAAACTTATTTTTCATGTTGAAGAATAATTGTTTTAGTATTATTCATAGCATTCCTTCAAGGTAATGCCTCTAGTTAATGTGCAGGCCTAAAGCCAGTTGTGTTCTTGTGTGCTTCAAGCCTTCATGGCAGTCCATGGATATTAAATGGATGTTAAGTTTTCTTGGAAATGTCTGTGAATGTACATAAATTATTCGAAATTCGTAATTAATACTAGGAAAGTAAAGTAAGGATTTATGAAGCATTACAGAGTGTACATATTTTAAGTTTATAATATTAGTAGCAATATGAAAATATGTGGTACTGTTGATTCTTTTCATAGGCGAAAATGCTGACCTCTTATATCAGGAATTGACATCAGATGACGATCGCGCAGATAGAGGTAATTTGTGACACTGCAGTATGGGGTTGAGATAGGTTTGCACTGCATCTTGCACTGTGTGGTACTCTGTGGAGACAAAAGGTGTGTGACTGCAATGACTTGTAACACATTTATGACCAACTGATGTGCTCTCTTCCACCCCTGGTTATCTAATTGAGCCTGTGGTAATATATGTCCGTGAGAGATGTATCAAAAACATAACAATGTGGATGTATTTATAAACTTTAGTAAGTTATTAAATAGCAAGAGGAACTTTGGGGTATGGACTAATTTGTCTTCTTTTTCTGTGGATGCAATTTGGGTTTTGTTTGCAGGTTATACTTGTAAGTTTTTTTTTTATTATTCAACATTTTGTTGTCACCTGCACCTTTTGACAGCACAGTGGTTACTGTATATACCACCTGCTTTATCATTCATAACTCTCTATATTTCTGATGTACTATATTTGCATATTTTATTGATTCTGGGGTTAAATATTGACTATTTCTGTAAATGGCACTCACTGACCATTCTTTGTAATGGAGACACAGTGTGGTTTTTTTCTGTGATAGGATCCGAATACTTGAATACCATATTATTGACGTAAATTTCAGGCTATGAACTACTGTCCCAGGCATACAAAAGAGCAGAACACAGTTGAGACATAGAACACACAAAGTTAAAAAATTTTATGTAGTGGCTTGTGTTACCAGGCGGAACACCTCATGTGAAGCAGTATTTGGTCCTGAATGTGTTATTTGTGAGTTACACCTGTTTATCCTGTATGGTTTAAGCAGCTTTGATTGCATCTGTCTGAAATACGTCTGTGTTTCGTATGGGTGTAGGTAACAAATGCACCATATTTGCAACTTTATTGAATGTCATAATAGGGTCCTCACCAACCATTCTTCTAGAATCTGAAGCACCACTATATGTGATGGTTTGGAAACTTAGTTGGAAGTCTTCTGTGTTGTGACGCTGTCGTTAGGTGATGGGTTCCCCACACTTTCAAAAGGATTGTAGTACCCTCATCTTCACAATCAAGCAGTCCAAGAGGACTGCTTGATTGTGAAGATGAAAGAACAACAGTCATTAGAAATGTCAGTAACTGCTTGCCTAATGACAGTGTGACATCTTAGAAGACTTCCAACTTCAGCAACACTGCTGTGACAACTTCAAATCTTGCAGTGTTCTAGAAAGCTTTCAGTGTTTGTTTGTTGCAACAAGTAGTGGGCAGTCTAGGAACAGTGAATGGTACAGGCATAGTCTTCACAGACTTGAATGAGTAAGACACAATAGAAATGTTTTGGAGTAAGCAACTTTGATATTTAATTTAATTTTCTGAAGTTTTTTTTTTGGGGGGGGGGGGGGGGGGGACAAGTGCAGTAAGATCTTGTCAGGCGATGAGCCATGTCAACGCAGAATGAATTTCCATTGCGTTAAGTGACTGCATCAGTCAGTGAAGTGAAGAGATGGACGGTTTCCAGTATGGCAATTCATTACAGTACGGCAGAGGTGATTGTCTGAGATTACTTACTTGCATTTAGTTAGCACGTGAGCTTCAAGGCTATCACACTCTGTAAATTTAGTAACAGAAGTACTCCAAGAGTAAGTATGCATCGATGTTGCATACATATCATATGTTTCCAAACTACACCTTCAAATGTCAGTATTTCCCATTGTTAAACAGAAAGCTATCCCTGTACATACATGAAGTCATATGGGAAGAGTAGAAGTACAGTTGCAGTGATTCTTAAACTTGCTACTGTTTGGAGATGAGTGGTCATCTTCATTGCCCAGCACCTGTACCCTCATGCAAGATCCCCCCAATACCCATTGAATAGGAGGCTGGGTGGGCCCCAGAGCTAATCTTAACATTATGGAGAAGAGAAAAATCTCTTGTCACTGACAGGAATTGAACCCTGGATCGTCCAGCCCATTGCCTATTTACTGTCATCACTACACCATATAGCTCCACCCATATGTTAAGCAGGCATTTAATTTCATTATACTTGTTCTTTGAGGTAGGCGCCTCACTCTTGTGAAATGGTGGACATGGGCTTGCTATTTTCACTGCGTCAGGCACGTATGTCACAGGCCTCATCTGCAGGTTCAAAAAATTACATGATCACCGGGAAGAAATTATTCACATTGTCATGTGCAGTGCCTTTGAAATCCCTTTTGGCTCACAGGCCTTATAGAGTTGGCTTAGGTTTATGCTTATACCCATGGTCATTAAATGTAAATTGTGTGTTCACCATATAACAGTGCTTCCTCTTGCCTGTTAAGTTCACAGTGTATGGCACCACAAGACTATGTCTCACAGTCTGACTGGTGCATGCAGTCTAAATGAAATGAGAGAACTTTTTCCTTCAGGTAACAATCATAGATTCTCAATGTGTGAAGTAGGTTTTCTATGAGTATCTTGTTCGTATGGCAAGATTGATTGGTGAGGACTCTCCCTTAATGCTCTGTTATGTACAATTCTTATTTCTTCTGAATGCTAGTAGGACTGCAGCAGTTCAGTATTTGTATTTCAGGTAGCTTGATACACCAATTTGAGATTTCCACATCATTTATTGACCAGAAAGTGGTGTATGCATATTTTGTTTGTGTGTGCCGTGATGTGTGTATTCCCACGTAATGAAAGATTGAAAGTGGTCTTCTTAGTAATTACTCATCTCATTTCCTCGGTTTATTGTTTGTTTCAAGATTACTGATGTTACAGTATCAAGAAACTTAACCGAGTAATGTGGTTTACATTTGAAAGGTCTGCTACTAAAGTCTTAGACACTTTTATCTCAACTATGCTATTTTTGTGCCTTCATCTTGTTTTTCAAATAAATACAAAAAAATAATACCTTTAAATAGGGGCACACCTGGAAACATTTTTCATTTTCTCTGCATTCCCAATGGTGTAAAACTGTACATAGATGCAGGTAAACTAAAAGTAATGTCTGCTGTAGATATTTTTTTGATACATTCTAACAGGCATCTGTTTAGTGAGTAATTCATTCACATGCATGATAGGGGATAAATCCCATTTTTTCGCCTGTACCAGCAACTTGCATTGTGAGGAAGCAGAAACATGTTTTGCATCCAAAATAATCTCTCTATCTTGAGACCAGATGTTTTGGTATTACTGCATGTTATGTGAATTTTGTTTGGTCATTTAATTGGTGGAGCAGTGGTCTAAATGAAATTGTATTACAGTTTTATTCATATTATGTTCATGAAAAGCATGATATTAAGGCGTTCTGTATTGTGACCAGGTTTATCACTGTAGTTGAGTTTCTGAAGTATGCATAGTCCTGCTTGTTACGTGTGCGTGGCATGTTACTTCGGTGCATTTTGTATGCCTCGACCGACATGTCTGTATTTATTTGCTTGCTTGTTTGCTTTGTATTGCAGAATGTCTTAACTTTGATAGTTATTGTCATTTTATCTGGGAATATGACCAGACTTGCTTATTGTCATTTGAGTGTTAATTTCTTATTATGATTTAATTAATGGTACACAACTTTATAGCTCTAAGTATTATAACATAATTAAAAGAAATTATTTTTATGTCCCTGCCTGCTTTCTTGGTCTCCATCAGGACAACAGTAATACTGGTCCAAAATAGTACGTTACTTGATTTTATGTTCACTTAAGATTTGTGACTTCAGTGTTCCTGCCTGTAATTAGCCTCCAATCAGTTATGATAGATATGGCTGGCCACTTGGAGATTCTAGGTTGTCACAGCAGTGTTGCTCAACCTTTAAGTCTGTGAGGTGGTGCTATGTTCTTTGAGTTGTTCCTGGCATGTCAGATGATTGTGCCTTTTCCTGCAGAGTAGAGCAGTCTAAGAAGAATGACTGTTCTTGTCAGATTGTTCATCCAGTGACATATCGCGATATCCTGGAAGACTTGAATATTTATCATCCATTTGTCGTCAGTGTTGAATTAACTTCAGGCCATCTGAATACTTTTCATATCACACATTGTGTCTATCTGTAAGGTACTTCACACCTTACTGTACATAATTTTGCTGGATTCTGGCTAGCTATGTTTGAATTATGATGCAGTGGACATTTTGATGTTGTGAAACGGAATAAAAAACGTAAGTGTAAATTTACAGGTTATTGAGTTAAATCCTTTTCCTTTCACTTTGATGGGTTCCATTTGTGCATTTGTTTTGATAATACAAGGTTTGGTTCCTTATTTGTGCGAATGATTTCATTGTTTGAAGTGTGAAATAATGAAGGGGATCGTTCTTATAGCACTTGAATTGTGTGACTTGGAGGACACACGTGTGTTTGGACTGGACATCTGTGTGGATTGGTTGTGGCTTTGTTCAACTACACTGTTTAAAACTCAGGACACTTATGACAGTATATAAATGCTATTTTCTGCTACCTTTTCTTCGTAACCAAATCACTTTAGTGTAATTATTAGCTTTATGATACGTATAGTAATGTGATAGTTTGTAAGCCTTTATTTTATTGTGATGATTTTAGTATTGATAATAGTGAGTAAAGGGCAAGAATCTTAATGTTCTATGCACCATGCATGACAGCAGATTTAACCTATCTTAACGAACTATTCATGCAAAAAAAATTAAATGTAATTGATGCACAATTAGGAAGGAAGTGCATGAATAGTTGGTTAGATAGGTTGAACAGGGCAAGAATGTGTAGTGTCCATAAATGTAAGACAGAAGAGTTTTTGTCTTTCTTTATTTCTTTATTTCCTTCTGTCTTGTTTTTTTTTTAAGGGCATTTCTAAGAGCTGCCTGTGAAATATGTCATTATTGTTGTAGACATTTTGCTTATTGTGTTGTATCCCAGAAACTAATGTTTAAAATGTTGTATTTTGGTTTTATATTCAGTTACATTGTTTATATATGTATTGTATGTTTGTAACATTTGACCCCATTGTGTCTAGGTGGTTCAAAAAGTGGATTGTACACGTGTTTGGAAATTCATCATGCTGTGCAAGATTGGGCTGATTTCATTTTTGGTTATGGTATTTGAAGTGAACATGCAGTTTATATGTAATTACCCATTTTGAAGGTCTTGTCTTCTAATTATGGTGCATCTTCTTTTTGTAACCATATAAGTTCAGTGTTAAGCTTCTAATTGTTTCTCAGTAGTGTGTCTAGACAGTTGTTAACAACTTTGTTCACCATCAGATGACACTCCACTAAGAGAGTTCTCTTATGACTCATATTCACAGTCTAGATGCAGGCTGCTGCCTTAAAAATTACACATGAATTATTCTACCCCAGTTCTTTCTCACTTACCATCAGTAACTTCAGTATCCCCATCCTCCTGATGGAAGTAACAACTTGATTAGGAACTCACAGTGGTGGTGTTGAGGATTACAAGTCTTCAGGGATGCAGCACTTTGTTGGTGGTCGAGCGGTCCTTATGTTTCCGAGGATTGTGTTACCTTATTATTCAAGGGCATATGGTCCATGTAGAACAGCCATCACAGGAGAAGCAGTTCTTGTGTGTTTGCTGTTGTTTGAAATGTCATGAACCACTTGCCCAGTGACACATCATCACATCTCAGATGGCTGCCCCCTTTAACAAGTTGATACACCTTAGATTTTCACATGTTCCTCCACATGGGTGACAGGTAGTACAGAACTGTGTGTTTGTGTTTGTGTTTGTCTGTGTGTTTTTTGCTAACATTGCTGAACCTCATATTACTATATAATACTTCACACCAACATATTGCACATTGTTTTTATTTATTAATTGGTGTTATTATATATGTAATACAGTTGCACAGAAGTGTTGAATTTTAAGTTTGTCGTACAAATATATCAGCTCTTATGCAGTCCCAGTTACATTCCAGTGTTGTGCGGACAGCTGTGTACGTTTAATTCTGGTTCTGGAGGGTTCAACAGGGCTGTAACTGCTCAATCCTCCCCACTTCCCCCATATCCAGATACTGTTCAGTAGTTAACACTTGTCTTCGCAAGCTTCACAGTTGATGGGGATAATATTATTTTTTATTGTAATCAGAAGTCACCCAAACTGTGTACTTTAATTCAGTTCTTGTACAAACTGATCTGACAGTACAGGAATGCTGGATATCTGGGTCTTGTTGTTGCAATATTTGGACGGTTTTCACTCAGTAATCTGGCTCTTTTAGAGTTTTTGCTTTGGCTGAGCAGATGTGCGTGTTAGGATGCTCTTGCCTCTAAACCTACACAAAGGCGCTTTGAAGTAAGCGACATTGACTGGTTTCAATAAGGTAACGGTAGATTTGTCCTTGTCCACGCCAAGAAGCCATATAGGGGGAGTAGAGGTGTGGCTCCACTCATTCTCCACCTATGTACAAGATGGAGGTAAGTGGTCAACTTCATGCTCTGGCCATTTTATTCTTGGGAAGATGAACCAAGTACCCATTGAATAGGAGTCTGGGTGTTCCTCAGAGCTGGTCTAGACATTTGGAGGAAAGAAGAATTTCTTGACCTTGCTAGGAAACAAGGACGAATGGAATAGATATCAGACTGTAATGTGCCAGCTCCTTGTATATAGTGTATGTCTGTGTACATGCAGTGTTTGATATAGCATTATTACATCTTGCACTGAAGTTGACTCTTTATGTTTCTTGTTTAGGCCAGAAAACCATTATTGCAAGTGGAGTGTTTGGTGCTAGCATGTCTTGTCTGATGATTTCATTGCTTGTGTAGCTCTGATATGCTTGTGTTACCATATTAGTGTTTCAGCACTGCTGCATGTACAAACAGTACAAATGAGTACCACCAGTAAACGTGTAATTTCTGTTGCAGTCCATTGAATGCATTGGAAGATTCAGCATGTGTAACTTATGAACGATACCCTTCCAGTTTCCCATAACGTTTATGTACTAGTTGATAATTGAATAGACGTGCGTTATGTGTCATCTGTTGCTAGCAGTGTAGCTACAGCTACGTTCATAAGTGGAGCCTAAACTCTACACTTCTGTGCAAACTCCTGCCTGTTCAGTGCATGCTGTTACATTTATATTTTGTGTTTGTCAGTTTCTGTGTTAGTCTGTGAATTCATTGGTATATTCCTGTATCTTGTACTGCACTTATGATTCTGAACACAAAATGTATATCTGTGAATTTGATGTAACTTGTTACAGAATATGCTCCACCAAGACCCCCTCTCCCAGGTGGAGAGGTACCCCCACCTCGACCCCCACCACCAGAAACGGATGATGAAGATGACATGTTCCGGCACGCACCTCTGCCCAACCAGCCAATCATGGTGAGACTGTTACATACTTCTAGTCCACATGAGCCGGATACCCATCTGTTTGTCAGTACAGTAGTCGTGTAAGGGCATGAGATCACTGTCAGGGTTCTGTAATTGGTAATTTGCTATAAAGGGGTGTTCTGCAGGTGTTGTGTGGGGCTAACAACCTGACCACGTTCATGTGCTGATTGTCTCAAAATCTGGGAGCCCCAACCTACTGGAACCCCCTCAGCCTGTAATAGGCCTGCACAGGGATTGCTTTTAGTCCTGTAATTGTAGAGATGTAGGATATATTTTGTGACTGTGTGGCCCATGCACTGGTATTTGTAAAAATGTGTTTCAGTTCAGTACAGTGAACATTTTTTTTTAAAAGTAGAGACATGTGCATGTTTATACTCTTAGCCCACTGCTTCATATGCAAGATATGTGGCTGTTTGAATTGAAAGTAATCTCCCAAATGATTAATGCATTAATATGTAGCATCTTTCTTATATACTCTTCTTCATTCTTGTGTTTACATAATACCTCATGTTGGGTAACTGCCTTCATTACACATAAGTGAGGAAATAAATTTGTGCGTGCTACTGCAATTCCCTGAATATATGTTCGGTTATCTCATCTCTGAGAGCACAGTACTGCTGTATTAATTATTCAGACATAATCATAGTTATGGCTGATTGTGGTCTTCTGAGACTCACACGGTATCACATCCCATAAAACCAAAAATTATGCGTATATCGGTCACATTCACAGATTGTGGGCTGTAGCCTTTTAAGGACCAACATTTGATTGTCCAGTGCATTCAAGTGGCTCAGAGTTAAAATGCAGTGGCCAGTGCAGCCACTGTTACTGGAGCATCTTTTTTTCGCAACTCCAGTCAAAATTGGACCACTTACAGAATTTAGTAATAACTTAAGTTGTCCTAGCCCTCACAAGATTTAACTATGCCATAACAGATACAGGAGCATCTTAATTCATTCCTAACCTATCAGAAATGAACAGTGAGCTCCCTGAACACACATTGTGATTACTGTAGTTTGTGTTCTTGACGGTAGGTACATTAAGGTACTTCAAATATGTATATTTGTAGAATGTTTGTGTGGTAAGTATACATTGAATGAAAGCAAAATGAATTGTACTGCTACAGTGTTAAAACACTGAGCCTTGACGGGTGCAAAGTGGGGAACTGTTTTTGTTATGATTAAGAGTGTGAAAGCAATAGGTTTTGGTAATGTGCGTTGGACTGGACTGTTACAGGTATGAGGTCTGATGGTATGGTTTTGTGTAATGATGTGTAGTATCTGTTTTTGTATGGGGCACACTGACTGTGTCGTTCTGTGTACCTTTATATGAGTGTGAAAATTAGTCCACATTCCGAGAAGAACATAGGTTGGGGATGTTAAAGAATAGGATGTTGAGAAAGATATGCATTTGACAGGAGACTGGACAAGACTGCATAATGAGGAGCTTCGTGATTTGTACTCTGACCAAATATTATTAGGGTAATCAAATCAAGGAGAATAAGATGGGCAGGGCATGTGGCATGTGTGGAGGAGGAGGAGAAGAAGAGAAGAGAAGTCTGAATAGTGTTTGGGTATAAGAGACCACCTGTAAAACCTAGATATAGATGGGAGGATAATTTTGGAATGGATGTTAAAGAAATACTAGTAGGATGGAAGGACATGGCCTGGGTTCATGTGGCTGAGGACAGGGACAAGTGGCAGGCTGTTTCAAATGCAACAGTGGACCTTTGGGTTCCATAAAATATGGTAAATTTCGTTAACTATCTGAGGAACTGTTAGTTTGCAGTAATAACTCTGTTACATGTTCATTCTGTGTACTGCCGCTCTTCCTCTACACGCACAGGCACATGCATGCTCACACTCAAACACACACACATTTAAAACCTTTTGTACTGTTTGGAGGATAACAAATAACAAGGAGAAGGGTTAAAGGTCTGGTCATTGTTATACCACATGTATTACATTTTAGTTACAGCATGCTTTCAGATGGAAGTGTCTTGCTGTCTGTTAGGTATGAAAGGTACGGAAGTTGCATAATATGCTATATTTAGTGAACTGTGTCTGACAGTTTGAAAATTGATGTTTGTAACTGGCTCTGTAGTCATGTTGTTCCACATACTGTCTTGCTGTGTAGCATTGCACTCTGAAACTGCTTTGAAATTACTGAATAATATGCTGGACTGATAAATAATTGCGGTTTATGATGATTCTACAGCAGTTACAAGGGTGATAGAAAATGTTATTACATCCTTATTACCTGGACACTGTCCGTTATAGTAAGGTGCTCCTGATACATTTCGGGAGCTGACTGTACTCCTGTCTTCAGGTTCTCTGTTGTGCCACTTACGTAATTACAGATTTCAGTGGCATCGGTATGTGTGAGATTTGAGGTTCTCACAGCAATGTTTGTGAGAAATGTCTTCTGGGATATGACACTGTGTGATTGGGTCAGTGGTTCATGGCATTCTGAAAGAATGTAGTGTCTTCAGAGCATCGTGCACCATTAGTGCAATGGCACAGTGTCATATCCCTGTAGACCTGAATTCTCAAATCACTTTGGCAGACACTCCATGGGTATGTCATTTTAGTCTCCTAATCCAGCCACCATGAAATCACAAACTTTCTACATTATGGATCTGCACAATGTTATACTTGCAGGGTATTTTATAGCATTAGTCTGTTTGGTATACATTCACAGCAGTAGTCAGATACAAAAACGCCATATTTGTTCAAGCATACCTCAAGACGGTGGACCGAGTCAAACCAAATAATGGAATAAAGATTCAAACATTGTCACAAACTCTCAGACAAAAAGATTATTGTTCTGAAACTGTAGTTGTCACCATTTATAAAATTCCAGAAACAAACACTGAATGCAATTTACAGATGGCTGCACATGGACTTCATCAAGAGGTTAGACAGTGGTCCAGCAAGGACAATGACATTATTGTAGCAGCAAAGAAGATGGCGGTGCTGATGGGTCGGCTGTCACAGCTGGTGCGAGGGGAAGGGGGAAGTAGCAAGCGAGATCTCATTTCCTGTGCCAAGAGCATTGCTGAAGCCTCTGAAGAAGTTACTCGCCTTGCCAAGGAGCTCGCCAGGGAGTGCACTGACAAGAGGATGCGAACAGTGAGTTACCAGAAGCAACTGATGTTTGTAGAAATTGGAACAGGAAGTTTGCCACCGGAGACGCCACAGTAGAATGGTCAGTGTAGTGACTAGGCTATGGGCTGGACGGTCTGGGGTTTGATTCCAGGTGGAATCAACAGATTTTTCTCTTCTCTGAAACATCCAGACTGCTTCTAGGGCCCATACATCCTCCTGTTCGGTGGGTACTGAGGCTTTATTTCTTCTTGGTAAAGCAGGTGGAACATAAAGCTGCCCATTCTCCCATCTTAGTGCTGAGGTTCTGAGAGAGTTGAGCCATACATCTACTCTGCCTGTATGCATACAGGCAGAGCTACACCTGCTATGTGTAAGTGTACTGGTATTGTTTAAAAGCACTGTCTGTTGCTGAGATGATTTAGCATCAGTGATGGATGCATGAATGATCATGGAGTGCAGTTGGAATAATTCTGACAGGATGAAAGTAAGTACTCGGAGAAGAACCTGCCCTAGTGCCTCTCTGTCCACCACACGTTCCATATGGACATACCTGGGATTGAACCCAGGCCTCAGTGTTAACAGGCCAGCTACCAGCTGCCTGAGCCACGCCATAGCCTGTGTATTAACAAGAGGTATTTTGTGTTCCTTTATAGAACCTCCTGCAGGTGTGTGAGCGAATTCCGACCATCGGCACACAGCTCAAGATATTGTCAACAGTCAAGGCAACTATGTTGGGTGCTCAAGGTAAGATAGCTACAACATAACTAATCTAGTAAGTCACATCCTGTATCAGACATTACTGGGTGTCTCATGTCAACAGCATGAGTTGGAAGAGGGAGAAGTGGTGCATACAGCATGGGGTCATGTTATGTCGCTGAGACTTTGCAACATAAGTAGATGCATAGAGGGGCTGAGGCGTGAAATTTTAGGATTTTGCAGCAGTGCGGTTGATTTCTCTGTTCTCCTGGGATATGATGCTGCATCACTGGGTGATTGCTGCTTGATGTTTTGAGACATAATAACCGTCTCAAAAAGTTGGGCTCCATTCACCCAGAGACACGATACCATATCTATCCAAAACGAACAAATATTTCTGGCATCTAATATGTGTTTTTGTGTTCAAAAGAAACTCAATATTCTGCTGTTTCCAGTCGCCCTCTTTTTTTTTTAATCCTTAGTGAGTTTAAATCAATTGTAGTGATTGGTAATGTGATGTATAATAATAGTAATAATAATAATAATAATAAATACTTTACTTGAGTTTAGTTCTCTCAATACATGGGTCTTCCTCTGATTAACTTTGGGTTGTGACAGTGGTAGCCCATCACTGTTTTGTACCGATGTTGTTATAGTTACATTTACTTTTGTTCTCTTGAACAATTTATACTTAATTTTATGTAAATATCTGCCCAAATTTCTTATCTGTTCATTATCTTATTATTTTCCTGTAAGCTGCCTCTTAACCACATATCATTTGAAAATTTCATTAACCGGTTTATAGTGTACAGTGATGTGAATTTTCTTGGAGAGTAGTAAAATATTTCCCTAACTTACACTAATGCCATAGGAGTGAGATGAAGGTAGGGCTTAGCTTCCACTTCCAGCCTTCAAGGGTGGCTTGAGCCATCCAGCAATGGTAGCAGGTGGCTTGAGTAGCGGGAGTTGACAGCCAAAACATAAACAGCATATATTAATTAACCCAATCGCACATGTAGATGGCTACACGATTTCTACTTATTTCCATGGAGTTTGTTAATTTCATGGCAGCAAAATTTCAACGGTTGAAACTCCAGATACGTACTGTCATCATTGAACAGTAGTTGGAGTTTGTCATGAAAGTTCAGAAATATTTGTGACCACTTTCAGTCATTTTGTGGTAGTTTTAAATTAATTTTAGTGACTTCTAATTCTGCACCCTTTATGGCAGAGAACTGCAAATTCTTCAGCAAGGATTAAATTCCAACTTTCCAGGTTTTGCACTTGTAAGGTCAGTTGTGTTTTTAACACCATGAGACATTGGTATTGGAACTGTTCCATCAAAATATAAAGTACAGTTTGTGTAATTGTTTTTACATTGTAGTTCAAACCTGTCGAATAAATTTCAGGATGTTTGACTTCCTGACCTTTTTTTAGTTATCTTTGCTTGTACATAATGCATTCCCATTTGTTAATGACAGCACACAGCAGGTTGCAGCCTTTGATAGGAGCACACATTTTCTTGAACAGAATGAAAGTCATATGGGTAATCTTTAATAAAAATAATTTGGGCTATCTGAAAACATAACAAAGATTTGTTACAGAAAATATTGCTTATTCTGGTGTGGTCATGATTGTGAGCTGTTCATATTGACTCCGCTAAGATGAAGGTTGTTGACTGCTTACTTAGAAACCAAACTAGGCTTGCAACCTAGTATTTTTGACTGAGCTGTGTCCTGCCACCCTGACAGTAGTATCAAAGTGAAAGTATGTTGTGAATTCAAAACCTTCTTCTTCTATATTCATCAGATTTATAAAGTACTATAGATTGTACAACATAGGACATGAGAAATATCTTGTACAGCATGCGTTTGGGACATTCAACCGTTTTTTCAGAAATTTTATGAAGGCTGAGCTTGCAGAAAATAATATATGTATGCCTGCTGAAAATGTTATTTAATTTGTTCAGTTGTATAAGCTTGGGACAGAGTTATTTGCACCAGCAAGGTAACTTATTCATGTAATTGTATGTTAACAAGCTGCAGTGTCCACAGTAGCTGATGTTTAGGGTGTCAATGCAGCAATTTCTGTAACAGAACCACCCATCATGACAGTTGCAATTTCCATCCAACTTAAAGCATATGTGAAATGTATCTGTGGTTAATGGTTTTACATTAATTTTTGTACGAGAACACACAAATTCAGGACTTAAATTTTACTCCTGCTCCCTTCAGCAAGTATGTCCTCTTAATTTTTACGTGGTCAAAAAGGGTTAAAGTTTGTCAGTACCACTTCTGGAAACCTTCCGTAACTTGAATTGGGTGAGCATTTCTGTCAGCAGTACAGTTTGGCATTAGGTAAGTCAGAATGCACAACTTCTTTCAGAAACTGAGAATTGGAGGGGCTGTTGCAAGAGGTGTATGTCAAGTGTAATGCTGAGTTACACCAATTATCCCACAGTTGTTATGTTTCAACTTAATATGTTCTATTCTGTTTTGATATTGAGTGTAAAATATACCCATCTCCGAAAGAGCAGAGAAGGTTGATAGGAGATGCACAAAAATGTTTACACATTTGGAACATATAAATGGCAGTACATGGGAAGCAGTGCGGGAACTTTACGTCAACTGTAAAACATGCTCAGACAGTAGATCTCTTCAGGAATTTCCCATTTGTGTGCAGCTGTAATGTGATTTAAATGTTACATTACTTCAAATGTCTTTCTTTTTCAGTTGATGTGGTTCATCGTATGTATGATAGCGTTTTAAGTATGGTTGTGTAACATATTATAATAACCAGTTGTTTCTCTAGTTCAGTCAACATGTACATAATGTACATAGCTGCTCATTTAAAACCTGTAGTTGAAATGCAGATTAAAAAAAGAGGCATACAAAGAAGGACTTAAAAATTCCAGAAATTACATGTTATTTGGAAAGAAAAGAAGGGCTTTTTATGACTGTTCAGCCTTTACGGTCCTTCATTACATCCTTCATAAGTTGTGACATTGCATTATAAGAGTTAATTTGATTGCCTTCTGTGGGGATACCATGACTTCAGCAATGCTGCATGAAGTTTGGAAAAAAAGTACATCTTTCTAATTGTAATGCAGGCTCATTCGCAAAATTGCAGACAGCAATTATAATTATTTTTGTTGTTACACCGTGCATGTTGTCGAGTTACTCAGTTATTAGCTTCTTCATGTCTGTACTCTGCTCCCACTGGACAGATATTCATGGGATTTGATATTCGAATATTTTTCGAAAATCTGTGAAAAAATTCTGGCTTCATTAAAATCTGACATGAATAACGGGTACCTTACATGAAGACCAATGTACATTTGTGACATTGCCTCGCTGAATTCTTAGAATGAGAAATGTTTTAGACACATATTATAGAGAAAATCAAAATGCACTTTTTATGTTCAATACATTTTTTCCTGCAAATAATGCCATATATGGGATAATGCAGGAAAAATGTGGTAGAGCCAGACAGGCCACAAATGAGAGTGTAATACAGCATTGCATGCTGCATAACGGAGGTTACAGACACACATTCAGATTATGTAATGTTCAGTGCTTTTCCATGGCAACATTGGTTACGCGAATGCACGTCAGTCTCAACGTTTCACATACATTGCCTGTCTCGTTTATTCTGCATTTCTTCAGCAGGAGGCATCTAATGGCTTTTGCCTGTATATAACTTTGAACTTGTGCTTTTGTCTGTAAGCTTCAAGACTGGAGTCTTGTGACATCAGCACGAAGCTGTGTGGCATTTGTTCCCTTTGTTAAATTATGCATATGTTGTTTCGGCAAGACATATTTAACCTTTGAAGTATGGCATATTAAATGAAGGTGTTCTGCTGCAGCCAGAGCACAATTCAGTTTAAATGTCCACCTTGGGACAGCATTTTTGCTTTTGGACAAAAAGGATGTGAATTTAATGGAACAACTTCATCCCGTTTTTCTCCTAAAGGTTAAAAGGGTTGAGCTGTTTAACATTCTAGGTAATAAGTACATTAATGTGAAATAGACAGTATGTTTACATACTGCATTTTCTTATGAAATTCAGAATATCAAACTAAATGTAATATCATACATAAACAATATTCATCCTTTTGGTACAAGCTGTGGCTCCAGGGTGTCTTGATACTGTCATGACATCAGCCACGTTGTTCAGTGGAGAATTACTGGACGACTGTCAGAGTTGCAGGTAGAGAGATAACGAGGTAATTTGGCCATATTCCGACACTTGCCCCTACTGACCAAGATGGGTAGGAAGCAGCAGTTGCATGAAAAGAATTGGTGACAATGTAATGTTTCAGGCAACAGCAGTATTAGCTTTGTGTCAAGTAATACTTAGTTAATACTGTTCTGACGTATGTACAATACTGTCCAACGTAAGCCACGGATATGAGAGTAAGTCTGTTTTGGCTCATCAGTGAGTGACAAAAATCAGGGTGTCCTTAATTAACAACACAAGCATGTTTGGTTATGTACTGTGTAGTTAGCATATTTCTGACTTATTTCTCATTATGTTCGATCATCCACTAATACTAACTATGTGACGGTTCTAGTTTGTTCTTTTAATATTGACGTGTTTCACCAAAAGACTGGAATTTGAATATAATGACTTGTATTTCAATCAATTTGTTTTTAAATATCTACTTAATTGTTCTCTTAACATCTGAAATTTCACAGCACCCATCGAAAGAAGTTGATTTAGTGTTGGGATCAGTATCTCTCTTCTCCTCTCCTCTCTCCTCTCCACACTTCTCCCCTCTCCCTTGTCACAGTTGGTCTTACTTCTACACTTGTACAACTTCCAACCCATCTGTATTTACCATGAAACATCTACAGGTACTAAGAACATATCGCCTTCTGTTTGATAGTTTCTTATATACACTGCAGTTTTGGAAGGGTGTGGCCTGTTGATTGACCCAAAATAATTAGAAAAACTACAGAAGCTTTGAGTGTCTGGATATGGCTCACTACCTTAGTATACAAGTATGTAAGTTCTGTATTTGTGATGCAACATTTGCTATGAAGTATTTGAATCTGAATGTGAGTGTTCAAAGAAAACAAAATCAATTAGGGTGTGTATTGGTTCATTGTAGCCTGTTAACTTGGTTTATGAGAAAGAAGAGAGTGTCTGTGTACATCAGATTGTTAGACACGTTCCCACATCTTTTTTGTTGTGTATTATTCACAGTCTATTAAAGAAACACATGAAATATGTGAACATTGATTTATGTCCTTTATGCAGGGGTTGCCACACTGCTTCACACAACAGTTTGCTGTGACATTACACAATATTCCTGCCAAAATAATGCTGCTGTTTTGTACCTATAAATAGTGTGACTGTAGTGAACGCTTCTTGTAAATTGTTCTGTTTGTTTTAACAGAGATGATTCCCCAGATGGACATGGGAGAGATTCTTGGGGGTAAACTGCCAACAATTTACATAGTTTAAGTGTTTGTACCTGTGCTTGCTTGTTGCATGAAGCCTGTCTATGTGGCATGAATATGGCTGTTCTATATTGTAAGAGATGTAGCGTATCTGACTAGTATATAGACTACACTGCTTATTTTGTAAATGCTATTAGTACTCTTTAAAGTTTGCTGGCATCGATGTTTGTTTATAGTGCTTGGTTCCATAATAATTTTGAATATGCAATTTTATTGCTGGTGTTTCTTCACATTTTGTTAATAATACATAGCAAGTAAAAATAAAGTTGTCCCCTTCCTCACCATGAAGGCCAGTGGTGGGGAGGAGAAATGTAGCTGTTGCTGTTGCTGTTAGCCTCAGCATTAGATGGAGGTGACCCTAAACTATGGCTTCTCATTTCTCACTGTCTGTACACTGTTGTATATCTTCTGTAACTTTTTCGTACCCAGAATATGGAGGTGGCATGTTTTCTGAAATGTTGGTATCCCTGTACACATGCAGCATGACTTGTCACAGTGCAGAAGCAATCACCGCTGCGAAAAAATTGGCAGCAAATCTGTGGCAACATGATTCATTATTGTAGACTGTTCACATGGTTAATGAACATGTGGTTAAAGAGTAACGTTCCAAGCTTGATCCTGTAAGAACATATACACATTAAAAGGAGAAGAAAATTGTTTTATTTCCCTTCAAATAATTCTCCCTTGACTGCAACACAGTTTTTACATCTTTCTAAAAATTGCACAGAAGTCTGTGATGGTGATCGTAGCTACTAAATTTGATTTGGCAGTTACATTCATGTTGATATCTTCACTGTCCTGAAAATTCACCTTTGAGCGTGGTATTCGCTTCTGGTAACAGAAATAAGTTGGATTACATGAGACTTTTAAATCACTACAAATATTACCAATTTATAACAGTGACATAGGATTTCTTACTATTTGGTATAGTGACTGGGCCATGATCTTGACTATCCAGAGTTTGATTCCTGCCAGAGGCAGGATATTTTTCTCATCATCAAAACATCAGACCACCTTTGGAGCCCAGCAGCATCCTACTCAGTAGGTACCAGGAGCTCTTTGCCAGGTGTAGAGTGGCCAGGGCATGATGCCCTCCACTCACCCCAATCTAGTGCCGTGTTTAAGAATGAATGGAGCTATGCCTCTGCTCCACCTTTATGATTTCATGGCATGCACAGGGACAACTTTACCTTTATGGAATTTCTTATGATTGTTTTAATTTAACCAAACCGCATGTTCAGATGGCCACCGAGTACTACTGTAACAAGTGAAAGAAAAGGGTCATAGTGAGTCTGATGTTTGTTGAACCGTGCATCATTGTGATAACTGACGAATAAAAAACCAACTAGATCTCACTTGTTGCTTTTATTTTACCTCTTAGAGACTCAACATGTTTCGGGCAATATTAATGCCCAAAACATGTTGAGTCTCTAAGAAGTAAAATAAAAGTAACAAGTGAGATCTAGTTGGTTTTTTATTCATCAGCGGTCATAGTAAATGTTTGAAACTATTCTGTTTTTGAGATGTTTGTATTAAAAACACTGAATTTTTATTTGCATTTAAACACTTCCGAGTTGTAGCGTACTGCAGTGGTATATCAGCTGTGTGTGTATGTGTGTGTGTGTGTGCATGCCTGTTTGATGTGTTTGTGTAGAAGAAATTTTTCTGTAATTGAGTTTCACTTGTGTCGTGCTGTGCCTGTTACTGTGTTAACATATGGCTCATAGGTTAATTATATTACAAATGTGGACTGAGGAACATGTGTGTTTTGTGTTGTTCTGTGCTGATTGGGAAGGATGCATGTTTGGCAACAGTGAGTACTGATAAATTCATTCTTGTTGACTATATCATAGTGCAGTCAGCAGTTCAGGCATTTGTTTTCAAGGTTTTCTTTTGTAGTTTTATGTTTTCAGGAATGGTGAGTCAGATTTAGAATTTGGTTAGTGTTTTTTTCCTGTCTTAGAGTTCTAAATTTGTTAATGTAATGAATGTAATGGAATGCTACATTAATGTCAGAGTTGACTTCCTTAAAATGAAATTTTCTGATGAAGAATTAATATATTCTTTTAGTATATACGTTTTGTGAGTTGTTGAAAAGCAGGTAAGTACATTCGTTTGAAATGTCAAATTTTCCATGAGTATCAGCGCCATATTTGTGTTTTATTTATTTAGTTTTCCTGCGTTTGCCAAACCAACTTCTTGTGCTACATAAAATTGTAACCAGTTGATTTCTGTTGTGCACACTGTATGTGTTGCAACGTGCACTGTAGTTTTTGCGTTTTTCTTCATGGGAAGTTCTCGCTCCCATTGCGTCCTGCACAGAATGAGATCACACTTTGTGACATAAAGTTTTTTGAGAAGTTTGTAATTATGTTAACAAAGGTATGACACAGTAAATTCTTTTCTTGTGATCATCTGTGTTAATAAGGAGTGTGTTTCCAGCAGTGTTGCAGTGCCGGTATGGGGCCATAGCCTCTGATTTTCTTCCCCAGGTTTCCCACCGTGTCAGTCTTTTTCCATCCTGCAGTCTTTAGCAGTTTTTTGGTGTGTCTGTCCACCTGTCCTTTGGGTTCCTTGCTGTTGACTAGCATATCTATATCCTCCCAGTATTTTCCATGGTGTTCTTGATCCATTGATCCTGTAGATGCCGTACCCATTCCAATCCTTCATTGACAAACACGAAAATGGAAATTCATCCAATATTGACACAGGCAATCACTGAGATGACATAGTGAAAGCTTCAACTGTAATACGTGTGTAACTAATATGAATGGCTATCAAAATTGCAGATACAAGGAAAATGAAATTGTTTTGACTTGTTTGAAATTCCAAAATGTAAACATGTGATGAAAAGGTGGGAACGCTGCAGTATGTCAAACTGCATTCTTTGTTGCACGTTCTGAATTGTTAGTCAATGCTCGGTCTCCAAATGTGACGTAAAGAAATTAATGTTTCGTGATTAATGACGCTGTTATTTGCTGAAAGTATATAGCATCAGTGACATTGAGTGAGTGAGTATGGAGCATTGATGGAATGATACTAACAGGGGAAAACCAAAGTACTTGGAGAAAAACTTATCTCAGCACCATTGTGTCCACCATAAGTGTCACACGAACTGACGTGGGATTGAACCCAGGCCTCTGGAGTCAGAGGCCGGAAACTAACCATCTGAGCAATGGCACACTGCAGTGTAAAGCTGTTATATTTTCCGAGCGCGCCCTGTAGTTTACGTGAATTGTGAAAAATGGAACTCGTAACAGTTTCATGACATTTATCATGTGGGAGGGTTCATTTTTGTGACACTTGCACTGATTGATTTGTCATTGAATAGCTAACTCTCACAATTAGGTGCTGCAACGTGGAAAACAAAAAGCATGGTGACTCTTTACATCATGGTGTTTCTTACAGCCTAGAGTGTAAATATTTTGCAATCAAAATTAAAAGTTTCAATATTGTCTTCAATGAATAAGGAGGTGTAGCATGTATGACAGAGTCTAGCAGATGGAAGCATCGCAGAATAGTTGAAAGTTTATCACCCCCCACAGGTGTAACACCAGATGTCGTAACAAACGAATCTGTTTGTTTGTTGCTTTGGTTTTGGACAAAAATATTACTTCTGTTTTCATTAACAGAAACTTTCACTAGAAGTATACCTTGCAGCCAGTGAGGGTGCCCTGAAAATTGCTGTCCTGGTGCTATATGTGCCAAGGAAACACCAATGACCAGCAGAAAGTGACATGCAGGGGTTACAGAAATTGATAGAAACAAGAGGTAGTGTAACCACAATGTTGCCAGCTTTTGTAAATTTAAACAACTGAATGCTTGTGAAGATAATCACTATGTAATACTTCACTGTCTCAGTGAAGGTAATTTATGACACCCAGTATATTGCTGGCTTACCCGTACATTACGTAATGTAGGAGACATTGCGCACATTGACACGAAGATTGGCAATCTGTACATAACTGATGTAAGTTCATAAGCCTGGGAGGATTGGAGTGACAGTGATGGGCACTCCAGTTCTTCCTGTGTCCATCCTTCCATAGCTCTATGTTCAAAATTTAGTGTGTTTGTGCAATGTGCGCAGGTACTGAGGAAGACCAGGAGGCGACTGATATGCTGGTGGGCAATGCACAGAACCTAATGCAGTCTGTGAAAGAGACGGTTCGTGCAGCAGAGTCTGCATCTATTAAAATTCGCACCGATGCAGGTATTCGCCTGCGTTGGGTCAGAAGACAACCATGGTATCAGTACTAATGCTTCCATTGTGAGGTGAGTGAAACATCAGAACAGTTTCTTATTTATTTGGTGTTCAAACTGTCTGAAGCAGTTCTCAAGCCCAGGGTGGTGACCCACTTTTGGGATAAGAGTCTTCTCATATCTTGTGAACTCCCAGAACAAGCCTACTTTATTTTTTTTAATATTATTCTACAAATCTGCACAATTTTATGTGGTGCTGAGTCAATACTGGTTCTGGTACATAGTTAACTTTTTACCAGTCAACAGTTTGTAACATCCCAGTAGACAGTCTTATTTCTCAATGAGAACTTTGAATATTGGAGGGAAAGATATGTGATTATACCAACTACTGCACATATATAAAATTTATAAAATTTACACATTAAAACGCTCCAATGTGTTTTGGTCCTAGGACCATCATCAGGGTGCCATATTGTCCTTGCTAAAGTCACACTATAAAAGGTCACATTAATTTCGCTGTACCAGTTGGGTGTTGTGGCAGCATGCTGCCACAACACCCAACTGGTATAATGAAATTAATCTGTGACTATTTCTAGTGTGACTTTAGCAAGGAATACATAGCTCCCTGATGATGGTCTTAGGACCGAAACATGTCGGAGCATTTTTAATGTTTTAATGTGTAAATTTTATATATGTGCACTTGTTGGTATAATAATTGAGTAACTTGACAACATGCATGGTGTAACAATGAATATAAAAAAAAAAAGACGTGCTTCTTTTATTCTGTAGTATGTCTTATGACAGGTTCATAGCTTCTTCCAAAGCAGGTTATCCACAGGACGGGATCATGTGCTTCCTGGTTCAATTTCTTGTATCCCTTCATTTCCTTAAGATCATCCACTAGTTGCATACATCTTGTTACTCCTTTTTCTTTCACTTGTATCTTTCCTTCTACCTTTTCTTCTATAACGCTGTAACGTGTTTCAGAAGGCAGTTCCTCCACAAGATATGACCAATCCATTTAGCCTTCCTTCTCTGTCCTGTATATAGCAATATCCCATTCTCCTTGACTCTTCTTCTTCTTCAGCAGGGCCCGTGGCTAATGCCACAGATGTAATGCAGCCTATAGGCTTATTGTACTCATCC
>Ga0136643_10001074_pt1 | contig 32327 bp, 9 predicted proteins | sample TergutLab28metaG_FD_96883 | JGI IMG/M metagenome (GOLD analysis project Ga0136643, IMG submission 96883) | Labiotermes labralis P1 segment gut microbial communities from Petit-Saut dam, French Guiana - Lab288 P1 (version 3) (version 3) | ecosystem: Host-associated > Arthropoda: Insects >...
ATTTAATGGCTTTATGTCACTCACAAGTTAGTTTGATGTTAAGTACAGATATTAACATTACAGAAACCACAAATTCCTGCCAGTTTTAATATGTATTTGGTAATCAATAAGTGTGTAACAGCTATCAAAGTTTCAAACTTCTCTGGCAATTATCTCCGTAACCGTTCAACTTTGGACATAGATGTTTTGGATTATATCGGTATACTTTAACATAAGGAACACTCTCCCGAAATCTGGCACATTCCTCCTGGGACGCCCTGTATACATATTGATGGTTAAGAATTATTTAAGTATTTATTTGGTTACAGATGTCATTTTTTACTATATCCTTACTAATTTCTTTGTGTTACTGACAAAATACAAACATCAAACGCCTATTTTGCATATCGGAAACATAAATAACTTTCGTTAGAAATTTCTTCACTTGCGGTAGTATTTTTAGAGTGACTGTGTCGTTTTATACCATCTTAAGTATTTTTCACTTCTGTGTGATATATTCCGCTTGTGCTTTAATAGAAATTAATATATCTAAAATCACCTATCCTCAGCCGCTGAACTAATGAGTGCAATATCAAGTTATCAGAGTTTATATCAGTCCACGCAGAAAACTTGGTATTTTGCTTTTAACATACCAGCTGTGGATAGTGGATTTTAGATAGCTTCATTGGGTATTCTGTCGTAAGTCTAATGGCCTGATCAAACGCTTAATTGTTCTGTTCATTATTTTTGCGTTTGGTGGTTATCCGTACTACTGCAGTCGTTGTTCAACATAGTTATAATAATAATAATAATTATTATTATTATTATTATTATTACTATTATTATTAACTGAAATTGTGTTGTCACTCGGTGGCAGTGGTTACTTTACATGTATACAAAATATGAAATTGGTTAGTGATAAATTTAAGTGGGGAGACCTACATGAGAAGCATGTAGTGGCAACTTGGAATCTTGGGAACCATCACAGCATTTGCTTACAGACACAGGGAAAACAATAAAAACCTGTGTCGAGGTGACCGGTCGCAGGACCTTCGGAATACTGACTTCTAGCCAGCAGTCCGGCATCTAGATTAGAAACAGCAATACACACATTGTACAGCAAATACACATAAGATGACAACAGTACACACAAGACAACTCAACAATACACAAAACACAACTAACAACAATACACACAAGACATCTTAAAATACAACGTGTACAAAAGGTAAACAACACCAAGGTAAGAAAGTACTGTATATATTCATGTGGTCATTCCGAATCCTAACCACTGTGTCCTGAACGAGTGGCAGTAAACCTTCGTTGGTGCTGCCATTCACTTCTATTTTCTATCAGCGGAAGACGCTGTCGCACAACAGTAACCCCGTGCCTTCAATTTTAAGAATTCATAAAGTAGTTGCGTGTTTAACGGCATAATTAATGTGACACAATTACGGTGTTAGTTGTTATATTGCATATTATTTGTGAGTAATAAGGCAATTTAAGCCGTCACTCTACTTTAATAATCACTCTTGTAACCCAGTTCATGCCGTACATTTATACATGACTAATTGCTCCCGTATTGCAATTAAGAGAAATGTGTGGTAGAGTAATCAGAGCTCTGCGAGTTCTGCCCGTGCCCGAGAAAATCACAGGTCCGAAAAAAATAACCTTAAGGAAAATATACACTTCTTGGGTTACTTGAAACCAATATTCCATTTGCGAAGAACGCGGGTGCCTTCTGCATGAGAGTCAGGAATAGACAGATATCAGTTTGTGAGACGTGTGTGCTTGGTGCGACAGTATTTAATTCTGCATGTCATTTATCCGCTTTCGAAGGCTCAATTTATGAACTCGCTAACAATAAAGTATTGTTCATGTGCTATATCGTTCGTAGAATGGAAAGAACACGTTGTGCAATCGAACTGTCGTAGCTTTCCCTCGAACTGATTAAAAGAGTCCCTTGATTATACACAATACTTTGTATGAGCTTCAGACTTATCATGTGTTTAGGTATATGTGGCCTTAAGGATAGCTACACTTAACCTTAAGTTTAAAACTATACAAACCAGTTAAACAGAGTAGGTAACAACAGGAAAAGCACTGAAAGAGGCCGTATAAAAACGAAATAAAAGGATAAAACTGGAAACAAGGAGCCAAAAATATAATAACAAACATCTGTGCAAGAAATGAAAATCGAAAAGCGGACTGTTATAAAATGAGTCTAACAGTCAAAATAGAAATTAAAATATATTAAAACAATATTACCTAATTAGATATTCTCCATATGAAAGTAGGACCGCGGTGGCACAGTGGTTAAGGTGCTGTGCTACAAATCGGAAGGTCGCTGATTCGATCCCAGCTGGTGGTCATTGGAATTTTTCATTGACATAAAATCCTTCCGATCGCACTATGGCCCTGGGGTCGACTCAGCCTCTAACAGAAATGAGTACCAGGAATATTTCCTGGGGGTTAAAGTCGGCCGGTGCGTAAGGCTGACAACCTTACCACCATCCTGTGCCGTTGTCACGAAATCTGGGAACCTTAACTTCCTGGAACCCTCTGGGCTACTCCAGGCCTGTAACGGGACTGCTTTGCATTTACCATATGAAAATAAACTCCGCCTATTAGGCACATATTGACATTGGTGTACCACTCTATAGGCCAGTGCATGGCAAAACTACGTGCAGGCTACACTAGTGGTTGTACTGATGAAAAAGTCAGACCAACTAATAATCTAATGTTACTTATCGAAACTGAGAGCCACTTTATAAGGATATATGCCAGCCACAAATGCTTAGTTTGAAGTTTTAAATTTTCAGATTGTCACTGGAATTTGAAAAGGTGTAGCTTTGACATAATTCGTCGAATTTGTATTCAAAAATCACTCTGAACTATTTGGAAAATCTTGATTTTGTTGTTTTGATTTGCAACGCCGTCACGGCTTATTTGTGGATGGTAAACTGAAAGAGATTTAGAAGTAGCCGTTTAGAGATTGTTCAGCACCACGTAGAAGTCCGCAAACTTACTCGTACATTGCCCCTTGCCTACAGTGAGTCCTAAACTATAAAACTAAATGTATTGAACATCAAATGTGTATTTATTTCTTCTCAGAATCTTTTTTTAAATGTTTCTCTTGAGTAAATACATAGCGAGTGTCACTGAAGATGGGTGCTGCAACGGAAATATGTCTTCACATGAAGTTCTTTTATTTTTGTGAAATTTTCACCAAAACTGAAATAGCTAGACAATCTTTATCATTGCACCGTGCATTTTGTAGTTTATTTAAGTAACACACCAACAAATGCACATATATATAGACTTTAATAATCTAAAATTCACATTAAAACACTTAAAACGCTCCTACAAGTTTCGATCATACGATCATCCTCAGGGAGCATACTATGCTCCTTGCTAAACTTACAGTTTAAAACACTCAGTGATTTACTTCGTTATATTAATTTGGTGCTGTGGCAGCATGCCGTGTGTTATGTGTGTGAGTCGGACGTACGCGTACGTCCGACTCACACATAACACACGGCATGCTGCCACAGCACCAAATTAATATAACGAAGTAAATCACTGAGTGTTTTAAACTGTAAGTTTAGCAAGGAGCAAAGTATGCTCACTTAGGTTGATCGTATGATCAAAAGGAGCGTTTTAAGTGTTTTAATGTAAATTTTAGATTATTAAAGTCTATATATGTGGATTTGTTGGTGTGTTACTTAAATAGCTAGACAATTTTTACAATAAATCTGCAATACTAAATTTCATGAAAAACAGTTAATTGGTAGTTGAGTTTCATGTTCTTAGTACTGCCAAGTCATTGTTGGTTTATGAAAATAAATAAAATAAAATTCAACGTCCCTCAAACACAGCTGATTAATTTAAAACCGCGGTACGTACTTTACAAGTTGACTGAATGCTTTGGGTTAATAAAACCATTTTCAAGTCTAGTCGGGTTTTAATTAAAATGTGCCTGTGTGAGTTGTCTAATTCTGAATGGTGTTTAGGTGCGGTAACTTCACGTCCTTTGCGTTACTCCATAATAAGCAAGGTACCAACAGCATAAGTTACATAAGCGTGAAGACTGTTCTATGTTAATGGGTTAATGTTAGGTACAGTAACACTAGATGCAGTTCAGTACTGCAGGTGCAGGGCTGTCAACCGTGAATAGCAAGGAGAGAATTTCCTCTGACGATAGCGACTGCATCCGATAAACACCACTGCGGAACGAGCACTACAGGTCCCATGGAGTAGAATGTAAGCCAATGACATGATTTTAGATTATTGCTCTGTATCTTATGTTTATTGGACCGTGCATCATTGTGATAGCTGAAGAATAAAAAACCAACTAGATGTCACTTGCTATATTTACTTTACTTCTTAGATACTCAACATGTTTCGGACATTAATATGTCCATCTTCAGGAGTTTGCGACTATGTTGTTGAACTACCACATTGGCTGCATTGTTCTTGAATTACTGTGTGTTGGAGTTAGGGTGCGGTTCGGCTGGGGTGGTATCCGGGCTACCGGCTGCCGGCAGTCCGGATACCACCCTAGCCGAACCGCACGTTAACTCCAACACACAGCAAACCAAGAACGAATGGGCCAATGTGGTAGTTCAACAACATAGTCGCAAACTCCTGAAGATGGACATATTAATGCCCGAAAAATGTTGAGTATCTAAGAAGTAAAGTAAATATAGCAAGTGACATCTAGTTGGTTTTTTATTTCAGCTATTGCTATGTAGTTATATTCTAAAGATGCCTCGGTTTAACTGTTCGGAATTAATCCATATATCGTCTTTAAATAACTTAATTACGAGATGTATTAAAGGAGAAGAGAACGATGTCTTCGTTTTTCATTAAATTGCCTTTCCTCACGACTAGAAAAGAGAAGACAATTCGGTGTTTGTATGATTCTTTATTGTTTCTCTTTATGCATGCGCATCCTTGCAAACGCGAATATTTATTTTTTTTTAATGTATAACACGTCAAACATTTAATGCAGAGAGGCAAGGCTATGCTAAATTACGTATTGTCTGTAGGAATGGCTTATTCATTATACAGCATCTTCCTGACGTTTCCCATTTTTTAGTGTTTCTGCCCCTAAGAGATCGCTCGGCGTGTGTGTGTGCTTGCGTTCGTGTGCGCGTGCGTGTGTGCATATGTTCATTTCAAGTGCTGAACCAGTTAATCGATTTTCACGAAACTTCGTGCGAACGCTACGCTCTTGGAGGCCACCTGAAAGTAGTTATTTTCGTTTTACTAGACAGTAACAACATGGCAGACGCGCGAAAGTGTGAAGCCGTAGCGAACCTAGTGTCACTCAAATTAGAGCCAGAAGTGATTTGTGACAATATGTCCTGTACTTTTGTCAAGTAGTATTTTTGTTGAGCCTACATTACCGACATAGCAGCCGTGCGGGAATTTTTAATTAGCTTTCGGTCTAACGATGTTAACTAATGAGCTAATGATTATGCATCCATCACACGTCAAGTAACAGAAAAAATGAAACGAAGTTGGGACAATACAACAGCTACATGTGGATAACAAGACAGCCTACAATTCAGTTATATTCCAATATTCTTATTCAGTTTGTCGCATCCATTAAACTAGTAAGGGTAATTAAATATCTGTGTGATCCATTTCCTGTTTAAAATTGTCTGGAAAAGGAGATACTTGACCGCCATTGCTTCTCAGATTTTCATGAGAATATGCCATTAGGAAGGTCCAACTAGACCACGAGGGGCTGAATTTGAGTGGCGCGCATCAGTTTCTGGAGGGGAAGACCCAGGAAAAGATGGAAAGAGGAAGTAGAAAGAGATCTTCAAATGCTGGGGTTGAGAAGATGGGGAGAGTTGGTGGCAGATAGGAAAAAATGGAAGGACATTTTTCGACAGGCCAAAGCCCACAGTGGGCTGTAGTGCCGATGGAGGAAGAAGAAGAACATCAGCTTCTGGTATTTGCTGATGGTATTTTACTGGGCGAAAACATGCTCAGTGTGAATAAAAACATAGATTCTGTGCTGGTGTTAATATGGAGGTTCTAGAAATAAATACTGAGAAAAACTAAGTATGTGATCATGTTTAAAGAGCAGAATGCACGGGAAAATCATGCCATAAAAATAGTTTATAAATCTTTTGAAATTTGACAAAGTTCCAATATTTGGGAACAGCTCAGATCAAAATTCCATGCTTGAAGAAATTAACAGCAGTTTAAATTCAGGGACTGCCTGCTACTGTTCGTACCCGAATTTGTCTTACGATTTCGTATCTAAGAATATAAAGGTAAAGTGATCCCGTTACAGGCCCGGTGTGGCCCAGATTGTGAGTAGAGGTATAGCTCTACTCTTCCATGACTGCGGCACTAGAAGGGGGTGAGTGGTCAGCAGCACGCCCCGGCCGCACTTTACCCCCGGGAAAGACCCGGTACCCATTGTGCAGGAGGCTGTGTGGGCCCCAGAGCCGGTCTGGACGCGCGGAAAATCGATTCGATCCCAGACCGCCCAGCCCGTAATCACTCGCTATACTGACTGAGCTACCCGGCCCACATCTAAGAACATACAGATCAAAATATACAAAACTTTCATTCTGTTTGTTCTTTTGTATGGGTGTGAACTTGGTCACTCACGTCCTGAGAAGTACGTAGTCTGAGGGTGTTCGAGAATAGGGTGCTGAGGACGATATTTGAGCCTAAGAGGGACGAGGTAACAGGGGAGTGGAGGAGACTGCATGAGGAACGTCTTGATCAGTAGAACTCACTAAATTTTGTTCAAATGATCAAATCGAGAGGAATGAGATGGGCGGGGCATGTGGCAATCCTCGAAATGCTTACAGGGTTTTGGTTGGCAAACCTGAAGAAACCATCTACTTTGAAAGCATAGGCGTAAATCGATGGTAATACTGAAATGGATGGAATGGGACACGAACAAGTGGCGGGCTGCTGCGAACATGGCTATGAACCTTCGTGTTCCTTAAAATATGTGGAATTTCTAGACTAGCTGAAGAACTGTTATCGCCTGCAGATGTTTTATGCTCAGTGGAGTTAGTTACATAACCCGATCAGTTAACTCAGCGTCTTTAAAATAACATCACAAATAAGTTGCTCTTTCTCCCGATTTTTGTATTTTCACAGTTTTGTGCGGAATCTTGCTGGAGACGGAACTTCGTAGCACGAAGACGGAGAACAGGTGCTGTACTTCAGTCCACTACTATAGCGTGTTAGCCTTAGACCCTCCGCCCCCCGCCCAGAGTCTTGGCACTTGTGTGTCTTATCTGATGAACAGAGAGTCGTATTTCATTGCAAGACTCTTGTGTGGCTGTGTATGTGTGTCTGTGTGGGAGTATTCCCTTCTTGGCCATTACGTCAATCTGCTGGAGACTTAAAAATGTGCAAGTGTGAGGAGATCAAATGCTATTTATTCTCGCGGTGTGCGTTCGTGATTTCACACTCATATACTTCTGAATAAATATCCTGGCGTGAGCTTGCTAAACGTGTTTCATAATTCACTTTGATGTGTTCAGAGATCACTGGCGTATCTGCTTGCTTCAGACCCAAAAGAGGCATGGCACAATCACCAGTCAGTTACTTTATGGTCAGTGCGAATATGAAAATTTATCATGCTTTTCGTTACAGATACATAAATTTCACTGTTATTTATGAAGTGTGTTTCACTTGTGTACATATATCACAAGGGTCAATTTACACTGGGGAAAAAAAATAAAAATTTTCATGGCATAATGGCAAAATTTTACATATTTTTTTATGCATGATACTTCCTTTGTTCCAGGAGGCCTGCGGTCACGTTTAAATTTTTTCACTTTAAATAGTTTTACGGACCTGAAGAACAAAAGCAGTTATCTTTTTAAACACAGTATCAAATTTATGTAAAATTTACATATGGCTCTTCTGTCAAACGAGCAATGTTACGTTTTGTTGAAAAATCATATTAGAATTATCATTTCAAGTGAAATGAATTGGGTTGGGCATGTGAAATGCGTAAGAGAGGCCAGAAATACCTATGTGGTGTAGGTGGTAAACTCTGAAAGAAACAGAAACCTAGATGTAGGTGGGAAGATCGAAGTGCAGTGGATCTGAAGGGCATGAAGTGTGGCCTACAACAGAAACAAGTGGTGATCTTTTGTGAACACCGGAGCGTACCTGCAAGCTTCACAAATTCCGGGGAATTCTTTATCGATTTGAGGAATCATTAGTTTCTTATGAAAGATCCCGCTGCAATCAGTTGGCTAGTTAGTTCGTTATTCAGTTCACTTTAATATCGATACTTCAAACGGACGTTGAGGATCAACGAAAGTCATCCTTTCAATATCGTTTCTAGAGTCCTATTTACCCTCTTCTTTTACATGGCATTAAGTAACCCTAATTCTTCCTGTGATAGAAATAAGCTGATCCTAAACACGTTTGTGTCAGAGAAAGAATGAACAGTTCAACTCGTATCGTTTGTCTCTGTTGTGGTAAGACTTATTCAACAGCTTAAGTCTAAATGAAGTTCCAAACATGTCAGTATGTTGTTGTCTTATAACCAGCTGTGTGTAGCTGTGTTCATTGTTACATATTATGGCGTAGGTTCCTCAAATTGTTAGTATGTTGATTTTTTAGGACAAAATGTTAACTGGCCCTACATTTTTCAGGAGTTTAACGTTATGACTTTCTGCTTCTTTCTCCACAGAATGCATTTCTGTGGAGAAAAGAGCAGAAAGTCTCAGAATAAAAAGCGATTATTTTTATAAACACAATTAACTAATCACCTGTGTGATATGTCTTTTTAGAGTTAGGATCAGAATTTTGCATATTAAGAAGATGAGTTTTAGTTTCCACAGAGCCAGGAATGAAATTACTTGCGCCATTTTTGCTCCAAGACTTTTTATTTCGCGAATACCGCTGTGTCTTCTATATGAGAAGACCCTACGTACAGATTCATTTATTTGGCGGCCAAACTCGCCCTTTGTGAGGAAGGGTCATTTTGTGCAGGAATGTCCTCGCACGATTTAAGTATGCAACTGCTCCCAAGAAAAATGTTACCAATCGGTATAGCGACCATTAATCCTTACATAATAGCTTTGTTAGTCGGTTGAAAGAACACAACAAATTATCCATTGTAATTTATTTTGCGTCACTTGTTCCGTAAATTTATTGTTTCCGCAAGTCTTGCGAATCAAATGTAGGAAGATATGAAAAAAGAAATGAAGAAACAAGAACACAGTTCGTTAAGAAAACGTTGGCTGTGAGGCATCATTTCTGACACCACAATTAAATGAAATTGCATTGCCTGTAAGACGTCACACATATGTAGCAGATTTGTATGGGGCAAAAATATGTATTTCCATTGTGTACGTATATGGCAATAAGATACATTTTTAGTTGTTTGTTATTTTTATATTCTTGATGGTCTACATTGTATACCGAGTACCAACTTGAAGGGTTTTGATACATTTAGATATGTCAACCGATATAAAATATAATGGGATATCACATAACCAGTGTATGCAGACATTAGCTACCTTTATTCTTATTCGGACGGTCTCAACTTATAAAATGAAGTTAAGAGACCAAACATCGTGTTTTTTTACGTCCATACTCAGAAATAGATATGGCTGCGTGAAGGGTTCTTCTTACTCATCACTCAAGATGTTACTTTCATCCGAACCTACTTAAAACACGAATTTGATGTGATGTCGTTAAATAAAGAAGAATTAAAAGCCATGTAAATCACTTTTGCAGCAAACTAACTGATAAACACAGTAAAACAAGTTTTATCGTATATTAATATTCAACCGACATGTTTCGGTCGTTTTTGCGTCCATCATCAGGGCGCTTACAAAGAATACTGATAAAATATAACAATCGCCCAAGCTGCGTAAGTAAAACCACTTGATGTTACAGTGAGTATCTGAAGCGCTCCATATGGTCATGAAATGTCGTTATTTTGTTGTAAACATAAAATTTACGTTGTTATTAAAAACGAATAAAATGTTGCGTTTATGTTGATTTTAGTGCCATAATTGATAGACACTCTGTTAGGGGGGTAAAGATGTGTGCCACAGGGGAGATGGCTTCAGACCGTGGGTGAATAATAATGTAAGATGAAGCATATTTTAACGATGTGCGTTTGTTGCTTTGCTGTTAAACGTAAATATTCCTTAATGCACGGATATGGATCATATAAATTCATGTAATTTACAATACGGGGGTGCTGATAAGTCCTTAGCCCGACCAGGAAGGAAACAAGCTCGGAAGCATGTCAGGGACGCGCGCGATTTCAACAACATCGAGACGCGAGCTATCATCAAGTTCTTTTTTTCCTGCAAGCAAGGCGCAGAAGCAAATTTACGACATTCTGACAGAAATATTAGCTTGTTTCCTTCCTTTTTGGGCTAAGGACTTATCAGCACCCGTGTAATAATTTTATATGCCCCTTGCCTTAATGTTCATAAAATTCAGCACTTATTTTAAAACGTATAGTGTAGGAAAGCTTTTTTGTATGATTTTTCGAATTAACAAGAATTTTTCTCTTAAAAAGCCCCAAACGATTGTTTTTTTGTAAGCATGGCGCTGTGTGTTTTATGTGAGGTAAGAGCCGAATTATAAATAGTAATTTAGATGAGCTTGGAGCTTCAGAAGGTTAAAGACAATGCTTTGGAACAAAGCTTAAATGTTCCTGCTCAACACAAGGCTGACAATGCATGAGACATCCCCCTAAATAGTTTGCATTTTGCCCGGCGTTGCAGGATGTATGGCTGCATATTCAAAGTTCTGTCTGAACAAGTACGAAGACGACGGTGAAGACATTCATTTCGGCATTTGTGGCCAAGAGAATTTATTCTTGAACTATTCAACAACATTGTTTTAACAGCGGTTGCTGTTGAAAGTCATCGATTGAGGTGGGAGAACTATCATGCATGGTAAATACATAATAATGTGGAAGGAGGGATTCTTGTGGTAATTGATGTTACTTCCCCTGCAGTAGCGTGGGACGGTAGATGCCTTACTGAGGGTTGTCAACCTTCAGACGACGAGTCGAACCCTGAACTCTGAGAGTACAAGCAAGAGAGCTAACGTCTAAGCAGCGAGGTTCGATTTGTAGTCAGAGTCTACCGTAGACCTATTACAGAAGGTCGCGTTCCAATTGGCTCCACTTCTGCTCCGTACTGTACCAGGCTCCGATGTCTCGACCTAGAGGCCGCTTTGGTTATCCTGACAATTTTTGTAGTTTTTATCAGTTACTCCAAGCAGATGTCGGTAGAGTGCCTCAAACAGTCCATGATCTTTCAAATTCATTTTTCAACAATCGTAATACTTTCGGAGCTATAAAATGAAAGTTTGTGACGACATAGTTAAATAAATGCTAAATATATAAATAACAGAAATACTTGTACTCTGTACTTCAAATTCCACGCGTAAAGTCCGGAGACTTTCCAAGTGACACTATTTGTAGTTTTATTCCATCAGCATAGATTTATAACTGCACTTTACTTCTTGATTTTAAGCTTTCGCCTTGGCCTATATGTAATATGTTTTCTGAGTTATAATATTCATACTTCATCCACCTGCCTATGAAGATGGAACCGATACAGTGTTCCGAAACGTCGTCTATTAGAACTCAGACACCGGGGAATTACCCAAAAGAAAACATATTGCACTTTACTTGTTTTTCGTTTCTCTACCATAATCTGCGACTTCACATGCGCTATTTTTTGTCTAACTCTGCGAGAAATTAAAGAATAAATAAATACACAAATAAGAGCAAGAGGAAGATGTATAGAGAAAGAGAGAGAAGACGGAAATAGGAAGGTATAAATAGACGGCGAACCCTATTTTTATGTTATTTCGAAGTATGGATTAGAGATCTGCGCGGGCCGAAATTTTAGAATTTTACGCGGCCCGACCCTACCCACGAAATTTATTATAAAACATGTTCCTGATGCCGTATCGAATACCAATTTCTTTCTGTTCCAGCCCGAATGAAACCTGACGTATTGACAGTACCAATGGCCCGAAAATCCCGTACTGTTTTACATTCGGATTGATCGGTATCACTTGAACCAGCCCCGAACCCGAGCACCATCTGTGCTACCAGGCTCGAGCCCACGCAGACTTCCAGTGTGGAGGCCTTCTGCGGGTGTCCAGTAATCGCGCCAATCTAAGAACGTCGGTTTATATTTCCGACGTGTTGAGCGTGAATATTTTGCGGGTAGCAGATCAGCAGGCGTCGTGTTAACGGCAGCAACCTGCTGATGTGCAAGAGGTCACCCCACCCATCTCCCTGGGTGGGCGTCGCAAATAACCAAAAACAATGGATCATGACTGTGCAGCCACCTGCAATGCTGGGCGTTTTCGTTTACCCATGGAGTATGTACCCGTCTATCCGCACGTACAGTATGTAGCCACTTACTGGTGCACCACAGGTGGAATAATGCTCTGGCGGGCAGAGCGGAGATAGGCAGCACAAATGGATCAACTGCTCCAGGCTAATGGCATTACAGTTGTGTCCACCCATGTTCGTGCGCCTCCCACTTGAATGCATTATTTGTTGAGTGGGGATGCATTTTAATTCTATAGCATGCAAGGGGACGTATCCGAACTTCACCTGGGGTATTGTTGGCTTCCATGTCTTAACAGAATAAGGCTTCTGTTATAGAAACTAAAAGGTTAAAAAGGGAATAATCCTCAAATTACGGAAGTAAGTTATGGTCATGTAATTAACGTAAATGAGCGTGAATATTCGAACCATTCCCTTAAAATGCACCACGGTAATTGCCATTCGCTCTAACAGCCTTGGCTACTCTACGCAGCTCATGATATAAGTGCGCTACAAAATGTCACGCTATATGCTGAGGTTTCCGTCTTAGGTTTGCGGTACAAAGAAGGAAGTTGGGTTTTGTGTACCTTCAAGTGGACTAGTTAATTTATTCATTACTCCTTGATTCTGACTTGGAACAAACTATGCTAAAATCACAAAATTCGTTAATTCTCATACGTATTACACATCTTTAATACAGACTTAATTAATGATTCTCACTACATGAGTACTAAATCTTTCTCCTATGAATATCTTGAATAAACTTAATTGGTTCAATAAGCAATAAGAAGTCACCTAGTCGCCTTGACGTCTCTCGAATGGTAGCGTGTTAAATAGGCGAACGTTCAGTTTGTTAGCACCTGTCTAGTGTCCTCAACAGAAGTTTCTGAAATCACATTTTTTTATATTTACCCCTGTGCCTTCGCATGGCAATACGTTCTTCAAATACGAAAAAGACTGTGACGAAGCTCACAATGCTCTCCGCAGTAGTTTGCAAAATGTTCTTCTGAACAGTTAGCCGACTATATGCATTAACCTTTACCCTGCTAACGTGGATAATATGGTGAGCTCTTAATAATGCCATCAGATAGCAGATGGGATTTAATTCGGCGCTTAATGTGTTAAAGTGCATTTAAATACTGCTGGTGACCAAGAAGATGTGGGACTAAAGGAAGTATGTGATACGGTAGGATTAAAATCTTACCGTATCACATACTTCCTTACAGACTAAAGTTTGGAAAGGAAGATTACCCCTATTCTTAATTAATGCCACCCGATAAAGATATATGGGATGTGGAGGTAAAGGTCCATCCGTTCTTTATCATCAACAATCAACGGTTGGAATGGTTTCAAGCCCTGGCCGCTTTATTCCAGAGGAAATAGTGTGTCCGGTCTAACCATTTGTTAGGAAGGTGAGTGAGCCCAGGGCTGGTCTGAGCGCTCTGTAGAAGAGAAAATCTCTCAATCCTGTCGTGAGTCGAACCGCAGTTTCTCGATTGTGTAGGAATGCTATGAAAGTGTATTTGGGTTCTAATCGGTTACTGAGCATGTACCGCTTTCCATTTACTGTGGTAGCTGTTAAAGACAAAAAGGTCTAAAAGAAGCCAAATAAAAGAAGTGAATGCAAGAGTCACCCTGCAACAGGCCATGAAGGCCCAGAGGGGGATTAGAGGTTTAGTTCTACACTTTCTTTAACCTTGGCGCTAAATAGGGCTGGTTGGTCGACTTAACGCCCCAGTCGCTTTACCCCCGGGTGAACGTCAAATAAAATAATGTGTTATAGTATTTTTAAGTATTGTCGAAATCTAAAATAGTTGCATTCTTAGGAACAGACACGTTACGATGATCATAGTGACACAGTCTGTAATAAATACACGACAAGTAGACAAAGTGTTTGATTTTTTTTAAACATTTCGCTTGGCTAAGTTATTTAACTGCAGGGTGAACATTTTTTCTGTTTTTTATTTTAATGGATTCTTTGATATAATTCGCTGAAATTATATGCTAGAAACAATGAAAATAAAATTTGCAGGATTTCTCGATCACTTCTGTCTTATCACTATAGGATAAGGTAAATAAATCGAAACATGTGCACAACATAAACTCGTAATTGTTTATGCGGAAGAAATGCGACCATGCTATCAATTTTTAGTTCCCTTTATTATAATGTCAAACATTTAATTTAAAACGTATTTTACGGGTCAGATACATCATCAACACGCATTATGTGCACTTACTTGCATATTAGAAGTACGCAGATCTAGACTTGAATTAAATTTGAAGTTTTCACAGTGGTGTAAGTGTAGATTGTGTATTCGAGTTACAACACGAAGGAACCGAACAAAAGACAGGACCGTCCTGTCGTCAAAACGGATACCCTAAGGTGATTGTGACTACTCTGGTCAGAGTCAGTACTGAAGAATGAAATCGTAGAGCTAAATCGGACAGGCAGACAGAATGTCATTTGCAGAGTAACTGAATTTGGATTTGATCTTCGGTGTGTTGCATGATGACACATTTCGTTAACTAAACTGACACAGACTCGTCTAAAGCAGACACCTCACAGATACAAAACATGGTACAATATAGATTCTTATTCTTATAATAAAACCAACTAGATGCACTAATTTCTGAAATTTATTTTTGGAATAAAACTCTACATGTTTAGGACAGTTCCTCTGTCCATCATCAGGAGTTTTTCACTGTACACCCAGCAATGGTATATGTCATACAGGATCAGGACGGAATTGCTGTTCCGTCCTGATCCTGCTCGCAAGCTGTTAGAAAACCTCTATGACATATACCATTGCTGTGCTTACAGTAAAAACTGTTGATGATGGACAGAGGAACTGTCCGAAACATGTAGAGTTTTATTCTAAAAATAAATTTGAGAAATTAGTGCATCTAGTTAGTTTTATTATAAGAATTTATCACGATGCACGGTCACCTGAACGTCAAAAAAAATAGAGGCCTAGTGTCGAACCCGGTTTTAACGAAATCGGTTCATGCGACACCTCACCTATAGCGTCAGATATTTTGGGGTTACGACCGTAATATTACACTTCCCAAGTAGAACAACCCTCGTTTATAACGACACAAAATATTCGGTCCCTTTCATGCCATTATAACAGAGTAATTATTTCGGAAACAGTACACACTTGGACTTCTGGCCGTGAAAAAGGACATAAATGTAGAGTAGCACTTTAATTTTATAAGCTTAAAACCACGACGGTGTTCTGCACATTAAATGTTTTCCACGAACTCTTTGAGAGTTTAGGAAAATTTAAATTATTTGAAAATATTCAGTCAGCGGACAACATTTTGCCAGATGTACAGTTGACTGCAGAAAAATGTTAACCACATTTATCTAATGATGCGTGATCTGTACACATCTCCTAATTTCTCTTTACTTCGGAACGGTGCAATTAATCAACTGACAGGTGTTTAGTGCAGTGTCGTCTGTCGGATGAAACAGATCGATTTTGAGTTCTATTGAGTAAAATCTGAAATAAAAATACCGTTATTTATTTTTACTGTTTTCTGTACTAACACGATTCATTGATATTTCCTGAAAGCGCTTGAACTATATACATTGTGTAATACCTGTAAGGAGATGGCACAGTGCTCTTCACTCTTGTTGATTCAGGTATACAAAGAAGTACCATGCGTGATTTCAGGCTTCCGCAGCGCTGTAAATGAGATCTTTGCTGGGATTTTACGCAGCGTAGATGGTTAGTTATTTACCGACGTTTCGGGACAACCTGTCGGTTTCATCTGCAATATGCAAGTTTCCAAGAAATCTGTAAAAAATTACCAATCTACGATGTGTAACATCATAGAAGATCTCAAATAGGTATTACTTTAGGAGTCTTGGTATTATATGTAAACACGTAGAGGATAGAATAATTAACAAGCTTAATGCGGCGGTTAATCCGGTTCTTTATGTATACAGCTACCTAAAAACATCCGTCAAACACAACACTTATTTGTTGAAACCTAAATTAGGTGCTTCTTGCGGTTCGTATTTAAATCACCCTTAAGCTTGGTTACATAAGGAGAAAACATACAGCTGTTTTTGTAATAGTATCAAAAGTGAAGATCTCAATTCTGCCACAATTAATAACTAAAAACTAACAATTACAAATCATAACACTTTTATGCATAACTGAGTTATTTGTGATAGCTTGTCGCTTTTTAGGCGCATAAGCAAAACTGAGAAAAGCGACTGTTAGCTTTGTCATGTCTGTCCGTCCGACCATCCGTTCTTATGCATGGAACAACTCGGCTCCCCCTTGGGGGGGGGGGTTGTCACGAAATTTGAAATTTTAGTATTTTTCGAAAATCTGTCGAGAAAATTTAAGTCTAATTAAAATCTCGCAAGAATAACGGATACTTTACACTAAGCCCAATATACATTTTGGTCATATCACGCTCAGGTCTTTTTGGAATGAGAAATGTTCAGACAAATTTGGTCGGGAATATCAAAACACACAATTTTGTATTCAATACCTTTTTCCGAAAACCGTGTCGTTTAGGAGATAATGTGGGGAAAATATTGTAGAACTGGAGAGACCACAGATAACAACATAAGACGGTGCATGGCCATTGAATGCTGGGTAAATATGGCTACAGATTCAAACTCAGAATATATAACATTGTGTAATAGTTTTGCTGTTCCACAACAACAGTGGTTACGCGAACGCACCTCCACGCTACATTTATATGTACGTTGCCCGTCTTGTTGTTAATAGTAACTTTGAAAGCCGAAACACGTAACTGAATTGGGTTATAATAAATAAGTTGTTGTGTTTGACGGATATTCATTGGCAGCTTAATTTTGTAACAAATGTCCATAAAAACGGTCAAGTGATTCAACATACTTATTTCAAAATCACAAAATTCACCACCTTACAAAGTTTGATTTGCAATTGAATTCGAGGCATTGAATGGATAGAGATTTAAAAAATCGTGGGTTTATAGCGATTTCGAACAAGCACCAGTGTTTATTCACGTATCAAATCTCGTTCTCATATACAAATAAAGAACAGAGGACAAGGACTACTCTTTGTCCTCTGTTTTTTTAACAAATATATTGAACATGCACGGTGTATTGGTATAAGGATCTCTGTAACTTCTGTAACTTCCCTCTGTCACTCATACAAATTTCACAACTGATGATTTAGTCTGAAATCAGTAGCAAGAGAACCGGTAAAGTTAGGCGTATCCGAGGTGGCCATACTTTTCCTTTTTTGATTGCTTTTCTTTTCAGGTATGTGTCGTTGGGTACCTTCAGTTTGGACACACGTGCTGTTTCCACTTTCATGGTAGGAAGGTAAATCGAGCTGCAGAAAGAACCGTCAAGTTCAACTTATTCTTCTGCTCAGAAGACGTAGGCAGAATGTTCCCCCGAAATACTGTTATTCAGCTATATGACTACACATATCAGAAGGAGGCAGTACGGTCATGCGACGCTTAACGTCGAGGAAAGTTCTGAGAAATGTGTCGTTACGCGAATTCGTCGTTGTGCGAACGGCATAGAATAGACTTACACAAACCTAGACTGAACGACATTTTGGTTACTAGATAGTATAGCCTACTACACACCTAGGCTATATGGTACAGCCTATTGCTCCTAGGCTACAAACCTGTACAAAATGTTGCTGTACTGAATACTGTAGGCAATTGTAACACACAGGTAAGTATTATAATATAATATTGTATTATTATTATCTTATGTGACCACCGTCGTATATGCAGTCCGACGTTGACCGAAACGTCTTTATGCTGCGCATGACTATTGGTATTGATCGCCTTCAGAATCTCAACTGTCACATTTTCTGGGCTTGTGTATGGCATTCGCAGTCGGACGTCGGGGACATAAGATTGCAAACCTTAGCTTTTGAAGCAGTGATACAGCTTATGTACTGTGCCAAGTACAGGTTGTACTGCATGTAACAGGTGACCTATGTTGCTGGTTACTCACAAAAAGGGTGCGTGTCCTGGCTGTCATGGTCCGTGTAGCTCAAAACGGGAACTGTTGGCAAACAAGCAGGCATAGCACTTCAGCACGCGACTTGCCAACTGGTTACGTTTCCTGTACAGCATCATAACATAACATATACACCATGCTCGACCTCCAACACACACAGTGGCTGGCTTCTTCCTTGATTGCTTGACACAGCGAAGAAATACACTGTCGAAATCACTTAATCACTGTATAGAGGTTATTTAGATGAGATTGACAGAACGTGATATTAATTGAGCTGTTATATTTGCTGCATTGACGTAGTGCTGAAGTCGATGTGCAAATCACAATGCATTTGTTACTGGATAAAACAGCGTTTGACTGAAAGAGACATGGTTTGAGATGGTTTCTGTCTTGCATTGGCACAATGAAGTTGACGGCTTGAATCAGTGAGCCATGATGCAGAGTTATAGAATGAAACACAAGGTCTTGAGAGTTGTTCCTCTCGCAGACACATCCCTTTAACTTTTTTTGATGGGGGGGGGGGGATTGGAGTAGGGTGGGTGTTACATATGTGCCTTCATGGCAGGTAATAGGGTGAACTTTTACTTTACATTCAACTTTTTTTCGACGACTTACAGACAGTAGGGGCCATATATTGTGTGCGGATCAGAAAATTTGGAGGCTTGAAAAATTACAAGACGTATGAGACTAGAGAGCTTGTATCGCGACCGAAAACAGTTCCGTGCTCTTTCAACATAAAAATCATACACGTTTCTTGTTTGGTCCATTCTGCGAGATGACACCGGTATTAACTGTATATTACTTTCTCCTTGCAGCAGATTCGTTCTTGATAAGCGTACTTGTTCTCAGTTCGTCAAGAAATTCCCCTCATTTTATGGAACCGCATTCACAACAGCCCGCCACCTGTCCCTATCCTGACCTGTGATCAACCCAGTCCATGCCTCCGCATCCCACTTCCTGAAGATCAATCTTAATATTATCCACCCATCTACTCCTCTTTTCCACCTCTCCTTAACCCCAGAGTGCTACATGCACCGCCCATCTAATTATTCTCGATTTGATCACCCGAATAATATTTGGTGAGAAGCACACTATCTTCAAACACCCTCAGCTTTACTTTCCTCCCTCAGTGTGAACAACCAAGTTTCACAACCATTCAAAACAACAGACAAATTTATAGTTATGTATAATTAATTTTATATTAGAGGCTGGTAAGTAGGGAGGTTTTTGCAGAAGTATAATGAAGCGTAAGTGAATGAATGAATGGTTGGTGTGTGGCTGGATCATTGAATGAACGGCTAACGTGCGAGCTATTTAACAGATCACCTGCGATGATTGGAACTCATTGTGTCACATAGCATTATTAAAGTAACAGGCGTGGTAGGATTCAAAGCGAAGAAATCACGACACCCTTGAAGCCAGCAGAATAGCATCTTGTGACCTTTCGTGCACCGTGCATCACGTTTCACGAAACTTTTTATTAACCTACAATTAATGCTCACTTTTGTGTCAGCTAATCACTTTTTAACTCCGAAGCGTTTCAGCGTTTGTCTAAAACATCTTAAGGGAGTTTTTGACTGTTTGTGCAGCACATGAGATACTTATGTCATTTTGATGTATTGCAAAAAACAATCAAGAACTCCCTGAAGATGGCTTGGGTAAACGCCGAAACGCGTTGGAGTTAAAAGCGATTAGCTTACAAAAAAGTGTGCATTGTGTATTGGTTAATAAAAATGACGTACCGGAATAACATTTTACTCGAAATACTAAAAAATGCTACAGATTTAATATTCATGGGTGGTAGGAGTTCACGGTTCGAACCTGATTTTCACGTCGTAACAATATATTCTTTAATTTTGAGTTCTTTTAATAATAATAATAATAATAATAATAATAATAATCACCACGATAATGACGAGTGCAAATACTGTTTATTTAATAGCAGTAAGTAATAATCTTTTGTACAACGGTTAGAGCGCATGTTTTCGCTGCAGGGCGTCAGGCCTGTCTTGTCAGTGTTTTTGCTCCTTATGGCCGGGGTCTCGGAATCGGTTCTGGGCAATTTCATATTTAAATAACTTTTTGTCAGCCACTGAATTTACAATTGCTGGAAGAACTGACGTTGTAGGTGGAGAAAAACCAATTCAATGCCCCCCCCCCCTTCAGCGCGTCTCAGTCCACTGTGTTTCTATTTTACGCTGTGCAAATTACGAAATGTACTCAAATGTTGTAACATTTAGGAAAATGAATGCCGCATTCTGCAGCTACGTTCACCTAAATTCGGCCTGCGAAACAGAATATGTGAAATGTATACTGAGTTGCAAACCAACACAACATACTATACAACTATAGAAGACTGTACACTGTTATTGGTAAGGTCTGTTGTTTTATTGCCCTGTCTTATTGCATGCTGTGTACACGAAAATTTAAAACGCGTCAACGTCTCGTTTAATGTTGGATTTACTTCGCTGAAAGTGGCAACTTAGAAAGAAACAGTGTGGGACGTGTCATTTTCAATCCAGAGAATTAGTTAAAATACCCTATAAGATTACCGCGGTAGCACAGTGGTTAAGGTGCTGTGCTACAAATCAGAAGGTCGCTGGTTCGATCCCAGTGGATTTTTCATTGACATAAAATCCTTCCGATCGCACTATGATCCTGGGGTTGACTCAGCCTCTAACAGAAATGAGTACTAGGAATATTTCCTGGGGGTAAAGGCGGCCGGTGCGTAAGGCTGACAACCTACCACCATCCTGTGCCGTTGTCACGAAATCTGGGAACCTTTAGTTCCTGGAACCCTATGGGCCCTTCCGGGCCTGTAGCGGGACTGTTTTACCTTTACCTTTTACACTATAAGATTCCACTTGCTGCTAACGAATGCGACCTTAATGCGAGTCCGAACACTCTTCATCGAATCTGGTCACTAAAGCACATCGACCTTAAAACCGAAACGACATTTTTGTGATAACTGTAGTCGAGGACTCTCTGTACTGACATTCCTCTATGGAAATTCTGCTGACAGTATATCTGTGTTACAGGAAACGGTGATTTTCAACGTTTCGTGAATTACATACCGATGGAACTGTTGTGTATTTTCTGATGACCTAATGACCTCTCTGTCTAATTCAAGGGAAGTTTACATATCTGAGTTTTACTAGCTCCTCTGAGAAAGTTTATTTATAATATAATAAATAACCATTATGTGTGGAATTAAAATCGCGACTTTATAGGCCTGCGTGACTTCAGGCTTCCGCCTCGAAGTATATGAAGATGGGACTGATAGGTTGTCCCGAAACGTCGGTAAGGAATTACCACTACACGCTGCATAATATTGGAGAAGGGTATACTTCTCTTCGTAGGCCTGATTGTTTACCCCAAATTTTTGCTATTTAGATTTATGCTGGAAAACGTAAATAATTTACTTTGTCATGAAATATTTTACCAGTATTTAATGGAAGGAAATCGAATCGTAAATGACCGATCCAATAAGCCTTTGTAGAAGAAATCATTTCCATAATAACAAACGCAAAGTATGTGGCCGCTGGAAGAAAACGAAAAACGAAAATTGGCTGGTCGTAGATTGTGATACCAGCGCACCAGCTGCACTAATGGTATGGGGTATGGGGTAGGTTTAAATAGAACAGCAGAACGACACATTCTTCTGATCGCCCTTTGAGAAACACTCTCTGAATGGGTTAAAATAATGATTGCAGGTGATAATCGGAATGTTCAGTTACTTGTACATCTATTAAACGTTCGACGTGTTTGTGAAAGTCAGAATAAATAACGTGTAGGCTGTTTATCTCTTCACTGTGTTAATTTAGTGTCAGGAACGGCCTGGTCTCTTGTTTGACTAGGTTACAGAAATCCTGGTTGATTCATTCTGTTCCGCTGAATGAATGGCTGGCTGCTGCCTTCACAGCTAACTGTACGGCTTTTTGTTTGGTAGGATCACCCAACAGTACTTACACATTTGTCATTCCGGAAGTGGAACTTTACTTTAGGTTGCAAAATACATATACAAGAAACACACAAAAGAGCATTAAGGACACTTTAATCCCAAAAAGCACCATTAAAAAATCCGTTAAAAGCAAAACCCTCGCAAGTAACATTTAATTTATGAACGCGCACGAAGAAAGGACGAAGATATCAAAGATTTACATTGGCTGTGGTTTAAGCTTACGATAATTAAAAGAAGCGTACTTCTGCAATACAATCAACTACATTAATCTTTAAAATGCTTTTTCTGCGAATTGCTTTCTTCAGGCGCATTAAATATTAAGTTGTAATTGTACACGCCCTGTAGGTGTATTGGGGAACGGAGGTATAGCTTCACGCATTCTTAAGCTCGACACTAAATGGATGTGAGTAATCATCTTCACACCTCGGCCGCATTACCACCGGAGATAGAGCCGGCTTATCCATTGAATATGAGACTGAATGGGCTCCAGAACCAGTCTGAAGTTGCTGGAGAATAGAAAGATTGTTTATCACTGACGGGAATTAATCCAGAATTTGCCGGTCACCCAGCCCTTGACATAGTCACTATAAAGACGTAACTATGTCGAACGCAACTAAATTCCTGTACCTTCTTATAACTCGTTCTTCCATTGTTGTCACTTGCCCGCATTGGTCAAACGAATGTCATGGTAAAAATGTGAGATAAACATAAATTAAAATGAAGTACTGATAAATGAATGTAGCAGTTTGCTTCAGTTGTTTTCACTATGGACCGTTCTTGAGAAAAGGGGTAAACTATTTTGGAGAAAATATATGGGATAGAGAGACAAGGACTTTTGATATGAATTCTGTACATTCGCCCAAGAAATGAATAAATCAGGTTATTATTTCAGGGTATTTACGGGTATTACTCAGGATATATTGGTTTTCTTTTGATTTACTTTGATGAATAATTATTTTTAAGAGTATAGAAAAAACGCGTGGGCCGGCTAGCGTAGTTAGTATAGCGACTGGCTACGGGCTGGACGGTCCGAGGATCGAATGCCGGTAAGGACGAGATTTTCCGCACCTGTCCAGACCGGCCCTGTGGCCCACCCAGCCTCCTGTACAATGGGTACCGTTTATTTCCCGGGGGTAAAGAGCGGCTGGGGCGTGAAGCTGACCCCTCACCCCCTTCTAGTGCCGTGGTCAAGAAAGAGTAGAGCTATACCCGTACTCCCCCTATGGGCCGTACGGCCTGTACAGAGCCTCAGTGCCTGTACAAGGGTGCATTTTATCTTACCTTTTTATAGAAAAAACGTAAAATTTCCACTGCGTATTTCTGACAAATTTTTCGTCTCTTTCGCAGAGAGATGCAGTCATTTGGAACGGTATTTCTCGTAAACCAAAGCAACTGTTAGTGTCTCAGAGTGTGTAATATGCGGACTCCTAGGATAGGTGCGTGGGCCGGGTAGCTCAGTCGGTATAGCGACTGAGCTACGGGCTGGACGGTCCGGGATCGAATCCCGGTGGGGAAGAGATTTTCCGCCCGTCCAGAGCGGCCCTGGGGCCCACAGTGGGTACCGGCTCTTTCACGGGGGGTAAAGTGCCGCCGGGGCGTTCTGCTGACCACTCACCCCCTTCTAGTGCCGCGGTCATGGAAGAGTAGAACTATACTTCTACCCACCCTCTGGCCACATCGGGCTTGTAACGGGAAAACTTTACCTTTTACCTAGGATACGTAATTCTGGCTGTGGTTAGTGCCAGCTTCTTGAACCGAATACATTGCCTGAATAGTCAGGCTGGAGCTCAGTACATGTCACTGTGTGGGGCAGAATTCTCTTTTCAATAAGTGATGCATATCGCCAATGATAAACGGATTTTGTGTGATATTACTTTTGACCACGCTGTTTCAGTTTCAGAACTTATTTTTTTTTCCACAAATATGGTAGCGGTTGACTTTTACTTGGGAGTAAAAATCAGTTCCTTATTTCAACTTACTGCCACAAAATTTTTCCTCAAGATACTGAGGAACGTAATAAAATGTTGTCAGAATAGTATTACAGACATTCGAATCGTGTACATCCATAGCGGTAATGGTGCACTGAACAGCTTGGTCTGAAATTATACTTCAGGGATATTGTTGGGGATTTCGGGCTTCAGCCGTGGCATTGTTAAAATCTTCGCTATTCAGGCTTGTTATGCAGCAGTGGTTGGTAGTTGTTTGATATAGTTGTTAACTGCAGTAGTGTTGACACCCGGTGGCAGACGTACAGTACACATTTACACACAAACAACAGACAGAACAACACAAAAAAACAGAATACCTTGAACGGAACGTACATAACAATAAGGATACATAAAAATAATAATACATAAGCATTACAATAAGAATACATAACATAACAATGAGAATACATAATTTACGGAATTAAACAGAAGCATACAATACATACAACCGTATATACAAAATAGAACCAAAAGTATACGAAACAATGTGATGAACGAAACAGCCATATATGCTGCAGTTCTCATAAAATCTATGGGCCTTCTAATAATGATAGACGCGCTGTTACTAAGACCTTAACTCCACTTCACTACACTCGTCGACACTTCACTTCTTCCCATTTAAACTTCACCCAATTTCACTCCACTACACTTCACTACTCTCATTTGGCTTAATGCCATTTAAAATTCCTACCGCTCCATTTCACTTCATATCACTAAACTTCACCTCAGTTCAATTCAGTGTATTTTAGACGATTTTCGCCAAACATCTGTTCCTTTCACTTCACCCCGTTTATAATTGCTTTCCTAACTCTCTCTCTAAAAATTTTAGGTTTACAAGGGAAAGTCCCTAACGCTTCTGCAGGTAGTTGGTTCTAGATTCTAATGGCCATATTTACAAAGGAATACTTCCCGACATCTGTTCTTTGCTTCTTGTAACCTAATTTTCCGAACATGATCAACCCGACTCAAATAGTAAGGCCTTCGCAACCTGTCGCGTACAGCTTTCCAAGCCCGTTCCCCAGAGTACCGACATTTCGGGACAGCCTATCCCTCCCATGTTGAAGAGTCAGGCATTCCAGGAAGGGATATGATTTTGTGCGTTCGATGGAAGAAGAATATAACAAGCAGAATTCAGTTGCAAATTCGAGGTTCAGCGTACTAGTCACCATTGAGAGCGAAAATTGCGCTGAGTAACAAAAGGTTATTTACTTATTACTTTCAAGTACGTGTCATAATCTGTGAGTCTTAACGAACTAAATAATATTAATACCGAGTTAAGTGATTGTTTCGGTATATATGTGACAGAGTAAGAACAGGGATTTTGTTACGATCCTACAAAGAAATGGTTCTACCTACATTGCTGTCAATATCGACGTGCTAAAGCGTACCTCAGCAACATGAAAGCCGAATCGAAACAGCTTAAATTCGGTTCCTAAGGGTAGGTTCATGTTGCGGAAACAGATCATATGGGCCCACTAGTGAACCAGTCGGTCAGACAAGAACTAAACGCCTCAGATTTCTTAGACAAAACAGTTTAATATCAAACGAATGAGATCTGCCACCTGGAAAGAACGAATGAGATGTTTGCTAAAACGTTTTACGAATACATGCAAAAATACAGGAGGATAAGAAGTAGATTATAGAGGAGGTTAAGTTAGCACTTACCAGTTAAACCGCTGACCAGAAACAATTTAGTCAGGCTAAGCATTATGGAATGATGATAATGCTCTAATTTTGGAAAGTGATGTTTAAAAATTTGGGTGTATAATTTCCTGTACTTTTCTAGTTTCATTCTTATGTCATTTCATTCTTATTACGGTAGATACAAAGTGTCTAATTTTATAATCTGTTGAGATTTTTTAGCCTATATTTTTTCCTTGGATAGGTGGCTGACCTCACGCAAAACCCCCAACCTGGAGGACCAGGGTTTTTATCAGGTTTGCCCCCCTAGAGAGGTTGCCTTCACCACGGCTTTGGACTCCTATCTATCAAATGTAAATAGTGTTAACTCAATAGAAGAAGAGATCCAATACAGAATAACATTTGGAAATAAAGCATATTATGCAAAGAGATTTCTCTTTAAAAGTATATTGGTCTCAAAAAAATCAAAATTGAAACTGTACTGGAGTATTAGAGACCAATAGCAACATATGGCTGTGAAGTGCCTGTCTTGAAAGAAACCACAAAAAACAAGTTAATGGTATTTGAAAGGAAAGTGTTAAGAAAGATCTTTGGTCCTACAGAAGAAAGAGATGGTACATGGGGAATCAAAACAAACGATGAATTAATAAGACATAAGAATACAATAAATCACATAAAAGCACAACGATTAAGTTGGTTTGGCCATTTACATCGAATACCGGAAGAGAGAATGGTTAAAAAAGTATATAAGTGGAAACCGATGTCAAAACGACCACAAGGGAGACCAAAGAACAGACGGGAAGATGACATAAGAAATGACAAGAAGAAATTGAAAATAAAGAATTGTATTAGCTGCATCCAGGATCGTAATAAGTGGAAATCATATAATGAGAGGGCCAAACATTCAAAGATTTAAGTTTTAGCGCCTAAAGAAGAAGAAGAAGAATTTTATAATCTTCTGACGACGGTACGTCATATTTAAGGGGCTGAGAGCAGCTTTAACTGTCAGGCACATCTGAGAATTTCTTACTATTTTAACCTGAAGATGGGAACAGACGTAGCAACCGAAAGTAGTTTTATGTATTTTTATCACTTTACAACACCAAACAGTGGACAGTGGCCACAAAACTGATTAGCTTGAAATCCTGTTGTTTACTTATGGCGTATTTAACGGCGTTCTAATAGCTCGCTTTGCGCAGTACAGCCCTTAGTGATTTGCAAACAAAGCATAGGGGAGGACGCTGAAGGAATGGACCTGGTTTAATTTCAGGTATTCGCAAGAGTTTGCCTAGAGGACTGAAAAAACACACGAAAAATGTCAGTTTATATTTGGCCCCAGATTTGAACCAGGGGACCTTCCGACTACGAAGAAAGTCTTGCTGTCCGTTGAACCAAGATGATCTGTTAAAGACGCTTTTATGACGTCGAACATATGTGGTAATCTGTGCCTCTTGTCCTTCTATAGCTATCCTAGTAGACCGATGTCAGTTCGGTCTTTCAAGATTAAATTCAGAACTGGACGAAAACAATTTGATGCAATTTTTAGGCGCATTCGCAAAACCTTAAAGCGCGATTGTTAGCTTCGTCGTGTCTGTCCGCATGGAACAACTTGTCTTACAATGGACGGATTTTCAAGACATTCGATATTGGGATATTATTAAAAAATCTGGCGACAAAATTAAAATTAATAAGAGGGTACGTAGTCAAAAACAGAACTATATATGTCTAATTGAATGTTATATTCTTAATAACCAAAACCTACACGTTTCGGCCAGCAGTGGCCATCATCAGGTTATATTTCACTCGAAATAATTAAGATTGTTCTATATAATTCGCGTTATGGCGTCTTGATGAGGAGATCTCGACATCAGACCCCAGGTGGAACATAGTACCGCTATACTGTGTGTGTGTGTGTGTGTGTGTGTGTGTGGTTGAACCACTTAAATAGTACATAAAGGTATAATCATTAATATCAAACTTAGAACCGTCCTGGGGAAGCTGATGATAGACACTGCTGGTCGAAACATGTGGTTTTTTGTTTATTAAGAATATAACATCCAATTAGACACACATAGTTGCGTTTTTGACTGCATACCCTCTTATTAGTTTGCACACACACAACGGGGATGGCACACTTCAACATTAAAATGTTATTAAAATCTGATAAAAACAACGAGTGATTTACGTGAAGACCTGTGCAAATTTATCAAGATGTCACGCTGAGTTATTCTTACAATGAGAAATGTTTCATACCAATTTGTAGAAAGAGTCAAACAACATTTCACGATCAATATATTTTTTTTTAAATGAAAATCGTGCCTTTTATGAAATAGTGCGGAAAAATGTGGTAGAATTAGACAAGCCACAGATAACAATACAACACGGCACATGCTCTCTATGTGCTGGATAACTAAGCCTACATACACGCACTCAGAATATGCAATACCTACTGCTTCTCCATGGCAACAGTGGTTATGCGAACGCGCCAAATGTTACGTTGTACTGACATTGTGTTCCTTGTATTTTAATGTCTTCATTTTACTGGCTCGATGAAACGCTGTAAGCGATACAGGATATTTATAAACCTAACCGTGAAGTGTCATACTCGTGTTTCTTTCATTACGCAGCATCAAAACAGCTGCAACATTACTCCAATCCTACAGTTCTTGTTTCCTCACTCTGTGATCCAGTAGAAGCATATAGCTTTTGTACGAGTAAACTTTCATCATTGATTAGTGTCAGTTTAAAAGTACATATTATATCGAGCACCTTTGTCTAGTGTATGTCCCTCCTGTTCCTATTAGGAAGGTCGCGCATTCTTGTCTAAGTCGATTGAAGTTTTTATGCAAGTCCTGGTACACTTAATCAAATTAAGCTACAACTTTGACGTTCATAGGGCCGTGCATCGTAATATATTTCTATAGTAAAACCAACTAGATGCATCATTGTCTCAAATTTATTTAATTAGAGTAACACTCTACGTGTTTCGGACGGTCTTTCCGTCCATCATCAGGAGTTCAAAACTGTACATACAGCGACAAGCATATGCCTGTCGCTGTATGTACAGTGTTACTCCAATAAAATAAATTTGGGGCATTGATGCATCTATGTTGTTTATTGTCCGTCTTACACAACAATGTGATTTAAAGTTAAGTTATATATAATTGTATATAACTTAACTTTACATCACATTGTTGTGTAAGACGGACAATATACAACATTGTTACTTTAGCACAACGGGATGGATAACCCACAATTTAGGATTGATACATCTAGTTCCTTTTACGATAGAAATAAGCTACAACTGTTTTCACACGAATGCTTTCCAAGTCATCTTTTCCTTAACCTCCTACCAATCGACAATATAACTGCTGGTTGCTGAATGTGTCTTTACGTAAATAAACCTAAATAAACAAAACGCAGTTTTAATTAACATTAAGAAACTTCTGGCTTGATGCGCCATATTGTCTGGTACCGATGTTGCCTAGCAGCAAGCTGGTTCGATTTGGAGGATACGTACAGAATAAGGTATTTGTGGCCGAATTCGCAGGCAGTAGTTTCTCCGAAACATTGCTACCTACGTACCAAACTGCACGGCTTTATTCTCCCAGAAGTCCGTGATATTTGAATTAATGGCATTGAGACGGTCAAATATAAAAATTTAACTAAATTACTCGGCGATATGCAAATTTATTTTATTTTACAACAAATACATTGTGTCCTAATCTTTATCACAGCGTAGGTTTGTAGACCTACGTCACGGTTTATTTCGTCTTGCTGTTTGCGTCATTCAGAAAGCAAGACCAATATCAATGTTCCTTCTTCCTCACTCTTTATTGACTTTGTTTTGTTAACTGTGTAACGTGTCGTCTGTTTTGTTAACTGTTTCTGTAATATACTGTAAATACATGGTTTCATGTGAATGAACTGTACATTCGTGTTTACGTCACCTTACTTAAGTTGGGTCAACGTTAAGTGTAACTCCTTTATTCTAGGAATTATTATTGTATTAATATGTGTGTGTTGAGTGACGGAGAGGAACACAAATTGTACTTATTTATTTATTTACTTATTTTATAAAACTATATTGACTTAAGATTGCAAAGACGTGTCAGTCCTAATGCCTATGTGTGTTGTAGATGTATACATTGTTTCCCGTATTTTAAAACTCACACAGCAAGACACAGGAAGTCTTTTCCGTCAGAGATTATCAGCAATTTCCAAGTACTGTCCTGAGACCGCCCTACCCTACTTCGCTGCAGGATATCCGGATGACTTTGAAAGAGTTGCTGGCAACTTACCCGCAGTGACTTCGTGACGTTCAGTTAGATCCGTTCATATTGATTTGTAGGTCCTGGTTTACTTACAAATTCTACTTAAGATTCAAGTCTTCTAGGGTGTTACGCATTGTTGACTGATAAATATTTGCCGACTTTTGAGTGATCGTAGTGGTTTCCACTTGAGAGTTATTTGATTCCTGGACTCTGAAAATGAAGGCATTATCATCCTTCGAAACGTCAGTACTTGTTTTCAAATCGAAGAGTGTGACATCCCAGAAGACTTGAATCTTCAGCAACAGCACCCTTATGAACTCAGATTTCAAAGAGATTTCAAATTCTGAGGTCACATATCTGGAATTGTGTTTAGTGCATTCTGACCGGAAAAAGAAAATTTGGAGGGAACGGTCATTAAATAATTTAATAACTTGGGTTCCGTCTACATACGCTGAGAATTATCACAAAAGCTTTGTATAGATCGTCATTTCTCCTTTCCGATGTATGATACCTGGAGCTCTAAGTGGAGTTCACGAACAAGAAATACGAACATCCCAGAAAAGTTGAGTCTTCAGGCCCACAGTTCTGAGGACTTCGTGGCTCTCTTCCTTCAGTTCGTTAAGGTCTAGAAAGTTTATCTTTTAATACATCCGTATCTTTCTTTTATCTTCATCTGTGCCTCTATGTTTCCAGGGAAGGATTTTTAATTCATAACCATTAATAAATGTGAAAATGCATAGATGCGAGAATTATTTTTATAAATGACTCCATTCTAATGTCCAACAGCACTAAATATATTGTTTTGCTTGTTACTGGCAACTAATAAGCTATTCTGACGTCACGCAGGAAAAGCGTTGTGTAGAGAGACACCAGTTACAACTTTAGGTATTTAAGGGCTCCTATTTTGTGTAACAATTTCGTACTTCCTTGCGGCTCGGCATTTTGAGATCGTGTTGAAAAATTTTCAGTTGCTCAAAGTCCGTTATATTAGAAACATGAACAATGGTAGCCAGTTAAGTTTTAAAGTGTTTAACACGCACAGGCGGTCTCTGTTAACCTTTAGCTAGAGATGGAACTATTTATTATAAGGCACATTTCATATGTTTTATAAAATAATATTTTTGAAATTTATCCACAATGCATTTTACAATGTGTCGAGGTAGATAAGACCATGAATGACGAGGTTGGAGGAACTGGATTAAAGTAGCTGTGATCCGTTTTCTGATCATATTGTAAAATTTTTCTCAAGGGACTAAGGAAAAAGACAATAAACTCTCTCAGTGTAGATGGCTTTCGAGGCGAGAATTTAAACCGGAAGTTGCGGTATACGAATATGCTCATTTTTCAAAAGGGTATGGGTGTGATGAGGCGAATCAGGTAACTCGAAACGCGTCACAAGGCAAGAAGATCCGGGTCAAAACCCTGTGAACAGAGGTGCTTTTTTCAATGCCATTCATTTCAGCAATTTCCTAACTCGTTATTAGAAGTGCTGTCGACGCAGGTGCGTAGTGCAGTCCAATACTGTGCCATCCGGCTGCACGTGTCAACAAACTACGTGCGCGCAAATTGAAAAAACACACTCAGGAACGATGATTGGCAGGTCCGCGTATGTTGTATGCTTTATCGGCTGCCGAGGTCGGTCAATGTAATTTCATATTTCCGTGCACTTAAATTACGTCACTGATCCCTACTACATGTGTTACTAAAACACGCCCCAGTCTCTATCCGCTCAATCCTTCTGTATTCTTAAACTGTAAATATTGTGTGACCTTTGCGGCAAGGGATTTTCTGTTATCCAAAACTTGCAGACCAGCTGTGAGTTCCACACAATTTCATATTCAGCTGGTCCCGGGGTTGGGTAAGGCGGTAGGGGTGTGATGTGGACCACTCACCTTAATCGAGTGTCTAGTTTAAGAATGAGTGGAGCTATCAGTCTGCGCCCTCTGTATGCTTTCGTGGGTTGCATAAGCACAACGTTATCTTTAGGGAAAGACTTTTGCAAAATTATGACGAAAAGCATCAGGTCGGCTACCCGTGGTGATAGTGTCGATAATTATAGGGCATGGGGGCCGGGGGGGGGGGCAAAATCTACAAGAGGTATTAAGAATTTTAATTTGAAAAGGACTAAAGTTAGAACCGGGGGAAATATGGGTTCGAACCACCCTTATTA
>Ga0136643_10001081_pt1 | contig 32253 bp, 18 predicted proteins | sample TergutLab28metaG_FD_96883 | JGI IMG/M metagenome (GOLD analysis project Ga0136643, IMG submission 96883) | Labiotermes labralis P1 segment gut microbial communities from Petit-Saut dam, French Guiana - Lab288 P1 (version 3) (version 3) | ecosystem: Host-associated > Arthropoda: Insects >...
TAAATTTACCAGGAGATGCTCCAAATATGAGAACTAATATTAAAACAATTACAGACAGTGATTGCTGGAGATATTACTATCAACACTAGTATTAGGCAGTATTTCAACACAGGTAAAGAACACTCTTTTTATTTGGGAAAAATGTATGTAACATTAAGTAACAAAGACACACAGGGTTTACAGTGAAAGTCAGTGGTATGCGCTTACAAAGAATGAGAATGGTCAGTACTGTTGGCCATGACAACAACACTTCAATATTTATTATGTTCAATAATTAATCCATTCCCTACTGATAAAACACCTGATGGCAACCGGCTGTGATACAAAAGAACAAGATATGTTTAAAAAAACTCAGTGCCACACAAACCATACCTTCACTGATGGCAAGGTCAGAGCACAAGTAATGAGTCTGAATGCACTAAAAGAAATAATACAAAATTATTTTACCATGTGAGGGTGTGAGAAATTGATGGCATCCAGCCAGTCCTGCAATGCAAGCAGACAGCTGTTGAGAATACGGCGAGTCAGTTCCACAGTACTGGAGTCTGATAAATGTGACAGTAAGGCCCACATTGGGTACGCACTGGACTCAAGTTCAGCTGAGAATGCTGCATAGTATGTGTTGGGCTCAAATTCAACATGCTGAGACAACTCTCGTACATTCACATTCATACCTGCAATAAACGTCCATGAACATAACATTTGGGAACCATTCTAACAAGCAACAGTACAAAGGATTTTCATGTGTTCCATCTTCCATGTATTAATCAGATCCAAAACATACAAATAACCAACAAATGCACTTCAATATTTATGATGGTTTTTTCACAATGTTCTCACAAACTATCCACTTCAAACCTACAGTTACTTACTTACTCCATGGTGCAGAGTCCTTCTTGAGAAGCTAACTGGTTTGCAGCTAGTCAAGAAACTCCCTGCATTTCACGGAACCCGAAGGTTCATTACCGCACTCACTAGCGTCTGCCACCTGTCTCTATCCTGGGCCAGCCCAATCCAGTCCATATACCCACATCCCACCTCCTGGAGATCCATCCTAATATTATCCACCCATCTATGCCTAGGTCGCCCCAGTGGTCTCCTTCCCTCCGGTTTCCCCACCAAGACCCTATACACCGCCCTCTCCTCACCCACATGCGCCACATGCCCAGCCCATCTCATTCTTCTCGATTTTATCACCCACAAACTATTGGGTGAGGAGTACAGATCATTTAGCTCCTCATTATGCAATCTCCTCCATTCTCTGGTTACCTCGTCCCTCCTATGTCCAAATATTCTCCTCAACACCATATTCTCAAACACCCTCAGCTTCCTTTCCTCCCTCAATGTCAGCGACCAAATTTCACACCCATACAAAACCACAGTAACCTACAGTATATTACAAAATTTTAAATGAATTTATAATTTTAATTGTTATAGAGTGATGGTGACAGTTAACCACACTTGTATGTTCTGTATGCTTGTCATAATAACATCACCCTGAAGATGGCCAAAATACTGGCCAAAACATGTAGGTGAGAACACTGTGAATAAAACACATTATATATATTGAAGTGCATTTGTTGATTAGTTAAATATTTTGGTACAAAGGATGTGTGGCTCAATAGAAATGTAATCAGTTTCTTCTGTATTTTTACATAGGGAACTAACCCACTACCTGAGTGAAGCTAACAGATGCTCAACTACTCAAGTAAATCCTCACCTTCTACAGAACCCAGAAGTTCATTAACAAAAGTACACAAAATATACCATCAAATAGAGCATTATCATCTTTTACTTGTCACTACATTATGTCAAAATCTTCAGACACAGAACACAACATCGGTGATATTTATAAATTAACCCCATGGCACCGAATGTTATAGACTTATACTGCATGGTGCGATGTTCAAAATTCTGAATGTCAACTGCTGATGGCAAATTATGCATGTTCCTGTGCAGCCCTTTGAAATTCCAGTCTGCTGTAGATCGTACTGGGATTTTAACCTTTAAATAAACAACGTTTGCAAATCCTTAGATATTCATTTTATATATTTGGGCAACAAGGAAACTTACTGTAGTTTTACAAACTGATCAATAACCTCTCTTATATTTTCCACAAAATAACTTTTGTTTTATATTATTATCCTTTACTATTCAACTGAAATTCACGTTTTTCATAAGCCATGTGCTCAAATTTCAATACCAACTCGGTTGTTAATTCTGTTGCCAAAGGCTTCATGTGCTTAGATTGTATGTCACTCCCATGTTATCCCCATGATATGATAGTCCTAATATCTGGTGAGGAGGATAAATTATAATGCTCACTGTTAAAAGTCTTTTCCACTGTCCTTTTAGATCTTTCCTCTGTTCACCAACATACTCCTGCTGTATTCTCACCTTGGAACATTGACAAGAATGCAAACCACATCTCCAGCAAGTTGTCATCACTCATGAACTTGATCGCTATTGGATGGTGTGACAGCACATTGTTCAGATCAGATACTAGAGGCCAGTAACGATGCTCCTTCATTATATTATGTCCGCAGTCTACCACACAGTGAAAATTCTTACTAGGATCTGTAACACCAAAATGAAACATTATCTGAACACTGTATCTTGTCACTTGTCTCTCCATCTTCAGATGGACTATGCAGAACAAAGGTGTATTATCAATCACAAAGACTTAATGGTCACTTCAAGACATAATGTGCAAGCCTAGTTTCTAACAACCCCAAACAGCAAACTACATAACAGCAAACAGTAATATTGTACACACCATGGAGGGTGCTCTGGATAAGAATGTTTCTCATCATACGCTTGAGACTTATCACCATCACATGAAGCAAGTTCAACTGCTCAACCATCCTGACTGCTAGGCTCTCATTGCTGAATAACTGTACACTAACATGAACCACCCTGTTGGACAGCGTTTCAGGGTCTATTGATGCCTCCAACAGCCTTGAAATGCGACTGTAGTGTAGGACAAAAGCTCGCGTTAAAGCTTCCTGTAATGAAAATTCACCAAAATGAATTAAAAAATGATTTGGTAAAATAAAATTTCACACGGCTTTTGAACTACTGTGGTTCAGTATAAAACATGCCAATACTTATGCAGAAGCAATCATGGACAAGAGAATGTTAAACACATTTGTTTCTAATTTGATAACTAATCACGTACAATTTTTTAGATGCAATGAGGGAGAAACAAGAAGGGGCAGAATTATAAATTAAATTTCTGAACAAGAAATATGAATTCAGAATTTGTTTATAGTGTTACCCGAGGAACAATTACAATGGTTTGGCCATGTAAAAAGAATGGGCAGACAAAAAGACACCAAGAATGACATTACAATTAAATATGCAAGGAAAGAACCTATGGGATGATAAAGAACATGACAATTTAGCCAGGTAATGAAAGATACAACAACAGAGGTGGAAGAGATTTTGCAAGAAACTGAGGACAGATTTGTGGGTGAAGAGGGAGGAGATAAATATAACACAAAACAATGTAACTAAACATAAAAATTTAAAATGAATAGGTAGTGAATGCATTTAGTGACAAACACATTGTAGGCCATGTCAGGTTAAGGCTTGTGCCCACTATTAACCTTCCAATGTGAGTTTGTACACAGCTATTCATTTCACTGCCTTCTTCTCTATAGACTTCTTGAATATATATATAAATGAGTTGCTCTCACACCCTATGAGCATAGATATGGAATGGCTGAGTCTGATCAAAGCTTTAGTCAGTATCATAGGAAATGGGACAATGCTAACCTTGTAATCAGGATCTGGTAACATATTGAGCAACAGGCATACAACTTTCAGTGGAAATTCATATTTTACAGTCCAGAACATCAGCTCTTCAAGAAAAGTTTCATGTACTAGGTGCTCCTGGAGAGTTGGGCAGTCTGGAACACAATATGGTGACACACCCACACACTTACACTTGTTCTAAAAATGATGGGTACTACAAAACTTCATGAATAATATTGTACATATTAGAACAACATCAACAACTTACATGGCATCACATCGCAGAAGATCATGATCTTTAAAATTCAGTAACATGCTGTGAACCACATCTAATGTAAGTTTACAAACACAGAAATGTGTAAGAAATCTTAATTCCCAGGGTTCAAGAAATGACATTAAATCTTACAAACCAAAAGGCTGAGAACACTAAAACCAACCTTTGTACTCATCTGGCGGCTCAGGATTTGGAAGAGATTTGAGGGCTTGTTGATAAATGTGCTTGCTCTGAGCCATATAGTTGTGATAGGCTGAAGAACCAGCAGCTTCCGTATCGCAGTTTGTGAGACTTTTATAAATTTCACGGCTGGTAAGTGCACTAGTCATCACTCTTCTCATGACAGCACCCATTGCACTAAAGTCGTGGAGCATTGTCAGGTATGAGTCCGCATCCTGGATGCATACCACGAATGGCTGACTGTAACAATATCAGGATGACACAAAATGAAGTTTATGAAAAGCATGGAAAGAAAATCAAGATAACTACAACTGGTGGTCAATAGATGCAAGCTCAGTTCACATTTACACAAAAACTCCATTCACCTTATGTCTGCAACAGTAAAACTTAACCTTTCCATACCAATCTACATGGGCTGTGCCAGCCCACATATAATCCACATACAGTAAACCATCCCTTTACACATGTCCTGTGTTCATGAGAAACCTGGCACTTTGTGCCTGATTGTATGCAAGGTCATCTCACTGCACTCTACAGCATGCTTAACTTACACTGTCTTCAATGTTTTATCTTCAAAGTTTCAGTTATAATTTTTCTCTACTTTCTTCATTTGTTGTTCCGCTAAGGACAAATTTTTATAGTTGGATTTTTCTCGCACAAAATAGGCATAACATTGGTTGCATCAGATTGCACAACTCTTGTTAACTTTGGGATGATGTAACCATCACGAGGTAAGGTGACGTCACGGGCGTCCAGAAGCCTCCAGAACATTTTCTTTGTTCTAGCACCAGGAGTGTGCGTCACTCCGTAGCATGCCTTTAGTCCTTCGGTGTCAGTGCTAGAGTCTGGGTGCAGCCACCCATGAGGGAGCATGTAATTCGTGTTGTCACATTTCGAACAAAGAACAAGGGGTTCTCACAGTGTTTTACCACAAGGGTAATTTAGTGTGCCTCACTCTTTAGCTTGGGTCTGATCTGGCAAGACGCATCAGCTTACTGTCTGTAAATTGTGTGTGAATTGCACCTTCACAGGGAAGTGCATCCTTGTAATTCGTACTAGTGCTGCATAAGGCAGAAAAGTGAAGCTTCAGGTACATACATGTTATTACAACTGTGTGAGGACACAGAATTAGAGTTCACCAAAGGGGTGTATTTATAAACTCAGAAGGAACAGTTGTATTGAAAATTGCGTGTGATTAATCGGTTTATGATTTCATTAAACTATTGAAATCATCAGTGTCTGGATAGCACAATAAGTGAGCTTGCATGAGGCGAGTAAGTATTTCTTGTAGGAAGTGTACTTCTAGGAACAGTGTTGTTACACACAGGGTGACAAACAATAACTCAAGTAATATTCTAATCATACATGTTACGTGAATAGTGTGCAATTGAAAGACAGACATTTATTAAGTATTCATGGTGAATTTGTATGTGGTGTATCTTACTTGTTTATAATATAGATTCTTGCTTCTCTGTTTATATGGAACAGATTGTTCAACCGCACGTTTACGAACAAGAGTGTATACATTTGTAGAAACATCATCTGGCCTTCCAGAACACATCACACAATGAACAGCGTTACTCCACTCGGTGAAGTATCAGAGATGCTGCTACCACAGGGATACAGAAATTTTCTGAATATCTAAAAGCCACCTCAAAATTCTAGGTGCCATACTCAGAACCAAAAATATTAGACACCACAATATGGAATTTAGTTGAATGGATGACATTGCACCAATGATTTATACACCCCTGTGCTACCACCAAGGCTACAATGAAACTGAGTGAGAATCCAGAAATATGCTTGGAAATCCAAATACAGCAGGTTCATACTGCATATCTTAGCTGGCATATGCAAGTGACTGAAAACAAAACATGCACATACAGTGCATATTTAAAATAAAAATTGTGTTAACATTAGACATGCGTAAATATAATACACATACAAAAATCTACTGCAATATACAAGGCACATAAGCACTATGCTTTGCATTATTATTTACTTACATGTACAGAAAAAACTATTCAGTCTTTATATTTACTGTCTAATAAGTGGGGAGAAATAAGGGCATGGAAGAGAATTAATGAATAAAGTCATTCAACAGTCATTAATTTTCCATTTTTCTTGGATGGAAAAACAAATTAGTTTGTTGAGGACTAGTTAAGAAATGCACACAAAGATGGGAGGTATAAAATTACAGTTAGTTTTGCTACAATGCAATTGTCACATTCTTGTGCAACTGTAGTTACACGCTTAGAACAAAAAAATAGTTAACGCAGAAGTGGATGGCTGTGATTCCTCATCTTCTGACTGTTTTTGGAGAACACCAACCATAAGAACAGAAAAAACTTGGCATGACATCCAACATTTCTTGCTGGACCTATAAGCAGAACCCTAGGACAGACTTTAAAAATCCTTCATACTGGCGTCTGAAATCATGTAATAGCCAACACATGTTTGTGTTGTACAAACAGCATGCACTTATTTATCAATTCTGATACAGCCAGTTCATGTTAACTGGAACATATACAAGCAGAAATACCTGTAAAAGTCAGTTTGGTATGAGACTGGAATAAAAAACAAGTACGCCACACAAGTACCAAACAAAGCTTGACACACAAAGAAGACACCTATGTAAGGTGCAGTGCATCCATTTACTCAGTTACATAAGATGCTGAAACAGCAAATAAAATTTGCAACACACAGTAACACACCATGTCTGACTTTCATCCCATCTGTTATAATAAGCAAAGGGTAAACAAGTTAACACAGAAACCCACTGCTGGGTACAATTCTGAGGCAATTTCATCTCTACCTACAGGTCTCATACCTACTTTCTCTGTGATCCATGAATGATATTCCTCCAGCTATTTCTTACATTTCCAAGTGGCTGATTTCCAGTTCTTTCCCCAGCAAAAATTATTTGTAAAACTGAACTACATGTCCAGCCCACCAACATCCTTTAATTCAAAATCTTCATTATACTAGTTAATAACATACTTGCCCATTTGGTTCATTCTTTGACACAAATAATCCTCCTACACAGCCATAAACACTAATTTATGTTCTTCCCTCAATCCAAGATATGGTGCACAACGAAGTTTCCAAGACCAAATACTGTATTAGATATACCACAAAGTGCACCCAAGTTCTTAAGTTGTAGCTGGAGAAAAACATTCCAAAGGAACATGCTACCTTCATCTTCAAGTTTCAAGTTATTATGGCAAGAATAAAAAATCACATCATATGTTAATAGTACCTCTTTTCTCTGAGATGCTGAATTAGCCTTAGTATGATACGAGGCATCATTGCCTTAGTCACACACATCAAATCAGGAGGCTCTGGTGACTGGTTCACTTGCGCTCTGGGTCCATGACGTTCACAAAACCTGAAATCAGTACAAATTATGTTGCAGATGAAAGCATTCATCATCAAATACTGTTAGGGTCAACTAATCGAGGATAGGCTGGGTGAAGCACTGGGCCTGAATGGGGGAGAAGGCAAATGCAGTGTATTAAAGTGAAAGGCTGAAGCATAGTGACCACTTTGAAATACCTAGGAGTCAAAAATATTATAATGGATCTTAACCCTTTAAACGCCGAATTAAATCCCATCTGCCATTTGCTGGCATTATTAGGAGCTCACCATATTCTCCACATTAGCAGGTTAAGGGTTAAAGCAATAGTTGAGGAGAGTGTGAACTGGATTTATCTGGTTCAGGGCACAGAGCAGTTGCAGGTTCTTGCAAACACAGTAACAAACCTTTGGGTTCCATACAACTTGAGGAATTTTTGACCCTTTGACAGACTATTACCTTGTCAAGAACTCTGCTCTGTGTTTCAGTATACCAAGAGTTTTACTCTGTAAATTGACATATACACTGCATACCAAAGGTACTGTGGAGATAAGCTTAAGGTTGACCTGAAACCAGCTCACTCTCCCACAATCACATGACTGAAAACTGGACATAATAAGGCAACCATCTTCCAAAACAGAGAAAGATTTAGGCCTGCCTTTTTACACATGGAAGACCACAGTACATCATGTTATGCTGCAACTTACCCTGTCTCTTTCATGACAGATGTGTCACCACAGTCACAGGCACCTCCTGCCTGACTTCGAAACATATTAAAATCATGACCCTCATGGTTCCCCTTCTGGAAACACTCAGCACACAGGGACATACATGGAGAGATGCCGCATGTACGGCAACGATATGCCACAAAATTAGCTGTCCACACCAGCCCACAGGTCGTGGCATTGTCATAGCTGTGAACTAATTGCAAACAGAATATCAGCATGGTGAAATAGAACTCTTTTAATATCACAAGATAAGAGCTGCAAAAGAAGAAAAAAGTTAAGTGCCATGCATAAAGCATATAATTCATTTGTTAGAACCATTTAAACTCAGAATCCCTAGTACTGCTAATGACTAGTACCAACATTAAAACCAACCAACCAAACAACCAACCTACCAACCAACTAATTAACTAACTCCAAGAAGTAGAGTCCTTTCTGAGAAGATAACATATCCTCAGCTAGTCAAGAAAATCCCCACATTTTATGGAACCCAAATACATTACCACATTCACAACAGCACACCACCCATCCCTATCCCCAGCCAGATCAATCCACTCCATGCCTCCCCATCCCACTTCCTGAAGATCAAATTTAATATTATCCTCCCATCTATGCCTAGGTCTTCCAAGTGCCCTCTTTCCCTCAGATATCCCCACCAAAACCCTGTATGTACCCCTCTTGTCTCCCATACAGTAACTAAGTTAAACTAGTATTACATTAAATTTCAGAATGTTGCTGCCAGTAACAGGGGCTGTACAGTGTCGGATTACTGTAACACTGTGACTAACAATCATATCCAGACTCAGACATGGATATTACATGGCAGAGGTCTTACAGTGGGCTAATATTCCACCCAATAAACCCAAGGTGGTGTTTTCAAACATCTGTACTGTGGAGCTACTTTGCTTAAACAACAAAAAAAATGACATCCCAAAAGCAAGTAAAATTCACATACATATTAAAAATTAAATGTGGTGAAACATCAGAGTAGACAACTGAAGAAGCACACTCCTCTGCAAAAGCAATACACTTCTACCGCTGTATAAAGTGTTAGATCTCATAACACATATTTTCAAAGCAACTTCATAGTTTTCTTGAAGATATATTACTACTTATTCAAGAATTCTGTAAAATTAAAATTTACCAGTAGAAACTATCTCCTAGAAAACCTTCATGGAGCACTTGGGATAAGTGACCCTAACACATGGTAAAGTGAAGCAATCCCTGTACAGGCCCTCAGGGTTTCAGAAGATTGATGTTCGCAGATTTCAAGACAGTCAGTGCATGAAGGTGGTAAGGTTGTCAGCCCTATGCACCGGCCGCCTTTACCCCCCAGGAAGTATTCCTTCTACTTATTTTTGTTACAGGCTGTGTCAACCCCCAGGCCACAGTGTGTCCGGAAGGATTTTGTCAATTAAAAATTCCAATGACACCATTTGGAATGGAACCCATGACTTTCTGGCTTGTAGTGCAGGGCCTCAAAAAAATGCACCACCACGTGCCCCCCCCCCCCCCCACTACATGGTAACCATAAACAAATATTTCAATCTACGAATGTCAAAGTACCAGGGAATATAGAATATTACAGTGGCAATCTTCATGGTGTGTTCTAATCCCCTTGCATTGTCTATCTAACAGCCCAACTAACTAACCAACAACCAACCAACCAACTAAACCTACCTAACTAACCAACTAACTGCAACTACCTAACTACTAATAATCCCAAGGGGAAGAATCTTTCTGAACAGGTATAGTTCCTCAGCTAGTCAAGAAATGTTCAGCATTTTACAGAAGCCAATTGTTCATTACCATGTTTACACAAGCTCACCATTTCCATTTCTTAAGCCAAATTAATATAGTCCATGCCCTACCATCCTATTTCTCTAAAACAAATTTCTGTTATCATTCTGATGGATCTGTCCAAATATGAGGTCCTGTGTAACAGTCCACAGCATGTTCATTTTTACAATAAGGAGCTGATAGTCCCTTGCCCAACCTCTGGCTGAAGGACCACCCCTTGTTGGCTGTCTGTGACTGCTTATTCAATGCAGTCACAGCTACCATCTAAACTGGCAGACCGTCTTCTCCTTCCACAACCTGAGGACATGTTGTGGTGACAGGGGCCCATTTATTCATGGTCCCTTTACTCATGGTGGTTAAAATAACAGAGTTTAAGTGGGAAAGGCAAGTATAATAAGATGACAAGAAATACTAACATAAGCTGTGTTGGAAAAAACTATGATAGAGACAACCAGATGTTAAATGCCAATGTGCTGAAACTGTGTGATGTTAGAATCTAAAGGCAGAGTTCTGTGGCAGTAGTGCTGATGAATCTTTGGCAATTGCAACAGGAATTTCTTGAACATAAGAGTCCCTGCTAACTGATCTGTGCCATGAATTAATCAATCAATAAATCACCTAATTACCACAAATTCATCTCAGTCTTGGAAGCCTGCCTCAATGAAATACATGTGAGACTTGAGGTTCTCACAAAGGTGAATATGAAGAAACTGGAATGTGACACCCATAGTATTCTACCTTGAAGATGGAAGCAGCAGGTTCCTTCCAAACAACAGTGCCCACCTAGCAAATTACATGGCATCATACAACAGATTAACTTTCAAACGAATGCTGTTGCAAAAGAAAAAGTAACTAGGCCATGACAATAAGATCTGTGCTCTTCTGGGATATTTTGCAGCGAGTAGTGGTAATTCCATACCAACATTTTGGGACAACCTATTGGTCCCATCTTGACACTTTAAGATGGGACCAACAGGCTGCCCCAAAACGTCAGTAAGGAATTGCCATTATATGCTGCACAATATTCCCAAAGACAGCAGAGCTCACCTACTTCACAGCAGAAGCCTGGAATCAGGCAAAGGCCATGAGTGTGTCGAGAACCAAACTTCACTGCCCTTCATGCATAATTATTGCACCAGTTCATACCATCAAGCTGGTTAGCACAGTATCTGACTTAAATGCGACAAGAACCAAGTCTGAATCCTACTTGGATGGCTAACTTAACTGAGATTTCCACACAGTTCCTGTGCACTTCAAAACCATACACCAATATTAAGAAGAATCATCCCCATTGTGTTTACAGTATCACATGAATAGTATAATCTGTTCTGTCTAAACACAACTTTACCAGAACAAAGCTGTGTTGAGGCAGAGCATGATTATATTATTCTTGTGACAAACATCAATACTGTAACACAGCAAGATCACATACCAGCGCACTTGTATTATGGTAGTAAACAGTATGAACCTATGCTGAAGTAAGTTACTCCATATGCTGACTCAGTATCGTAGGTGATCACTCAGTCTGTCCTAGGGCATCCTTCAGTCTTGTCAGAAGAAGGCCACAACAGTACCCTGAAATAAGCCTTCACCATTTCCTTTCAAATCCTTACCTACCCATTACTTACAAACAAATACTGGGTTCTGTGTAACATGTCCAAGTTAAATACTGCTGTTAATCCAAGAAACTATCAATGAACACTTCAACTCATATCCTACCTGATCTGTCACAGTTATCATACCACGTATTATTCAACACTGTACTGTACAATGGCACTAGACAACATGGTACTATATATTACTGGATCATCAAACATTCAATAACAAACTTCCAGATATGTTGTCATTTAGTTCTACTGTGGCCAACAAACTGGCAGAAAACAAAAGTAACAACATTCAAACACAGACATTATTTTTCATCATGTAAAACTGGCGTGGGAACAGAAAGAGTCACACAGCTGTAAAACCATGCGGCTATCCTTTTTAAAATGAAGATATTAACTAATGCTCACAGGACAGTTAAAGTTCTGGAATTTTGTACAGCAATACATACATACATACATACATATATGCCATTTCATTTCATCAATGTCAATAAATCATTAGGCTTTAGATATAAAACATGGCCTCAGTATTTGACAAACACTATATGGCGTACACTAATCAATACATATATATATGCAAAATTTAAAATATTGAAAGTACACATCAATACATAATTTCATAGTCTAGATGCAATATGACAAGTTCATACACTATACAAACATTACCACATTGTGCCTCTCATCATAGGTCTACTGTGCATTCAAGTATTCTTCTACTGAGTAAAAGGGCTTAGCTGTTACATATTTTTTAATTGCAATAGTAAGCATGTCTTATTTAATACTAATTCAGCAAGCTCATCTGGGAGTTTATTATAAATGTTTATGCTATTATAATAAACACTTCTCTGATACATCGTGAGTCTCACTGCTGGTTTGTGCAGTTTTAGTTTGTGCTTAGTATTTACATTATGTACTGAAATATTAAATTTGTAAATCTCCAGATCTGATGACAGGAACCTCATCAAGGAAAGTAATCACCTATTGGCAAGAAATGCTCAGCAATATCTGCCTTAACTGGGCTCTCTCTAGATGAACTAGAAACTTGATTAGAAATGTGATTATTAACAAACAGTGTACTAGAAAGAATCACTATGAAGACACCAGTCACTGCAACAATGACATTCCCTGCTACAATTCAAAGGAACTACAGCATACATTTTTCACCACTGACATAAACCAACACAACATACTACTGCTTTGGTTTGAGTATGGGCCAAATATTTAGACAATTCAAAACTGTTCATTATAAACAATGCATTATGTTTAGTATTTTATTCACAATTACACACAAGCAAGTGTATAATTATTTTAATTTACACCAAAATTTCCAATATATTTTGATCCCAAGGTCATCTGTACAGAAACCATTATTATAACCACTACAGTGGAATACACTGAACATTACTACATGAATATATATACATATGTGTGTACATATGGATGTGACATATATATATATATATATGTGTGTGTGTGTGTGTGTAAACATTAATCTCAGCAACATGTAATAAGAAAATAAAAATTATCATAAAATGAACTAAATTGTTATTTCTTTATGGTGGTGTTGTGACTGATCTTGCAGGACATTCAGATACATTATTCCACTTTGCATACCTTCTATGATACCTCATTAAAAATGTGTCTTCACCTTACTCTAACCCTGTACTATTTGGACATACAAAGAGTTATTTTTTTATTTTTTGCTATGAGACATATTGGTGCTACTTCTACCAAGAAGACAAACAAGATGTATCACATTTTAATACTGTATGTACTGTGCAATGTATGAAAGTTAATTTATATAACCATCTTTACATGCACAAAATATGTTCATCAGATGTTAGCAAATCTCCAACATGTTTCATCGCCTGGGAGTCCTCTCAGTAGCCATCACAGTGCCCTCAAAATGTCCATTGCATAGTGAGTAAAAACAATGCCATACACTTACACACACATTAAAATTCAATTTAAACACATTAATATCCAAAAACACATATTTCAAAACACTAGGTGAGATGTTCCATCGAACATCACTGCAGCTCTTGATGGAACATCTCCATAGTATTTTAAAATTTGTGTTTTTGGATATTAATGTGCTTTAATCGAATTGTAATGTGTAAGCAAGTGTATGGCAGTGTTTTTACTCACTTACTGTGCAACAGACCATTTTGAGGGTGTTGCAATGGCTGATGACATGGCTCCCAGATGATGGCACCTGTGATGTGCTGAAACATGTTAGAAATTTGCCAGCATCTAATGAACACATTTTCTGCATGTACAGTTGGTTATACAAAGTAATAATACATATCACAGCTAAAAATCCAAAACTGTATAATTCCAAACAGTAAAAACTTTCAGCAGGGTAAAAATAAATGTTACCACTATATAACTAGTAAATGCTGTTAATATATAACAAACACAAAATAAAATAATGTATGTGAACAATTCTGCCTTGTTTGATCAGTTAGTCCAAAATAGTCACTGAGCTTATAAATGATCAGTAACATGTAGGAGGAGTTTAAGAAACACCACAACAGCCTCAGCCAGAATAGGAGGGACACTGTGTTGAAAGATGTAAACAGTGCTTCAGCTCCAGTCCTTTCTAGTTCACCATGTATGGCAATAATGAAAGGGCCTGGTTGGTGGCGACTGTATTCTAAGACTTAAAAATGTTACTCATAAACAGTAACTTTACCTATAGTAGAAAATTCTTCTGGTGTCTTTCCACCAGCCATCAACCACTTGCACCACTCAATAGTTTCCAAATCTTCAATTGTAGTCTCTGGACTTAATAAGACGTCCAGTAGTTCACCCAGATATTTTAGTGATTCCGAGTTTGAGCAACCTCCATTGACGTAAGCAGCTGCACCACGTTTACCCCTTCTCAACAACGCACGGGGGGCAGTAACAGATTCCATGGCTCCTACTGAATTCCTTTTTCACCCAAAATATGAAATTTCAGCAAATGTCACGTCATGAGATAATTCGCCGTTTATCCAGCCTCACAAAAACTTCCGTCAGGTCATAAACCCGACTTAACGTCCAACAGGGCAGGCACGGCTAAAAGAAACAGACGGTCGATGGCATCAACTGCAAATTAACCCCTCGACTTCGTCAATGCTGTACCAATTTTGACAACAAATCACTAGACATAGTCTTCGCAGCATGACGAAAAAGTTCATGCATATTCACTATCACGCCATGTTCAAATATTATTTAATTAACACGAAAATATCAACGAATAAATCATTTCGGTAAAAAAATTCGCACTGATCAAGGACTAAAAGGCTACAACTTGGAAAGATGGCACTGTTAAAGAAGACAATTACTGTGAGACGTGCGACTGCAGAATAGGCTCACTTCAGAAAGTTTGGCAACTGGAAGTATGGTTGGATACCTATGAGCAGGGGAGTTACAGAACGTGGCATATTTGCACACTTCACTGCATGCACTTGTTAATCGAGCAGTACATACGCAACACACTATTTAAATTCTAGTAAAATGTTTTGTTACATTTCACATACATATTTTGGCATGACTCATAAAACCAGAAAGGACCATTTCGGACACATGGGAATTTTGTCATAAAAGTAACGTTGGCAGTACCGATTACAACCTGAGATTTTTATATTTGATCCATGCCATCAACGCGGTGTTTAGTCCACAGGTTAAAGATTGTTGTCCGTGTATGAATATTGACAATGCCGACCAAAACAGACTTGATATTCTGTAAAATATTTCTTTTACCATCAGTAAAATACTCACCATATAAGCACCGTAAAGGATAAGCAAAGTATTTTTAATGTTGCATTAACTTCCGTTGAGTATTAAGACATTTGAAAAGAACACTCGCCCAGCACAGTGTTTTGTTGCGTGTGGTATGTGCCCACCGTAATTAGTGAGCATTTCCTTACCTGATCTGGCTGCACCGTTACGATCGCAAGGAAAATACATTCACCCTTAATTTTACAACTGTCATATGTGATTAACTGAAAAAAAAATTTCTAAGAATGGTAAAGGAACCTTATGCAGCCGGGGCTAAATTGACTACTAACACACTCAAAATTTAGGCCCGATATTGTTCAGTGCTAAATGAAAAATATTTTGAATGAGACATACAAACATCAGTATAAGCCCTCTTCAGACATTTTTGTTAAACAGGAAACCAAGTGTTCTGCCTGCTGTCAGGCCATTCTGTAGTTGCTGACAATGCTTGTGAATCAAGGGCATACAAATCAATTCTGAAAGGTTATTAAATCGCACAGTACACTTAGTAGTGGGTTTCTAGATTTTGCTCATCACCTAATATCCTGAACAGTACAGAACAATCTTTTGGAGTTTCTGGCGTGACATATGCAAGGAATGCAAGGGAATGTATCAAGGTGGTTTATTGGTTTCAATTTCAGAAGAAAAATTCAGAATGAAAGGAAAATCTTCTATTAGAAGAAATCTTGTAATGAATATATCATTTCCAGTTTGAAAACATATTTCAGACAGTAGGAATCTATAATTAAATAATATTTAAAGTACAAATCTTACTATTTTTTCAAAACGAATCATCTGACATAAAACTACAGTACAATATATCTATCACACTGGATGGTACAATTTTTTATGGGCATGAGGGAAGTTGGTTGCAATATTTACACCATACAAAACATAAAACATCTCCGATGACTTAAGATACACTTCCCGTTTATATCTGAAAGTTGTTCTGGCACAGCAGACAAGAAAAAATAAAGAGAAACATAAATGAAGGTTGTAATGATATAACAGCAGAAACAGGATTAATAGAAACTCTTTTTTCAATACAAATTACATTATTGGTTTATAAATTGTTTTGGCAATACAGTAAAAGATGATTGTGTAATTACAAAATGAATAATTACATTTGCAAAACAATCACCATATATACGTAAATATAATTTAGAGAACGTCAATGTGAAGCAAAGAGAACAGAGGAAACACTGCAGCCACACTACAATAACACCAAAGCTGTCATAGACTGAGATACTTTTTTTAAACAATTCAATATATGACCAGAAAATTTCCAACTTTTCATTACATTTTATGCATTTTCTGTTCTACTTATTACTTGTGTATGTTACCTGTACTTCAGATGCCTCTATATTCATTATTTATACACGTATTGTTTTACATTGTAAACTGTATTGTACTGCATTCTATTATTCTTGTACAATGTGTTATATTTGTTGTCATTCATGCTTGTGTGATGTTCTGATTGTGACATGTTTTCATATTCACCTGTTAGCTGACAGATGCTGGAGCCATAAAACTTGTGTGTGTGTGTGTGTGTGTGTATGTAAACAAAACAAAGACAAAAAATTCTGCATATACATTTACAGGAAATGAATGGCGGACAAAAAAAAACTTATATATATATATATATGTTTAGTCTCTCTAGAATAACACAGGAGCCAGAAATCAGATAAAGAAACTGCAACAAATTCTGAAAGCCTCTTTACACAGTTTACATTTTGTAATGATAAGCAGTTACATGTTTGGGAGTTTCTACCAGAATCTCAGTTCACATTTCAAATGTTTCTAATTCAGAACACTTACATGATATAAAACAAGCAGACTTCCAAAACTTGTTAGACTTGAAAGCTATGGCAACTGAATTCCAACCAAACTGTCCTGTAACACCTGTCCCAGAATTTATATTTTACATGACAATAAATGGGGGAGGGGGGCAGAAGACGAAAAAAATGTAAGTTGTTGGTTTACCGTGCAGCGGCAACACCACAGCACAAGGCTGGGAAAGTGGGTGAAATCTGCAATACCCATAGCACTAACTTGTACATGTTGTGTAATATTATGCACCAATAGCTGGAGGGACCCTGAGCACAACTGTAGCAATTCTGTTGGACAGCACTATCCCAATCTAACTTACGAGCCCGCAGAATACGCAGCCAGAGGACAATGAATGGAGCAACACGTGGAACTATTTTGGAGTTAAATAAACATTTCAAGGCTCCTAAGCGTAAAACAGAAGTCTCAAAACTGAGGCTCAGGTACACTAGGAACACGGTGGGTAAAAGTTCATGATGTAGGGAATTCCCCTTACTCAGGATAAAAGTTTGTAACATAAGGAATTCCCTTGAACAGTTTTTCAAACTGCACTTTCCTAGTTCATATAAATTACCTTTCACTACCAACAAATCTTAGGGAAATTACTGCTGGTAGGGGGATAAAACTGGATTGGAGCTGCGTACAATTGAAGGCTTTGGTAGTGGTGGTGCTGAACCACTAAGTTTTGCTATTAGACTTAGTAGTGATCATTCCAGTTCCACAACAAAGAATTTTTGAGCTGCGTGATCAAGACAGTTTTCATGTAGTTAGGGATGAGCTTCAGACAATTTATTGGAGGTTTCCATGATTCAGTCACCAAACCATGTTCATATATCCAATGACCTTGTACACATACCATATTTACAAGCTCTGATGTTCAGCAATTTATTGTAATTTTCTTCTTGGAAACATATGTGTGCAAGCCCCAACATCACAAAACCACATTAAAACCAGAAAATCAAGAATGTTTATGTATTATCTGTGATTTTACTTCATGGCCCTATAAGAACACAAACTGCTTAATGGTAACAAAATCACCTCCTACATGCCGTAAATATTCTACCAGTAGTAGTTTAAATATAGGCACACTTAATCTGGCCAGCTTGATACAGAACTGCAACTCCAAAGCAATTCTGTTTTTTGGGAGGGGGAACCAAAAAATAACCACTACATCACTAGTAAGAGACAATTACCGATTCTACCCAGTAACCTGTAACTTCTGTCCTTCCACCCACACAACCCAAGCCTACAGTAGTGCAAAGCCGAGATTGCAAGATTATTTGACTTACTTCTTTGAATATGGAGAACATAACATGCTTTACAGCATTTCTGTTCATAAAATGATTTATTTTAAATCTTTATCATAAGTCTATCAGCATACAACAGCATGTGTAGATTTTAGAATACTGACATTTCAGTCTGCTCATTCCAGGTTCATCCTGCGAATGAGCACCCTTGAGGTGTAAAGCTTCTATTTAAAAACTCTGCATGTAAATTTTTCATAGATATTCACCTTGGTTAAGTCATAATTCTGCCTCCCAACCCATCAAGCCACCAGATCAGTAATGTACATTGTTGGTGATGTGTGACAGATATATGAAGGGTGTGTGAGAGAGATGGGAAAATGGCTGGTCAATAGAAATATTTATGCTATAAGCACAAATGGTTTTTGAGTCTTGTGGCACATTTCAGCCCATTGGGTTCCTTACCTGACTCGAGCATTAACTGGATTAAACCAGTTAAGGCTGGAATTGAAGAATGTAATTCACACAAGTCCTCTGAACAAGATATTCAGTTATATGTGTAATTTTAGCTTGCAAGGGGGGAACATGTTCACCAGTGCATTGGACCAGAACCAGCCTTGGGGGTCTCAAAGCAGAACGTAACAAAAAAGATCAAGTGCTTGCTTGGCAACCAGCACATGACAATTTGGTACGGTCTCACCAGCAAAGACAGGCTCAAGAATTGATCTCAAGACCCTTGTCTTACTGCTATGACCAGAATACTGTCCTTTTATGGGATGCAGTCCAGGGTAGTTATTGGTCTTCTTATTGGACATTACACCCTGAGAAGATACCTCTACATTATGGGTTTGATAGACAGTCCTGTGTGTAGGAGGTGTGGCGCAGAGGGGAGACCTCAACCCACATTATGTGTGAATGTGAAGCTTTGGCAACACTCATACATACTTATCTGGGTTCCTTTTCCTTGGCCCCTGAGTATGTCGGAAGTCTAAGTCTGGGGATGATTTGGAAATTTATTAAACGGACAGGGCTCTCATGGCTTGGACTTCAGTCTTAGGGACACAAAGGGCCTGTGAAAGGCCTACATGCCTTGGGACCAAAAGGGCTCAAATCCATTATCTATCCATCCATGTAATTGATCATTAGTATCAATGTAGCGTGGGGCAAAGTATTGTTCAAGTGCAGGTTGAAAATCTACAGCAGCTGATAAGAAGTGATTATTTGTTACTGTGTAGCACCTGCAGCCTTCAATTGCAATCGGCTGTGTTCTGTAAGAATTTTGTTGTTTAATTTGCCTGAATGTGTACTTGGCTGGATTATTACCTGTGTTATCAAGCTAACAGTCAAGAATTCTACTCGATATTAAAAGACAGTTCTTTAAACCAAACATTTTTGAAGAATAAAGGTGAAATGCCATTCCACATCATAAAATTCTAAACATACGTATTTAAGGTTTTGAGTTACAAATGTAAAATTTCATATACAATAGCTGGATTTATAATCTGCTTGTGTTCAGTGATCATCAGGCAAGAACATACACAGGCAGTCTGCTTTACCCAGCCTCTGCTTCACTGATCTGTCCCAGCAGTCACCTCCCTGTCTCCTCATAAGCATTCCTTGGGAGAGAGATCAATGCCTGCTGAGTTTTGACTAGGAGTAGAGAGGCACTGCACAGCTGGGCCCAAAGAAGAAAGGATGGGTACACACTATTGGCTCGAAGATTGATGGTGGGACTTGCACACCACATTTATGCTTCTACATACAGTGTGGCTTGTGCATCCTCCATTCAATTTATTTCAACCCTGTTTGTTCACCTTCCTTTATGATCTATTGTTATAGATATAATTTAATGAAATATCTTAAAAATGAACACAAATAATAATTTGTAGGAGAAGACATGTCATGATCACCTCCGTTTTCGAGCAGACCATGTACTCCACTGCATGCCTGAACGTGACAGACACTTGCGTGGAGATGCTCTTCTCTTCAACTGAGAAGATCCCCCAGGCCTTTTGAAATTGTTGCCCGATGGGAATAAACTGCTTTTTGAAACAGGAACAGATATGGCAGGCGATGAGGAAGACAGGGAAGAGCTTCGTAGTCGACGATTGTTGGAAATACCAGCAACCATGCAGGACGAGGAAGAAGATGAGTTTGGCAAACTGGCTACCGGAACACCAGCAATATCTGGTATTTTGGTAACTCTGACACACGGCTGGTACTCCAATGAACTATGACCACTTGAATCCAAACTGCCTGTCCTGGACAGACCAGACACTTGCTTTTCTTTTATAACTGTAGGTTCAATGGTGGAATTATTAACCACTTTCACCCCATCAGCTCCCCTACAAACCCCTGTGCTATCAGATTTTCTGTCACTCTTATCCGGATGCACCACAGTTTCATCTGCCCCATCCTCAACTCTATCGCCACCATTTTTAGTCACTTCATTTGCAACAGCAATACCTTCTTCAAATGATAAATGCACCTTATCTGCAGCATTCAAACACTTTCCATTTGTATCATCACCTGACACAACACAGTCATCAACTCTACTCAGTTTACTTAACAACCGTCTCTTTCCTTTCTGTTTGTCTGCTGGCCATCCTGTAAGGTTTTTCTTTCGTTTCCTCTTCCTTCCATGTATTCGCATAATCCGCCCATCAGGACCATCTGAAAAGGTGATGGTCTCACATGTGGATGAAGCTCCACATTCAGAGCTGTTACATGACGATTCACCCAAAAGTGATGGGTTAGCCTGACATCCTGTAGCCTCCTTGCTTATTACTGCAGGCTCATCCATGCACTGACATGCAGAAAATTCATTCAGAAGAGTCACAACATCAATTTTAGGCCCTCCACGGCAACGATACTCATTATGCTCATCAGGGCTTACCACAGAATTTTCAACCTTTAATTCATCCAGCACTGTTGGATCTACTTCCAAATTTTCATGCTGAATAGGCAGGTGCAAATCTAAATTCCTCTCTTTAAAATGTGGACAGTTTTTATTCTGATGCTGAACATTTTTCTTACCAGTATGTGGTTTAAAATTCTTACTATCTGCAACTTTCTGGGTCATACTTGTTTCCTGTTGTAATTCATCACCACTTCCATCAAAGTCACTACCACTGATTTCTTCCCCTTCACTTCCCACATTAAACATTCTGTCAATATTTCTTGCAATCTCATGAAGATCTGGGTCTGACTCTGACTTGAAATCTGAGTTTGTTCCTTGTACTACTGCCACAGATTCAACTGAGAGCACAGCCAAAGGAGATGTGGTAGGGGAGGTACTAGGCACATCTATACTGACACTGGGAGCATCTCTACTGACACTGTCTTCTTCAGCAGAATTGATAATACCAGCTTCAGATTTCTGTGCCTCTTCTTTGGGTCTACCTGACTCTTTCCTTTTTCTGTGATGCATCAGACTCGACAAAATTGCCAAAGTTGAAGCATGACATCTTGGAGACTTCCTTGGCTTTTTGTCTAGCAAATGAGCGAACCTATTACGTCGCCTTCTTACTAAACCAGAAGATCCAGCTCCACCTCCTGGGCAGCCACTGCCAAATGCAAGACCCTCTGATGAAGACAATTCATACGGTAAAAGAAATGGTTTCCAGTAACAGGAATCACTCATACAGGAATATGCATAGAACTCCTCCCCTTCATCCTGCCTTGTGTATGTCTGATACCAAGGTTCACTTTGTGGAACAACTTCAAATGAAAAATGAAGTCTGTCCATGGTGGATGGCAAGTCATTCTCCACTGTCTCTCTTACATTTGATTTATCCTGTTCTTCTTCCTTCCTATCATCCTCTCTCTCTTGCTTCTTCCCACTCTTATTTTCACTTTCTCCAGCAACCTTCTGCTTGGATTCTTCCTGTGGATTAACAATTTTTTCTCTTTCATTTGTAACTTCATTGCTACATGTTTGTGCACCATTACATGTGGTTTTCTCTCCTGTAGAAGGCAAACTTGACTTGGAGCAACCTGATACACCAGCTGTATCCTTGCTCCCAATACTACTCTTGTCACTGTTACAAACAGCACTGTTGTCAACAGGGACCACAGTCGGAGGAAGTATACTTCCTTGAAAACGAAGTCGGGAACCAGGAATTTCAAACTTGTAATAATCCAAATTGTCATGTATGAATGCTTCAGCATGAGTTCGTCTTTTTCTCTTTTGCCGGGTTGCACTGTTGGTATCACAACTGCTAGCCAGGCTGCAGGTGTCCACAGAACACAATGAACTTTCATCACACTGTAACATGTTGCAATGATTCCCATTTTCACCATCGGCTTTTGTATGTACTACCAAAGAAGGCGTGACACTTTGATGTACTTGTGTACTACCATCATCTGCCTTCTTCTTTACACTCTTTTTATTGTCACTCATTCGCTTTACATTGGACTCATCACTCAAAATTTCCTTCTTCAAATTTTTATGTAACTTACTTTTGGATTCTTTTTTCTCATCTTCATCCTCCTCAGAGGATTCTGTAGAACTCTCCCGCCGGAGTGGTTCACCAAACATAAAACACTCTGCCTCATCACTTAATAATGTAAGTTCACTTTTCCTAACCCTCTGGACTTTCACAGCAACTGTTTCTTCCACTTTAGTTCCTTCTTGAACCTGCTCCCCATTACACTTCACATTGTTAGATACCTTTTGAAGAAGACTTGGCCCCACTTTCTCTTCTTTAACTTCCGTTTTCAAAGACATCTCACTATCTCTTTGAAACGAGAAATACCCACTTGATCGTAACTTACTGTTTTTTAACTCTAACTTATAATATGCTTTATTGTCCTCTATCAGTTTCTCCTCCACTGATAATCGTTTCCGCCTGATCACCTGACTATTTCCACTCTGGCACAATGTGGATTTTGTCTCTTCCTTAACAACTGGGCCAGTCTTGGACTTGTCTTCGCTATTAGCCAGAGGCATTTCTCTAGAGGTACGAGCAGGCTGTGGGTCAGCAGAAGTGTGGCCCAAGCGTGTCCGTGCAGGATTTCCCTCATCTTCTGCAGTGGTTCCGAGCAGACTACTGGGGAGCCAGAGCTGCCCACGTGAACGCAAGTGGTGACCTGAGTCACTACCTGTTGGAGATAGCTGCTGTTGCAGAGATGGAGAAGAACTGCTGCAAAATGATGCCGATGCTCGCCTCACTCGCTGAGGTTTGTTGCCTCCTCCCCCTTGAACTTCCCACTGCTCACGTCTCACACTATTCCCAGAGACGGGGCTTTTCATTCCACCATGCCTTGTGCCATAGCAATGGCTCCATATGCCATTGCACTGTACACGCACCTGCAAGGGCATTTCAGTCAACTGTTATTGCTGCATTCTATCACCAAGAACTTTACACAAGTTACGTCACAGCACACAATGCATAGGATATATTACAGCTACCCTCAGTAGTAGTGATGAGTAAAGGGTTCAGCACAGAGCAAAGCGGCAGCAACTTACTTTAACATGTGGAAGAAGGAACTAGACTTTATTTTTAAGGTAACAAAATATTAATTTAATTTGAACAGCTACATAAGTTTTCATTTCCTCAATGTTACATTCCTTTCAAGAGATCCCTGCAGAAGTGTAAAATCCAGGTTCACTGTATTTCCAACAACAAACATACATCATACTATTATGAAATCTCACTGTAACACTTTCGCTGTCATACTAAAAATCCGTGCACCACTGCTCTGTCTGTCAGACATTAAATAATATGTCATATGTCCCACTGTTGTCTGTGAAATGCACAAGCAAAACAAGGACTGGGAAGATCAAGCATTAATAAAGGAATGTTTTATGTGTCACATACCTCTAAATTGTCCTTCTGTGGAAGCAACATTTTACTGTTTTCTTCCAGTGGCTGCTTCACACTTGAGGATGAGCGAGTAGCATGATATCCATTTGCAGTGGAAACTGGAATTTGCTTTTTTGAAGATGGAGAAAGTGGTTGATCTCCTTTCCATGCAGCTGGGGAGAGGGGAGTTGATGTATCGAGGGAAAGTGTATGTAGCTTCACCACACTACGCAGGGAACGACGATTGCTACCACTCAACTCGTCTGGGCATGGGCTGTAACAAATGACATGAAGAGTGTTTCGGTAACCAAACAGATTCACTTTTATGGCCCATCTCCACTGTCTGAAATAAATTAATGTTTTGCTTTAATCAGGCCAGTAGTCATTTCCACAATGAGTGTGTTATTTTACAATACAATTAATTTGCAACTGGTATAATTAATTACATAAAGCACATGACGCTTGGCATACAGTCACTCCAAACTACTGAAGGGAATATGGTTACACAGCACATCTGATGTTGGTATAAAGAAGCCTCCTGTAAAGAGAACATAATGGAATGCATATTACTGGTGTGCTATTGGCAAGGGAATGAAATCTATGTCCACTTTCTTGTTTTATTATGACGATTAATCCTTCAATGACTTCTTCCAATGGCACCATGCTTGTCCTTGCAGATACACTGAAATGGCAGCAAGTCCATGCTGCTGCATTGTTATTTCACTTTATATCATCTCACCTGTACATCATTAAATAAAATACATTCTTTGGGCACAGAAAGAAACACAGGGGGATGAGGCTGTCATCTGTTGACGATGATGAAATACATTAAATCTAAAAGCCAACTTCATTAAATAATACAAATATGGGATAGCTGAAAACAGTGGCCAGTGCCTTGCAGATAATAGTAGCCTACAACAGGTTAATTAGGCATTAAAAGCATATGACATTTAACAGCATGATGATAAATACTGCCCACAAACTTTGTACAGTGATTTTCACTGTGGTCAATCCCGTGAGCGCTCAGCGATAAACCTGACTTGTGTGTACAGTGGTTTTCCAGATGCACCCTACTGCTATTTAACCTTTATCGTCCAGGCTTTTAAATCCCAGTGCAGTCGTTCACAGCCAGAGTTCTTTTCATTTGAAATGCTCATTTCTGGGCGTGAAATTATCCTTTGTATTTCATGCATTTTTAAACCTAAAAAACTTTAAATAAAAAGTATACTTCAAGAATGGATCAATCTACCCATTTAGAAAGTTTTGACAACCCACCTACTTTTACAGAGCTTAGTTCAGGATCCTTTTTAAATTTGTTCATTTTCACTTTCAGGAATTATTCATTTCAGGTATCTGCTTGCATAAATTAGGTACACTGCTAAACAATTTAGATTCATGTGTACATGAGTATGTGACATTATTTACTGTCAGCAAATTGTTTACATTTCATAAAACTGTGGCTTATCTGAGTGGCCATATGAATGAGTTCATATCCCTTCTTCAAATGAGTGCACGAGGAAAGGAACTAAATCACACATTTATCAAATATCATTCATTCCGCTGCAAGTACTGGCATATTATTTTTGCACACTGTAGTTTCATGTCAAAGTTCATCTTGAAATCAGCAATTCTCTCTATATCCTGTCATCGTCATCATCAGTTGCACGACAGCCCACTATGTGCCTCAGCTACCTGCACAACTTTCTTCTATGACTAATCCCTGGCGACCATCCACCAAATTCCAAACCCCAACTTCCTCAAATCTTCCATCATACCAGCCATTCATCATTCTCCACTGTCCTTCCTTGAAGTCTGAAATCCATGATTCTGCTGGGTTCTTGATTACTATGCATTCTTTGTAAATGTCCAGTGACTAGTCAAGCTGGAACAATCTCTCATGTACCTTATTCTCCATTCTCCTTATTCTTGCATGGGATATCTTCCTTTCAAAGACTCACAGTTGTAGTTCACCTCAATGCTTTAAGCCCATCTTTCACTTCAGTATATAACAATGGGTCTAACAAGGGTTTTGAACACACCAACTTTTGTTGCAAGAGTAAGCAATTGTCACTTAACCTTCAGGAAATGGATTTAATTGCCAGTTATATCTCATCATGGCCTGAGTCCTTCTGGTTTAGCATGGACATTTAAGTTTCTACCAAGTAAACTCACAGTATATGGCAGACTAGGACATTTGCCAGTAAACTTTAGAGCCCAGCATATGGTATTGTAGGACGATAAAGGTTAAAGTGTCTTTGTAGTCCACAGTAACACTTATCTGCATTCTATATTCGTCTGTAATTTCTTCCTTCATATCACTGTTTTCATTAACTAGTGAGCCCAGGTATATAAATCTATATACTCTCTCAAAATTATATCCCATAACCTTTTAACATATGGCTCAACCACTGTTTGCTTTCTATTTCCTTTAGGTGTCACGTATTCAATTCTTTCTCAGTTTACTTACAAGTCAACTGCATCAGCTATAAAATAATCTGTCAGGCCAGGCAGTGCAGACTGTGATTAGTCATGCTTGGAGATTCATACACACTCGGCTTTGCTGGTTGGTGAGTTGTGTTGCTTCCAAGTGCATTAGTATGGCTACAAAGCAAAAGCTTGCTGAACGAAACATCATGGAACTGATATTACAATTTGACTTTGACGCACATTCACCTGAAGACAACACTGCTCCTCAGTGACACTGACACAGACAACATTACTGACATAAACTGCACACAGTGGAGTTAAAACATACACTGTCAACCTAATTTACCTGTAGTCCACAGGTTAACAGGGTGTCTCACTGGGTTACAACAGAGGCACCCCACATAATTCAAGACTATGCTACAGCAAGTTTTCATGCTTGTACTGTTTCAAATATACAATTGTTGGTGGAAAGACATATTATCACCGGTACCTGGGCACAATGGATGAAGGAAAGTGCCTGACGTGAAGGTTCGCAAAATGTACGTGTCTGTGTCAATTACTGTGCAGACAGCAAGATCAGAGGGATACTTTGACAGATTACTGGTCAACACAAGAGGAATGTTATGTGCCTTTTATGGAAACATCATAAAATTAGATGGATCCTTACCTGTATTTAAAACAGTTCTGCCCTTTAGTGACAACAAAAGTCAACCTGACAAGACTGATGAAAGCTACGAGTGACTGTGGAAAATGACAACTATATTTGATAACAACGACTTGTATGCTAAATATTACAGCCCAACTGAACATTTAGCAGCTGATGAAATTATTGTGCTCTTCAAACCCAGAGGAGTCATTTTCAAACAACAGATATCAAAGAAACATGAATGGGTTTGGGATCAAAATCTACAAGCTGCATGATTCTAAGGGATATACATACAATAAGACTATGTATTTGGACAAAGACAAGACACATGCGAATCCTTTAATTACAGCTACTCATGCAACTGTAACCAGAGTTACTTCAAGGCCTGAAAATGTGGGACAGAAACTATACAAGTAGAATGTCCTTCAATTCAATGTTATGTAGCAACTTACATACTAAGACAATAAACTGCTGTGTGATATACCTAACAAAAAAAGGATGCCAAAGAATATTGGAAGCAAAATGAAACTGAAGCAGGGTGACAAAAAGACTAGAATGAAAGGTAACTTGACATCCACAGTGTGGAAAAACAAAATGTGATTTCATGATGAACACATATTCTCCACCAGCAGAGAGTAATTTCTGTGATGAGCACTGAAAAGTCCCAAAACTGGCCTTAGTACAAGACTGTAAAATGGAGTATTTGAACAAATCTTACCACAGGATGAACACTTACTGCATTAGCAGATGGAACTGGAAATGAATGAAGAAGCTATTTTCCCATTCTCAAACATTTTTTTATCCTTCTTGCCTCTATGTAGGTCACTGCAGAAGTTTTGTGTGAGAGTTGTTTGCAATAACAAAAAACAAAATAACAATCCTACTGATATTACTGAATGTTTACAAATACATTCTCTACTCAACGTAATCACCAGCACTTCCCATCAATACTTTTTTCATCTATGAGGTAAATGATCAATTGCAGCTCTGTATTCATCCTTGCTCAAACAACGTACAGAGGCAATGACAGCAGTGTTGATATTGTGTTCTGAATCAAATCGATTACCCCGAAGACATTCTTTCACACGTGTACACAACCAGTAATCACATGGGTGCAATTTGGAGAGTAGAAAGGATGTGCCAACATCTCCCAGCCCTGTTGTTGAACCAAATTTTTAACATCATGATGGCAGTGAGGTGTTGCAATGTCCTCGAGCAAAATGTCACAATGCTCAAGCAGTTATGGTTTTTCACAGCGAAAACCCGGCCTCACCTTATACTGTAAGTGTAAGCAGTAATAATGACCACAGATTGCTGTACCAATTGGCATGGGATGGTCATGCACAAGTCCATTTCGACTGAAGAACCTGACTTGCATGACTTCCGAAGAACTCTGACTGTGCCATGCAATTCTGTTCCTCCGTGACGTTTGGGCACGCCAGTCAAGATTCTGCCATTTCAGCTGACAGTCAAATGAATGTTCACTGTTATCACGTGATCGAGGAATACAATGCCTTCATGTCTCCAATGCTGCAGATTGGTGGTTGCAAGAAGAACATGCATGGCTCTTCGGTCATTGAGAGCATGTGTGGAATTCACTTTGCACAAACTTTTTGTTTCCACCAAGGTGCTGGTGAGGAAATGTTAATCACCTGCTGGAGAGACTCCTACTTCTGCAGCATCTGTCATGCATGAAATACTGTGCGTATGTTCAAGGACAGATTTCACTTGTTCTGTCATCGATGTTGGGGCTCCACTGTGAAAAGGGCACCTGTCTCTTCCCAGTCATTCTTCACAGCATTCACCCATTTGCGAACAGTTTCATACGGGGAGCATGTGCCTCTAAACCTCCCTTCAACAACTTATAACAATCTAGAGAACTTTTACCCAACAAAACATTAAATTCTGTTAATATTTTATGTAAGCCTGCAAGAAAGTTACTGCAGTCTTTTTCGACCCATAGCTAAAAAAAAACTGACATCACAAAGACAGTGAACCTTTGTAACAGTAGCAAAAGTGCCACTAGCACCACACACGATTCGAATTCAGTCATATGAGCACTGTACAGTGCTGCCACCATTCACAAAACTTCTGAAATGACCCACATAATTATCACACTGACTATTCAGATTGATGTTGATGAAGAAGTTGGAAGGATACCTTGACTTCACACCACATGAGAAGGAAAACAAGCCCCATTAACTAGCCAGTTAAAAAGACTTAAAACAAGACATAACACTGGCCTTTTATGGGAGGAGGATTTGGTACCTATGCGTCATGCTAAAATGAAGGAACAAGAATGAAATTCGTGTGTCCAGAATGGAGTGTGGGGTTGTGTGCTAGCCCATGTTTTAAGGTTTATCACACCAAACTGCATTTCTGAGAACCTGACACTAAAATGGAAAAGCAGAGCATACAAAATTTAGTAAATATTACCACTGTAATTACTGAACTGCTATTTTTTCATTTGCATTTTCTTTATGGAATAAGGGGAGGTCAAAGGAGTGTAATGTCATCATACTGAGAAAAAAGAAAAAAGCATGGCTGCTTGGAGACATCTGTAAATAATTCATGACTACTGTAAAATCTGTGAGGGTGTTGGTGAGATTTACATAATGCTATCAATAGTGTGACTCTCAAAATAATCATCTAGCTTGTAAGGCCCCACTTATCTAATAGTGAACAAAAGCCATTATGACTTGGATGACAGCCAACCAAACCAAGGACAGTGACAATTACAAAAGAAAAGCAATGTAACCAAACTTGGATAACACCAGGTATAAAATACACGAGGTTTAAGGTAGAAACAGTGCATATTAAGAGAAGTAATCTTACCCTAATTAATTTTAAACTGTGGCAGTTTCTGTCAGAAACAGAATTTCGCTAACAACATATTGCAAACCCAAAATTCGTTTCAAATCATGTCTTAATCCAAAGAAAATCTATTTCAGGTATCAACCCATTTTAAATTCAGTGCCATGTCAGAGAATATTTAGGAGAGGCATGTACAGCTACAACCGACATTGCAGAAATACAAGATAAACTGTGCTGTAAAAATTTCGCAGGGTTTACCTACCCAGTCGCTGAGAAGAAGCTAGTGATCGCTTGTGCTAAGATGTCATCTGCAGCCAATCAGATGATGCTGATGTCGGGTAAATGCAGACCTTGATACAGTAAAAATAAATATGTACGAAATGTTTGGTGTGTACTACACAGCGTGTCATGTTGTTCTACCTTCAATGAAATTTAGAAAATCACCACTTTTTTTAAATTTTAATTTTATGATCAGAAGAAATATTTTACTGCTTAACAGCAAACACAATACCCTCATTTCATTTCCTTTCCAGGTGATACATATATACATATATATATGTAATACGCACTTCTCAGAGTAATTTTTCAAATTTACTCTAAAAATGGACACACACACACACACACTGTGTGTCGAAAAATTTAAGGAGTGTAAATCTACACCTTACTAACTAGCAGAGCTCACAACGTTCTCACGAAGATTATCATCTGTTCTCAGCCGCCAATTTATTTTTCTACAAGGAGACCTGTCTATTTACTTGCAGGTCTCCAGCCAGACTTTTATTCTGAATGAGATGTGACAGGATGAAGGCGTCAACAGGAGTCAAAACAACATGTGCTGTATTTGGTGAAGTTTAAAATCCTACACCACTGACAATCTACCAACAGTAGTACCCACACAAGTATCATCCCGGTCTTCCTGCCCGTATAACTGCATCCATGCAGCACAAGTCCTTGAGATGGCACAGTTTCCCAGCTAATCGCAAAATTCACCACAGTTTATGGAACCCAAAGTTCGTTATTGTTCAGAGGAGCCTTGCCACTGGTCCCTACCCACAGTCTGATAAATCCATTCTACACCCTCCAATGCAGCATTTAAATGAGTAAATGTGGAAATGCAAGAGATACAATAAAAAAATGATGCCAATACCAGGTTCAAACTGGCTTGTTTGACTAAAGCGTGTCACTGTGTATCAATGGCAAAGACATCCCAGCGAAGCAGTTTCTACCTTCACTTTATCGCAGAATGAAGTTTCACGCAACAGAGGAGTCGGTAACATTAATTCACAGGTTTCTTCAAATTACACAGAAATATTTTGAGCATGTGCTTAATGCATATTTGGCATACATTACTGCAATTACCAAAATGCACAATAAAGCCACATAAAGATAAATGCAATGAACTTAAAAAAAAAACTGGAATTTTGACATAAGCTGTAGTCACATCAGTACCAGATTTAAGAATACATGTTATGTTTACATTCAAGTACAGTAAATTAAGTATTTAAATATTGCCATGGGAGGAAAATTACCCTTTAATGAAAATCAGATTAAAAAAATAAAACTTTTCAACTTGTACACAATGAAAATAAGAAAAAAAAAAAATTAATGACTTAAGAAATATTATTTTCCTGCAGCATATAGGGAGAAATGGAATTGTTTGGCACAATAATTCGGTTGATTACCTTATTTGGTCTGCTCCATTCAGCTTAAGGAAAGTGTCCATTGTTGGCCCTCGATTGATGAGCTGATCCAGTGCAAGAAAGTTGTTTCTGTTCCCTACAAACTGTGTGTGGCGATCACTTTGTAGATGTTTCTTCTGATCTACAAAGGTTAACTGGCATATTTCACAGTAGCCTGATACAATTGCGGAGTTTTGTAATGCTACTGTAGTATCATTCCCTCGCTGCAGACGACTCCGAGCCTTTCGAGTCATTCTGCAAAATCAATGCCGCATTTCAAACGGTAATCCAGCAAAGAATCATACGAAAGGCAGATCTCTTTTACAGCAAATAATGATTCTTTGTTTGCA
>Ga0136643_10001082_pt1 | contig 32251 bp, 26 predicted proteins | sample TergutLab28metaG_FD_96883 | JGI IMG/M metagenome (GOLD analysis project Ga0136643, IMG submission 96883) | Labiotermes labralis P1 segment gut microbial communities from Petit-Saut dam, French Guiana - Lab288 P1 (version 3) (version 3) | ecosystem: Host-associated > Arthropoda: Insects >...
ACACTCATTTCTGCAGTTGGAGTTGTATTGGTAGGATTTGCTGTAGCTTTCAAAGGTAAAAAAAGTAAGACTAATAAATAATTTCTAATGATGAAATTTTAAAGACTATATTCAAAAATCAAGCACACTATTGCTTAATTTTTTTGTTATACTATTAGTATGCAAGAGTTCAAGAAAAATCAGATTTATGAGGTGGAAATCATTGACCTCAGCCATGAAGGTTTAGGGATTGCAAAAATTGATTCCTTCATTTTTTTTGTAGAAAATGCACTGCCTGAAGAACGGATAAATATGCGTATCACTAAAATAGGTAAAACATTTGGTTTTGGGCGTGTAGAGCATTTCATAAAAAAATCCATTCATCGTGTGGAAAGCCTTGATTTAGATTATTTACGAACGGGTATCGCAGATTTAGGCCATTTACAGTACACTGAGCAATTAAAATTCAAGAAAAATCAGGTGATTCATCTTCTAAGAAAAATTGCTAAAAGAGAAGCTGTCGGAGTTTATGATACCATTGGTATGGGAAGCCCACTTTCTTATCGGAATAAAGCACAAGTTCCCGTTCGTGAAATCAATGGGCGTTTGGAAACAGGATTCTTTAGAAAAAATTCTCATGATTTAATCCCTATTGAAAACTTTTACATTCAAAATTCAGAGATTGACCGCCTTATATTATTTGTCCGTGATTTACTGCGTGAACATGGAGTGATTGCTTATGATGAGAAAAGAAGAACTGGATTAATACGCAATCTCGTAGTTCGGCGAGGTCATTACTCAGGTCAAATCATGCTTATATTTGTTCTTACAAGCAAGAATTTTCCCAAGCTAGAAGAGATAAAAACATCCATTTGTGCAAAATTCCCCAACATAAAATCTATTCTATTAAATGTCAATACATCAAACGGGAATTCGATTTTAGGGCAAGAAATGCACACGATTTTTGGTCAAGATTATATCACCGATTCCATGCTAGATAAAACATTTCAAATTTCTGCTCGAGCTTTTTATCAGGTCAATACAGAGCAGGCAGAAAAACTCTATCAGATTGCTTATGAATATGCTGAGTTGAGAAACACTGATACGATCATTGACGCTTATTCAGGAATTGGAACCATTGGATTAGCCATTGCTGACGAGGTTCAGAAAGTTTATGGTATGGAAGTTGTTAGGCAAGCAGTAGAAGATGCCAACAATAATGCACAAGTAAATAATATTGATAATGCTAACTATCAAGTGGGTTCAGCAGAAGAAGTCATGCCAGAATGGATTGATAACGGGATAAAGCCTGACGTCATCTTCGTTGATCCACCTCGTAAGGGATTGGATGAGGCCTTTATCAATGCAGCAACAGCTACAGGAGCAAGAAGCATCATCTACATATCCTGTAATCCAGCGACTTTCGCTCGTGATGTGGTCAGATTTGAAGAGATGGGTTATCAACTAGAGAAAGTCCAACCTGTAGATTTATTCCCACAAACTCATCACATTGAATGTGTAGGGAAATTTATTTTGAAGAGACGGAAAGGTAAGAATCATAATGTCCAAGAGGAGAACTAATGAGAAGAGAAGAGAAGAGAAGAGAAGAGTAAACTATGCTTTAATTTCCGTTTATTTCTTAGCATTTATAGTTTTGTCCGTTAATTCGCTCAATAGTTTTTTATATTTTACAAATACATGGGGTGATACAATGGCAACATGGGTACTCTCCAAATCAATGTTTTTTGACCATCAGATTCTATATAAAGATATATTTGATCAGCGTGGGATTGTGCTCTATGTCATTTATGGAATAGGAGCGATTCTTTCTTCTGTTATTGCAACTAAAACATCGCTCATTGGATTATTCATCATCGAATATCTCGCTTTAGTTGTACATTTAATTTTTGCAAAGAAAATCATTGAATGTTTTGATATTAAACACAAATATCTTGCATTAGTAGCAGCTGTCTTTATATTTACAGATATTTATCAAGGTGGCTCCCCCGAAGAATTACTAAGCCCTCTAATTACAATATTACTTTACCTTATGTTGCGTTATATAGTTAAAGGGTATCAGATTAAAGGAGTAGATTACTTTATTCAAGGTTTATTCCTAGGTTTAGCATTTTGGACAAAATTTTCATTCATAGGTTTTTGGTTAGGTTTTTTCCTATATATTGGGGTAAATCTTAGCATTAATAGAAAATTTAGAGAGCTATTTTCTGCAATAATAACCAGCCTTTTGGGTTTTTTAACCGTTTCAATTCCTGCGTTGTTTTATTTCATTAGGAATAGTAGTTTAAGCAATTTATTTTATAATTACTGGACATTAAATACTCAATATTATCGCCCGAAAGCTTCAAAAATTAATACGATAATGAACATTAGTAATAATTTCATGACAGATTGGTTCACCAATCCCTATGAATTTTTGTTTTTTGTGTTTATCATTATTGGGATAATTACTCTTGCAAGAAAGTACAATGTTTCTGTTTTGCTCGCTTCACTATTTATTGGAGTTTCAGGTGTTTATTTTGGTTATCAGGCGACAGGCTTTGGTTATTATTACTTTATTTTCCATTCATTTATCTGGTTAGGAATGGTTATGGGGCTATGGATTTTAGAAGAGAAATATCCTCAGATGAACAGACATTTAACCAGTGTTATAGGGATTCTACTTGTTATCTTCAGTTTAAGAGCTACACCCGTTACTATCCAATCGATTCAACAGGTACAAGACATCAAGGCAAAAATCATACAACACAACCAAGACAGTCAAATTACGCTTTTACAATATGATGGACTTGAAACTGGATTTTATAATCAATTAAACGTGAACCCTAATGTCAAATACTTTCTTCAAACCAATATTGTTCAAGAACAATTTCCTCAAATGCCTTTAGAGCGGTTATACTATATGGCAGATAAGAAAACTGAATTTGTCATATACAATGTAAAAAATACAGCCTTAGATAAATTTCCGCTTTTACCAAAAAGTAGCTTAACAAAGACCATAAGTCAAATTTATATCAACAAATATGGAAATTCTCTTACTGCAACTGTTCCCCAAGTATTAGTAAATAATTACAAACTAATCTATAACAATGGAGATTATCTCATTTATCAAAGGAAATAATAAAGTATGAATCATCAGCACAATCATGAACAAGAGTCCCAAGATTTTTACGATAAAATCGCAGATCATTTTGATCATACATTTGATGGATTTTTAGCCAGTTTTTTTAAGAGATTTATTGTTAAAACTCTTGATTTTTCTGAGGATATAAGAATACTAGATGTAGGCTGTGCCAATGGAAGGCTATTATCCATGCTAGAAAATCAGCATCATATTGATGGCTTTGGTCTTGACATCTCCTCACAAATGGTCAAAGTTGCAAGTGAGAAATACCCACAATTTACCTTCAAGCAAGGAAGTTCGGAGTCCATTCCTTTTGAGGAACATTCGTTTGATATTGTCATTTGTTCTGCTTCCTTTCACCATTTTCCTCATCCTGAGCAATTTCTTAATGAGGCAGAACGAGTTCTAAAGAAAAATGGAAGACTGATCATTGCTGAAATACATATTCCTATCTTTCTCAAACTCTATAACTGGCGACTCCATCGCTTTTCAAAAGAAGGGGATGTCAAAGTATATTCTCCAAAAGAATTAAAAGCTCTTTTTAATAAAAAGGGCTGGAAAGTAATCAAGAGAAAAATATTTTTTCAAATCCAATATTATGAAATTCAAAAACTGAGTTAATCAGTTTTTTTTGATTTTTATCATTCACCGGATAGAGAAGGTATGATATAATAAGGTCTAGAATATAAGACAGAAAAAGGAATATAAACAAATGGAAGAAAAGAAAACCTTCAAAGAATCAGCTCTATTTAATTGGTTTGTCAATAACAAGACTGTTACTGTATTATTAGTGACTTTGCTTATTTTTTTGAATATTTTTGTATTGTATAAAATCAATTTTATTTTCTCACCAGTAGGGGATTTCATTACGACAATTTCGCTTCCTATTGTCTTAGCAGCTGTTTTTTATTATCTTTTGAATCCTGTTGTGAATTTCCTAGAAAAGAAGAAATGGCCAAGAGTGTTGAGTATCAGCCTTCTTTTTGCGATTCTAGCTGGATTATTAATCTGGGGAATTGTTGAATTAATCCCTGCTGCTGCGACTAATATTGATAATTTTTCTCATCGGGTTCCTACCTATGTGGATTCTTCTCAAAATGAAATCAATAAATTATTAGTTAATCCCAAGTTTGATCAGTTCAAACCTCAGATTGATGATATTATGAACAGTGTTGGAAATAGCTTAGTCGATTGGTCGAAGAATTTTTCAGGAACATTGGCTACATCCATAACAAATGTTATTGGGCATACGTTTGAAGTGATTATTTCTTTAGTTATCTTTCCATTTGTATTGTTCTACCTTTTACGTGATGGAAATAGTATGAATGAAAAGGTGACGCAAATTCTTCCACCTGCTTGGCGTAAGGATACTTCAGAAATTCTTACAGACATGAACAAACAAATTTCAAATTATGTGCGTGGACAAGTCATTGTTGCTCTCTCTGTTATGCTCATTTTCCTCATCACACTTCCGTTGATTGGCTTGCGTTATGCTGTGGGAGTTGCTATTATGGCAGGTTTATTCAACCTTGTTCCTTTCTTTGGTTCCATGTTTGCCTTAATCATTGCTTCCGTCATTGGACTTATTACTGGTGGTCCATTGATGCTTGCCAAAGTAATTATTGTCTTTGTCATAGAGCAAACCGTTGAAGGAAGATTCATATCTCCGCTTGTTTTGGGGGCACACATGAAGATTCATCCTATTACTATTCTATTTGTGATTTTAACAGCTGGAAAAATCTTTGGGATTTGGGGAGTGATTATTGGGGTACCCGCTTATGCCGCAGCAAAAGTTATCATTGTCCACCTTTATGAATGGTACCGTGAGGTGTCAGACGTCTATAAAACAAATGAAGAAGTAATTGAAGAGAAGAAGAGTTAAAAGGAGAGATCATGTCCTATTCACAGGATGTCATAGATTTTTTGCACAAGGGTGATTTAATCGGGATGCAAAACTCACTAAGTCATGCAATGAAAGAAGACGATGACAAGCTTCTTGGCGATTTAGCTGAATATTTACAAATGATGGGGTTCATTGATGAATCTCATCATATTTATAGTCAATTACTAGAGAAAAATCCATCAAATACTGCTTATCTTATTAACTTGGCTGAAATCGCAGAAAGCGATGGAGATATTGATACTGCACTCAATTACCTCTATCAAATCAATCCTGACGACGAAAACTACTTATCTGCTCTCATAAAAATTGCTGATTTATATCAGTCAGAGGGAGATTTTGACACAGCAATTTCTAAGTTACAGGAAGCCTTACAATTATCGGAATCCTCTTTGGTAAGATTTGCATTAGCTGAATCCTATTATGTTCAAGGATTATATCAAGAAGCCATAGAGCATTATAGCAAGCTCTCCGTCCGTGAAATACTCAGAGAAACGAAAGTATCAACTTATGAGCGTATTGGAGAATCCTACGCCCAATTAGGTCATTTTGAAAATGCAATCTCTTTTCTCGAGAAGTCTCTGGAATTTGATAATAAAGCAGAAACAGTCTATAAAATCGCACTTTTATATGCTGAAATTGGAGAAAATAGTCGGTCTATCTCCAGTTTTAATCAATTAGAAGAATATAACACGGATCAAATCTATTATGAATTTGCATTTGCCCATGTACTAGAAGAAGAAAATAAGCGAGAAGAAGCTCAAAAGATTGCACAGGCAGGACTAGAAAAAGACCCTCATTCCGTTTCTCTCTTGCATTATTTATCACGTCTTTCCTATCAAGATAAGGATTTCAGAGAAGCTGAACGTTATCTGATGGATGCACTCAATCTTCCTGAAATGCACGATGAAACAGTTTTTTTACTTGCTAACCTTTACATGAACGAAGAAGATTACGAGGCAGTTACAAACCTGAGCCCTTTATTAGAAGAAGAACATTTGTTGGCTCAATGGTTATTTGCCCAAGCATATAAAGAGCTTGAAAATGATCGTCAAGCTCAAGAAATTTATCAAGAATTGATGAATACGGACTTGTCAGAGAATCCAGAATTTCTCAAAGATTATATAGAATTTCTAAGAGAAGCAGGACAAATAAACCTTGCGCAACCAATTATTCACCAGTATTTAGAATTAGTGCCAGATGACGATGAGATTCAATCTCTACTCGAAAATTAACCTTGCTGTTTCAAGGTTTTTATTTATGAATGTATCTATGGCATCTATGCTCTTTTGTTGTAAAGAAAGCCATTTTCTGCTAAAATAAGTTTGTGAACTATGTGAAAGAAGGAAAATATATGACAGATAAAAAATTTGGTTCAGATCTTATTGTAGATAGCTTAATCAATCATAATGTAAAATATGTTTTTGGGATTCCAGGAGCAAAAATTGACCGTGTCTTTGACCGTTTGCAATATGATAAAACAGCACCTGAACTCGTCGTAACTCGCCATGAACAAGGGGCTGCATTTATGGCTCAAGCTGTTGGACGTATTACAGGAGAGCCGGGAGTAGTTATTGTTACTTCAGGACCGGGAGTTTCTAATTTAGCTACACCACTATTGACAGCAACATCAGAGGGGGATGCCATTCTTGCTCTAGGTGGACAGGTTAAGCGTAGTGATCGCCTAAAACGTGCCCATCAATCTATGGATAATGCAGCTATGATGGCACCTGCTTCAAAATTTTCAGCAGAAGTGCTTGATTCTGGTACCTTATCTGAAACAATAGCTAATGCCTATCGTATTGCCAAATCTGGTCGTGCAGGCTCAAGCTTTTTATCTATTCCACAAGATGTGACAGATTCAGAAATTTCAATCAATGCCATTAAACCATTATCAGATCCTAAGATGGGGAATGCCTCTATCGATGATATTAATTACTTGGCACAAGCCATTAAAAATGCAGTATTGCCAGTTATTCTTGTAGGTGCAGGTGGTTCTGATGAGAAAGTATCGCTCGCCTTGCGTAATCTTTTGCAACATGTGTCTATTCCTGTTGTAGAAACATTCCAAGGAGCAGGGGTTATCTCTCGTGATTTGGAGCACACTTTCTTTGGTCGTGTGGGACTTTTCCGTAATCAACCTGGGGATATGTTACTCAAGAGATCTGATTTAGTCATTACTGTTGGCTATGACCCTATTGAATATGAGGCTCGAAACTGGAATGCTGAGATTGATAGCCGTGTCATTGTCATTGATAATGCCATTGCTGAGATTGATACTTACTATCAGCCAGAGCGTGAGTTGATTGGAGATATTGCACAGACCCTTGAAAGTTTATTGCCATCTGTTCGTGGCTATGAGCTTCCTGCAGATTCTTTAAAATATCTTGACGGTCTTAAAGATGTCATCAATACACAAGAATTTGAAGTTGAAAAAGCCTCTGAAGGCAAAATTCACCCTCTCGATTTAGTAACGACCTTCCAGTCTATTGTTAAAGATGATGAGACAGTTACTGTAGATGTGGGGTCATTGTACATTTGGATGGCTCGTTATTTCAAATCTTATGAGCCACGTCATCTTTTATTCTCAAATGGGATGCAAACATTAGGTGTGGCTTTACCTTGGGGAATTACTGCAGGGCTCTTACGTCCTGGTAAGAAAGTTTATTCTCATTCTGGAGATGGTGGATTCTTATTCACAGGATCAGAGTTAGAAGTGGCAGTGCGTATGAATCTTCCTCTTATCCATATTATTTGGAATGATGGGTATTATGACATGGTTAAATTCCAAGAAGAGAAGAAATATGGCCGTTCTTCTGGTGTTGATTTTGGTGTAGTTGATTTTGCTAAATATGCAGAAGCAATGGGAGCAACGGGTTATAATGTAACTTCAGTGGAAGAGTTGAAAGAAGTGTTGACCTCTATCCCTGATACCACAGGACCAGTTGTCATCAATGTTCCGGTTGACTATGCGGATAATATCAAACTTGCAGATGCAATGCTTCCTGAAGAATTTTATTAGACTTTATTAGACTAAGGATAAGGGACAAAAAATGACAAAACTTTATCACTATAATACATTAGCTTCTTTAATGGCAGGTCTTTACAAAGGGACACTGCCAATCAAAGATTTACTCCAGCATGGAAATTTCGGAATAGGGACATTAGATTCTCTTGACGGAGAATTGATTATCCTTGATGGGAAAGCCTATCAAGCAAAAGGAGATAAGACCATTCGACAGGTTTCCGGTGAGGAGACCGTGCCTTATGCTGCCGTGTTAAATCATCAGGCAGATATTGAGTTTGAACAATCTCTACCTATTTTAGAAGAGGCACTAAAAGAGAAAATTACTGAGCAATTTATCAGCAAAAATCTTTTTTATTCTATAAAAATTAAAGGGAATTTTGCTAAGGTTCATGTACGTATGGCCCCACGAAGTGAGCAAGGAACTCCTTTCGTTCAAGTTGCAAAAAATCAACCTGAGTACCATGAAGAAAATGTGTCTGGGACTATTGTTGGAGTTTGGACCCCTGATTTATTTGATGGTGTTTCAGTCAAAGGTTTCCATCTTCATTTTATTTCTGATGATTTTGCTTTTGGTGGTCATTTGCTTGATTTTACTATGACAGATGGGCAAGTCGAGATAGGGAATATTATGGAACTTGTTCAAGATTTTCCTTTTAATGACAAAGCCTTCTTATCTACGGACATAGATGTAGAACAGAGTAAAAAGGATATTGCCATTACTGAATAATTAATGAAACTCAAAATTTTGAGTTTTTTTTGTTACTTTTCAAATCTTTTTTCGTACTAAAGAGTAGAAAAAGAAAAGGAGATTTTTATGGTAACTAATTTTGATATTTTTAGATGGAAAGATGCGGGAATAAGTAATCTAGGAATAAATAAACTTCTGAGATTCTACAAGGAAAATCCTACTAAAATTTCCCTGAGGCAAATAGGGAAGATAGCAGGAATAAAGTCTATTGCAGACTTTATTGAAAAGTATAAGAACCAAGATATTGAAATATTAAGAAAGGCATATAGACAATTTCAATCATTTTCTATCTTGGATGATATTTATCCAGAAAGATTAAAAGAGATTTATAATCCTCCTACCTTGATTTTTTATCAAGGCAATTTAGAATTGCTAAAAAATCAGAAAATTGGCTTTGTAGGAAGTCGTGAAGCATCTCAATATGCAAAAGGTTCAGTTGAGAAAATAATTGCTGATTTGGGGCAAATTTTCACGATTGTGAGTGGACTTGCTCGAGGGGTGGATACAATTAGTCATATTTCAGCCATCAAATCAGGACTACCTACTATAGCTATAATTGGTACTGGGTTGGATGTTTTCTATCCTTTAGAAAATCGGAAACTTCAGGAATATATAGGAGAAAATCACCTGCTTCTTACGGAATATGTAGCAGGTGAAAAACCTCTCAAATTTCATTTTCCAGAGCGTAACCGTATCATTGCAGGCTTATCAAGAGGGGTAATAGTAGCAGAAGCGAAGATTAGAAGTGGGAGCTTGATTACCTGCGAGCGAGCCATGGAAGAAGGGAGAGATGTATTTGCCATACCCGGCAATATCACAGATGGATATTCTGACGGTTGTCATCATCTTATCCAACAAGGTGCTAAATTAATTTTCAAATCACAAGATATTTTAGAAGAGTATATCGGCCTGTAAAATCGTATGAATCAAGGGTTAATAGTTGTTTTTGTGGAAATAAAATAAATCAGTTCTCCTATAAGAAAATGAGATTACTTGACATAAGGAAAAAAAAGGGCTATTCTTGTCATATCATCAAATGATGGGAGAAAATATGGCGACTGCTACAGCAACCAAGAAAAAAGCGACAACTAAAAAGAAGACAACCACACGCAAAAAAATTGTAAAAGGGAAAAATCTCGTTATTGTCGAATCACCAGCCAAGGCAAAAACGATTGAAAAGTACTTAGGACGCAATTACAAAGTAGTGGCTTCTGTTGGGCATATTCGTGATTTGAAGAAATCATCGATGTCTGTGGATATTGACAATGACTATCAGCCTGAATACATCAATATTCGTGGGAAAGCACCACTTATCAATGAGCTTAAAAAAGAAGCAAAGGCTGCAAAAGCTGTATATCTAGCCAGTGACCCGGACCGAGAAGGAGAAGCTATCTCATGGCATTTGGCTCATATTCTAGGTTTATCACTTGAAGATAAGAACCGTGTTGTTTTTAATGAAATTACAAAGGATGCTGTAAAGGCGGCTTTTGATGTACCTAGAAAAATTGATGTAGATTTAGTAGATGCACAGCAAGCACGTCGTATTCTTGATCGATTAGTCGGGTATTCTATTAGCCCAATTCTTTGGAAAAAGGTTAAAAAAGGGTTATCAGCAGGTCGTGTGCAAAATATTGCTCTTAAGCTTATTATTGATCGAGAAGATGAAATTAATGCATTCAAACCTGAAGAATATTGGACCATTGATGGAGAATTTAAAAAAGGAACCAAGAAATTCAAAGCAAATTTTTGGGGGCTTGATGGTAAAAAATGTGAACTTAAAAATAACGAAGACGTTATAGAAGTTATGGATCGTATATCTGGGACAGACTTCTCAATCGATAAAGTTGAGAAGAAAGAACGGCGTCGCAATGCCCCTCTTCCTTATACCACTTCGTCCATGCAACAAGATGCAGCCAATAAAATTAATTTCCGTACTCGTAAAACCATGATGGTTGCTCAACAACTTTATCAAGGTATCAATATAGGTGCTCAAGGGCTTCAAGGTCTCATCACTTATATGCGTACAGATTCTACACGTATTTCTCCTGTGGCACAGAAAGCAGCAGCAGATTTCATCGTGGATAAGTTTGGAGCTAAATACAGTAAACATGGCAGTAAGGTCAAAAATGCCTCAGGAGCACAAGATGCCCATGAAGCGATTCGCCCTTCAAATGTTAACAATACCCCTGAATCAGTTGCTAAATATCTCGATAAAGACCAATTAAAGCTCTATACATTAGTGTGGAATCGTTTTGTAGCCAGTCAGATGACAGCTTCAGTGTTTGATACTGTCAAAGTCAACCTTTCTCAAAATGAGGTTATCTTCGTTGCAAATGGAAGTCAGGTGAAATTCAAGGGATACTTGGCTGTATATAATGATTCTGATAAAAACTCTATGCTTCCAGAAATGGAAGAAGGAGAAAAGGTCAAAAAAGTTTCAACTCATCCAGAGCAGCATTTCACTCAGCCACCTGCTCGCTACTCAGAAGCAACCCTTATTAAAACTTTAGAAGAAAATGGAGTAGGTCGCCCTTCTACTTATGCTCCTACACTTGAAACCATTCAAAAACGTTATTATGTACGTTTAGTTGCTAAACGATTTGAACCTACAGAACTTGGAGTTATTGTCAATAAACTCGTTGTAGAATTTTTCCCTAACATCGTCAATACAACTTTTACAGCTGAAATGGAAACCAATCTTACTCAAGTAGAAGAAGGACAACGTCAATGGGTAGATGTCGTTGATAAATTCTACAAACCTTTTGCTGGAGAGCTTGTAAAAGCAGAAGAAGAGATGGAGAAAATTCAAATCAAGGACGAGCCTGCAGGTTTTGATTGTGATGTTTGTGGGCATCCTATGGTTATTAAACTAGGGCGTTTTGGTAAATTTTATGCTTGTAGCAACTTCCCAGACTGTCGCAATACAAAAGCCATAGTCAAGGAAATTGGAGTAGAGTGTCCTACTTGTCATGAAGGGCAAGTCATTGAGCGTAAAACGAAGAAAAATAGACTTTTCTATGGTTGCTCTCGTTATCCAGATTGTGAATTTACCAGTTGGGATAAACCAGTCGGACGTGATTGTCCTAAATCTGGTCATTTCCTCGTTGAGAAAAAAGTACGTGGTGGTGGGAAACAGGTCATCTGTAGCGATGAGAAATGTGATTATCAAGAAGAGAAGCAAAAATAAACTTATAATTTACATAGTTAAAGTTATGTAAATTATTTTTTATATAGAAAGTACTTTATGAAAATTAAACATATAAATATTATTGGAGCGGGGCTAGCAGGCTCAGAAGCTGCCTATCAAATTGCAAAACGTGATATTCCCGCTAAACTTTATGAAATGCGTGGAGTTAAATCAACACCACAGCATAAAACAGACAAATTTGCTGAGTTAGTCTGTTCTAATTCTTTACGTGGAGCTGCAATTACCAATGCAGTAGGACTTCTGAAAGAAGAAATGAGACGGCTTGATTCTTTAATTATACAAGCTGCATTGAAAACTCAAGTTCCCGCAGGAGGTGCTTTAGCTGTGGATCGTGAGGCTTTTGCTGATCATATCACTCAAACAATCAATACTCATCCCTTGATAGAAGTTATACGAGAAGAAGTAACTGAACTGCCTGATTTTGAAAATGAGATAACCATCATTGCAACTGGACCACTAACAAGCGATAAATTAGCTGAGAAAATTCACGATTATAATGGTGGGGATGGTTTCTATTTTTATGATGCTGCTGCACCTATTATTGATGCTCATTCTATAGACTTTAATAAAGTCTATAAGAAATCTCGTTATGATAAGGGAGAAGCTGATTATATCAACTGCCCAATGACCAAAGAAGAGTTTAATGACTTTCAGGCAGCACTTATCCATGCAGAAGAAGCCCCTTTACAGGAATTTGAAGATTTGAAGGTATTTGAAGGATGTATGCCCATTGAAGAAATGGCTAAACGAGGGTATAAAACCATGTTATTTGGTCCAATGAAGCCTGTGGGATTGGAATATCCGGATGATTATACAGGAAAACGAGACGGAGATTATAAAACGCCTTATGCTGTTGTCCAGCTCCGTCAAGATAATGCAACTGCCTCTCTCTATAATATTGTCGGATTCCAAACGCATCTCAAGTGGGGAGAGCAGAAATGTGTTTTCTCCATGATTCCTGGTTTAGAGAATGCTGAATTTGTACGCTATGGTGTCATGCATCGCAATTCCTATATGGATTCGCCTAACTTGTTGGAAGAGACCTTTCAATCTAAAAAGAATAAAAATCTATTCTTTGCAGGTCAAATGACAGGAGTAGAAGGATATGTAGAATCTGCAGCAAGTGGATTAGTCGCAGGTATAAATGCAGTACAACTCCTCCGAGGAGAAAGTCAAGTAATCTTCCCACAAACCACCGCCATTGGAGCCTTGCCTTACTATATTACACATACCAATAGCAAACACTTCCAACCCATGAATATAACTTTCGGAATCATAAAAGAATTAGACGGTCCGCGTATTAGGGATAAAAAAGAGCGTTACGAAAAAATAGCTGAACGTGCTTTATCGGATTTAGAAACGATAAAAGAAAGAAATAAACTATAAAAAATACATAACTTTAATTATGTATTTTTTGCTACAATTCATCTAAAGCGTTTTTCTGTTCTTCATTTACAATATGAGTATAGAGATCTGTAACTTGAGTAGAGGCGTGTCCCAACTGATGACTAACAAGTACTTGCGAATTTGTCTGAGCATAGAGACGAGTAGCAAGAGTGTGTCGCAATTTGTGCGGAGTCACTCGTATTTTGAAGTCTGTAGAATATTTAGCAACTAATTTTTCAACACTAGAAGCATCTATTCGCCCTGCTTTTCCCTTATAACTAGTTAGAAACAGAGCAACATCCTTTCTTTCAGACTTGTATCGATTTTCTCGGATGTCGAGATAGTCTCCCAAATATTTATCAGCAAATTTTCCGACATTGACAGAGTCCCGTTTCCCCCCTTTTCTGGTTACTTCGACAATCATTTGATTCATATTAAGATCTCTAAGATCAATATTAACAGCTTCGGATAAACGGATTCCTGAAGCTAGAATAAGAGCAATAATGGCTAAATCACGTTCTTTATTCTTTAAAAAAGAAGATTTGGCACGATTAGAAAGTGATTGCTCGTATTGATTTTCAATATAATCGAGAAATTCTTGACTTTCATCCCCTAAGAATAATTTATTTTTGATATTTTCTGCACGGGCAGCAAGAGTTTCAGATTTCTTTTTGGTTTGAACTTTTTTCATAACATTGCGATAGAAATATGGTTCTCCATCAGCTTTCTCAACTTCCTCAGTCAAGAATTTATAAAGACTAGATAAAGCAGAGATAGTACGGTTGATTGTGGTTTGACTTACTCCATTGCGTTGTGAATAGGTGTTAAGTCTTGGACGTTCACGCAGATAAATGATAAAACTCTCTAAATCGGTTTTAGAAAGATTTTCAAGAGTATCTAAGGGAATACCAGCAATAGCAGTGGCATCCACCACCCCAGAATCAATTAACCAGCTAAAAAAGCGTTCATATTCCTTGAGATATTCATAAAGGGTATTCAAACTATAAGGCACAGCTAATTTTGCCTGATAATATTCTATGACAAAAGCGGGCATGATGTCTTTGAGTTTTTCAATGTTTATCAGTATTTGTTCACGTTTCATAGTAAATTCAGTATAACAGAAGCATATACATTTGTCAAGAAAATTATAGTTTTTCGGAAAGATGTTACAATGTAAATTAAAAGCCTATATATTGGCTTATTTCAATTCTTTATTCCTAAAACAATATTCTGCATGGTCGTTGATAACTCCAATTGCTTGCAAGTATGCGTAAATAACTGTTGAACCTGCAAATTTGAATCCTCGTTTTTTCATGTCTTTTGAAATTTCATCAGATAATGGGCTAGTTGCTAATACATCTTTTTCATCTTTAATGATATTCTGTATGATCTTGCCTTTTGTGAATGACCAGATATAAGCATCAAAAGTTCCCCATTCTTTTTGAATTTCGAGTACTTTTTGAGCATTATTGATTGCTGCTTTGACTTTGAGTTTATTTCGGATAATGCCTGCATTAGAAAGAAGCTCCTCTTCTTTCTTCTCATCATAAGAAGCAACTTTCTTTATATCAAACTTATCAAAAGCCGCATAAAAATTTTCTTGTTTATTGAGTATGGTTGACCATGATAATCCTGCTTGATTCATGTCTAATATGAGCTTAGCAAATAATTCTCGATCATCGTGAACGGGAGTTCCCCAGTATTCATCATGATATTTTATCATTTTATCTGATGATAAACACCATTTACATCTTTCCATAAATTTATCCTTTATATTCTATAAATACATATATTAAATTATGTAATCATTTCTTTTTAATAGGTGCCACATCTGCCAACAGGCGTTTCATCCCTATCTCAGGAAATGAAATCGTCAGCTCCAATGCTTTACCTGAACCATTAACAGCTAGGACTGTTCCCTCCCCAAACTTCTTGTGTATCGCTGTATCTCCTATATCCCATTTGATTGTTGCTTCCGTTGAATAATCAGTAGAGATATTTGGGTTGATAATCGCTTTTCTATTCTGAATTGTTTGTGGAGAAGCATTTCCAGAAGAAAAGATAGTCTCTCCTCTTGATTTATACGAAACATTAAAGCTAGAATTTGTCTTTTGAGCTATTCCCGCATAGTCTAAAAATTCAGCGTTAATCTCTGTGATGAATCTACTCGGTTTATTATAGCTTGATTTTCCGTACATGAGGCGATAATTGGCATTAGTAAGATATAGCATTTTTTCTGCACGAGTGATCCCCACATAGGCCAGGCGTCGCTCTTCTTCCAATTCATCCGGATCCTGAGCAGCACGAGTAAGGGGAAAGATATTTTCTTCCATTCCAATAAGAAAAACAACGGGATATTCTAGTCCTTTGGCTGCGTGTAGGGTCATCATAGTGACTTTATCTGATTCTTCACTGTATTCGTCTGTATCTGTAAGTAAACTGACCTCATTCAAAAATCGGCTCAGCTTATCAATTCCAGTTTCTTGGATAGGTTGACCTGTCTCTTCATCCAAAGGAATTTCACTATACTCATCAAAGTTCTTGGTTACAGACAGGAATTCCTCTATGTTTTCAATTCGAGTCTGTCCTTCGATGTTATTAAGCATTTCCAAGGCTTTCAAGTATCCGGTCTTGGACAGAACTTCCTCAACTAATTCAGTAATGGTATATTCTTCTACCTGATGTCTGAGCAGGTCAAAGACTAAGCCTAGGTTATAAATTTCTCCACTTGCCTTTCCTTTAATTTCTGATAAAGTAACGTCAAGTGTTGATTCAGCCAGAGATTTATTTTGCTGACTGGCAAAATTTCTTAATTTTTCTAGTGCTCCCGGGCCTACTCCTCGCTTTGGTTCATTGACAATACGTTCAAAACTCAGATTGTCTTGAGGGTTGGCGATGACATTCAGATAAGCGATAACATCACGAATCTCTTTGCGTGAGTAGAATTTTGTCCCTGCGACAAGTGCGTAGGGAATGCTTGATTTGAGAAAAGCTTCTTCAATAGTACGAGATTGGGCATTGGTACGATAGAGAACAGCGAAGTCATTATATTTATGGCCTTGACTGATTTTTTCGGCGATGGTCGAAGCGACAAAGACTGCTTCATCTGCTTCATCATTTGCACGATAATAAAGAATATTATTGCCTTGCTCATTCTGTGTCCAGAGATTTTTGGGACGACGGTTGAAATTTTTTTCAATGATACCATTAGCAGCGTTCAAAATGGTCTGTGTCGAACGATAATTCTCTTCAAGTAAAATAACTTTAGCATCGGGATAATCATCCTCAAAATCAAGGATATTTTGCATATCTGCACCACGCCAACCATAGATAGATTGGTCTGCATCTCCTACCACACAAATATTTTTAAAACGTGAGGCAAGGAGCTTAACCAGTTGATATTGAGCATGATTGGTATCTTGATATTCATCAACATGGATATATTGAAATTTTCCTTGATAATATGCCAAAACATCAGGGCTCTTATCGAAGAGTTTGATTGTTAGCATGATTAAATCATCGAAATCCATAGCTTCTGACTTGCGTAGCTCAGACTGATAGATTTTGTAGGCAAAAGCAGTCATCTTTTCATAGGGATTAAATTCATTGACTTGGCTGTCATAAGCTTCATCATCTAAAAGATTATTTTTGGCATTTGAGATGATATTCAGTATGGTCTTTGCATCGAATTTCTTCGGATCAACATTTGCTTCTTTAAGGATGCGTTTCATTAGTGTACGCTGTTCACCGGGATCTAATATAGTGAAATTACGACGATAGCCGATGTGGTCTGCATCTCGACGTAGAATACGCACACACATGGAGTGAAAGGTCGCAATCAATGTATCTTGAGCAAGTGGGGTTAAATTTAATGCACGTTCTCTCATTTCCTTTGCTGCCTTATTGGTAAAGGTAATTGCAAGGATATTCCAAGGATTAATCATTTTTTCATCAATTAAATAGGCGATACGATGAGTTAATACTCGTGTTTTCCCGGAACCTGCTCCTGCCATAATCAAAAGTGGCCCCTCAGTCGCCTGAACAGCCTCTGCTTGCTTATCATTCATTCCTTGTAAAAGTGGATTCATACTTTCTCGATTCTTATATACTTTCACCCTATTATATCAAATAAAAAAAGCAGAGTCATGACTCTACTTTTAATTCTTTAATCTTCTTTGTCTTTTTTCTTATTTCTCATTCTATGAGCGATAGCAGATAGGATCCATAAGGCAATTAATCCTGCAAGCACCCAGTAGAGCCATGTAGGGAAGAGTCCTGAGGCATTTTGTTTGATGACTTCTGGTGTGGTTACTTTCTGGAAGGCTTTCTTTTGACTGTCCGTCATGTCAGAGAATTTCATTTGACCTGTCAACTCACCTTGCACGATAATACGTTGAATAGCTTCAGGGTCAGCACAGGTTACAAGAGTCACCATTTTCTTGCCGGGAACATCATCAATAACTTCTACATGATTGGGGGTAACAATCTTTTTGCTTGTGATTTTGTATTGATAGACATTTTCACGGTCTGTCAGATAAATCATCATACCGTCTTTGGCATGCTCAAGCGGTGTGAATAGGAGAGACAAGTCGGCATCGTAACCTGTAACATTATGGCTGGCTAGTGCATAGTTCCCTTGTCCCATAACTTGATTGGCTTTCATGGTACCTGCCCCATATTGAAGCTGTCCACTGTCTAAACCAAGAAATATAGGAAGATTCATATTCAAATCAGGAATGGCAATGGCCCCAATAACAGGAAATGCTGTTGGAGAGAATTGCTGATTCAAGACATTTTGTACATTGACGGGAGTGACTGAACCAAAATTAAAGTTTCCCTCTTTGGTCGCCTTATTTTCCACGATTTGTTCACGTGTAACGTTAGCAATCTGATATTTATTGCTGGTATTTGCAATAAGCATATTACGAACACCCTTGTTAAACATGAGAAAGAGGCTGATTACGATAAGTAAGACAAATATGATATTTGAAATAACATAGCGTAGATTTCCTTTTTTCTTCTTCTTAGCTTTATTTTCTTCTTCCATTTTTATCCTTTCAAGTCGTCGATATTGGCGATGGTATATGATTTGTTTGTTAGGTTAAATTTATCTTTTAGGCCGGGGGTAATATAGACTTTGTTATTCTTATCGATGAAAACTGCTTGCACATTTTTCATACCAGAAATATATTCATATCCCTTCTTAGTGCCCATAGCATAAATCATTGTAGAAAGTCCATCTCCGTTTGTGGCATCTTCACCATCAATGACTAATGTAACACTGGCAATGTCATTGTCAAAGGGATAACCTGTCTTGGGATTGAGAATATGGGAATATTTATGCCCATTGACATCCAGATACCGTTCATAGATACCCGAAGTGTTAATGTGTTCATTGGCTGCCTGTATAATCCCTAGTTCAGATTTCTCTGGATCATTAGGGTCTTTAATTCCGATTTTCCAATCTTCATTGGCTCCACGTGGAGAATGCCCCATGACATAGATAGAGCTTGAACCTAGATTAACAATGGCTGTAGTTACACCCTGAGATTTGAGATAATCGACCATTTTCATGGCGACGAACCCCTTAGTAATAGACCCCATATCAAGTTGTATTCCTTTTTTCTTTAAGAAAATGGAATGGTCTTTATCGTTAAATTCAATCTGTTTATAGTCTATCAATGGAAGAGCATTATTAATTTCTGATTGACTAGGCTTTCTGGCATCAGGAAATCCGATTCGCCAAAGACTAGTCAATGGGCCAATGGTAATGTCGTATCCCTTATTGGTTGAAGAATAGTTGTATCCTTCTTTGATAAGCTGATAGATGTTTTCATTGACAACTACTGCTTTCACTCCTGCCGATTCATTGATGGCATCGATTTGAGATCCTTTTTGGTCAACGGTTGCCCAATCATTGTATTGCTGAGCGATTTTCAGGGAATCTGCAGTTGCATTTTCTTTGCCCTTGTCATAGACCGTAACTTGAACAAAGGTTCCCATGGTCGTTACATCTTTTTTGATGGGATCACTCAGCAGATTGCGTGTGTCTTGATTAGAACAAGCAGTAAGACCTAAAAGTCCTACTGCTGTTGCTAATATAATAAGAATTTTTCTCATTTTTTTATTCTTCGTTTGCTTCTGTTTGTTCAGGAGTTTCAGTAGCTTCAGCACTTACTTCATCAGCATCAGATACAGCTTCGACAAGTGCAAAGGTCACGATTTGAGCTGAATCATCTAAACGCATGACTTTGACTCCTTGAGTGGCACGTCCTGTTTGAGAAATGTTAGTAACATTTGTACGGATAACAACACCTGTATCTGTAATAACCATAATGTCCTCATCACCAGAAATTGCTGTTAATCCAGCTAGTTTACCTGTTTTTTCAGTCACATTCATGACTTTTGAACCTTTCCCCCCACGCCCTTTAACAGGATATTCAGTGGCTGAGGTACGTTTTCCAAGTCCTTTTTCTGAGATAACAAGCACTTCTTGGCTATCATTAACTCTTGAAGTTCCAACGACATAATCTTCTTCACGAAGGTTAACACCCTTAACACCAGTCGCTCCACGTCCCATGTCACGAACCAAGGACTCTTCAAAGCGGACAAAGAATCCATTATGTGTTCCGATAATGATTTGCTCATTGCCTTCAGTTAAGAGAACATTGATGAGTTCATCGCCATCACGGAGCTTAAGTGCCTTAAGTCCATTGGTACGGATATTGGAGAATTGTCCTGTATTGGTACGCTTAACGACACCCATACGAGTAGTGAAGAATAGGAAACGTTCTTGATCTGAAGCAGAGACATTGATGATGGTTTGGATTTTTTCATTATCATCAAGTTTTAGAAGATTGACAATAGGTAATCCCTTGGCTGTACGACTATATTCAGGGATTTCATATCCCTTCATACGATAGACACGTCCTGTATTAGTAAAGAAGAGTAGATGATCATGTGTACTTGTGGAAACGAGATGTTGGACGAAGTCGTCGTCTGTCATATTCATCCCTTGGACACCACGACCACCACGTTTTTGAGCACGGAACTCATCATTTGACAAACGTTTGATGTAACCTTTATTTGATAAAGTAATGAGTACATCTTCTTCTTCAATCAAATCTTCATCTTCAAGAGAAAGTACTTCACCAACTAAAAGCTCAGTACGACGTTTATCTGCATATTTGCGTTTGACCTCTGCCAGCTCTTCACGAATGATAGCCACGACACGTTCAGGCTTAGCCAAGATGTCAGTCAAGTCAGCAATAAGTGCTACAAGTTCTTGATATTCATCCTCAATCTTGTCACGTTCTAATCCTGTCAAACGACGAAGACGCATATCAAGAATGGCTTGTGATTGCTTCTCAGATAAATCAAATTCATCCATCATCGCCTTTTGAGCAACAGCATCAGTTTGAGACTCACGAATAATCTTAATCATACGATCAATGTTATCAAGAGCGATACGCAGACCTTCTAAGATATGAGCACGAGCTTCCGCACGTTCTTTATCAAAGGCAGTTCGACGAGTCACTACTACTTTTTGATGTTCGATATAGTTAGAGAGTATTTCTCTTAAGGAAAGTATTTTCGGTGTTCCATTTTCAATGGCAAGCATATTGAAACCGAAGTTGGTTTGAAGCTGAGTCATCTTGAAAAGGTTATTGAGAATAACACTTGCTGAGGCGTCACGACGTACTTCTACGACAAAACGAACCCCTTCACGTGAAGATTCATCACGACAGGCAGTAATTCCGTCAATACGCTTTTCTTGAGCAAGTCGAACGATATGTTCAAAAACCTTACTCTTATTGACCATATAAGGAAACTCAGTAACAACGATACGCTCTTTCCCACCTGAGAGTTCTTCAATCTCAGTCTTGGCACGCAAGGTAATAGAACCTTTACCTGTTTCATAAGCCTTATGAATACCAGAACGTCCCATGACGAGAGCACCAGTAGGGAAGTCAGGTCCGGGTAGAACTTCCATGAGATCACGAGTAGTTGCTTGAGGATTTTCCATGAGCATATCTACAGCATCAATGGTTTCTCCCAAGTTATGTGGAGGGATATTTGTTGCCATACCGACAGCAATACCCGTTGTTCCATTAACTAATAAGTTAGGGAAACGTGCAGGAAGAACGACAGGTTCACGTTCAGTTCCATCATAGTTATCTGCAAAATCAACAGTATTCTTATTGATGTCTCGAAGCATTTCGAGGGCAATCTTACTCATACGTGCTTCTGTATAACGCTGTGCCGCTGCTCCATCTCCATCCATAGAACCAAAGTTTCCATGTCCATCGACAAGCATATGACGATAAGACCACCATTGAGCCATACGAACCATAGCTTCATAGATAGAGCTGTCTCCATGTGGGTGATATTTACCCATGACATCCCCAGTAATACGGGCAGACTTCTTATGTGGCTTATCAGGTGTATTTCCTAATTCATTCATCCCGTATAAAATACGACGATGTACAGGCTTGAGTCCGTCACGAACATCAGGTAAGGCACGAGCCACGATAACTGACATGGCATAGTCTCGGAAACTTGTCTTCATCTCTTGTGTCAGATTGACGGTTACAACATTTTTGTCTTCCATAATTCCTCCGAAATGGATTGCTTTAACCTATTTTTTATTGGCTAAAATATCCAAATAATTACTCTAATTATAGCATAAAACAAGGAATTTTTCAGGGTTTTTGATATAAAAAAGAGCTTAAATTCAAGCTCTTCATTTCATTATTTCCATACAGGTTGCCATGTGATTCCAAATTTATCGGTTACCCATGCACATTTGCGGATAGGTCCCATTGAATCAGGTCCCATCAGTACTTCTCCTTCTTTTGAGAAGGCATTGAATAAGAGGTCAAACTCTTCTTCTGTCTGACAGTCGATGAGAAATGAGCTGGCCCAGCTGAATTCAGGAGCAGGATGAGCCTTATCCATATCTAGCAGGATAAAGTTTTGCCCCAGAATAGAAATTGAGCCCTGCATGATGCGAGTTTTATCTTCGTCATCGAGGTGGTCAAAAGCTCCAGTTTCTCCATAGCTGACTGTGAGTAAAGTTTTGGTATCAGGTAATACCTTTGTGTAGTGTTTCATTGCTTCTTTAGCTTGACCGTTAAAAGTCAAGAATGGTGTGATTTTAGACATAATTTTTTCCTTTTAGATGTGATATTTTTTAATTAAATAACTATAGACAGGTAATCCCAGTAATGTAAAGAGGATACCGACAAGAGCTGGTATTTGGTTAGACATGAAGTCGGGACTGATCAATGTCATAAAGAGGATGAATACTCCTCCGACGATTGCGACTAAGGGTACAATCGGATATAACGGGACTCGATAAGGGCGTTCCAAGTCAGGTTCCTTCCTACGTAAGACGATAACAGCAACAAAGACCAAAGTATAGAAAATCCAAATGGTGAAGATAACCATATTAGTAAGGAAATCAAAGGCACTAGGAGCAAAGATAGTCACAGCAAGCATGACACCGACAAGTACAATCTGCAATATTCCTGAATTCATAGGGATATGACTGGCAGACAGCTGCTTGAACTTCTTCCAAAATGGGAAGAGTTGCTCCTCTGCAAGTGAATAAGAGGCACGCATTCCTGTCATGGTATATCCATTCAATGTCCCATAGACAGAAACCATGATACCAATAGTTACAAGTTTTCCACCCATTCCACCAAAAATTTTGTTGGCGACGATTGAGGGTAAATTAGGATCATTTTGCATCAATGTAGGAATTCCTAAAGTACGAATGTAGGCGACATTGACCAAAAGATAGACAAACATGACAGCCACAATCCCAAGGATAATCGCACGAGGAAGATGTTTGGACGGGTTCTTCATTTCTCCTGCTATATTCCCTGCATAAATCCATCCGTCATAAGCATACATGGTTGCGAGAAGACCTGAACCAATAGCAGACGCAAGTGACAACCCCGGTCCTGCTTGCACAGGCAAGAGGTGAAATTCTACACCACCCGGACGAAGCAAGCCAACTACAACGATTAATGCAATGGGAATGAGTTTTATCACCGTTGTCAGAGATTGAACTGCTCCTCCGACTTTTGCAGAGATAAAGTTAATCAAAGTAACAGAAACAGCTGCTATAAAGGCAATGATAGCTATGCTAACAGCTGATTCCTTTAATCCAAATAGATTAAGAAACTGTGTCCCAAAGACTACTGCCAATGCAGCGATAGAGGCAGGGAAATAAATGATGGATTGAGCCCAACCTAGTAAGAATCCCATGCGTTTCCCAAATGCACGTTGGATATAGCGGATCATTCCCCCAGTTTCAGGAATAGCTGCTGCGAGTTCTGCTGCTGCCAATCCACCACAGATTGAGATAATTCCACCCAAGACCCATACCAAGAGATGAAGTCCTGTATTTCCTGTTAAAGCTGCGATTTTCCCTGCCTTGAAGAAAACTCCTCCTCCAATGACTGAGCCCATAACTGTAGCTAGTGCAGGCAAGAACCCCAGAGAGCGTTCCAAATGATTTTTATTTTCCATATCTTTCCTTTTCTTTTTTTATTCATCGTCCATAGATAGCACAGATAAGAATGCTTCTTGTGGGACTTCTACTGAACCGATAGATTTCATACGTTTCTTCCCTGCCTTTTGCTTTTCAAGCAATTTACGCTTACGGGACACATCTCCCCCATAACATTTTGCCAAGACATTCTTACGCAGGGCTTTAATGTCAGATCGAGCAACGATTTTTTGCCCAATGGCTGCCTGTATAGGCACTTCAAATTGCTGACGTGGAATGAGTTTCTTCAGTTTATCCACAATGATTTTCCCACGTTCATAAGCAAAGTCCTTATGGACGATAAAGCTGAGTGCATCGACTTTTTCAGCATTAAGCAGAATATCCATTTTCACCAATGTAGAAGATCTGTATTCAGAGATTTCATAGTCAAAACTGGCATATCCCTTGGTTGAAGACTTGAGTTTATCAAAGAAATCAAAGACAATCTCACTCAATGGAATCTGGTAGATGACATTGACACGATTGGCATCCAGATAATCCATCGTCACAAAATCTCCACGCTTGCGTTGAGCCAACTCCATCACCGCACCTACATAATCATTAGGTACCATGATTTGAGCTTTAACATAAGGCTCTTTAATAGTTTCTATGCGTGTAGGATCAGGAAATTCACTGGGATTAGCCACCTGAATAGAGTCGCCATCTGTCGTATTAACCTGATAAATAACAGAGGGGGCAGTCATAATCAAATCAAGATTGAACTCACGTTCTAATCGTTCTTGAATGACATCCATGTGAAGAAGCCCCAAGAATCCACAACGGAACCCAAACCCAAGAGCTTGTGATGTTTCAGGTTCAAACTGAAGACTGGCATCATTAAGTTGCAATCTTTCTAAAGCTTCACGTAAATCATTGTACCGTGCGGAGTCAATAGGGTAGAGCCCACAGAAAACCATAGGGTTCATCTGCTTGTATCCGTCAAGTGCTTCTTTTGCTGGATTATTTGCTGATGTAAGGGTATCCCCTACACGAGTGTCTGCCACTGTCTTAATCGCAGCAGCCAAATACCCCACATCTCCTGCCATGAGAAAATCACGAGCAACAGCCTTAGGCGTGAAAATACCTACCTCTGTCACTTCAAATTCCTTGCCATTTGACATAAGTTGAATTTTATCTCCAACTTTAACCGAACCATCCATGAGACGAATTTGTAAAATCACACCACGATAAGCATCATAAACTGAGTCGAAAATCAAAGCCTTCAAAGGACCGTCAACCTGTCCGGCAGGTGCAGGGACTTTCTCTACAACTTGCTCAAGAATGTCTTCAATTCCTATTCCTGCTTTTGCTGAAGCTAGGACAGCTTCCGAAGCATCAAGACCGATGACATCTTCTATTTCCTGTCTGACCCGTTCAGGATCTGCAGCAGGTAGGTCGATTTTATTGATGACAGGGAGGATTTCCAAATCATTGTCTAAGGCAAGATAGACATTTGCTAAAGTCTGAGCTTCTATTCCTTGGGCTGCATCAACAACTAAGACAGCACCTTCGCAGGCTGCCAACGAGCGTGAAACCTCATAAGTAAAATCCACGTGACCCGGGGTATCGATCAGATGAAAAATATAGGTTTCTCCATCTTTTGCAGTGTATTCTAACTCTATGGCATTGAGTTTAATGGTAATTCCACGTTCACGCTCTAAATCCATGGAATCCAAGAGTTGTGCTTGCATTTCACGTTTGGAGACTGTCTCCGTCAACTCCAAAATACGATCAGCCAGCGTGGATTTCCCGTGGTCTATATGTGCAATGATAGAGAAGTTACGTATCTTCTCCTGTCTTGCTTTCATTTCTTCTGTATTCATTAATGTCCTTCAAAATTTACTATATTGTACATTATACCATGAATAGAGCAACAAAAAAAGCTGAAAATTCAGCTTAATTTATTTTATTAGCCACCGATTAAATCACGTTTGCGATAACCGATGAAGCCTACAATTACAAAGATGAGGGCTAACCCAAGAATGATTGAGAAATTGGTCCAGTTCATAGCGTCTGTAGGTAGTTTTGGAATGTGATGGAAGACATCAAGGTTATTGACCCATGCAGGAAATTTAATCAAATTTCCGATGTAAGACATGAAGAATGCGAATCCCACATAGACCCATATTACTCCTGTAAAACGTGGAGCAAAAGCAATCAATAAGCCCAATAATCCTAACACAAAGAATATCGCAGGCACCCAGACCATCCCGGGTTTGAAGACATCCATAAATGACAGGGCATTTTTATTTCCTGATTGAGCCAGATAGATACCGAGTGTAGCGGCAAACTGTGCGATTGCCCCTAATACCCAAGCGATAATAGTATAGGTGCTATACATTTTCAGACGGCTGATGGGGAGGGCATAGAGTTGTTCTTGACGTCCCTTACGCTCTTCTGAAATCATACGACTAAATGAAGTAATTGCAAAACAGGTAACGATAACAGAAAGTATAACGAATAATGTGGACATATATTGATTAACCATAGCGGTTTCGCCTGCTTTAGGATCAATGGCAAACATCTGACTAATCGTTGGATTAGAGCCAATGAAACTACCGATTTGTCCAAACATAGAGCCATAGGTAAACCCTAAGATCAATAATCCCAATAGCCAACCAATAATTGCTGTGCGTTGTTGGCGAAGAGTCAATCCTATAATTCCTCGGAGAGAACGTGGAGCGTGTGCACGACCTTGGGCTTCTGGTAAGTAGCCTGCATTCATATCACGGTTAGACTCTAACACAAAAGCAAGAATGATTAACAAGACTGATAAACATAAGGTGAGAACGATAGGAAGCCAGTCATTCTTGACATAGACATCAGATAAGTAAGTCCATGACAGTGGATTAAACCAGCCAGCATTAACAGCTTGTACATCTGTTCCCATACGTATGATATAGAGAAGCCCTAGGAAACCAAATGTCGCTCCTTTTGCACCTCCTGCATCAGGAAAAATCTGTGCAAAGACAAGAGCAAACATCCCCCACATAAAGCTTTGTCCGCCAATAGCTGAAGCAAACAGCAGATTATCAGAGAAGCGAGTCATCCCTTCAACGTGTCCTAATTGCAATGAAAAAGCGAGAATAAGTGAAATAATCACTTGCAAGAGGAATAATTCGACGATGACTGCCATAGTGTTGGCAGATTTCCCGATTTGAAATGATCGGAATAGCTCAGCTACACCATCGTCTTCATCTTTTCGAGTACGATTGATAACATAGATGACTGAGACAATGGCGAACACCAAAGCTGTAATCAAAGGCATGGTTTGCCCAAATGCAACAGCAGCATTGAAATCTGCTCCATGATGTACCGATAAAGGACCAAAAAGTGAAATCATAGCAGGATTTTGAAACATAGTAAACATCGTTTCACGTTGCTGAGCAGTATGGAGAAGGGCTTCAAACTTTCCTCCTCCAGATGCTGCGAAGGCAAGCACAGCAAGAATCCAAATGATGAGCTTGAGCCAGTCTCGTTTGAGTAGGGCACCAAGCATAGAAAATGTTTTATTAAAAGATTTTGTCATGAGGCTTCTCCTTAATTTTCGTAGTGGCTAAGGAATAGCTCTTCTAATGTTGGCGGTGTAGTTTCAAGCTTTGTGACACCTACTTTCATGAGTTCAGGCAACACTTTTTCAACATCATCTGCTTCTGCTTGGAATTGCACAGTATGTCCATCTGCTTTGAATTCATGGATAAAATCTAGCTGAGCAAGTCCTTCTGGATTCTCTTTAGTATTTACATGATATTGATAACGAGTCAAATGACGCAAGTCATCTAAACTTCCATATTCGACGATTTCACCTTTACGGATAACTGCCACACGGTCAGCCAATCTTTCTACTTCTGATAAGATATGACTAGAAAGAATAATGGCTTTACCTTCTGATTTGAGGCGATCAATTTCTTCTTGGAAGACAGCTTCCATCAGGGGATCAAGTCCTGAAGTAGGCTCATCAAAGATATAGAGATCTGCATCACAAGCAAGTGCAGCAATGAGAGCTACTTTCTGACGATTCCCTTTAGAATAAGAGCGAGCTTTTTTCTTTGGATCAAGTTCAAACTTACTGATTAATTCATCACGTTTGGCTTCATTTGCGTTACCGTGCATAGACATAAACATATCAATGATTTCACCACCTGAAAGATTAGGCCAGAGGTAAACATCTCCGGGAACGTAGGCGAGGCGTTTATGGATTTCGATGGCATCTTTCCAGACATCTAATCCAAAAATTTTGGCTGAACCGCTTGATGATTTGATAATTCCGAGTAGTATACGGATAGTGGTTGATTTTCCTGCACCATTAGGCCCAATATATCCTAATACTTCTCCTGCATTAACCTCAAAAGTAACATCTTTAAGTGCTTGAAATTTTCCAAAATGTTTTTGTAAATTTTTTACTTCAACTAATTGAGTCATATAATTTCTCCTATAAATGATAATGTGTGAATATTTTACTTTTTGAACTATTTATTAGTTCATAGTTTATATTGTACTCTTTTGTTTGAAAAAGTTCAAATATTATCATATAATAAATGTATGAATCAAACAGAAAAAAAGAAAAAAGCCATATTAGATGTGACCCTTAAGCTCCTCAAAGAGCGAAAAATCTCCGAAATTTCTATGGATGAGATTGCAAAAAAAGCGATTGTTTCCAAAGTTACTATTTTCAATTATTATGAAAATAAAAATAATCTGATGAACCTTGTACTCAAAGCTCAATTAGGAAATATGACAGGAGAAATTGAAAGTATTCTTGCAGAAGATTTGAATTTTATTGATACCTATTATAAGGTTTCTGATTTCAAATTGAAGCAGATCAAATTGATGACAGATACCTTTGTCCACAACCTCATGCAACAGTATGCGACTTCTCCTGATTTCTTTGATACAGGAAGTCAGCAGTTACAAGCCAAACTTTATCAAACTCTATTTGAAAAAGGACGTGCTGAAGGAAAAATTTCCCCCGATTATAAGGATGAAGAATTGTATCTCTATCTTGAATTATTCAACGAAGGGCTTAAAACAGTTTCTATAGATAAACTCCTTCCCCATGCTGAACATCTGGCTCAAATGTTTCTCAATGGCTTACAAAAACCACAGGATTAACACTGTGGTTATTTTTTATTTTTTGATAAAGCCAATAATTTACGCAAGCGATGATTGACTCCTGATTTTCCAAGTGGTGGATCTATCATTTGCCCAAGTTCTTGAATGGTAGCTTCAGGATGAGAAAGACGAAGCTGTGCAATTTCCTTCAAATGTTCTGGAAGATTCTCAAGTTCTTTCTTCTCGTTCAGATAGTGAATGGCATCTATCACTTCTTGAGCTGCAGAGACCGTTTTATTGATATTCGCTGACTCAAAGTTGGACTGACGATTCGCAAGCCCCCGCATTTCACGGACGATTTTCACATCTTCAAATTTTAATCTGGCTTTCATAGCCCCAATCAGAGTTAGGAAATCCATGATTTCTTCGGATTTAGATAAATAGAGGATAAATCTGTTCTTGCGTGCTATTATTTTCCCATCAAATCCTAGATTACTAAGGATGTCTTGCAAATCTTCAGCGTGTTCTTGATAGAAACTTCCGATAGAGAGCTGATAATCCCCCTGTTCAGGATTGTGCATAGACCCTGTGGCTAAGAAAGCTCCCCGTAGATAATCAATGGCAAGATTTTCTCTATCTTCCTGCTCCATATAATCTTCAGAATCATCGATGATTTGATTCTTGCTAGACTCCATAACAGAGAGAGGCATTCCAGTTTCAAGCATGAGCGAATCTGCTAGACTGAGTTGATCTAATAATTCAGTTACTCTTTCTTCAATCACTACTGTATAGACTCGATTTTTAGATAGGGTTGTTTTCTGATGTACCCGAATATCAGCACGCAGTTGATAAATCTCTAGGAAAAGCTGATAAATATATTTTGCTGTTGTGGCACTTTCAGTGACCATTGAAAGAGTCAGATGACCCGTGATACCTAATGAACCCGTCATACGAATAAGAGCCATCAAAGTTCCTTTGGTGGCTGTATGTTCGGTTAATTCTTTTTTTACATCACTGGCAAAACTCATTATAATTCTTTTCTTTGACTAATTTTTATGATTTCATCGGTTACAGCTTGTGCATCATGAAAGGCTCCACCATTGACAAGTTTTAAGAAATTATTTGAAATAATTGCTACTTCTTGCTCTTGTAAAGCTGGGAAGTCATGCACGACCTGCACCAAATATTCATCGAATTTATTGGAATTCATATATTCCTGTGGAACTTGCTCACAGTTGATTAGCACAGTATCGATGAGATTTTTTCCCACATGCTCATTTAGCACTCTGACATGATCTGCATCCGTAAAATGCTCTGTCTCACCACGTTGTGTCATAATATTGCAAACATAGATAACATGGGCTTTGGTTTTAAGCAAAGCTTCACGAATTTCTGGGATAACGATATTAGGTAAGATAGAGGTAAAGAGAGAACCGGGACCAAGTACAATGACATCTGCATCCATGATTGAATCTACCACCTTGTCTGACGCTAAGGGTGCTTCTCCTGTTGATGTTTCTGTCAGATAAACATGATCAATCTGTCCCTTATACCCTGCAATCTGACTTTCTCCCTGTACTTCATGTCCATCGGTAAAGACAGCGTGCAGAGTCAATGCTCGATCACTAGAGGGATAAATATTCCCACGAACATGAAAGAATCGAGACAAAGTCTGAATAGCTGTATAAGTCGAACCTTGCATTTCTCCAACGGCAGCAATAATCAAATTTCCCAAAGGATGACCCGCTAATGCCCCATCACTCTCATCAAAGCGATACTGGAGAATATCCTGATAGAATCCCGGCATATCACTCATGGCAATAAGCACATTCCTTAAATCCCCGGGAGGAGCAATATCAATGGCAGAACGCAGACGCCCTGATGAACCACCATCATCAGCAACTGTCACAATAGCAGTCAGGTCAATTTTTTCCTTGCGGAGAGAGTCAAGAATAACAGATATTCCTGTTCCTCCCCCAATAACAACTACGTTTGATTTAATCACGAACGATTGACCGTCTCTTTCCGTCTATCTTTATCTCGATGGCTTGTATTGACTTGCCAATCATTAGCTAAAGCCTTTGATACTCGCTCAGCAAAGGCAACAGAGCGATGTTGCCCACCTGTACATCCAAATGCAATAGTTAATGCGGATTTCCCTTCTTTTTTATAAGCAGGAATAACGGGCATAAGCATTGCCATTAAATTGTGATAAAACGCCTCTGATTCAGGGTGGTTCATGACATAATCATAAACCTCTTGATCTTGTCCATTTTTTTCACGCAATTCTGCGATATAATGGGGATTTGGCAAGAAGCGAACATCAAAAACTAAATCTGCATCCATTGGTAACCCATATTTGAAGCCAAATGACATGACTTCAATACGGAATGACGCCTCTTTATTCTCAGAAAATTCTTGTAAAATTCGAGCACGCAGATTACGAGGAGTGAGTTCAGAAGTGTCAATAGCAATTTCCGCTAGAGATTTAAGCTCAGACAAAATTTCTCGCTCTTTAGTAATTCCATCTAAGACACGACCATCTATCGCTAATGGATGACTACGTCTAGTCTCTTTGTATCGAGCGACAAGCTCCAAATCACTGGCATCCAAGAATAGAAGCTTGAATGATACATTGGGTTTGTCTTGCAGTTCAGTAATGGTAGAGAGTAAGTGTTCAAAAAATGCACGAGAACGCATATCAACAACCATTGCCACTTTATTGATTGTATTATCAGGCGTGTCTAACAACTCTACAAATTTTTCAATTAATGTGGGAGGCATATTATCAACAGTAAAATAACCCATGTCTTCAAAAGATTGGACAGCAACTGTTTTTCCAGCCCCGGACATTCCTGTGATAATCACTAAGTTTAATCTGTTTTCACTCATTCTTTCTCCTTTGTTTAATTTTCTTCTTTTTCTTCTTCTTCGGGTTTATCTGTAGCCTCAGACAGGCTTAATATGCCATTAGGGTTGTATTTTTTTATCAGGGAACTGATTTTTTCATCTGTCCAATAGTCAGCTGAAGCTATAAATTCTCCGTTTTCATCGCGATTGGAAATAATCTTAAATCCCATCTTCCACTCCTTAGTTAATCAATAAATTCAAATTCAAATTTTTCAATACGGACAAGATCACCGTCTTTAGCACCTTGCTCACGCAATTTCTCATCTACGCCTAGTCCTCGTAATTGACGGGCAAATTTCATGACAGACTCATCATGATCAAAGTTAGTCATCTGGAAGAG